>Ga0193747_1000143_pt1 | contig 32467 bp, 18 predicted proteins | sample L1m2metaG_FD_143048 | JGI IMG/M metagenome (GOLD analysis project Ga0193747, IMG submission 143048) | Soil microbial communities from a riparian zone of the East river system, Colorado, United States - L1m2 | ecosystem: Environmental > Terrestrial > Soil > Riparian zone | place: USA: East River... | reverse complement strand
AATGCTCAATTAGAGAAGATGGGCACGCAACACTTGCACGCTCGCACTCTCTCTGGCTTCGATCTTAAGATTCACGCCTCTCTTTTTGCACTGGCGTGTTCAAACATCAACTAGCAATCAAGGTATACTAGCATTGCTGCCAGAAGGAAAGATGCAACAGCAACTAACGCTATCCTCGGACGCGCACCCTTGCGGTCTCTTATTGCTGCTGAGAGCGTATAGCCGGAAGCTTCGATTAGTCCTTCAGAAGTAAGCCGCAGGCATACGCTTGTGTCTGCGCTGTGATTATAGGAGACGAGGTATATACGGCAGCAGGCCAGAATAAGAGCAGGCCGATGAGAAAGCCGAAGTAACTGAAACGGTGGCCTCGCCCTACAAGTGTTATAGATGAATCGGTCTGAGAGATTATCCTGTAGCCAGCGGCTCTATGGCCTGCTCCAGCACGCTCAGAGTTTCTACATTCATAGTTCATTCTCCGAGTAAAGACCTTTGCGGTAGCAGCGAGATTGCTCTTCTGGTATCTTTGGCTCGCAAACAGTCTTTGATATTCAATTAACAATGCGCTACGAGGCTCAAAAGCGTAGATGATGCGTATCGCTAAGAAGGTCGAGCAAGAACTTCCGGCGAAGCTATTCATCGAGTCAATTCTGTGTATATTCATACATAGAATCAAGTTTTATTCGCAATTAATCCCATCAGGAAGCAGCTTCTGATGGGAAAGAATCCGCGCCCAAAACCGGAGCGGTTGGCCGAAAAGCTTCTAACTATCAGGAGCGCATTTGGACTTTCCCAGACAGAGATGCTCAGGCGGTTAGGCGTTGAAGATCAGATTGATTACACGGCCATCTCAAAATATGAGATAGGAAGAAACGAGCCGCCGTTGATGATCCTCTTGCAATATGCGCGTGCGGCAGGTGTACATATGGAAGACCTGGTTGATGATGAGTTGGATTTGCCCGCGAGCCTGCAACGGTCGTCAAAGAGCGCAGGATTGAAGCGCGCCGGTGCTTCGGGCAAAAGAAGTAAATCCTCTAAACGCAGATAAGCTTAATGGCCTCTCCGAAATAATAAGCCCTTGTTTTCCACACGGATTTTATTCTTGACGCTCTCATTATCTGAGACTATGATGCGCGTGCTTTATTGTAAGGCACTCACAAACGGGTAGTCCTCTCTGACCTCCCGCTTGCTCTTTCGGACGTGCCGCCTCCCGTTGTTATACGCGAGCAGTCCGAGTGCTAAACCAGCAACACAAGTAATGTCTACCGCTATGTGTGCGGCTTAACGCTTCTCCTGTCGTTCAAAGTAGGGAAACGCTTCATTGAATATTCGAGATGCCAGATAACTCTACGAGACTCCATTTCACTCTATCGCCTATGGCAGTAATCTTACGGCAATCTTGACGTACAGAGTTTGAGACCAGGCATGCGTGTGAAACTAACATTGAGGGCGCTAAGGCGAGCGACACTGTTGCCGCTTAATTACCAGTACGCCGTGGCTTCATTGATTTACACTACACTCGGCAGCGCCTCGACCGACTTCGCAGCGATGCTGCACGACGATGGTTTTCGCGCGGATGGGCGAAAGTTCAAGCTCTTTACCTTTTCACGTCTGGCGACAGAGCGCGCTCGCGTCACGGGCGATCAGATGTTACTTGAAGAGCCTACAGTCTCTCTTCAAGTCAGTTCGCCCGTCAAAGATTTCGTTGAGCATTTTGTTGCCGGACTATTCCAGAGCGAAACCTTCGCAATTGCGGGCGCACATTTCAACCTGGAACAGGCCGAGACATTGCCCGCGCCGACTTTTACCAATCGCATGAGCTTCCGCGCCCTCTCGCCCGTTACCGAATCCATAGGCGAAGGCCAGAAGCACCCGCGCTTCCTCTCACCGGATGACGACTGGTCAGAGATTATCAGGCGCAATCTCATACGCAAGTACCACGCCCTCAACGGCCATGAGTCGGTTGACACCCGACTAATCTGGACATGGGATCAGGCCTACCTCGCAGAAGCTGCTCGGCGTGGTCGCCGCCCCTCCGTGCTGATAGACATACGCGACACCAAGATTCGTGGCTGGCTCGCCCCGTTCACGGTTGAAGGGAGTCAAGAGTTAATCGAACTCGGCTATGAAGCGGGATTCGGCTCAAGAAATTCAATGGGTTTCGGGATGGCAGAAGCAAGGGAGGGTAGATAGTTGCCCCTCGTTTTGAATATCACACCTTAACGCACCCGGCAGATTTGTCGTTGACGCTAGGACAGGGCAGTCGTATCATCTTGTGCGCCGTAAGTGCTCATTTTCCCTAACCGGCCTGACTCCCGGCTTCCCGGTTACTCAACCGGACGCGCCCTATTCAATCGCATTACCCGGCTCGTCCACATTTGCATCACTAACAAACACAGGGTCAACAACGAGAGTGCGCCCCTTCGCGCCGTGCTTTGAAATAGCATTCAGCAATTTCTGACTCTCTATTATCAGAATTCTTGAGAAGATTAAATTAAGGCTTGATTCATGCTTGAGACGCTTCTACATATTGGAAAAACCTTGCGTGCTGCGGGGCGCATGAAGCATCATCGTTATATAAAGCCTGCTCCACTCTCAGAGCCGAAATCGCCTGTCACGTATTTGTCTCTTCCCGTGAATGATGATTATGAGTTTGACTTTGAGAACATAGCCGAAATTACGGATGAGAGTATACAGCGAAACAAGCTTTTTTATCTGGCGTTCAAATCCGGCGAAGCGGATAGTCTTGTAAAGTATATCTTCGGGGATATTTTATACGGCATTGATAAGAAAGGCGGTGAACTTGGCTACTACCGAATGAAGAACGATAAGACAAACGCCTTCGGCGCAAGCTCTTTTAATCGTGCGCGCGAAGACGCAAAAGTCTTCAACGCAACAGAGATTGAAAAGTTCAGAGCGTCATTTGAGCAGCATCTTGATTGCATTGAAACACTGTTGCAAGAACGCGGGCGAGAGCAACAGGTCTTTTTACATTTCGACTTTAACGGGAAACATTGGTATGAATTTGAATCAGAGCTACAGGCAATAAATCAAAAATTGCTGGATGACTTTTTAGAAGAGCAAAATGAATTTTATGTGCTACGGAAGTTCCTCTACAAAACTCTGGCCGCCGGAACATCTCAAGCGCCCGGCTTCGATTACAGAAACACCTATAAGACGAAGGTTTTTAAGAGCCGTGATGAAGTCATGGATTTGTTGTATGCCCTGACTTACTCAAAGAAGCCACTTATCAGCGAGCGTAATATCAAGATAGTAGTTCTGCCAAAGGGCGATAATCTCGAAGCATCACACATAGAAAAGTTCTTTGAGCGAGCAGGGCTTGAAGATGCTGATAAAGCCGAGGAAATGTTGAATACAGCTAACGTCAAGGTAGATGACGCTAATCTGTTTGATAGTCTCTTTATTCCAATTCTGTCGAACGTCGCCAAAAGCATCACTCAGTTTGATTTCGTATTCAGCAAAAAGGGCGGCAGTGCCTCAACTCCCGATGTAGACATGATCGAACTCGCCGGAATCGAGCGCAGCTTTCTTGCGGAGTTGAGCAAACACGTCAAAGACGTGCGCGAACCTTTGCGTGCGGAACGAGATCAACTTTATCCGAAGCGACCAAAACAGTTTGCCTTTCTCGACATCCGTAGATCGTTTCTCAATATTCTGGGCGACGTAACCACCGATAAGAAGAAATATCAAAGCCATCTCTTCAAAGTTCTGCCGCAAATCTATTCAGGAACTTATTACCAAGATAATGTGTTGTTACCTGCGTTCATTGAAAAAACAGAATACAACATTCGTAGCGGTACGCCGGACTATAACTTGCTGAAATACGACTACTACTTTTTAGTGGGGTTGCGAAACACGAACGGAGACAATTCTATGGATGAGATGAAAAGCTCGGAAAGCTATCAAGCGGGACTGCTCTTGGGCAAAATGGCGCGACCGCTTAATCGCAAGATTGCGTCTTTTGAAAAAAACTACGTAGGCTTACTTTCGCGCCGCATTTCCGACAAACAAGGGTTAGTCAAGTTCGCTAACTTTATCAATGAAAAGCTGGCAATACATGAAGTGATAAGGTTCTACCCAAAGCTCAAGCGCGTGTCGGTCGAGTTGGCCGAAAAGGTTACTGGTATAAGTGACCGTGAGTATCGTAAGAACTTTTGCGCTTTCGGATTCTTTGAAGGCTATTTCGGTAGGGATGAAGAACAGGCGAAGCCTGCGCAAGATTCAACTGCTGAAACGGAATCGGGTAACGATAACCAACAAGTAGAAGGAGATGGCCACAATGGAAACTAATGGACTTCCAGTTGATAAGTCAGAAATCCTTTTTCTCTACGAGAGCAGCTATTCCGTGCCGAACGGTGACCCGTTTACATCTGAGCAACGCTACGACGAAGAGACGAAAAAGGTGCTTGTTAGCGACGTTCGCATCAAGCGATTCATCCGTGATCATTTCGACGAGCGGGGCGAAGATATTTATGTCATTGATAAGCGGCGTGGCATTGAGGGCGAGAAAGGATCGGGCGCGGCCTTAAGAATGCTGGCGCTTAAAGATCAGTTCAAAGATGACGAGAGCGTGATGTCTGAGGTCAAAGGCAAGAAAAAGCAGGATGCTGTCAAGATCATGCAGAAATGTATTGATGTACGTTTGTTTGGCGGCATTTCAACTGAAGAGAAAGACGCTGTAAATCTGACTGGAGCGGTGCAATTCGCATTGTTGAATCCCTCGCTGAATAAAGTTGATTTGCGGATGCACCAGAATACTTCCGTTTTCTCATCAAGTGAAGAGAAGACACGCGGTGCAATCGGCACTACGACAGTTGTTCCATATTCGCTTAATCAGATTCATGGCTGGATCAATCCTTATTCGGCCAAGCAGACGGGCTTAAAGCAGAATGACATAACAGAGATGTTCAAAGCTCTCTGGGCGAGCATCAATAATGCCAATACGCGCTCGAAATCAAATCAGAACTCGTTGCTGTTGCTGCAAATCGTTTATGCAGACGCTAACAAAAAGTTATATGGCGTGGATCGCCTTATTAAGCTCCAAGCGGAGAAGCAGGAAGAACAAATTCGCAGCAGCGATGATTACAAGCTCGATTTCAGCAAGCTGAAAGAAATGATTTCGCAATCTGGTGCAGTGAAGCAAGTCAACTTCTATACGGAAAGCCCTGATGTTCGTAAAGAACTAGAAGGCGCGAACAAGTTCAGCCTGCTGGAGTTGTTATGAAAGGCGCATTGATAAGCGTCGAAGGCAATTGGGGGCACTTCAAAAAGCCAGAGACGAACAATAACCCATTGACGCACGACTTCATTACGAAGACCGCGCTCATCGGTATGGTCGGCGCGGTTCTCGGCATTGAACGCCCCGAAATGAAGGAACTCTTTCCGCAGCTTTCGGAAAATCTCTGTTATGGTGTGCTGATTCATAGCGTGGTTAAGAAAGAGTCTTGGTCATTCAAGCTGCGCTACGCTTCAAATCTCTTTGAAAAACGTCCTGTCCAGATGGAGTTTCTGAAGAATCCGCGCTACACCATTGCCATCGGCCTGCGTGATGAACGTTCGGCAAGCTATTTCAATCAGTTCATTGCTGCGCTTGAGTCGAGCGAGGCGCGATTTACACCTGTCTTAGGATTACATAATTGTCCGGCAAATCTTGGCTTTATTGCTTCCGGCGAGTTAAAGCAGAGCGACGGAGATTTCCAGACAAAAAGTTTCGTTACCGAGCAACATAAAATCATCAAGGCCTTCTTAACAGAAAAATTCCGTGTTGGCGTTGACCGGATACCGACATATCAAAACGACGACTTTTGGAATCTGCCAGATAAGTATGTACGAGTTTTCTATCCGTCAGAAGACAGAGAGATTTCGGCTTCCGGTGCCCATTATGAATTTACCGATGGAAGCAAATGGGTGCTGATATGAAAGTTTATAAATCGCATCCTGACAAACTTCTCAGCGAACATCTGCGCGGCGTCGTGGATGGCACGCGGCGACGGACTATTTCAAAAGCAGCGGAGATTGCCGCACTCTTTCACGATCTCGGCAAGATAAATCCGAACTTTCAATTAAAGCTTTCAGGTGAAAAGAAAGTCGGATATTCCAGTCATGCATATCTTTCCGCTCTGGCTTGGCTCTGCTATTGCTATACGAATAAGGAGAGTCTGAAAGAACTGCTCGGTGTTGATACAACTGTTGACCAATCGCCCATTTTCAGCATCGCCGCGATGATTGCGCGACATCATGGCAACTTACCGAATCTTGAATCGGAAGGCTTCTTCAAAGAAAGAGAACAAAAAGCGCTGAGAGAATTTCTTGAGCAGACTCCATCCGAAGATTTACCTATCTCTGAATTCCTTCAACCGCTTTTCGAGCACCACTCATTCATCATCCAGCCGCCAGCGAATCAGCTAGATCAATTAATTTTCGAGTTTCAGAAGATGTTTCAGCAGGTACTCCCTAAAATTGCTGATCCGCTCGGATTTTTCATGGATACGCAATTCGGTTTCGCTGCAATGATCGAGGCAGACAAGCGCGATGCCGGTAATAACGCTCAGTTCAATAAAGAAGAGTTGGGTGCTTACATAAAGCAGAATTTCGCGGCACAACTGGAAAAGTATCTGCAAGAGTTGCCACGAAAGAGCGACTTTGATCCGCTGCGCACAGCAATGCGTGAGCAAGCAATTGAGAACATCCGGCCCAAACTTGTTGAAGGAAATCGCGTCTTCACCTTGCCCGCTCCGACAGGAGCAGGCAAGACGTTAATGCTTCTAAGTCTTGCCGCTGAGATTCTGAAGCATGATTCAGGTCTGAGCGTCATCTACGCGCTTCCGTTTCTTTCAATCACCGAACAGACGGAGAATATTTGTAAAGATATTTATTTCAATCAAGAGCGAGCCATTTTACGAATTGATTCAAAATCGGAGAATCAGGAAATAGAGAGAATCCAACGTCGGCTTGACGCCGACCCAAGCGACGAGAATTTGCGCCAGCTAATGCGCGAAATCTTCTCCGAAGATACATTCGACCATCCGTTTATAATTACAACATTCGTACAGCTTTTTGAGGCACTCGTAAGTAATCGCAATGCGACGTTGTTGCGCCTTCCAAATTTCGCACGCGCAATCTTTCTGCTGGATGAAATTCAAGCCTTACCACCGCGCCTTTACACATTCTTTACTGCATATCTGGACGAGTTCTGCCGTAAATTTGACAGTTACGCAATTATCTCAACTGCAACCATGCCGTATGTTGAGATGCCTGATAAAGATTTAGCTGGTGATGAAAACCCGCGCTTGCTCTTCAAGCATTATAAAGAGCCTTGTTCATTGCTCAATAGAAGTTTTTATGAGCGTAAAGAATTCAATCGTTACCGTATCAAGCGAATAGACAAAAGAGATTTCCGTATAAAAGACTTGGCAGAAGAAATTCGGCAGCAAAGGAAATCTTCTCTCGCCATTCTCAATACAATTGGCGACACGAAAGAACTTTATGATGCGCTGACCGAAGGTGACTTAAGCGAAGATGAGTTTGTGTTGCTTAATACGCACTCCACGCCAAACGACCGTCAAAGAAAGATTGGACTTTGCAAAAAGCGATTGGAAAATCATCAGCGTGTTGTTCTTATCTCGACGCAGTTAATTGAAGCGGGCGTAGATATAGACTTCCCGGTGCTCTATCGAGATATGTGCCCATTGCCAAGCTTGATTCAATCAGCAGGTCGCTGCAATCGCAATGGTAAAGAGGATTTTGGAGAGGTTTATCTTTTTGAGCTTAAGAAAGAGAATGGCAAGGCTTCGGCTACTTTCATCTACGGGCGTGATCTCGAATGGTTTTTGGATTTTACGAATGCTCATATCAAAGATGAAATGACGGAAAGAGAGATGTTCGATGTCCAATTAAAGTTTTTCGAGAAGGTCGGCAGTGATTTGTACGTCGGACTACACAAACAAGCGGGACGTGAAGACCTCAACATGGTGCGTTGCATCAATCACATGGCCTTTGATGATCTCGGTAAGTTTCGCCTCATTGATGAGAAAGAGTTTGGCGTCGAGATGCGTTATTACGTCAAGCATGACGGTAAGTTTGAAGAGCTACAAGAGCGCGTGAATCGGCTTGATTACCGCACCAAAGATTTCAATGAGATCGTGCGCCTGAAGTCGAGAGTGGAAGAGCAACTGCGGAAAATGATCGGAAATATAGTTGCCGTTCGTTTGAGGGAAGACAGGCTTGATCAAGCTCCACCAGTTGATGGCGAAGCAGTAGTTGGCATTCTCAAGCTTGCTGATCCAAGTGATTACTCATCTATCACTGGAATCAAGTTAAGCGAGGCGAGCGGTAACATCATATGAAATACAAAAGGCTTAATTAATGAGTACACTCCCGACATTCACGGGCACGGAAGTAGGCTACTACTTCATCTGCCCTAAAAAGCTGTGGTGGTTCTCTCACGGAGTGCAGATGGAGCGGGAGAGTGATCGTGTGAGGATGGGGAAACTGGTGCATGAGGAGAGTTATCAGAGGCGGCGTAAGGAGTTGAATATTGATGACAAGATTGTGCTGGACTGGCGCGAGGATGGTGTGATTCATGAGGTGAAGCTGACGGACAAGATGGAAGACGCTCACGAGATGCAGCTTCTTTATTACCTCTATTATTTGAAGTGCAAGGGCGTCGAGGGCCTTCGCGGGCAGATTGATTACCCGAAGCTGCGTGAGACGAAAGAAGTGGAGTTGACTGAGGAGAAAGAGAGGGAGATCGAAACGGCGCTTATCGAGATGAAGCAGATTGTCACTTCGAGGAAAGCGCCAGAGGTGGAATGGATGAAGATTTGTGGGAAGTGCGCTTATGCGGAGCTTTGCTGGGGATGAAGAGATTGATGGATTTCCTCATTGGTTCGTTGGCTCATCAAGCTAATGAGCCAATGGATCAATAAGCAAATGGTGAGATAACTTATGGCACGCCACTATTACCTGACGCGCGCGGGCCGTCTGCGGCGCAAAGACAATACGCTCTCTTTCGAGCCTACGGCGGGCGAGGAGATGACAGCAGCCGAAAGTGAAACAGCAGGGGCAGAAGGTGGTGCGCAGCCGCTGGAAGGAATGCTGGCGGCAGCCATGATCGGCTCGGCGGATGCTTTGGGCGGGGATGGTATGGGCGAACTCTCGCTTGAGGCGGAAGGCGAGAGAGAAGTAATTGAGGCTGTGAGCAAGTCTGAAGATGTGATGCACGAGGCGGAGACAGAAAAGCCCGTCAGGGTCGCAGAGCGGCGCGTGATTCCTGTTGAAGATGTTGACGCGCTGTGGGTCTTCGGTGAGCTTGATCTGAACGCGCGTGTGCTGGTCTTTCTCTCGAAGCATAAAGTGCCAGTGCATTTCTTCAACTATTATGGCTTCTACGCGGGTTCGTTTTATCCCAGAGAATACCTGCACGCGGGCTACCTGGTTGTCAGGCAGGTGCGTCATTACTCGAACCGTCGCCTGCGCCTTGCGATTGCGCGCGAGTTCATACAGTCGGCGCTCCATAACATACTCAGGAATCTGCGCTATTACGGGACGCGAGGCGCGGACGTGCAGGAGCAGACCGAAAGCGTACAGGCTGAGATACTGCGGTTGGAAGCGGTGAAAGATGTTAGTGAACTGATGGCTTGCGAGGGGCGTGCGCGCGCAGCTTATTATCAGGCGTTCTCGCGGATACTTCGCAACGATGTTGAGTTCACCAAAAGAGTAAGGCGACCGCCGGACAACATGGTGAACGCTATGATCTCTTTCACTAACGGGCTTGTCTATGCGGCTGCTCTCACGCAGATTTATCGCACACAGCTAGACCCTACTATAAGCTTCCTGCACGAGCCTGGCGCTAGACGGTTCTCATTAGCTCTCGATCTGGCCGAAGTGTTCAAGCCTATACTTGCCGACCGATTGATTTTCAGGCTGCTGAACAACCGGCAGTTGAGCGAGAAGGATTTCGCGCAGGACTTGAACTGCTGTTACTTGAAAGAGTCTGGCCGAAAGACTGTGCTGAAGGAATGGGACTCGCGCTTGCAGAAAACCATTGAGCACAGGCGTCTTCGCCGCAAAGTGAGCTACGAAAGATTAATCAGGTTGGAATGCTATAAACTGATAAAGCATTTGACAAATGTTGAGCCATACGTGGGCTTCCGCGCGTGGTGGTGAAAACGGGAAGGTTCAAAGTTCAAGATTCAAGGTCGGCACTCATCTTTGAACCTTAAGCTAAATATCATGTACGTCCTGTTAGTTTATGATGTCGAAGTCAAGAGGGTGGCAAAGGTGCATAAGTTCCTGAAGCGCCATCTCCACTGGGTTCAGAACTCTGTATTTGAAGGCGAGTTGACCGACGCGCAAATCGAGACAGTCAAAGCTGGCTTGAGAAGATTGATAAGTGATGACGCTGATTCCGTGTTAATCTACATTGCGCGCGAACAGAGATGGCTTGCCAAAGAGACAATGGGGCGCGAGCGTGCCGAGACAGGTAATCTGTTATGAGAAGAGAAGTTAGAATAAATCTCAGAAGTCATACAGTCGTCGCCCACCTGATAGAACAGGTGACATAAGAAGGCGTACAGGCGAGATTTTAATGCATCAAACTTATAAACCAGAGCAAAGAAAGCAGATAAACCCTGTCGTCATCCCTGCGGGTTTTACGCATCATTGCTACCCGACGACTGCAATCTAGCGAAATTCAACCTCGACACTTAAAAACTCTAGGAAAATTGCTATAAACTGCTGCCCAAAAGTCAGGTCTTAATCGAACCAGAGTGGAATTGAAACACTTTTCGCGGTGCGGCTCTTGAACTGCAATCGTCGGTCTTAATCGAACCAGAGTGGAATTGAAACAAGCATGTCGGTGAAATCAATCTTACCAAGATGCTCCGTCTTAATCGAACCAGAGTGGAATTGAAACAACAGTAGGGCGTGATGCGCCTTTGAAAGTCGCAGCCGTGTCTTAATCGAACCAGAGTGGAATTGAAACTGATGACGAGGCGGTCAAGACGCGGGCGCTGTTTTGGCGGTCTTAATCGAACCAGAGTGGAATTGAAACTATACAGGAATAGGCGCGGAAGGCTGAGCAGCAACCTGGTCTTAATCGAACCAGAGTGGAATTGAAACACCAGCTCTAATAACCGCCTGCAAGCGGACTAGAGAATGTCTTAATCGAACCAGAGTGGAATTGAAACGTGCTCATTCAAGTTGGGAAGAGGCGCGTAGAAGAGGTCTTAATCGAACCAGAGTGGAATTGAAACCGCAGAGACAGAAACTGATTGACACGGCTTTTCAAAGTCTTAATCGAACCAGAGTGGAATTGAAACACAGTTTCATCATCAACTTCGATGTGGCCACTGTTGACGAGTCTTAATCGAACCAGAGTGGAATTGAAACGACTAATAAACGCAACGAGCTCGCCGAAAGCCGGTGGTCTTAATCGAACCAGAGTGGAATTGAAACAGCGACCACCGCTATTGAGTTCACCGCTTCAGCCAGTCCTGTCTTAATCGAACCAGAGTGGAATTGAAACCCATTGAATTAGCTCGTCAATGCTCTCTTCGGCCTCGAAGGTCTTAATCGAACCAGAGTGGAATTGAAACGAGATGACCGGGTGCGTGATACGGGAGTACGTGGCTGAGTCTTAATCGAACCAGAGTGGAATTGAAACGACTCATAATCAACTCCGTTTCGTGCGCTGATAACGTCTTAATCGAACCAGAGTGGAATTGAAACAAATTGTATTCGGGATTGGCAGAAATGCTATGTTAAGGTCTTAATCGAACCAGAGTGGAATTGAAACAAAGTTCTGTGTTAGAAAGCAACTCCTTCAGGTCGTTGGTCTTAATCGAACCAGAGTGGAATTGAAACTAGTCTCTTTAATTGCCACTCTGCAAACTCAGACTCGTCTTAATCGAACCAGAGTGGAATTGAAACAAGGCTGAAAGGCTCAAACGCGAAATCAATTTAAGAAGTCTTAATCGAACCAGAGTGGAATTGAAACTTAATAATGCTGCGCTGGAAGCCTCCCGTTTCCTGAGTCTTAATCGAACCAGAGTGGAATTGAAACTAAACTTAGCCATACGCTCTGGATTCGTCATTCGCAGCTCGTCTTAATCGAACCAGAGTGGAATTGAAACCGAGGGTGCTGTTATCTGAGTTATCAGGCGTTCGGTGTCTTAATCGAACCAGAGTGGAATTGAAACAAAAGAAAAACAGGGGCGCGTTACGAAATTACGCATCCCGTCTTAATCGAACCAGAGTGGAATTGAAACCTTTCCCGCCCGCACTATCTCAAGAGATACCGAGAGGTCTTAATCGAACCAGAGTGGAATTGAAACAAAATTGACCATCCAGAATACAACATCCTTTATGGTCGTCTTAATCGAACCAGAGTGGAATTGAAACTTTTATACCCGGTCCTCTGTGCTGTTCGTCCGGGTGTTAGTCTTAATCGAACCAGAGTGGAATTGAAACGAGGAAGCCCGTCTGGCCGCACTCTCCGCGCCCTAGTCTTAATCGAACCAGAGTGGAATTGAAACTCTTTCGTAAGCAGCACAGCGCGGTCGCTGACTTTCTTGTCTTAATCGAACCAGAGTGGAATTGAAACCCAGTCGTCGCGGATTTTCCAGGCGTTAAGAGAGACGCGCGTCTTAATCGAACCAGAGTGGAATTGAAACCAACCTGACCGTGCGCGTCTCTGCGCCTTCGTCCTTGGTCTTAATCGAACCAGAGTGGAATTGAAACGATAGTCCAGCAGCTCGGTCAATTCTTGGATGGCCGCTTGCAGGTCTTAATCGAACCAGAGTGGAATTGAAACGTCAATTGAATCACTACCATCATCAACAGCGTACTGTCTTAATCGAACCAGAGTGGAATTGAAACGCAAATCCAGGAGATGCCATGGTAGTGCCTATGTTAACCCGTCTTAATCGAACCAGAGTGGAATTGAAACATCGGGAAAGATTACCTGGCAGATGTTCTCGATCCAAGTCTTAATCGAACCAGAGTGGAATTGAAACAATGGTCTCTGTGTCCAGCTCACGGAAGCAGTTCGTCTTAATCGAACCAGAGTGGAATTGAAACAAGAGCTAAGGGACCATGGAGATGACCTTGATCGTCGGTCTTAATCGAACCAGAGTGGAATTGAAACGAGAGATGAGGTGACTGCGTAGCTTAAACAGTATCACCCAGTCTTAATCGAACCAGAGTGGAATTGAAACCACTGAGCGCAGTTACGAGAGCCTACAACTGAGTTGCGCTTGTCTTAATCGAACCAGAGTGGAATTGAAACATCCCTGTTGAGTCGGAAACTCTGCGCCTGCTCCTGGTCTTAATCGAACCAGAGTGGAATTGAAACTCATGTTCATCTCTGCGAAATCAATTCCCTTCCTGCTCGTCTTAATCGAACCAGAGTGGAATTGAAACGACTCAAACTCGCAATAGCATTGCGTCGCATCTGGCGGTCTTAATCGAACCAGAGTGGAATTGAAACACGGCCAACGTCGCGGCCTCCGCGCCAACTCCTGCGGTCTTAATCGAACCAGAGTGGAATTGAAACTTAAAATTCAAGGTTGCGCCGCTCGCTCCGCGCGGCCTGTCTTAATCGAACCAGAGTGGAATTGAAACGAGATTCGAGGCTCGTTGTAGGCTCAACAACAAAGGGGTCTTAATCGAACCAGAGTGGAATTGAAACAATCCGATTGAACCCATCAGGTTTTGAATTCTGTTCAAGTCTTAATCGAACCAGAGTGGAATTGAAACATGAGCAGGAGGCTCGAAATACTCACACACGAAAGGCGCGTCTTAATCGAACCAGAGTGGAATTGAAACCCGAAGGGGAGAAGACAGGCTCAGAGGCCAATAGCGCGGTCTTAATCGAACCAGAGTGGAATTGAAACAAGTGAAAGATGAGGATGAGCCTGCAATCTCTGGCGAGTGTCTTAATCGAACCAGAGTGGAATTGAAACTGAGCACATCAAGCTTGTAACGAGATGGCCTTATCGTCTTAATCGAACCAGAGTGGAATTGAAACTGCAAAATCTTCGACCTTGTTGTTCTACTCGGCGCTTTGTCTTAATCGAACCAGAGTGGAATTGAAACAGTTGTGGTAGGGACAACGGGCAAGGGTGAGCCGTTCGTCTTAATCGAACCAGAGTGGAATTGAAACATCTCCGCTAAATCTGAGCGTGCCTGTTCGGAATTTGCGTCTTAATCGAACCAGAGTGGAATTGAAACGATGCAAGTAGCTGTGATGCGCGCCACCGACAGGCTCAACGTCTTAATCGAACCAGAGTGGAATTGAAACGTATTTTAATGCAACAACTTGACTACTGGTTTAATAGACAGTCTTAATCGAACCAGAGTGGAATTGAAACATAATAGTTTTGTCTAAGCAACAAATTGTTGTCTACGTCTTAATCGAACCAGAGTGGAATTGAAACTTATTTCGGCAGACAGTTCTTGCGCTTCCAACCCACGTCTTAATCGAACCAGAGTGGAATTGAAACGGTAACGAAACCTCAGCGTGAGCCTTGAGCATCACGCCAGTCTTAATCGAACCAGAGTGGAATTGAAACGATAAAAAGAGTAGTGGCAGGGCATGATGTTTTCCAGAAGCGCGTCTTAATCGAACCAGAGTGGAATTGAAACCAGACAAACGAATCCCACACGGTCTCTTTCAACTTTGACTGTCTTAATCGAACCAGAGTGGAATTGAAACTTCCGGCAACGGCATATTCGTATCAGCGGTTTTCTGAGTCTTAATCGAACCAGAGTGGAATTGAAACTGCCCTCGGAGTCCGAATAGTCGTATGCGCTCTTCAGTCTTAATCGAACCAGAGTGGAATTGAAACTGTTGGGTGAAAGCCCCGGGTTGGCCTGCAAGAGGAGCGCCGCCGCTCCCGCCACCTGCGGCGTCGCCATGTCTTAATCGAACCAGAGTGGAATTGAAACAGCCCGGCCGCGCGTCGCGCGGCAACAACCTCTTCGGTCTTAATCGAACCAGAGTGGAATTGAAACATGCGTAGCGCATCTCTTCGGACTCAGGGACTGAGCTTGCGGTTTGTCTTAATCGAACCAGAGTGGAATTGAAACGATCAATAGCGTGTTCCGGCTTATTTATTGAGCGGGTCTTAATCGAACCAGAGTGGAATTGAAACCCTCCAGCACGGCCACGAACTGCTGCGCACCGCATGGTCTTAATCGAACCAGAGTGGAATTGAAACCGATTATCACCCACGCTGAGACGCAACAGAAAGCAGGACGTCTTAATCGAACCAGAGTGGAATTGAAACGTGATGACCAGCGCGATTACAGTGGGGCGTGGGGGCGTCTTAATCGAACCAGAGTGGAATTGAAACAATATCATTCGTTAAGCACGCGAAAAGGCTTAATGGTCTTAATCGAACCAGAGTGGAATTGAAACAAGAACTTAAAGACAGTAACCCGCGAAGATGCGTTGTCTTAATCGAACCAGAGTGGAATTGAAACGAACACATTGCCCGCGTCCGAATCCTTCTACGGGCGCTCGGCCTGTCTTAATCGAACCAGAGTGGAATTGAAACTTCGATGGATCGTGAATGAATCTGAAATTATTTTTGGTCTTAATCGAACCAGAGTGGAATTGAAACTTTCACGGTCTATAGAGTTATGAAAATGATTGATCTGTCTTAATCGAACCAGAGTGGAATTGAAACGCCAACTAACGGCGGGGCAACCGGGACAACTTATTCAAAGTCTTAATCGAACCAGAGTGGAATTGAAACTATGGTTCTCTTGACGAAGCAACGAATGCGGCGGGCGTCTTAATCGAACCAGAGTGGAATTGAAACTGTTAACGTGCAATCTGAATTTGGGCGTCTTAATTTGTCTTAATCGAACCAGAGTGGAATTGAAACCCCGTTAGGTTGAGGTTATGAAGTTTTAGCATGGCATCAAGTCTTAATCGAACCAGAGTGGAATTGAAACGAGATGAATCATGTCCACCGCGCACAGGTATTCAACTGGTCTTAATCGAACCAGAGTGGAATTGAAACTTCATTTTTTCTCTAATCGCGCCTATTACAAATTCTCGCGTCTTAATCGAACCAGAGTGGAATTGAAACTTTTCCCGAAACCACGACTCATAATTCACCTAGCCTTTCGTCTTAATCGAACCAGAGTGGAATTGAAACTATGGGAAGTTGTTGAGAATTGCTATCACTTCAACCCGGGTCTTAATCGAACCAGAGTGGAATTGAAACCTCTTAAGGCAGGACTCCAATTTGAAGTTATTTTTATAGGTCTTAATCGAACCAGAGTGGAATTGAAACTAATTATCTGCATAGATAACATCATCGAAAGGATTGAAAGGTCTTAATCGAACCAGAGTGGAATTGAAACGGCGATGAGGGAGTTGGGAGTAAAGATCGCGCGTTGTCTTAATCGAACCAGAGTGGAATTGAAACTTCATCTGTGGACGGATAAGGGCAAAGAGGTTTTCGTGTCTTAATCGAACCAGAGTGGAATTGAAACAATATTCCCACGCACGCCATACTCTTTAACACTATTCCCGTCTTAATCGAACCAGAGTGGAATTGAAACCAGATATATCTTCAATCGGCGGAGGCTATGTTGAGCTGTCTTAATCGAACCAGAGTGGAATTGAAACTTAATTGCAGGTAATCGAATCCGACAAGCGATAGACGTCTTAATCGAACCAGAGTGGAATTGAAACTGCGGTAGAGCGTGCCTTCGGGTTGAATGGCTGCCAGGGTCTTAATCGAACCAGAGTGGAATTGAAACCAGGATTTTCTTTGCGATCAGTCTGGAGCGCAACTGAGGTCTTAATCGAACCAGAGTGGAATTGAAACCATAAAAAAGAGTTTATCATGTCACCAAATTTATGGTCTTAATCGAACCAGAGTGGAATTGAAACTAGCTCGTTGCTTCTCCCTCCTCATCCGTTACTACTGTCTTAATCGAACCAGAGTGGAATTGAAACTGATTTTCTCCTTTCAAGTTTTGATTAAATTCAAAAGAGTCTTAATCGAACCAGAGTGGAATTGAAACTCCTGCGAAGGATGGCAAATGTTATGCGCCCTTCGAGTGTCTTAATCGAACCAGAGTGGAATTGAAACTCGAGTTTCATTGCGCGCGTCTTAATTTGCTCCAGCTCAGTCTTAATCGAACCAGAGTGGAATTGAAACTGAGGCGCGAGAGTCATTCAGTGGCCGCTTTCACAGTCTTAATCGAACCAGAGTGGAATTGAAACGAATCAACGGGGATGCCCGAAAAGGCTTCGCGCACGGGTCTTAATCGAACCAGAGTGGAATTGAAACCAACTTCAGGCAGCGCCAGCCTGCCCGCCATTGCCGTCTTAATCGAACCAGAGTGGAATTGAAACACGCCAGAAGGCTGGCGCGAAGCAGATCGCAACCGCAGTCTTAATCGAACCAGAGTGGAATTGAAACCATGCCGAACTCGGTCAGGTTGTCCTGGAGGAAAACGGTCTTAATCGAACCAGAGTGGAATTGAAACTCCAGGCCCAGGCTCTTTCTGATGAGTGCGCGCATCTCGTCTTAATCGAACCAGAGTGGAATTGAAACGACATACTAGATATGCTTACAAAATCCTTTGACCAATGTCTTAATCGAACCAGAGTGGAATTGAAACAGTACATCGGCAAGGGCAAGTTGACCAACGACAGAATGGTCTTAATCGAACCAGAGTGGAATTGAAACGCAAATAGGGCCAGTCTTTTCTGACCGGTCTGGATGGTCTTAATCGAACCAGAGTGGAATTGAAACCACGTCGAAAAGTACACGCTCGGAAAAGTCGAACACGTCTTAATCGAACCAGAGTGGAATTGAAACTTCGTATTGAAGCTCAAAGTTGACTTGAAAGTTGACGAGGTCTTAATCGAACCAGAGTGGAATTGAAACCACGTTAAAGGGCCTGGCGCAGTCATGTATCTACTGTCTTAATCGAACCAGAGTGGAATTGAAACCACGTCAACTTCAATTTCATTCTTATTAATGAGCCTGAGTCTTAATCGAACCAGAGTGGAATTGAAACGAAAATCAATGACTCTTCAATTTCGGACTATTCAAAGTCTTAATCGAACCAGAGTGGAATTGAAACCAGCTTCGGCCACGTCTTGCACGCTCCTGCCTTGTTGCGTCTTAATCGAACCAGAGTGGAATTGAAACGATAATTTCAAAGTTCAACCTCTACCTCTAACTCGGGTCTTAATCGAACCAGAGTGGAATTGAAACCACACGAAGGAATACGTCCCTACTTTTTCAGACGGGCTGTCTTAATCGAACCAGAGTGGAATTGAAACAAGAACTTTGGCGAGTGGTTCGGGCAAGTGTTTGGGCCAGTCTTAATCGAACCAGAGTGGAATTGAAACCACATAATCGACCGCGCATGGATGCGCGAGCTTCGTCTTAATCGAACCAGAGTGGAATTGAAACCGCATCATAGGCGGCGGTTATGGTCTGGGGAAAGACGGCATGTCTTAATCGAACCAGAGTGGAATTGAAACTTTGCTCTCTGTTCCCGTTGCTATTCATAATTGCTTAGTCTTAATCGAACCAGAGTGGAATTGAAACATGCTTGAACTGCGATTTTTCGTGAGAGAAGACTTTGTCTTAATCGAACCAGAGTGGAATTGAAACAAGAACTGCACCGATGCCGCCGCCCCAGATAAAGGGTCTTAATCGAACCAGAGTGGAATTGAAACCCCGCTTCGGGTACTTCTGTTAGTGCGCCCTCTTCTACGTCTTAATCGAACCAGAGTGGAATTGAAACCTTAGCTTGGAAGTACGCGAGGGCAGCAAGTCTATGGTCTTAATCGAACCAGAGTGGAATTGAAACGCATTATACAATGGTAATCCTATTGTTATTTCGGCTGAAGGTCTTAATCGAACCAGAGTGGAATTGAAACTTAAGAGCGGCGATTTTAACTCTCTTCTCACCAACATTGTCTTAATCGAACCAGAGTGGAATTGAAACCCGAATCAAGTCCTGGACTTGTGCCCCCTTCGGTGGTCTTAATCGAACCAGAGTGGAATTGAAACGTAACATCTGCGCTCAAACTCACCGCGCCCCACGTAGTCTTAATCGAACCAGAGTGGAATTGAAACATCTTATAGGTGCGGATTACAGGAGCAACGCACTTCGGTCTTAATCGAACCAGAGTGGAATTGAAACGCAAGCGGCCCGGTCGGATTGGTAGCTTGTTTGATAAACGTCTTAATCGAACCAGAGTGGAATTGAAACGGGCCTGTTGTAGTTTTTCTTAGCAAGCATACTCAGTGTCTTAATCGAACCAGAGTGGAATTGAAACTTGACGAGAAATGGGTGATGGAGCTTCGCAGCATCACTCGTCTTAATCGAACCAGAGTGGAATTGAAACTAATGCTAAATGCCGTGCCGTTGTTGTTAATAACGAATGTCTTAATCGAACCAGAGTGGAATTGAAACCACGAGGTAAGGAAGATTGTCAGTGAAAGTAAGTAGTCTTAATCGAACCAGAGTGGAATTGAAACCAGTTCATCGCTAAGATTTCGTCCGGTGCTTCGCTCGGATCGAGTCTTAATCGAACCAGAGTGGAATTGAAACCGAGTTAGATAGAGAAGCCCCTAGCAAATCTTATTCCGTCTTAATCGAACCAGAGTGGAATTGAAACGCTGTTTCGTACATATCCCCCGCGAGGGTATCAATCGTCTTAATCGAACCAGAGTGGAATTGAAACGATGCCCTATGGCGGCGCACGGCTCACTGTTTCCCCCGTCTTAATCGAACCAGAGTGGAATTGAAACTAACGATCAGAGTATTGAGAGAAGCGCGCGCTAAGGGTCTTAATCGAACCAGAGTGGAATTGAAACGAAGGCGGGTCAAAGTTGCTCGCTACATACGTCGTCCCGTTGTTCAAGGTCTTAATCGAACCAGAGTGGAATTGAAACTAAAAATAGAACCTCGCGCGCGTGTACGCTTCTCTTCAGTGTCTTAATCGAACCAGAGTGGAATTGAAACCCCACGACCACTCACCACACAGCCAATACATGTTGTGCGTCTTAATCGAACCAGAGTGGAATTCAGTTTTGTGTGCCGTTCTTTGTGCCATAACTACTGTATATCACTCAAAATTACTAGGTAATAGTCAGTGGTAATTAGACAGAAGGCGAAGGCAGTTATTCTCTTTAAAATTTGTTGTCAATGCGCGATTGGCTGCTCAAGGCTTTCGACTAGGTTGGCCGCCGCTTTCCATATATTGTGCGCGTAGCCGGACGTTAAGGCATAGCCGAGCTTAGGCAGCGGTCTTAAATGTCCGAGCGAGGGAGATCATATAGTAGTGGGACGCCGCGCTCGCCACGATTCACCTGCCATCTGAAGTAGTGAACTTCTCATAAGTTCTGTTAAACTTCGCCCTGTGCCTGCTAACGCAAGCCTAACGATTGGCAAGACACAAGCCATCAACAAAATCAGGGAGCATCAAATAAATGAGCGAAAAAAGCGGCTCCGCGCCTGCGGTAACCGGAGCGGTTGACACTGAAACTCTCAGCACCAATCTGGGCGAAGTCCGGCGCGTGTTGGCGAGCGAGGTCAAGTTACGTAGCGTTGTCATCAAGCCTCTGGAAAGCGCATTGCGCGCGCTCAAAGACCCGCATCGCAACGCCGTCGCTCTGGCTGAAGCTACCGTTGCCTTAGAGAATGCGCCAACAGAATTAAGCTTGCCCACAGGCTATCAGAAAATCGTCCGGCAATTGCGCGCCGTCGCCGATGAAAAACTTTCTGAGTTGGAATTCGCTTTTGCCAGAGACTTGCGCGAAGCCTTCAAGGAGAAGGGGGTGAAGTTGACAGGCTCGCCCACCGAGTTGATCGCGGATTTGTTCGTCATCAAAGTTGACATGCGTCGGAAACAGGTCGAGATGGCTTTCTCGCGCCAGCCCGTGACGGAGAAAAAAATCAAGTTGAATGTCGAGCAAGTCGTCGCAGCTTACGAACGCGCCCGGCGCGAAATCTGCGAGCGCAAGGTTGACCTGGACGAGTTACTGCAAGAGTTATTTGAAGCCTATCATCGGGTCCTCAAGTTGACGGGCAAACAGATGGGCGCGCGCATGAGCATTGTTGATTGCTACCGCGAGCTCGTGCTGGTGCGCCAGCCGCTCTCCTTCCGCAAGCATCCTTCGAAGCAAAGTTTTCGTGATTATCCCAAGACGCACTTCGCTTACGACATGCTGCAACTGCGTCGCCGTCAAAGGATGGCGCATGAAGGCCACCGGCTTAATTTGGGAACTGCGACGATTGACGTGGGCAGCGACACGGCGCGTGCCATGTTCTTAGCTACGGGCGCGACCGAAGGGCAGTTCATCAAAGACCTCTACTTCACGACGGAGAAATAAGTCATGACCTTGACGCAGGCCGAAGCCCAGCACATCGTCCGCAAACTGGGCGAATCCGGCATTCCGCCTTCGCGCGGATTAGAAGCCTACACCGTCGGCATCGATTCGCTCTTGGGCACGCTCGAAGGCGAATACTTGCGTGGCTACTTGCCGGAAGGCGGTTCGAGTTTCAAGCTGGTGGTCGGCGAATACGGCAGCGGCAAGTCGCACTTTCTTTATCGCCTGCGCGACCTCGCTTGGGAACAAGGCTACGTTGTCAGCCGCACTGAGTTGAGTCCGAAAGAGTGTCCTTACGACAATCAACTGAAGGTCTATCAAGCGGTCGTCAATAATCTCATCTATCATGATCCAACGGCTGAAAGCGCGGACACGCAAGGGTTAGAAGCCTTTCTGGAGAACCATTTCTTTCACACCTTGCGCGCGCTCGGCGTCGAGAACGCGCGGACGAGCGTTGGGATTGATGTGCGCGTCAAGCTGTGGCTCGACACGATCCTGCATTTCAAAGTCGAAAGCCCTTCGTTTCGCCACGCCGTCTATTACTATCTGCAAGCAGTCGCGGAAGAGAACGAAGAACACAAACGCTTACTAGGCGCGTGGCTGCGCGGCGAGAGCATCGCGCTCAAAGACGTGCGCGCTTTTTCAATCACGGAGAAGCTTGATCGGTCTGTCGCCTTCAAGATGCTGCGCTCGCTGGCCCAACTGATTCACGAACTAGGCTACGCCGGTCTCGTCCTGCTCTTCGATGAAGGCGACCGCATGGTGAGCATCGGCTCGTCGCACACGGAAAAGATTGCGTGCGATAACCTGCGCGAAGTGATTGACCGTTGCGCGGGTGAAAGCCTGCCGTCGGCGCTCTTTGTCTATGCCGTTCCGCCCTACTTCGTCACCAACATTGCGCCACAGTATGAGGCTTTGAGCCAGCGCATCAGCGCGCAAGTAAAATTCTCGCGCCAGAATCCTTTCAGCGTGCAAATCAGTCTGGACCATCTCGATTATCCAGGCGAAGAGTTGCTGCGCCGGATTGGCGCGAAGCTGATTGATGTTTACGAAACAGCTTATCAGATGAAGTTTGACCACGACTTGCAGTCGCGCAACATTGCCGGACTCGCCGCAAGCTGCGCGTCTCTGCTCTCGACCAGCCATCGCCGCCACTTCGTCAAGTCTCTGATTACCATGCTCACCGAACAGCGCGTCGCGGGCGAGCGCCTTTATGAAGAAGAGAATTTGCAGGGCGTTCTGCGCGATGTTACAGAGCAGTTGGGACGAACGGAAACAGGAGAATACTGAGGAGTTGGTCGGCGCGATTGTCAATCATCCACTTTTCGGACGCGGGCAGGTGCTGGAGTTACGCAACGCCGCGCGCTCGGCGGTCGTGCGCTTTGATAACGGCATCCGCGCGGTCGTACAGAGTAATATGCTTTCAACCTTGCAGCCTGCCGAGAACGCAACTTCAATCAATCATCACGCACAACCTAACCAATTATTCGCGCGGCGTTCTGAAAGAATTTTCACGCCTGAAGAAGCAAAGCGAGTTGAAGCGCGGCGCACGATTGAAGCTTTGCGGTATGGCGTCGTTCCAACCAGGCGCATACGCGAATTGAGCGTCGGTCTCGAAGAGGAACGCGCCAGCCTGCATCGCGCTTTTAGTGACGTGAACGAAACGGGCGGCGCGGTACGTGTGATCTTAGGCGAATACGGCGCGGGCAAAAGCCACTTTTTCGAGTTGGCTGCACAGGAAGCTTTAGCGCAGAACTTCATTGTGGCGACGACCAGTCTTGACTTGCGCGAAGTCCCGCCGAATCGCCCGCAACGCATCTATCACGCGCTGATGCGCTCGCTTCGTTATCCGCATTCAACCGAGACCAACCTTACGCCTTTATTGGAACGCCTTATCGCGCAACCAAACTATTCGACCTTGCAGGACACCTTGCGCGGGACGTTCTTCGCATCTGCCTTGCACAACTACTCGCTCATGCGCGAGAAACCGGGCGAGGCTCTTGACGTGTTGCTCGATTGGATGTCCGGCGAGAAAGTCTTCATTAAATCCGTTCGTGATGCGGTGGCGATCAAGAGCAAAGAATTTCCGATCCCTTCGCTTTCGCAGGTGACTACGGCGGCAGATCAATACTGCTACCTGCTCAACGGTTGGGGCTGGCTGGCGACCGAAGCGGGTTACGCAGGTCTAGCCGTATTCATTGACGAATCCGAACATTACAGCCTGCTCAACCAGCGTGGGCAGGAACGTGCCAACAACTTTTTCAAGGCGTTGATCTACACCGCGCTCGGCGCGCGCAGCCGTATTAACGAAAGCGACTTGCAACACCAGCATCGCGCGCACTCTTTTCGTTTGACCGCAGACAGTCACCTGTTGCTACTCTTTGCCGTCACGCCCTCCGCGAACACGTTCGATTACCGCCGCTGGCTCGATGAAGATCAAGTACTGGCCCTGAACAAATACCTGCCGCCCACTGCGCTCGATGAATTGATGGCGCGGCTCTACGTCCTGCACCGTCAGGCTTACGCATACAATAACAGCGAACAGTTTCTGGATGTCGCGCAGGGCTTACTTGAATGTCTCGACAGCAATCTCATCAACCTGCGCCAAGTGATTCGTCTCGCCGTCGAAATCTTTGACCTCTGCTACGCGCACAAGGACTACCATGCCACGCAAGCCGTCGTCGAATTGCGCCATGCGCTGCTGTGACAATTTCGGATTTCGGAATGCGGATTGGCGTGGTAATGAAACTTGACTTCTAAATTTAACCGGGCGGATGACGAACCAGTATAAATCTGCAATCCGAATTCCGCATTCCGCAATGGAAAGACTCCCCCACACATTCGACGCGCTGTTGGCTCGTTTCGGGCGTTTGACGGAGGTTCAGGCGCGGGCGCTTGCGCCGCTGCTGGCCGGGCGCAATTGTGTGTTAGCGTCACCTACAGCCAGCGGCAAGACGGAGGCAGCTTTAGCGCCGATGCTAGAACGCCATCTTCAGCAACGATCAAAAGAGAACTCGCGGCGAACAGCAAAAGACACAAAGACAACGAGGCTGCGCTTTTTGTATGTCGTGCCGACGCGGGCGTTGTCGCGCGACATGGCGCGGCGCTTGAATGAGCCGCTCAGGAAACTGGCGATCAGCATGGCCGTCAAAACCGGCGACGAACCTGCGCTCAACTGGTCGCGCCCGCCGGAGTTTCTCATCACGACGCCTGAATCTCTGGATTCGCTGCTGGCGAACAGACCGCGTGTGCTGTGCGATGTGCGCGCCGTAGTGCTGGACGAGTTGCATCTTTACGACGACAAGCCGCGCGGCGATCAGCTACGTATTCTGCTCAATCGTCTGCGGCGCATACGCGCTTTCGCACGCTCACGCGGCGATGCGACGAGCGATGAGGTGCAATTCTGCGCTCTGTCAGCGACGATGCCCGATGCCGTCATCATCGCGGCGCGTTACTTCACGAACCCTGTTTTGATTCAGGCAGAAAACGGGCGCGCGCTCGACGCCGAACTTCTGCCTTTAACCGGCCCCGCGGCGTTGCGTGAACTCTTTGCCAAGTTGCGGGAGCGTGGCAGCAAAAAGGTTTTGGCCTTTTGCCAGCGCCGCGCGGAATGCGAAGAGTGGGCTTACCTTTTGCGCAGCAGCGCCCCTTTCGGCGATGAAGTCCTGGTTCACCACGCGAGCTTGAGCGCGCGTGCTCGTCACGCGGTGGAAGAAAAGTTTGCGCGCACCGGAGCCGCTTTATGTTTAGCTACCTCGACGCTCGAACTCGGCATAGACATCGGTGACGTAGATTTGATTCTGCTCATCGGCCCGCCAGATAATTTTAGTTCGTTTCTGCAACGACTGGGGCGCGGTAACCGGCGCACCGCACGAACATCTGTCGCTTGCTTCTATCGCACGGCAACAGAGCAGGCGCTCTTTCAAGTTTTCATTCGTGCCGCGCGAAACTCAAACGGCGCGGGTGAAACTTCGGCCAGCGCGTTGCTGCGCTCTGAGAGCGGCCTGATGTTTCGGCCTTCCGTCGTCGTACAGCAACTCTGCTCTTACCTCAAACAAACTCCGCACGGCGAGATTGAGCCGCAACATGCTTATCATCTCTTCACTTCACCGCAGGGCGAGCCGTTGCTGGACGAGCAGCAATACACACAGATCGTAGATCACTTGGTTGACACAGGGTTCTTCCTGCCAGCGCGTGGAACGGCGTTGCGTCCCGGCCCGCAGTGGCACAAACTCTACGAAGAGCGCACGCTGTACAGCAATCTCTCTGAGAGCGGGCGCGAGGCGGCTGTCGTCGTTGACGACATCACGGGACGGCGCGTCGGCTATCTCGAACAGGTCGCGCCGACAGGCACGACTTTTCTCTTAGGCGGACAAGCGCGGCGTGTTGTGTGGACAAAGGGGCGACGGATGCTGGCCCACGCCGATACAGACAATGCGGCGAAGGCGCGCGCTCCGCACTGGCGCACGCTGTGGCGCAGTTTATCGCCAGCCCTGACCCAAGCCTTAGCGCAGGAGCTTGGCTTTCCGTGCGCCCAATCTGCGACCTCTTTGCCAATGATCGTCGAACAACAGGAAAGCATGGACGAAGGCGTGGCAGAGATGGAAGCCACAGGCAGAACATTTTTGTTTCACTGCGCGGGCGAAGTTTATGGCAAGGCGTTGGGCGAGTTGCTGGAAACGAAACAAGGCGTGCGCGTCGTCGAATGCAATGAGTTCTTAGTAGAGGCGCTGGGCTGCTTGCCGGAGACGATGCTGCTGTTCACCGAAGAAGAAACGCTCGCGCTGGTAGGTCGTCGTTGGCGACAATTCGAGAGAACTTTCGCTTTAGGCCGGTTTCAAACGCAGCTTCCGCCCGCCGTGCGATGCAAGAGCGTGATCGCCGCCTTCAACGTGCCGGACTTTCAGCGTCGCTTCGCAGGCCGCAAACTGGCCCGGCACACAGCGGAATAGCCGCATCCACGACACCCCCCCCCACGTCCTGGGTTCTGGGATAATGGCAAAAGGAAAGCGCCGATGGATACGTTTGCGGGTCTTACCCGGTATGATATATTGATTGTGTAATTGACACTGCAATTAAAGCGTAATTAAAGGTCTAGCTAACCATGAAAAAAATCATCCCAATAACTGATTTGCAGCGACAAGCAGGGCAGATTCTGAGCAGTCCGTCTCACTCGGATGAGCCAGTCATCATCACCCAGCGCGGACGCACTGCCGCCGTGATCGTCTCCGCCGAGCGTTATATTCAGATTGAGGAAGACCTACAGCGCCGGGCGCAACTTGGAACGCTTGTTGGCGAAAACGGTCATTGGGCTGAGCACACGAGTGATCGCCAAAGTGACCGGTTATACTTTGAAGCAACTGCTCCGCAATTTGTTTGGTCTGGATGTGCAGACCTTTCAGGTTGCTGACGCATAGTTTCATTTCACATTAGCCGTAGGATATAAACTAGAATGAGGTCGAGCTAAGTAGCCTATCAAGATCACCTTCGGCCTGATAGAAAAACCGACTCGCTCGATTCAACGATAAAGCCGTTCAATCCGCGCTACGATTGAATGAGTTGTTAGACCGCATCTCAAGATGGCATGACCACTCGGCATGATTTTCTTGCCTGTGTCATATCGTCTTGTTCGTACGGTTCTAACTACCATTAGACCGCTATCAGCAATTGCCAGTATGAATCATAAATTACCGCCAGCGGTCTCAGACATAGAATAGAAGTGAATTACCGCATCCATCTTGCCCTTCACACATTCTCCCATCAAGATTCCACTCAAAATATTTTGAGTGAGAAATCGACTCTGATAGATTATCGCGGCAGACCGCCGAGAGAGGAAGCGGTGAAGAGTCAGAAGAAGAGTAAAAAGTAGTAAGTCTCACCTCACCGGAGAGAAGCGAAGCGATGGCTAAGCCTGAACATCTTGAGATTTTGAAGCAAGGGGTGCTAAGTCTAATGAATGGCAGTTTCCGTCTGAGGAATTTTTCTTGACATAGTATACTTCACCCGCGTAGTATCCGCCCTGTTGCCTAAGATGTGGCGGCGAGACGCTCATTTCTACCGCCACATCTTAAATCAGAGGATACCGCACAGATGTCCTGTGATGTGGCGAACCGAAGATTCTGCCTCGCTCTTTTCGGTCGCCCCCGTCGCAGCAGTTAGAACAATCAAGATTGAACGGTTTAGTACACTGGAAACTAAGTTTTCTACTATTTGCGCCTCGCTGCTAGATGAGATTCGACCCCTTTCAGCAGAAGCTCAAGCTTAAGCTTGGATGCACTCTAAAATATCAAATAACTTTGTTTCCAGTGTATTTAGCGCTTTTGAAGGCACTTATTGCTATTCCTCGCTAAGTCTTGGATGACAACATCCCGCTGTATTGCGGAAGTTCCCTTTCGCACAGTTCCGCCCTACAGCCTCTCAAGGAGCAATAACCCATGCGGCGTTCCCCCCGCTTCGCTTCGATGCCTTTTATCCGACTAGTCTCCCTTCTAACCGGCTGCGCGCTACTATCATCTATGGCACCAACTATGGTTTGGAGCGCAACGGATACAGCAAACTCCAACGGCACCAAACGCCAATCTATAGCTACGCACAAGGCGGGCGACTCTTACACGTCTGCGCTTAACGCGCTACTACAAGGCAGCTCACTACCTAGCATTCCAGGCAATAATCTTCCTGACCTAAATACGGCTAGAAATATGCAGCCTTCTGATCCGAGTGCGCCGCCAGCAATCCCATCGAACCAACCATGCTATGACTGTACGGCATGCACCTCCTGTGATCCCGGCAACATGAACCACGCTCCGATTGCCATAGCTGAAGGCCCCTATATGGGGCAGACCAATCAGGGCATCACCTTCGTTGGCAGCGCTTCTTATGATGCAGACCCGAATGACGGAATAAGCAACTACCAGTGGAACTTCGGCGACGGGACGAATGACATTGGCATCTCGCCGCAGCACAGTTACTCGCAAACAGGTACATACAGCATCACGCTCACAGTTACGGACAAGCACTCTGCTACGAATACAGTAACAACGACCGCAACGATTACCGCGCCAACACCACCATCATCTCCTACCGCGCAAGGTAATGCCGCTGCATTTGTCTCGCAATCGGTTCCTACGGCTGTGCAGGCTGGGCACGTTTATCCGATCTCGGTCACCATGCGGAACACTGGAAACACCACATGGACGGCGGCTCAACTCTACCGGCTCGGCTCGCAAAAACCGACTGTTGATAGCGTCGCTTGGGGGGTGGATAGAATTGCTTTACCCAGAGATGTCCAGCCTGGCACGGAAGTGACTTTTAACTTCAACGTCATCGCTCCCGGTGGGGACTTACCCCCGTCTCAGGGGATGCCTCCCATGGACTTCCAGTGGAAGATGGTTCAGGAGTATGTCGAATGGTTTGGAGAACAAACGTCTGATGTCTCTGTTGCCATTGACACTTCTGGCAATACACAGCTTAACCCAGCCCCATTGATTGACCTGTCAAATGCACGTATCAGCGCCGCTAACCGTACAGGCCAGCCGGGCGAAGACCTCTATTCCGGGAACTTCAACTGGAGTTTGCCCGTGCTCGGCCTGGCTGGAAGGTCAGGATTGAATCTCGGTCTGGCGCTAAGCTATAACTCTTTAGTTTGGACGAAGACCAGAGTAGGCAACCGACGAGGTCCTTACTATCACATGATCTACGATGGTGACCGGGGCTTCCCCTCAGCAGGCTTCCGTCTAGGCTTCCCCTCAATCCAAGGGCCTTTCAAGAACGCCTACGACGAAACCATCATCTCTTACCTGCTGATCACTCCATCGGGTAGCCACATAGAATTACGCCAGACCGCAACGTCAAACATCTACGAATCTTTAGACTCTTCATACCTGCAACTAATTGTAGCCAGCGACCGCACAATGCTATTGAGAAGCACAGACGGCACGCAGATGACTTACCGCCCTATCAATAGCGAATATCGTTGTACAGGGATTACGGACAAGAACGGCAATCACATCACTATAAACTACGGACTTGTTAACAACCTGGACAATACCGGGCGGGTCACATCGATTGTTGACACTCTGGGGCGAATAATAAATCTCAACTACGACTCGAACTCGCGTCTATTATCAATCACACAAGAGTGGACGGGAGGCACGCACACATGGGCGACGTTCGGCTATACGGATGTTAACATTCAGACCAACTTTAAGAGTGAGATTGACAACTCGCAGATGGTGGTGCAGGGATTGCCCGCCAACCACATTGTCTCTGCCCTTACTCAGGTGGGACTGGGTGACGGCTCTCGATATGTCTTCCAGCATACACAGTGGGGGCAAGTCTCGAAGATCAGTCACTACGCAGCCGACAACTCAAACCATCTGTTGAGCTACGTCTCGCACAACCTGCCACAGGATATAAGCATCCCGATGACGGACTGCCCGCGATTCACCGAAAGACGCGATTGGGCGGAGAACTGGAATGGCGGGGCGGAAGCTGTGACCAGGTTCACCACGGATGCTGACGGCGCGCATACGGCTGGTGCGCCGGACGGCTCGCTCTACAAGGAATACTATGTGGTCGCTGTACCACCAAACGGGCTTGTTAACAGAACTGAGGAGTGGAGCGGGGCATCTTGGAACGGAACCGCATGGACGGGAGGCACGAAGCAGAAGTGGACTGTAACGGATTGGGTGATGGAGATCGGCCCTGTAAACAAGATCAACGCGCGCCCGGAGACTGTGAGAATCTACGACGCGAATGGGAACCGCAGGCGAACTACGATTGATTATACTTTCTTCGGTCTGCCCGGCGACATGATCGAATGGGCACCTAATGGAACGGACGCGCAGGGTAATGAAATGTGGGCTATCCTGCGGCGCACGCATACGGACTATAATCTATCGGACGTGTATGTAAGCCGTCGCATCATAGGGCTTGTGCAGGGGCAGTATCTATTTAGCAACGAGCAGAGCGCACAGAAGTTGTATAGCAAGGCGACGTATGAATATGACGACACTAGCTTCGATCTAAATCAAGGCGCGAACGCTACCAGCGCTGTGCAGCACGATACGACATACGGCATCGGCTTCTTGCAGGGGCGAGGTAATCTTACAAGTATACGGCGATGGGACTTGACGAGTGAAAGCAACCAAAGCAATTCCGTCGCAAGCAGCATTGGCTATAACACAGCAGGCTCACCAATCTATAAAACTGACCCTCTGGGACATCAATCGAAGATAAATTATACAGACTCATTCTCTGATGGAGTCAATCACAATACGCTTGCTTATCCGACTACTGTCAGCGACCCAGGCAATAACACTTCACAGGTTCAATACAGGTATGACATAGGTGCTGTGACGCGGCAGCAAACACCACCACCGCAGGGGTTCTCCGAAGGCCCTGCGCAGACGGTGGAGTACGACTCGGTGGGCCGCGTCAAGAAGATCGCTAACTTTGTCAATAATGCCACCACGCAGTGGGTCTATCCTTCAAGCCAGACGCTTGTCTTTAGCAAGACTACAGTTAACGATACAAACGAAAACAATAAAGCCTACTCATTCACCGTGTTCGACGGGGCAGGCAGAGTGCGCGCAACTGCTTCTGACTTACCCAACAGCACAGGGGGATATAGCGGAAGCTTCATACAATACGACCAGATGGGGCAAGCCATCACGCAGTACACTCCTACAGAGATGAATAGCAGTTGGATGGCTTCGGGAGATGACGCAGTGGGTTGGCACTATGTTCAGCAAACCTATGACTGGAAAGGGAGGCCGCTTGTCACAACCAACACGGATGGCACAACTACGCAAGCCGCTTACGGCGGATGCGGGTGTGCTGGTGGCGAGACCGTCACGCTCACCGATGAAGTGGGACGCCAGCAGAAGGTCTATCATGATGTGGCTGGCAGGGTGATAAAGACCGAGGTCTTGAATGCGAACGGGACTATCTATTCGACGGTGACGACTGCTTACAACGCGCTGGATCAGGTGATGAGCAGCAAGCAGTATGATGGCGGAACGGGAGGTGCATTCCAGGAGACTGTGCTGACCTATGATGGATATGGTAGATTGGCGAGCAAACATGTGCCTGAGCAGAATGATGGAACGGTTACAAGCTACGCATACAATAGCGACGACACGGTACAAAGCGTAACTGACGCTCGCGGTGCAACTGCCACACTCATCTATAACAGCCGACATCTGGTAACAGGACTTACCTACAGTGCCCCTTCGGGTATCAGTGTGCCTTCATCTGTGAGCTATTCTCACGACTCGGCTGGCAATCGGACACAGATGATTGATGGGATGGGTAGCACCGATTACAGTTACGACCAGCTATCACGGCTTACTACTGAGACCCGTCATTTCAGCGACCTAGAAAGTCAACATGGCCCCTACACTCTTCAATACAGTTACAATCTTGCCGGTGAGTTGACCAACATTACAGACCCTTTCAACGCGCAGGTGGGCTATACGCATGACCAGATAGGAAGAGTCACAGGTGTGATAGGCTCAGGCTTCGCTAATGTCTCAAGTTATGCGTCGAACATTCAATACAGGGCTTGGGGCGCTATGAAAGCTATGACCTTCAGCGGTCTGACCTACTCGGCTCAGTACAACTCTCGCTTCCAACTACAGCACTTTGAGGTCGGCCAAAGCCCTACGTCTCCGATAATCAAGAGCAACTACAGTTACGAGGCTGACGGTAGCCTTAGATACACGCAAGACCAGATGAATGGGAACTTCGACCGTGCATTCTCATACGATCAGATAGGAAGAATGCGTGAGGCTTATTCGGGATCAGAAGCCAGAGACTACATCAACGGAATACAGAGCAGTGGAGGGTCAGGCCCTTTTCGACAAACCTACCAGCATGACGTTTGGGATAACATGACTTCGAGGGTGAATCGATTTTGGAGTCAGCCTGACACTTTTACAGCCACATACGACTCTCACAATCGCAGGCAAGACGCAGGCTGGCAGTATGATGTGGAAGGTAATCTCTTGCAGAACCCTGATATGCATTTTGTGTATGATGCGGCTGGCAGGAACACCACTGTACAG
>Ga0193747_1000141_pt1 | contig 33090 bp, 37 predicted proteins | sample L1m2metaG_FD_143048 | JGI IMG/M metagenome (GOLD analysis project Ga0193747, IMG submission 143048) | Soil microbial communities from a riparian zone of the East river system, Colorado, United States - L1m2 | ecosystem: Environmental > Terrestrial > Soil > Riparian zone | place: USA: East River... | reverse complement strand
AATCCGCTTTGTGCCCTGACATGGGAGCGAGAGCAGGACGTCCGTGCGCGCAACTGTGCGGTCAGGCGCGAAAGACTAAGTGACATGGCGAATCATGCCCGGACAAAAGAAGCGAATAGAAGCGAGCAAAAGCGCGATTTTTTTTGCATCGTCAGGGACGCGTTCCGATGTTTCGCGCAGCGTGCATCCGTATTGCTCGGAAGCGCCTGGGCGTTTTGCGGTGCTGTGCTTGTAATTGTTGTTTGGCTTGTCACCGGACCGACGTTTCATTTCTCGGACACGTGGCAACTGATCATCAACACCGCCACGACAGTGGTCACCTTCCTCATGGTGTTTCTGATTCAGAACACGCAGAACCGCGACGCCAAAGCAATGCACCTCAAATTGGACGAGCTAATTCGCGCCGTGAAAGGCGCGCGCAATCAACTTGTCGATTTGGAAAACCTCTCTGATGACGATCTCAAGAAACTGGAAGAGCAGTTTCAAGGATTGCGAAAGCAATCTGAAAAGAGCCGAACACGTTCTGATAACGGCCAACCCGCGAAATCGCGCTAGAATCAAGCCGTCACTATTCAGGCTGGTTTGTCGGCGCGAATTGCAAAGTTGCCACACTCTCATCTAGTCTCTCGCGCATGACGTCAGTGTGGGAGCTGGCCAATCCGCAGTTGCGTGATCTCGCCGTTTACGAACCCGGGAAACCGATCGAGGAAACGGCGCGCGAACTAGGCGTCGATCCGAGCACAATCATTAAGCTGGCCTCGAATGAAAATCCGCTCGGCTGTTCTCCCAAGGCACTGCAGGCGATGCGCGCCACGCTGGAGACTGCGCATCTTTATCCTGACGGCAGCGGATTTTACCTGCGCAAAGCAATCGCAGCGAAACTTGCCGTAGCGCCCGAGAACGTAATCCTCGGCAATGGATCAAACGAGGTGATCGAATTCCTTGGGCACGCATTTCTGAATCCCGGCGATGATGTAATTACGTGTCAGTACGCCTTCATCGTCTATAAACTGCTCGCTACCGCTTTCAGCGTGCGCACGATTGAAACGCCGAGTCCGGATTATCAGCAGAACCTCGATGCAACACTGGACGCGATCACCACAAAAACCCGGATCATTTTCATTCCAAACCCAAACAATCCCACCGGTACACTGATCTCGCAGCGCGCGATCGACAGTTTCATGTCGCGAGTGCCGGACAGCATCATTGTCGTTTTTGACGAAGCGTATTTCGAATTCCTCGATGATCCGCCCGACACACTTCGATTCATTCGCGACGGACGAAATGTCGTTGTGCTTCGTACGTTCTCGAAAATCCACGGCCTTGCGGGGCTTCGCATCGGGTATGCCATCGCACCGCCTGAGATGATCGAAGTGCTTCACAAGACAAGACAGCCATTCAACGTGAACAGCATTGCACAGGCCGGCGCGATCGCCGCGCTCGATGATGACGCACACCTGCGCGAAACCAAGCGGGTTATAGACAAAGGTCGCGCTTATTTGCAGGAACAATTCGCCAAAATGCAGATTCCGTTCGTGCCAGCCGCTGCAAATTTCCTCATGGTAAACGTCGGCGACGCTTGTGCTGTGTTCCAGAAGCTGCTGCAACGCAAAATTATTGTGCGCCCTCTCAAAGGCTATGGTTTGCCCGAATGGGACCGGATTTCCGTGGGCACAATGGAAGAAAACAAGAAACTGATTGCCGCGCTGACGGAACTCATCCGCAGATAGCACGCACGCGAACATCGGACTGAGCTGCGCAGCCGAATTTGGCAAGCGAAGCGGTTGCCCTACAATTTGAGTCCGAACGTATGACCGCTTCTGACACCATCGCCGCTATCTCGACGCCGCCTGGTGAAGGCGCGATTGCGCTTGTACGGATTTCCGGCGCGAATGCGATTCAAACAGCAGACAAGATCTTTCGGGGCAAGGAACAACCGTCGAAATTCGCGTCACACGTTCAGCATCTCGGCGAGATTTTCAGCGCGGAAAATCGGTTGATCGACCAAGCACTAGTTTCAGTGCACCGGGCACCGGCTAGTTACACCGGTGAAGACCTGGTGGAGATCAGTTGTCACGGCGGCACCCTCGTTTCCGCAAAAGTTCTCGAAGCATGTCTGCGTGCCGGTGCGAGAGCAGCGCGTCCCGGTGAATTCACCGAGCGCGCATTTCTCAACGGCAAAATGGATCTCACCCAGGCCGAAGCGGTGATCGATTTGATCCGCGCCCGGACTGATCTGGCGCTGCGTTCGGCCACCGAACAACTCGAAGGCAGACTCGGCGATCAAATCAGAAAAATCCGCGATGAATTGATCGCGCTGCTAGCGCAAATCAACGCTTCGATTGATTTTCCGGAGGAAGGCATTGAACCCGACGAAGACGAAACGCTCTGCGCCCGGCTCGATTCTGTTCGAGACGAAATCGCCGTGTTGGTCGCGACTGCCGATCAGGGTCGTGTGCTGCGCGAAGGTGTGCGCGTGGTGATTTACGGTGCGACTAACGCCGGCAAATCCAGTTTACTCAATCGTCTGCTTGGCTACGATCGCGTGATCGTCAGCGACACGCACGGCACGACGCGCGACACGATCGAGGAAACGGTCAATTTGGAGGGTTTGCCGATCCGCTTGCTCGACACTGCGGGCTTGCGCGCTTCGGAAAGCGAATTGGAGCGTGAAGGAATCGAGCGCACACAAAAATCACTGCAACTAGCTGATTTGCGGCTGCACATCGCTGACCGCAATTCGCCGAAGCCGGTGCATTTCAACGGAGCGATGAGCGATCCGAACGAAATTGTTGTCTTGAATAAGAGCGATTTGCCCGAGGACAAGGACTGGAAGGATTTCCCGGCATTGCGAATTTCGTGCGTGACCGAAGACGGCCTGCCGCAACTGAAAGAGGAAATTCTAGCACGTGTTCGCCGGCAAAATCTGAGACCGGAAAGCGCGATCGCGATTAACACTCGTCATCGCGATTGTCTCCGCCGCGCCTTGGAATCATGCGATCGCGCGCGCACGGCGCTGGGCGAGGGATTATCCGGCGAGTACGTTGCGGTTGATCTTGATCAAGCGCTGCGCGCCGTCGGCGAAGTCATTGGCGTCGTGGATGTGGAACAGATTCTCGACTCCGTTTTCAGTCAATTTTGCATCGGCAAGTGACAATAAATTGAAGCGGCCGCATAAATGAAGAACGGATACGAACTATTCGTTAGGCCGCTGCTGTTTTCTTTGGATGCTGAGACAGCGCATCATCTCACCATCGGATTGCTCCAAAGGGCGTCCCATTTCGATCACGCGCTGCGTGTGCTCAAGTCTTTTCAGGCGTCATCGAAAACAAAAACGCTCTTTGGTCTCGACTTCCCAAACCCAATTGGACTTGCGGCTGGGCTGGACAAAAACGGTGTTGCTCTTCCTGCGTGGGCAGCGCTCGGGTTCGGTTTTATCGAGATCGGGACCGTGACTGCAAAAGCGCAGCCTGGAAACCCCAAGCCGCGCATCTTCCGATTGCCTCAGCAACAAGCGCTGATCAATCGGCTTGGTTTCAACAACGACGGCGCGGATGCGATTGCACAGCGATTGGCGGCGCTGCGTGAAAGCGGCCGATGGCCGGCCGTTCCAGTGGGAATCAACATTGGCAAGTCGAGAGCAACGCCGATCGAACAAGCGACAGACGATTACCTTTACTCGTTTCGCCTGCTGCGGGATTTTGCTGATTACATCACGTTGAATATAAGCTCGCCAAATACACCCGGCTTGCGCGAGTTGCAGAAGCCTGAAAAGCTTTCGGAGTTGCTGTACGCCATCGGCAAGGATGCAGGAACAGCTCCAAAACCTCTGGTCCTGAAAATTTCACCGGAGCTGTCAGGCGCTGAGCTGAAAGCCATTCTCGCAGTATGTGAAGAGAACGGCGTGTCGGGGATCATCGCCACGAACACCACGCTGGATCACTCTTCGATCGCGCCGCAACTGGATCAAGCAGGCGGCTTGAGTGGAGCGCCACTCCGAGACAAATCGACCGCATTAGTGCGTGAAATTAATGCTCGATCTACAATTCCAGTGATCGCTTCCGGCGGTATTTTCGACGCAGAATCGGCGCGGGAGAAATTTCAGGCGGGCGCACTCCTGATTCAGCTTTACACCGGGCTCGTTTACCGCGGCCCGCAGCTTCTGCGGGAAATCAAGGATAGCTTTTAGAGCGGGCGCATCGCCGGCCGTCACCAGTTTGGCAACCGGAGCGGTTGCCCTACAGTTCAACGATTTTGAAATGAAGCTCACTAGCAAGATCCTGAAGTTCACCGAGCCGCTGACCTACCGGCGCAGCTGGCGCAGAGCGCAACGCTCGATTTTTCGCGTGTCGCTCAAGTCGATGCTTGCGCAGATCGACTGGGACCGCGCACGAGAGATCCAGCAGCGATATGCGAATTCCACTGCGGGCTACGCTAAATACGCAGATATCGAGCCGTGGTTGCGATTGAATCGTGAACGCGTGCAGGATTTGAATCTTCATCGCTCGGAGCCCAAACGTGTTCTCGACCTCGGTTGCGGAGGCGGATTCTTTTTGTTCATCCTGAAGAACCTTGGCCACTCCGTTGTGGGCCTCGACATCGACCGCGTTCCGTTGTTCGGCGAACTCCTGGAGTTGTTCGGTGTACGGCGAGTCGTTTATAAGATCGACGCGTTCGAGCCGCTGCCGGACCTCGGTCAACAATTCGATTGGATCACGGCGTTCTCTGCGAATTTTTACCTTTATCATCCGGCAAAGAAACGCTGGGGAACGGCGGAATGGGATTTCTGTTTGCGCGATTTACAGCATCACCTGGCGCCGGGCGGAAAAATCTTTTTTGGACTCAATCCCTCCTACAATGGCGGCTATTACACGCCTGAAATACGCGATCTTTTTCTCAGCCGTGGCGCAGACGTAGAGCGCGAACGAATTTTTTTTGAAAACGGCGTGCGCTTCTGACCTGTAGCGTCCGCTGTCCCCAGCGGACAGTTAAGGTGTGGCCGAAGGCGGTTCCTCCGAAGATTCGTGGAAGCGATGATGTCGCCACCGCCGATGTCGCTCTTCTATTTGCTTCAGCTTTTGACGCTGTTCATCAGTGAGTTGGGCAGCCATCTGACCATGCGCGTCGGTCATGATCTCGCGAACCCGTCGACCCGTGTCTCTCCGAATATCTCGCATTTGAGCAGTTGTCTTGTCGATAATCGGCGAAATTTTCGCGAGTTGTTCCGGGGTCAGATTGAGTTCGGCGCGGAGTCTGTCTTTCATCCGTCCACCTATCCGCTCGGGATGGCGCATTTCAAAGAAATGATACCGGGCGTATGATCCCCCAACGAACGCGCCGGTGATTCCACCCGCCACAAACACCAGGAGGAAGCCCGCGATGAGTTTCCATTGCAACGCCCGATTCATTTCAAAACTCATCCTGGATCGCCGAATCCGCGATGGCGAATTCATTCGCGAACGATTCGCGGATTTCGCGGCTCTGATTTGCTTCGCGAATTGCCGCGATTGTTGATATGACGATTACCGCTATCGACAACACGGCCACGCGTCGAAGCAGCTGCATCACGCCGTTTGCTTTTGGCGTACCAGCGCGCCAGAGCGCGACCACGCGAGTATCGAATCCAAACGGCATCGCCGCCGGAACTTCTTCGTCCGCCTGCGCCGCAGATCGCAGCAACCGATCGATGTGTTCGTTTTTCATCGCTTTTCTTTTTCCGAAATTTTCGCGAGCTGTTGTTTCATTTTCTGCCGGGCTCGAAATGCTCGCACTTTAACGAGCGCCGCGCTCCAGCCAGTGATCTTGCGGATTTCTTCCACGCTGCGTCCCTGAAAGTATAGCAAATCGATCGCCAGCCGTTCGATCGGCTTCAGCGCAGCCAGAAGATGCTCCACCAGTTGGTGAGAAGCGAACCGCTGGTCCGGCGCCAGCTCATCGCTGGAGCTTGCGAGATTTTCGATCACCGCTTGCTCTTCCACACTCAAATCAGCATGCCGCACTTCCGGCCGCACTTTTTCCGATTCGATTTGGTTGAGACAAGTGTTAACCGCAACGCGCGAGACCCAGTGCTCCAGCGGCACGTTCCCCGAAAACTGCGACAGCTTTTGGAATACTTTAATGAAAATCATTTGGCAGAGGTCTTCCTCCGAGGTTCGGCGCGACCGATGCGAACGGACGATCCTGGCAACCAACGGATAAAGCCGTTGCACCAGCGCGCGAGCTGCCTCATCGTCATTTTGAAGCGCAGCCTTAACCAGCGCGCCTGCGTCAGAATCATCCATGTGATCGAGAGCGCATCCACACCATTAACCATGACCGGCTCGGCTGCGCTTTGGTTACAACTTCTCGTGTAGATGTGCTTGTGCCAAGCACCTGCGGCCAGGCGCTGTCGCGTTCAAGAAAATTTTGTAACCGCTCTGCTGCGCGCACGGTCATGTCTTTCAAAGGCGCGAAGAGCGCCTGTAACAACAAATGAAACCAAATATGAAACGAAACCTATTAGCACTTGCAGCCGCAAGCGCCATTGCGCTGGGGGGCTTTGTCGTTGTGCAGGCACAACCGGGTCCCGGCGGTGCTGGACACTGGCATGGCCATGCATTCGGTCTGAGGGGGATCACCGACAAGTTGGACCTGACGGCCGAACAACAGGCCAAGGTTCAGCCGATCCTCGATCAAGCCAAACCGCAGATCGCCGCCATTCATCAGGAGGCGATGCAGAAGATGCATACAGTGATGAACAGCACACTGTCGCAAATTCGGCCAATGCTGACGGCAGATCAGCAGAAGAAACTCGATGCGATCGAAAAAGCGCATCAGGACATGCTGAACGCCAAGAAACAGCTGCACGACGCGATGCAGGACTAATTTCCCGCTCGTTCAGAGCGATTAGGGAAAAGGCGGCGATCTGAAAACGGTCGCCGCCGGGTTCCTTTTCTCAGGTAAGCTGGTAGAGGCGATTGACCACAATCGCCAAGGCTGTTGAGGTCAACAGCCCCTACCTATTTGAATCGGCCTTAGTCTCGTTTCTTCCTCAACGAAACCAGAAACATCACCACGCCGATCCCCGCTAGAATGATGGCGATGGTAAAGCCCGTGGACGAAATCTCGCCCCGGTAATGATAATTTTCTTTGAGATGCCCAGCGAGCCCTATCAGGAAAGAAAGAACGCCAACGCAGAACATAATCAGCCCGATCGCTCTCTGGTCATCGGCAGAAATTTTCATCGGCAGCGCCAATCAAATATAGCCGCGAGCCCAAAATTCAAGTGCGCTCTTTAGCTGGAGGGCGTTAATTTCGGGATGCGCGGGATTCAGCCACTCATATTTGCACTGCTCGCGGTGGGGTCCGCTTTAACTTTGGTTGCGCAGATCGATCGCATCACCGGTAAAAATTTCGCCACGCGATCGGAAGTTTTGGCAACGCACGGAATGGTTTGCACCAGCGTGCCGGCAGCGACGGCGGTTGGGGTCGAGATTTTAAAGCGCGGCGGCAGCGCGGTGGACGCGGCGATCGCCGCGAATGCGACGCTCGGTTTGATGGAGCCGGTTTCGAATGGGATTGGCGGCGATTTCTTCGCGATCGTTTACAGCGCGAAGGAAAATAAACTTTACGGAATCAACGGGAGCGGTCGTTCGCCGCTTGGTCTGAGTTACGACGCGATGAAATCAGAACTGGCGAAGCTGCATAGCGAGACTATTCCGCCGCGCGGCATGCTGCCGATCAGTGTTCCCGGATGCGTCGATGCGTGGGCGGAGCTACACAAAAAATTCGGCAAACTGAAATTGAGCGACGATCTCGACCCGGCGATTCGCTATGCCGAGGAGGGTTTTCCGGTCACCGATTTGATCGCGTATTACTGGTCGTTTGGTCCGCGCCTCTACAAGGGATTACCCGGAGCGTTTGTCGCGACCTACACGCTGCCAATGGAGACGGCCCGCCCTCGGGTGGATGAAACGGTTGATCGGCGCGAGGGCGCGCCGGCTCCAAATGTGGAGCGACGCACTCCTGGCAAAGGCGACATCTTCAAGAACCCAGATTTGGCGAGAACGCTGCGATTGATTGGCGAGAAAGGGCGCGACGCTTTCTACAAAGGCGAGATCGCTGACAAGGTCGACGCGTTTATGCGTGCCAATGGCGGGTTCCTGCGGAAAACCGATCTCGAGAAGCATACCTCGACATGGATAGATCCCGTCTCGGTGAATTATCGCGGCTACGATATATTCGAGCTTCCGCCGAACGGTCAGGGCATCGCCACGCTGCAGATCCTGAACATTCTCGAAGGATTCGATCTGCGCGCCATGGGACGCAATTCACCCGAGACGCTGCACACGATGATCGAGGCAAAGAAGATCGTGTGGGCCGATCGAGCGAAGTTTTATGCAGATCCTGCGTTCGCAAAGGTTCCACTCGCCGGATTGCTTTCGAAAGGCTACGCGGCGGAGCGCCGGAAATTGATCGACCCGGATCGCTCGGCTAAAACTATAGAGGCAGGGAATCCGCAAACTGGAGCCGGCGCGCCCCCGCGCCGCTCGGCTGAAGTTTCGGCCCGAGGGCGGGCCGGCTCCAGTTCACTTATAGATGACGGCGATACGATTTACATGTGCACTGCCGATGATGAAGGCAACATGGTGTCGCTGATACAAAGCAATTATCGCGGGATGGGCAGCGGGATCGTCGTACCGGGTCTTGGATTCATGTTTCAGGATCGCGGCGAACTTTTCTCGATGGACCCGCAGCACGCGAATGTTTATGCACAGGGCAAACGCCCGTTTCACACCATTATTCCCGGATTCGTGATGAAAGACGGTAAACCGTGGGAAGCTTTTGGTGTGATGGGCGGCGGCATGCAGCCGCAGGGTCATGTACAGGTGCTCACAAACCAGATCGATTTTGGTTTGAACGTCCAGGAAGCCGGGGACGCGTCCCGCTGGCAACATGAAGGCGACAACGAACCTACCGGCGAAAAAATGAATGCTTCAGGTGGATACATTGAAGTGGAAAGCGGTATTCCGTACGAGACTGTGCGCGAGTTGCGCAAGAGAGGTCACGACGTCCGATTCGACGTCGGCGGCTACGGTGGTTATCAAGCAATCAAAGTCGAAATGCACGATGGCCGGCGCGTTTACGTCGGCGCCAGCGAATCACGCAAAGACGGAATGGCCGCCGGGTACTAAGCGGAGCGAAACGGAGAAACGGCGAATGGGTGAGTCGGCGAATATTCTGGCGTTCACGTCTGCATTCGCTTGCCAATGACCCATTTCTCTGGGTGATCGATCATACGCACGAGCTGGCCAAGTATGTGTTCGTACGCGTCATCGATTCCCTTGAATTCGACGCTGCCTACGTAGCCGTGGCGAAATGCAAACTCAATGTGCACTTGCGTTTCGGCAGCCTCACCTTCGGAATCGTTTAGCTTGGAAATGAAAGCCGCACTGTAGCGGCGTTTGCGCCAAGCCTCTGCAATGTTTGCACAGACGGCACGCGAGGAGCGACGAATTTGATCGGTTAATGCATATCGCTCGCTTTCGGGAAATGCCTTACTTAGCTCGTAAACACGGAGGCCTGTTTCAAGCGCGTTTTGATAAACATCCAAATCTCGAAAATGCCTGATCGCTTTCTTCCCTCTATCCCCGATCCGCCCGTTCAGCTTCTCATTTTCCTTCTTTTCGTCAGTTTTCACACTTCTTCTTCGTCTTCGCCGATTCACCCATCCGCCGATTCGCCCATTCGCTGGTGATTACTGTTTAGGCGCTTTGAGCTCGGCGAGTTTTTCTTCCGCGTTGCTCACGTCGGATTTGTGCGCGCTGCCGAGCTTAAGCAGTCTTTGCTGACGACGCAGATTCGCTTCGGCAGACTCAAGCTCAGCGCTCTCGCGTTTTGCTACTGCTTTTTGCTCGGCTTCGATCAATTGCGCGAGCACTGTTTTCGCCACTTCCAACTCTTGTTTCGTGGTTTCACCAGACGCAACGCCGGATTCCTGCTGGCCGACTGTTTCCCTGGCTTGGGCGACTCGCGCGCTTGCCAGTTCAGCTTCGCACTTGATCGCCTTCAACGCTCGCTGTTCCACCTCAACTTTCGCGAGTACGCCAATCTTCCACAGGCGCTCCGCGCCGGCCGCATTTCGTTTCGCACGCTCCAGTTTTTTTTCGCACCGGGCAACGTCGCCGTCGGGCGTTCCCGCCTCGGCGAGTTCGTCCGAAAGATTTTGCTTCAATATCGGCGGCTCAACGTCGAACTCGCCGGGCTCGTCAGAATTGCTCGATTGATCGGCAGCTAATGCGATCATCGCGCTGGTGAGAAACATCACCGGCAACGCGATCGCGCGGATCATGCTGGCAGTTTATCACAAAATTTTTGGTAGCACATCGATCTTGCCTGCCGCTGCAATACTCCGCTGGTACGCGGCTTACCGCCCGCCGCGCGGCTTCGATGCAAGGGATCCCGTGGGATTGTGATTTTGTTGTAGTGCCCGCTGTCCTCAGCGGATTTTCCTGATAGCCGGATCAGATGCGCCGAGGACAGCGCACGCTACAGCTCACGATGTCCAAAGTTGTGTTTAAGTCTTGTTAAGGAATCTTTCGCGGTCCACGGGAGCCAAAAACAAATCAAAATGCAAATCACTCGTTCCGCCGTTCTGGCTTCAATATTATTGCTGTTTCTGCTGGTGCCGTTTTGTGTTGCCGCACCGGAAGAATTTCATGTCACATCCGAGCAAGTGACGCACGCTGTTCAGGAAGTCGAGAAACTCGCGCAAAAGCAAATTGACCAAAACGCGGCGCCCGGTCTCGCGATCGCGGTCGTGTTTCAGGACAAAGCCGTGTACGCAAAAGGATTTGGCGTGCGCGATGTAAATACAAAAGCACCGGTGGATGCGGACACGGTGTTCCAGCTAGCGTCGGTCTCCAAACCGATTGGCTCGACAGTGGTTGCCGAACTGGTTGGCGAGGGAAAAATCAGCTGGGACTCAAAACTCAATGCGCTCGATCCTGCATTCGAGATGTTCGATCCCTGGGTCACGCGCGAAATCACCCTTCGCGACATGTACGCGCATCGGAGCGGCTTGCCCGATCATGCTGGCGATCTGCTCGAGGATCTCGGTTTTACGCGCGCGGAAATTTTATTTCGTCTGCGTTATCAACGTCCCGATAGCAGTTTTCGTTCGCATTACGCGTACACGAATTTTGGCATGACCGAAGGCGCCATCGCTGCGGTTAAACCATACCGGCTGGAATGGGAGGAGGCGTGCGCCCAAAAACTATACAAACCGCTCGGCATGACTTCGACCAGTTCGCGTTACGCCGACTTCACCGCGCGTCAAAACAAAGCACTCGGGCATGTGCTGGTAAACGGAAAGTGGGTGCAAAAGTTCAAACGCGATCCGGACGCGCAATCACCCACCGGCGGCGTGAGTTCTTCGGTTAACGATGTGGCGAAATGGATCCGGTTGCAGCTCGCGAATGGAAAATTTGATGGCAAGCAGATCGTCAGTGAAAAGCCGCTGGCCGAAACTCATTATCCGCACATGCTCACAGGATATAATCCGTTCACAAGCATGCCGACCTTCTACGGGTTGGGATGGAACGTAAGTTATGACCAGCAGGGTCGATTGCGGCTCAACCACTCCGGCGGGTTTGACCTCGGCGCAGCGACCTTCGTAAACCTCGTCCCTGCTGAGCAATTGGGCATTGTCGTGCTCACGAACGGGTACCCCATGGGCATACCGGAAGCTCTCGGGACAATATTTTCAGACATTGCATTGTATGGGGAGCCGACGCAGGACTGGTTCCCGCTTTATAAGCAGCGGTTTTCGGACCCAGTCACAACGGGAACGGTGCGCGGCTTTAACTATTCCAAACCGCCGGCCTCGCCCACACCGGCACTAAAGAACGGCGCCTATCTTGGAAAGTACGCGAACGAATTCTTTGGCGAGATTGCGATTGTCGAAAAGGACGGCGAATTAGCGATCGTCGAAGGTCCGAAGAAACTCACCTTCCCGCTCAAACACTACGACCGCGACACATTCACCTATGACACCACCGGTGAGAATGCTGTCGGGAGAAGCGGCGTCACTTTTACAATCGGCCCTGACGGTCAAGCCACACAGGTTGTCGTGGAAAATCTCAATGTGCACCGCGAAGGAACTTTCAAGCGCGTTTCAACGCCGGAACGCACTTCACAGAGTACCGCGTCTGCACCTGCCTCGGACAATTTTGCCGGTCTCATCGACATCGGCGGTGGGCGCAAGCTGTATCTCGAGTGCAGTGGCTCGGGCAGCCCAACGGTGATTCTCGAGTCGGGTTATAGAAATGATGCGGATATTTGGAGCGCCGAGCTTGAGCCTGGAATGAGCCCCGTTTATTCGCAGGTTGCCAGGTTTACGCGGGTTTGCGCCTATGATCGGTCCGGAACGTTTCTCGATCCGGATCATTTAGGCCGGAGCACGCCCGTCCCCATGCCGCGCACCGCACGCGATCTCGTTTCCGATCTTCACGCCCTGCTCCAGACGGCGCACATCCCCGGACCGTACGTCTTTGTTGCGCATTCCTTTGGCGGCATCTTTGCCCGGTTATACGCCAGCACCTATCCGAGGGAGGTTGTTGGAATGGTCCTGGTTGATGCGCTGTCCGAAAAGGTAAGGACCGGTCTCACACCCGAACAGTGGAAGTTGTATGTGAATTTTGGATTTACGAAACCGACACCCGGTCTTGAAAAATATAAAGACATCGAGACGCTCGACGTAAACGCCAGCCTGGATCAGATGGAAAAAGCCGCCAGCGCGGAACCGCTCCGTTCTATGCCTGTCTTTGTTCTGACGCAAGGTCAACCGTTCGATCTCAGCCCGTGGCAGCCATTGCCCGCCGATTTTCCCGGAGCACTGAACAAAGCGTGGCACTCGGCACAGGATGCGCTGGCGACACTTGCACCGAACGCCAAACACAAAATCGCGACCAAGAGCTCGCACTACATTCAAGCCCAGGAACCGCAACTGGTGATCGACGCAATCAAGCAGGTTGTGGATGCAGTCCGAAATCCGTCTACTTGGACGACTGCGCCGTGATCGATTTTAGGGTGTACAGCCAGACAACGAGGCGCGCCTCGCGATCGTTTAACATTCGAGCAGTGCGGCTGACTGGCTTGTCTCGCCTCTAACCCTAGCCAAGGGGGAGAGGATAAAGGTGAGGGGTTTTTCGGCGTCTCGCGCTTACTCCTGCATAACCCTAACCCTCCCCCTCTCCCTTTCGAAGGGAGAGGCGACCCATCGGCGTAATCGCTGTAGTGTCCGCTGTCTTCAGCGGATTCGTGCTCGCCACGCATCACGCAGTTAAGATGCGCTGAAGACAGCGCACACTGCAGTCCATGAATCGCCAAAAACTCAAGGTCGACCAAGCTAATCTTTCCGGAAGCGGAATTTCTCTGGAGCTTGGATTTTAATATTGGAGCTTCCTTCGTGGGAAATACCGACAAATTCGGTTTTGAACCATCCGAGTTGCGACAGTTGCGCGCATTAAAAACGCCGGCCGGGATACAGAAATTTCTCGACGACCTGCCTTACAACCTTAGCTACACGGCAGCCTCGCCGAAGAAAGTCCTGCACGATCGCGTTGCGTCATGTCTCGAGGGTGGAATTTTCGCAGCTGCTGCGCTGCGCGCAATCGGTTTTCCGCCGTTGATCTTCGATTTGGAAGCGGAACAGGATACCGATCATGTCATCGCGATTTTCAAAGTGCGCGGACATTGGGGTGCTGTGGCGAAATCGAATTTCACCGGCTGCCGTTATCGCGAGCCGGTGTATCGCAGCCTGCGCGAGCTGGCCATGAGTTATTTCAACATCTACTTCAACCTGCGCGGCGAACGCACTCTGCGGCGGTACTCGCGCCCGGTAAACCTGGCGCGATTTGATGATCGCCATTGGATGACCACGGAGAAACCGATCTGGTTCATCGCCGAACATCTCTGCGACATCCCGCACATTTCATTGCTCACGACGGCAATGGAAAAAAATCTAACGCGGCTCGATCGTCGTTCAATGCAGGGCGAAATGGTCGGCCATAGAAAGAAATAGTGTCAGTGCTGTTTATTCTCCCCAAGGCGGCAGCAAAGTGCCAATGGTCTTTTTAATGCAGCCGATCCGAAACCCAACGCCGATTGTATCTTTGTCCGGCTGTTCCGTGTGGAGCGGGCGGATCAGACACAGAGCCGACAAGCAGGGGGAAGCTCTGCTTGCGTTCAGAGATGAGGGAGTGGAATCATGAAACATCTATTTGCGATCGCGGTTTTCTTGCTCGCTGCGTGTAGCTGGGCCGTTGGCGATACGGCCAGCGACGAACGCGAGTTAACGCAACTCGTCAACGATCTTAATGCGGCTATCGTCAAGCCGGACATCGCTTTCCTGGAGCGGGTCCTGGCCAAGGAGTACGTCCATTATCGTCCGCACGGGAACGTCGAGACCCGGGCACAGTACCTGGAGGATCGCAAGAGCGGGAGCGTGGATTTCGATTCGCTGGTCGCGGATGAGATCAAAGTCCGCGTCTACGGGGATACCGCCATCGTGACCTATCGCTCTACCGCCAAAGGAAAGGACCAAGATGGAGCCATAGATGAGCAGCGCCGCTGGACCCGCGTCTTCGTTCGGCGGGACGGGCGCTGGCAGCTGGTCCACTCCCAGGGGACAACACTCCAGAAGCCCTGAACAGGCGTGGTTGTACCGGGTCCATTGTAAAATCTTCGGTGCCTTCACAGGACCCAATGTGGAGAACTATGAGATTGGCGCGTATGCGGCCTAACAATTGGAAGCATGCGAACATCAGTTCTCGCTCGCGCGGTCGCTGATCTTGTGTCTCGTTAGGCCTATGAACGCTCGCATAGCCACGGCGATCTTGCTTGCCACTTGTCCATTCGTTACAGCACTGGCGGACACGAAGGTCGTTTTACCGCACTCTCAGCGTTTCGCCGACACTGGTAGCGACTTCCTCCCTTGAGACGACGATTCCGGGCGATTTCAAAACGCTGGAAGGCATTGTGTGGGGGTTGCTCAGCTTGTCATCGCAGTGCCCGGATAAAAGCTTCTCGGCACCTTTTTTTCCCGATGCCATAAGTTCCTCCTCGCAAAGTGAAGGTGCACAGCCTCTCTACATGTACTTTCGCGGTTTACGGCGAGACGGCAAAAAGGTGGTTCTTCGCTTCACGAGTGATGCCTATCGCTACCTCAATAATACAGCTGCCATTCAAGACCTGGTGAAAGGTGCTTTAGAGGCGACCGTCAGGCTTCATACCAATAAATCCACGACGGTTTACTATGAAATCGACGGCCAAATCGTCGAGGAATGGGATGCGTAACTGACCTGGACGAATTCGTCTCATCCCAAACTCACCTCATTCGTAGCTGATCGGTACCCGAACCTCGGAAACGGTGCCGGGTTTAAACCGCCAATTTTTGAATGTTTGGATGGTGAGTTTATCGAGTAGCGGACTGCCAGTGCTTTGGGACATGGTTGCGTTGGTCACTGTTCCTGTTGCGGTATCAACGGTCACCAGGCAAATACCGCTTCCGGTGAGGTTGCGGCGTTTCGCTTCGTATGGGTACCCGGGTAAAGGCGCGGTGATTGCCATGGATTGTGCCACTGAAAGCGACACCGGAACGGGCGCCGAAATTCTTGCCGCCTCCGGTTCCACACCAGGTCGCGGCCGTTTTCTTGGTCGAGGTTTCCTTTCGGCAGGCACGGCGACTACTGCCGGCTCTTCCGCCGGAGGCGCCTGTTCGGTCGGAGTCGCCGGTTTTTGACTTGGTGGCATTGAGGCAGTGCTCCGGTTGGGCTCGACCTTTTTCTCTTCCGTCGGGGCGATCTGTGCTGGACCTTCTTGCGCAGCCGACGGCGGGTGCTCCGGCGCAGGTGCCGTGTCTTGCGTCGGCACCGTTGCCAGAGTTTGCGATGTTGCTTCCACCTTTTTCTTTTTCGGCTTCTGGATTTGAATCATCTCGCCGGTCTGAAATTGATCAGGAAGATTTGCCGAAGTCGCCTCCTGAGCTCGACTCCAGTGCGCACCGGCGAAGCAAACACCAGTGCACACAACGACGAGAACCCCTTCGCGCGAACGCATCGGGGAAATCTTCCGCTCCGTCGCGGGAAGGTCAAATTGATGGCCGTTTCGTACCTCCTTCGCGTGGACAAGAAAAACGCCTCTGTGTTGAACTTTCACCTGAAAAGAAGACGTTCCATTGACGCTCACTTTGGTTGATATGCTTCTTGTCACCTCGACAGACATTACGGTTTGGATCGTCTCTGGGCTGCTCGCGCTCGGCATTGGCGCGGGCAAATACGCAAAATGGAAAGCGCGCAACCAGCTCGTGCGCGAACTCGCAGCAATGGATCGTGAGCGTCGGGAAAAAATCCTCAGCCGGATGAATCCGGCGCAGGCGATGGAAGCGCGGCAGGAATTGATGCGACGATTTAACATTTTCTGAACCTGCCGTGTCGCCCTCGGTACTTGTCATCCTGAGCCCAGCGAAGCTGCAACGCAGCGGACGAAGTCCGCGAGGCCAGGCTTTCAGTCTCAGATGATTTGCCGCTGGCGTAGCTTAGAGCAACAACTGAGATCATTCGCTTCGCTCAAGATGACAGCACCCGGAGTGCAATGAATTGTAATCCCCCTGATGTCCTCCACTCCATTTGAAATGACTGTCTCAGTTTTGCCCGAAGACATCGACGGGCAAAATCACGTCAACAACACTGTGTACCTGCGATGGGTCCAGGAAGTTGCCACCGCCCATTGGCAAGCGATCGCCAGTAGCGAAGCACAAGCGGGCATCGGGTGGGTGGTGTTGCGGCACGAGATCGATTACAAAGCCCCGGCCTGCATGGGCGATGACGTCGTCCTGCGCACGTGGGTCGGCAAAGCGACCCGGCTTACGTTCGAACGGTTCACTGAAATCCGAAGGAGCAGCGATGGCCAGATGCTTTCAAAGGCGCGGACACTTTGGTGTCCGATCAATACGCAAACGGGCCGGCCAGTCCGCGTACCCATCGAGGTGCGCGAGCAATTTTCGATTTGAATTTCGTGAAGGACGAACGCGATCCCGCCTCTCCCCTTCCAAAGGGGAGAGGAATGAGGTGAGGGGTTTTCGCACGCGGACGCCATTCGGATTGAATCAACCCTCACCCTCCCCTCTCCCTTAGAAAGGGAGAGGTGACCGGAGTGTTCCAGTGCGGCACGCCCTTCGCGGTTGGACGCGGAACGCTGAGCGTCTAATCTTGCGCGTTGAGTACCACGCCCGACACACGCCCGGTCATCGCTTGTTATTGCGCGACGTTTCTCAAACCGGAGATGCTGCATATCTACCGGCAAATCACCGGTCTGAAACGATGCGCTCCGGTGGTGATTGCGCAGAAACGCGAAAATGCGGAGCGTTACCCGTTTGAAGCTGTTCGGATCGTTCCCAAGCCGCCAATGCATTTCTTGCGGCGGTTTTGGTTTCGACAGTTGCGTGATCAGCCATGGCAGATTTCCAATGTGGAACTGCGCACGTTGCTGGCTGTTCTAAGCGAAACCCGCGCGCGTCTTTTGCACATTTACTTTGGCCACATCGCGGTGCATCTCCTACCGCTGATTCGCGCGTGGAAACATCCATCGATTGTTTCCTTCCACGGCGCCGATGTCATGGTCGACATGAATAAGCCGGCCTATCGAGAAGCGACTTTGCGGATGCTCGACATGGTAACGCTGGTTCTCGTTAGGTCGGAATCGCTGCGGCGTGCTGTCGTCGATCTCGGCGGCGACGCGGAGAAGATTGAGATCCAGCGCACCGGAATTCCTCTGGAGGAATTTCCCTTTCGCGAGCGTGCTGTCCCGCAAAACGGCGAATGGCGATTCGTGCAGGCGGGCCGATTAATCGAGAAAAAAGGGGTGCCGCTAACCCTCCGCGCTTTCTCAACCTTTTTGAAGCAATACCCAAACGCCACCATAACGATCGCCGGTGAAGGACCTTTACTTCCCGAACTCCAGAAATTGGCGCGCGAATTAGGTGTCGCTGACCGCGTCTCGTTCACGGGTTTCGTTTCGCAGGAAGAATTGCGTCAAATCTATTATCGTTCGCACTTCTTTCTGCACCCGAGCCAGACTGGCCGCGACGGAAATCAAGAAGGCATTCCCAATTCGATGCTCGAAGCAATGGCCACGGGCCTGCCGGTGTTTGCCACTGAGCACGGCGGCATTCCCGAAGCAATCGAGAATGGCGCGAGCGGCGTGCTTGTACCAGAGCGCGATGACGAAGCATTAACGCGAGCGTTGCTCAATGCAGCACAAGATCCCGGTTTGCTTCGGCGCATCGGGGATGCGGGGGCCGAGGCAGTGAAACACAATTTTGATTGGGCTACCCAAGCGCAGCGACTTGAAGACATTTATCTTCGAATGATCGCAAGGCCCAATTAGAGGCGGCTCTTGCGAATCGGTCGGGATCGATTCTGGGGAGCGCACGCGGCTCGCGTGCAGGTTTTCGGCGGCCTCGCCGAAACCACGGATTCCAGCTCTAGCAGAGTTGGGGTAAAAGTTCGCGATCGTGAGGATGCGATCGCCAGCACGCGAGGCCGCGTGCGCTCCCCGGAATCGGCGCTAGCAACATTGCTGCGTCGATTGCTATCGACCTACTGGCGATGCCACGGTTGCGTGACGTTGTGAATACGTGGCTTGCAGACGTCACTCACCAACACGAAGGCCAAAGTGTTTGCGTCTGGCCGGCTGAATTTATACACGCCGGGGCCTTTGCAATTTTTGGAGACAGCTCCTGTCTGGCGAGTCTCCTGAACTGTCATGGTGTCGCCGGAAACCGTATAGGTGCCCCAGATCTGTGCCTTTGGCTTTGTAGCTGCAACGTGAAACGTTCCGTCGGGATTGATTGTCCAGACCGTGCCCAGCGAGTTGGTCCACTGTCCGACGAGCGCGGCCGGGCCAGAGCTCGGGACGGTTTCGCATCCAGCAATCACTGCTACTAGGAGGACTGCAAAAAGAATTCGGAGAGTGTGTTGTCGCTTCATGCCTGTCATCCTGCCTCACGACCATCGAAACCGTCAAGGTTAGACCGCTTGGAGAGATACGTTGCAAACAACTTCATCACTGAAGTAGAAGAGGCTCGTGGATCAACCAATGACGCAGTCTGCAACCGCAAGACCAAACTGGTGGAAGCGAAACTGGAAATGGTTCGTGCCGTTGGGCTGTTTCACTGTGGCCCTGCTGTTTCTGACGTTCGTTGGATCAATACTCGTGATCGTCTTTAACGCGATGAGATCGACGGACGTTTACAGGGAAGCATTAGCCCGCGCCAAGGCGGATCCCGCTGTAATTGAAGCTCTCGGTTCGCCTATCAAGGATGGATTTCTCGTCTCGGGAAACACAAACGTGAATGGCGCGTCTGGTGAAACCAACCTGGCAATACCCATCTCCGGTCCCAAGGGAAAAGGAACAATTTACGTGTCCGCAAACAAGTCACTCGGGCAGTGGAATTATTTGGGGCTTGTCGTTGAAGTCGGTCAAACGCATAAACGCATCGATCTTCTTCAAAGGTCGGCGCCATCCAATTCGCCGTGATTTCCTTCGATGGTAGGCTGGCCTTCGGCCATTCCATCGTCTTGAGGACAGGCCGATTCACCTTGGGGGCGGTTTACGTCCGAGGCTGGTCGGTTACCTTGGAATATGTCGATCTCCGAGGAGCAAGTGAAGAACGCGTTGAAGTCTGTGAAATATCCGGGCTTCACTCGCGACATCATTTCATTCGGATTGGTGAAGTCGATCCAGATCGATAATGGCGACGTTAAAGTGCAACTCGCGCTCGCCACGAATGATCCAAACATCCCCGCAACAATTAAAAATGATGCGGAAGACGCCTTGCGCACGATCGAAGGCATTCGCAGCGCCAAAGTTTTGATCGATATCCATGCGCCGCCTGGCGGCGCAGGGGCGGCTACAGTCACCACGCGGATTCCGGGCGTCAGGCACATAATAGCCGTGGCAAGCGGTAAAGGCGGCGTAGGCAAATCAACAGTCGCAGCAAATCTTGCAGTGGCGCTCGAGCAAACCGGCGCACGCGTCGGTCTGTGTGATTGCGACATTTATGGGCCGAGCATTTCTCTGATGTTCGGCACGCGCGAGCGGCCAACGGCGACGGATGAAAATATGATCGTCCCGATCGAGCAATACGGGTTGCGACTGATGTCGATGGGATTTCTGCTGGATGACACTTCGCCGGCTATTTTACGCGGACCGATGGTGACGCGATACACACAACAATTCCTGCGGCAGGTCGAATGGGGTGAACTGGATTATTTGGTGCTCGATCTTCCCCCCGGCACCGGCGACATCCAGTTGACCATCGTGCAGACCGTCGCGTTATCGGGAGCGATCATCGTCACGACGCCGCAGGAAGTGGCTTTGATCGACGCACGTAAGGCAGCAACGATGTTCGAAAAGGTGAACGTGCCGATACTCGGCCTGGTCGAGAACATGAGTTATTTCCTCTCGCCGTCGGATAAGAAACGTTATGATATTTTCGGCTCAGGTGGCGGCGAACGGGAAGCCAAGCGGTTGCATGTTCCATTGCTCGGGCAGGTTCCGATCGACATCGCCACGCGCGAAGGCGGCGATCGCGGGATCCCAATCGTTGGCGAGGATCCGAAATCACCTGTCACTGCCGAATTCAAGCGGATTGCCAAAGGTATTCGCAAAACGCTGCCCTGAGTAAGGCATCCGCGGCGCCCGCCGGAAACGGAGATCTAAATAAATTCTGCGATTCACTCGTCCAATTCCGGTGTTGATATTATTACGGCCACCAAGCCGTTCGGAGTTGACTAGGTGAAGATCTTATGAAAGTAGAACGGGACATGTCCCCTTCGGAAGCAGATCAGGCGCAGTTCGTCAAAGAGTCGGCGCTTTACAAGGAGTTCCTTGCCGAGCGCGCGGAAATTTTGAAGCACAAGTGGATCGAGAGCGAAAAGGCCGGCAAAGACATCGGCTTTGAAAGAGCTTTGCTGGATTGGATCGTGAAACATCGCTCCAACTGGCGAGAGCGACGACGAAAGGAGGCGCGCACCGAACAGGCCGCCTCCTGATTTTTGTACCTTTAACGCGATCCCGCGAGGTCGCCAAGGAAACCGTGAAACCAAAACAGAATCCAACCGCCGGCGTCCCGATCTTGGACGCGGAAGCAATTCGTCGCGCGCTACGCCGGATTGCGCACGAGATCATCGAGCGAAACCCGCATCTCGAAAACGTAGTGCTCGCGGGGATTCCGTCGCGCGGCGTGGAGATCGCGCGCCGAATTGCGGCTTTCATTCGCGAGATCAAGAAAGCTGATGTCGATACCGGCATCATCGATGTAGCGATGCATCGTGACGACGTGGGCACGCGCAAGGAATTGCCCGTCGTGCGTGCATCGAAACTTCCGGTGCCGTTGGAAGAGCGAACGGTAATCATTTCCGATGATGTTCTTTATACTGGTCGGACCGTTCGCGCGGCCATGGACGCAATCAATTCATTCGGCCGTCCCGCGCGCATTCAGCTCGCTGTACTGGTCGATCGCGGCCATCGCGAGCTGCCGATTCGCCCCGATTACGTCGGCAAGAATTTGCCGACCGCAACGCACGAACAAATTCAGGTGCGTCTGCAAGAAACCGACAACGAACCGGATGGCGTCTACTTGGAAAAGCAATGAACACGCGAAAAGCATTTCCGGGGAGCGCACGCTTGCAGCGTGCTGGCGAAGGCGTTTCGCCTTCGCGAACTTTTCTTGAAGGTTCGCAATCTCGGCAGACTAACGAGAATCCAGTGGGAAGTTCGTTTCGGCGGCACGCCGAAACCAGCACGCTGCAAGCGTGCGCTCCCCGGATTCCGCCATCGCAGCCGCAGTGGATGTTCGAATCATGACTACGCGCTGGACACGCAAGGATTTGATTGGGCTGCGCGAATTAACGGCCGACGAAATCAATTTCGTCCTCGAGACCACCGACGCGTTCAAGCAAGTGGGCACCCGCGAGATCAAAAAAGTCCCCGCATTGCGCGGCAAAACGCTGGTCAACTTTTTTGTTGAGCCGAGCACGCGAACACGCACCTCTTTCGAACTGGCTGCATTTCGCCTGAGCGCTGACGTGATCAATATCTCGGCAACGACTTCGAGCCTGACTAAAGGCGAAACGCTCAAGGACACCGCGCGCAACCTCGAGGCGTTGCATACCGACATTATCGTGCTGCGCCATGGTTCCGCAGGCGCACCACAGTTTCTGGCAAGCAGACTGAAAACCAGCGTAATCAACGCCGGCGACGGCGCGCACGAACACCCGACGCAGGCGCTACTCGACCTTTACACGATCCGCGAGCGCAGAGGTAAAATCGCCGGACTCCATGTCGCAATCATCGGCGACATTTTGTTCAGTCGCGTCGCACGCTCGAATATTTTCGGTTTACTCAAGCTCGGCGCGCGCGTCACGCTTGTCGGCCCAAGCACGCTCGTGCCGCGCGAGTTTGAAAAGCTGGGCGCCGAAGTTTCGCACAAGATCGAGGACGTCCTGCCGACCGCGGATGTCGTGAATCTTTTACGGATCCAGCACGAGCGGCAGCGCAGAGAATATTTTCCCGGCCTCAGCGAGTACATCCGCCTGTTCGGCCTAACGAAACAGCGTGCCAAACTTTTCGCGGTTGATTGTCTGATTATGCATCCGGGGCCAATCAACCGCGGGGTCGAGATCGACAGCGAAGTCGCCGACGGCGTGCAAAGCGTGATCCTCGACCAGGTCACTAACGGCCTCGCCGTGCGCATGGCTGTTTTATATTTGTGTGGAGGGATCGCGACGTGAGCACGCTGGCAATTGCACGTCTGGGTAGCGCACTCATTTTGAGTGCCGGTGATCGCATCTTGCGATCACGAACTTTTGCATCAGGGCAACAATCAGACATCGCGTCGATGTCGGACAAAAGTTCGTCGCCGCAGGATGCGGCGACCAGCACGCTACAAGCGTTCGCTCCCCGGACATGAGCGCGACCATCATCCGCAACGGTCGCGTGATCGATCCCGCAAACAAGCGGGATGGAGTTGCCGATGTTTACATCGCCGATGGAAAATTCGTCAGGTCCAAATCCGAAATTCGAAGTCCGAAATCCGAAATTGAAGAGGTTGACGCGCGTGGGTTGATCGTCGCGCCTGGCTTGATCGACATGCACGTGCACCTGCGCGAGCCGGGATTCAGTCACAAGGAAACTATCGAGTCTGGCGCGCGAGCCGCGGGGGCCGGCGGCTTCACGACTATCGTTTGCATGCCTAATACTGCGCCTGTTCCGGACAATCCGGGCACGATTGCGTGGATCAAAGATCGGGCCTCCACCACCTCGCGCGTTAATGTTTTGCCAACGGGCGCGATTTCAAAAAATCTCGCAGGCGAAGAACTCGCGCCGATCGGCTCACTTGCCCAAGCAGGCGTCGTGGCGATAACGGACGACGGTCATTGCATTCAAAATCACGAAGTGATGCGGCGCGCTGTCGAATATGCGCGGATGGTTGGCTTGCCGGTACTCGACCATTGCCAGGATTACCATTTGGTGGGCAACGGTGTTGTGCACGAGGGTTATTGGAGCACGCTGCTTGGCCTACCCGGCTGGCCCGCGGCGGGCGAGGAAGCGATAGTAATGCGGAACATTTTGCTCGCGGAACTTTGCGATCATCACATTCATTGCCAGCACATCTCGACTGCAGGCAGTGTGCGGCTGCTTCGTGAAGCTCGGGCGCGCGGCGTGAAAATCAGCGGCGAGGTTTGTCCGCACCACATCGCGTTAACCGACGACGCGATCCAAAATTTCGACACGAACTACAAAATGAATCCGCCGCTGCGCTCGCAGAACCACGTTGATGCGGTGTTGGAAGGAATCGCCGACGGAACGCTATCGATCTTGTGTTCCGATCACGCACCGCATGCCGATTTCGAAAAGGAAGTCGAATTTGATGCAGCGCCGTTTGGCATCATCGGGTTGGAGACGGAGCTCGGGTTATTTCTCGATCTTCTCGTGCACGAACATCGCACGATCGACATCGCACGGTTGATCGAGATGTACACGGTCGAGCCGGCGCGTTTATTGAAGATTGACGCCGGCACGCTGTCGATCGACGCGCGCGCTGACGTGACGCTTATCGATCCGGAACTGGCGTGGACTGTGAAAGTTGATCAATTTCACTCAGCGTCGCGCAATTCGCCATTCGACGGCCGGAAACTAAAAGGCCGCGCTGTGCGCACAATCGTTAGCGGGAAGACGGTGTGGGAATTGTAACGCTGTCATTCCGAGCGGAATCGAGGCTGCACCGCCGAGGACAAAGTCCGCGAGGCCAGGCTTTCAATCCCGTTGCGTTAGATTCAGGTCGCCCGACGGAATCCCTCGACCCCGGTGCACTCCGCTCGGGATGACTGAACTAAATTACTCCGCAGCGAAACCGCCGTGGATGTAATTTTCCAGATGGGCAATGGCTGCTTGCTGGCAGGAAATCACATGTTTCACCAGGTCGCCGATCGAGATCACGCCGACCACCTTATCATCGTCAACGACCGGCAAATGACGAATGTGTTGGTCCGTCATTAGTCGCAAACATGTTTCGACTCCCTCGCGCCGATGCGTTGTGAACACATTCGTCGACATGATTTCTGCGACTTTGGTTTCACGAGAACGCTTGCCGCGCAGCATGATTTTGCGCGTGTAATCGCGCTCGGAAATGACTCCCACCAAGCGCTGGCCGTCCATTACCAGCAAAGCGCCGACATTCTTCGCGTCCATCAATTGGACCGCTTCGAACACCGTCGCGTCCGACGAAACGGAGTAAATCTCTGTGCTTTTCTGATTCAGAACTGCGCCGATCGTGCCGCTAACATCCATATCACTCAATCACCAAGCCTTGAACAACATAGGGCAATCCGGGCGAGACAGGCAAAACAATTCTGGCACTTGAGATTTTGAGCGCCAGCGGCTCAGCACTCAACAGCAGCCTTGGGCAACGCCCGAGGAGAAAGGATTCCCAGAGTCACCAGCGCTGAAAGCGCGATTCACTTCCTTCGATATGGTCAAAACCGGTTTCAGCGCGCGCGATCGCAATCTCTTTCTGGTGCGTATCTCCGCGGCGTGAGTTTCGGCGGTCGTTTGCCATTTACAATCGCGCCCCCCACCGGGAGGTACGAAAGTTCCTGACGATCCGCAGCGCAACGCAGCATCAATCCGCCGCGACTCATGTCACCGCGGCCAACAAAGTCCGCCGGAAATCGCAGTCGCTCGCCGAAGTTGGCCAGCAACACGTCGACGTATTTGCCGGTGGCGATGCTGCCGAGAAGAATCACTTCGCTTTGGGCCGGCAGTTTCGTTGCCAAATGCCGCGCGTCGCGCTCGATTGGCATTCGGTAACGCGGATCGTCCTCATGGATGTCGACCTCCGCAAATTCACGCAGATCATCAAGATGAATTCGCGTTCGCGCATCGATCAACCCGCGTGTCGGCGTGATCACAAGCACACCTGACGTTCCGCGCGCCGGCCGCGCAAATGCATTTGCGTAGGCAATCTTTCCGCGAAAATACAGGCCACTCAGAAAAGTGAACACGTCCGCGATTGGCGCGCCGCTTTTGCCGCGCAACTTTCGCGCGAGAGGAAATTGCGCCTGATCGCGCAAAATCATTCGCGCTCGTTCTCCTCCGGCGTAGGCAGGGGAGAGAAGAAAAATCCGGTGGTCGGTCATGCGGGTTGCTTGAATTATAGTTCCGATTCAGTTCTGTGGAGACAACTTTCGAGGCGAAACGAGAGATCGACAACGATGAGAAGGATGAGGTCGAGCGAGAGATGTCCGAAAAAGACAAAGTTTTGACTGGCGCAGCGATTCGGATGACCATTCTCGTCTGAATCAAATTCATCAGGCTCCGCAGATGATTGCAGCTGTAGTCCGAGGATGAAGCCTGTAATTTCCTACATCATTGCTTCGGTTCAGCGGAGCGGCACGCATTTGCTCTGCAGCATCCTCCGCAGTACTGGCGTCGCTGGATCGCCGGATGAATTTTTTTTGTCCAAGCCTGGAGAAACTTGGGAAAGACGTTGGGGGTCTCCATCGCGCTTGGCATATATCGAACGCGTCCTGGAGCAAAACACCACGGCCGATGGAGTCTTCGGCACGGTCGTGATGTGGAGTTACCTGGAACAAATGCTCCAGATGTTGCAGGAAACTGCGCAATACAAGAATCTCACTGAATCACACGTTTTGGCTGCTGTTTTCCACCGCCCGAAATATATATGGCTGCGACGCCGGGACCGCGTGGGCCAGGCAGTCTCTTGGGCAATAGCATGCCAGACGGGCGTCTGGATCCAAAAGAGAGGCGAGAAATCCCAACGTCGCCGGACACCCCGCTTCGATTTCAAGGTGATCGACGAATGGTACCGCCGGGTCGCGGCTCACGAAGCTGGCTGGGCACGTTATTTTCGCGATAACCAAATTGAGCCTTTGGTTCTTTTTTATGAGGACGTCGTCGCCTCCCATCGCGCTGCTGCCGAGAGCGTCCTGGAATTTCTGAAGTTGCCAGTTCCGCCCGGCATGGAAATTCCAACGCCGATAGTTGAAAAGCGATCTACCCAAATATCAGAAGAGTGGGCGGCCTCTTATCTCAAGCTTAAAAAGGAGAAAAGAGGCAAGCTTACGCGCATTTTCCGACGCACGGCGCCTAAACATGGATCATTCTCCCGGCTTGCTTTTTGAGACCATTACGGAAAATAAAGCGGCGTGCGTTGGAGCTTGAGTCGAGGCACGGACGCCTAGTTTGAGCATCTCTCATCGAATCTGCGGCAATCCGTACCGGCACATGAGTAAACGGTCAGGCTGGCGAATCTACTACTGGAGCGGTGTTCTTATACTCTTCGCGTGGGCTGCTTGGCGGAAATCTGCGCTTCCGCGTGATCCAATCGCTGACCCGGACCTGGGATTTTATTTGGTCCCGGCGCTAAAAAAATCCCGGAACCGGGCTGAGACCCTCAACCAACAGCATCTGCGCTAGAACGCTTGTTGGAATCGATGAGAACGTCGAGTTATACCTCCCAAAAGAATCGCCACTGCGGCCGCAGTGAGTACACAACTCGGTAATACATAGCGAGGGAGATAGAGGGCAACCGCGAACGTGCCGATCATTACAAGCACGTCAGTAGTTGCGAGTGCGTACAGCAGAGACAGCATGTTCGGGTCGAAGCGCTCGAACAATCGCAGGATCGTGGCTATTGCGAGCAGGAGCACCAGAGTAATTCCGCAAGGGATTTTGTCCAGACCGCGTAACCAAAACGTGGTTTCGGCGCCCTCAATAGCTGCGCCCGCAACTGGCGAACAACTCTTGAGATGCGCCGTTCTCCGGTGCAAAACAGGGTCTGATCGGTAAATCTTTAGAGAGAAATGGGCGGCATTTGTGTAAAGATATCGAAGTACTTCTGTTGGCGTCGTACTTGTGAGCGAACGAATGATCGCATTACGTATATCGGCGAGAGCAATTCTTGGAAGAGAACGATAATAGAGCAGGCATATCTCATCCAGATAATGATCGGCTCTGGCGTGGAGTTTTTTGCCTGTAAGTTTTTCGCCGTGGCTTTGAATCAGACGTTCGATCTCGCGCATCGACCCGCCCCAATATTTTTTGTTAGCGAGGATCGCCGGAATCGCTTCTTTGGTGATGGGATCTGATGCGTTGGCTTGCAGTCTGTCCAGATAATCCGCTCTATCGGCAGCGGACATTTGATCGATAAAATCCAATCGAGAAATTGCCGTTCGAGAAACAGTGGAACGGTACGGTTCGTGAAAAACGATGCACAAGCTTCGCGTTGTTAAATTGGCCGCGACAAGCGCAACTAAACCGACAGCACATGTCACGAGAAATTTTTTGAAATAGATGCGCCACTCACCACTTTTTCTAATGTGCGTGATCACACTTAGCAGAAAGGCCATTGGCACAAGTGCTGCGTCGATCGCGTTGAGATGACGCGTCATCACGTTGGCATAAAGACATACGCCGAGAGCAATAATGCCATTCCGGCTGAGTTCTTCTCGCCGAGAAAGTTCGACTGCAATGGTTATCAACAAGATAAGGAGGATCGTTGCAAGCGCTTCAGTAGAGATCAGTTGTGCTCCGATGAAAAGAACGGGATTGCAAAGGAACATAACAACAATCAAGCATCGCAGAATCGGACGCCTCGTGCAGCTAACAGTCAGTAGCGCCAGAGCGAAGATGAGGGCGAACTGTTGGCCTGCGACGAGCAGGAGCAGCCCGGCATCGTTCAGTGCGACCCATTGCTTTACACCCAGTTGCAACGAGTGCAGATGCCCCGCATTATTCAACGCGGAAACAAGCAGAATCGGGAGGCGACTTAGGAACGGATACAAAACCGGGAAATGGAGGAGCGTTGAGTGCCCTGGCGGCGACGCGATTTGCGCCAGACTATCGTAGTCGCGCCAAAGTGGTGGGAGTCGAGCTATCACAAGAATGGATCCCGGGAGTAAGCCCAGTGCACACAACGTGGTGTCCCTCGCAAAAAGCCGGCGCATGCAAGCGCGGAAAAAGCAACAAAATCCAGCCCACATAGTAAACGCGCCAGTCGTGGCGCGCGGGTTCCTTACTTCGTGCATTTTGGCGGCCATGGCAAGAAGGCCAAAATTCTTAGGCTCCAATCTCTTGTGTTGAGCGCCGAACCACCGGCCTGAGCGGGGTAGCAGGGCCGATCAGGTTTTCAAACTCACCAAGCCCCATCGCAAAATTGCTTCGTGCAGTAGAGGCACAACCGCAGTGCGCTTTCGTCGTTTCGCTATTGGTTGTCAATGGAAGCATTGGCGGGTACTCTGGGCGTCATTCAAACAAACTTGCGCCAATCCATTCCGGCACATGAGTAAACGTTCACCCTGGCGATTCTGCTACTGCGTTTATTTCTTCGACGATGTGAGAGAAGATCCCGCCGAGCTGCGACGCTCGATTCTGCTTTTCCTAGGGGCGACCCGACCAGCCAAGCGGCAAATTGAACCCGAACGATAACAGCGATGCCGCCACAGACAACAGTCGCCTAACTACCAGAGTCGCATTCGAACGGCCGTTTTTTGCCTCCATGCTTGATTTCGCCATGGTATCCGCCCTGCGTTACGCCTTTCGGCTTCTACCAGCGTTCGCTACGTTGCTGCTGGCGACTGGGTGCGCTCACACCAATGACTCGCGTCCGAACGTGCTCCTGCTGGTGGTCGATGATCTCAACCACTGGATCGGCAGCCTGCACCGGAATCCGCAAACGCGCACACCCAATATCGATCGGCTAGCGGCGAGCGGCGTCAATTTCACTCATGCGTATTGCCCGTCGCCGCTCTGCAATCCCTCGCGCGCAGCACTCATGTCTGGCAAGCGCACGGCAACGATCGGCGTCTATTCCAACATGGACATGCCGTGGAGTAACTACATCGACGAGCGGCAAGGCCTCAACGGCTACTTCCGCGCGCAGGGATACTACACGGCGGGGGCGGGAAAAATTTATCACCTCCGAGACGGCTTCAAAAATCCGCAGGGGACGGAGTGGGACGACTACGTCGTGAAGTTCCGTCACCACAATGTCGAGCACAACGAGCCGCGCGGCCCCGCAAAACAGGAACAACAGCGCTACATGAGCGAACCAGAGGCACTCATGCAGCCGCCAAGACCGGGCAACATCAAGGTGGGCACGTTTGAAATCGGCGCGCCTAACATCGCTGACAGCGAGACCGAGGATTTCAAAGTTGCCGAATGGGGCGCTCGGCAACTCGCGCGGAAACACGATCGGCCGTTTTTTCTCGCGTTGGGTTTCACTAAGCCACACCCGCCGTGGATCGTTCCGAAAAAGTATTTCGATTTGTTCCCGCTCGATTCGATTAAACTGCCGCCGCACATCGCGAACGACCTCGATGACCTTCCGCCGGCGGGGAAGGCGTGGGCGCACACCGCCGATTGGGTGAGCGTGATGGACGCCGGTGGCGAGTCCGCGTGGAAGCAGGTTGTGCAGGGATATCTCGCGTCCGTCGCGTACATCGATGCGCAGGTCGGCATGGTGCTCGACGCCTTGGAAAAGAGTCCGCACAAGGGTAATACCATCGTCGTCTTGCTCGGTGATCACGGCTGGCACCTCGGCGAAAAGGAGTGCTTCGGGAAGGCTACGTTGTGGGAGGAAGCAACGCGCGCGCCGCTGATCTGGGTCGCACCGGGCGTCACTAAGCCCGGCAGCCGCTGCGATGCCACGGTGGAATTCCTCAGCATCTATCCCACGCTTTGCGATCTCGCGGGACTGCCGAAGCCGGATTTCCTCCAAGGCGTGAGCATTCGGCCGCTGCTCGCGAATCCGCAGGCCGAATGGACGCGGCCCGCGCTCTCAACGTTCGGCTTCAACAACCACTCGGTGCGGTCGGTGCAGCACCGTTACATCCGTTACGCCAACGGTGACGAGGAGCTTTATGATGAAAAAGCCGATCCCTACGAATGGACGAATCTCGCCGCAAACCCCGAGCTCGGGCCAGTGAAAGCCGATCTCGCGCGGTGGATGCCGAAGGAAAACAGACCCGATCGGCGTGCGAGTCGCGTGATGCAATGAAACAGCACGATTCCCGCCGCTTTCTCCACTGAAGCGTTGAAGCGTTATAGGCTTCAAACGGAGCGGCACGTCCTAGTGTCATTCTGAACCGAGCGAAGAATCTCTGATTAACACACAGGCTTCATGCGCTATGAAGAGAAAGTCGGGATGTTTCGCTCACTCAAAATAGAACGCTGGCTCACTGAATTCTACGTGACTGCTTGCAGGCGCTCGGGCATTTTTCGATCCGCAATCCGCAACGTAATCGGCAGTTGCGGCAGCACGTGATCGCAAAGGCCGAGCGCGGCGATCGCTTTGAGCATCGACACTGCTCTGGAGCCACGCACGGATTGCGCCATTCCTCGGCGAGATGCAAATCGCCGCGCGCTCAGCTTTCGACGCCAATGTAGTCGTGACGGGCGGGGCTACAATTCCACTGGCGTCTCTCGTGCTTGGTTCGCCCGTAAAAATCCGCGGTTCGTGTTCTTGCTTTTTTCGCGCACGAAAGAAAATAATGCCTGCATGCGTTCGGCCTGGTCATTCAAACCGCGCGTTGGTATCGACGACAAGAAAGAGAATTGCTCTTCAACAGGGCAGGCGGGACCCAATTTCCTGTGTGTTGGAGCCCACAAAGGCGGAACGACCTGGCTCTATCAACAACTCGACTCCCATCCGGATTTCTGGATGCCTCCTTTAAAGGAGCTGCATTATTTTGATCAATTGAGCAGGGTCCAACGCTCGTCTTCTTCGCGCTGCAGAGATGAGCGCGATCTTCGCTTTCTCGAGAGCATAAACAACCTCAGTGCCAAACCGTACATGGACCTCGAGCATTATGCCCGACTATTCGAACCGAAGGGACCGCTACTTTCCGGTGATATTTCGCCAAACTATTCGACGCTAAGTAATGAGGTCATTCGGCGAATCGTCGGATACTTCCCGAACTTAAAGATAATTTTCCTGGCGCGTGATCCGGTTGAGCGAGTGTGGTCGCACTTGTCCATGGAAGTGCAGTACCACCAGATCGAAGCGTTCGACGTAACCGATATCGATGAAGTCAATCGGAATGTGCTCCGGCGAGGGATGCTTTTGCGATCGTACCCCAGCGAAGTCGCCGCGCGATGGAAACGTTATGTCCATCCAGACCGGTTTCGCATTTATTTCTTTGATGACCTGCAAACAAATCCGACTGAACTGCGACGTTCCATCCTCGATGTCCTGGGTGCTGATCCGGACAAGCCAGGGAGCCGGATGGCGGTCGACTACAACAGTTGGGCCAGAATGGAAAAGCTTCCGCTTACAGAGGAGGTTCGGTCGCATCTCGCTCACTTCTTCAAGAAGGAGCTAAAGGCGTGTGCGGCGCGGCTCGGTGGGGCAGCCAGAGATTGGCCAGCGCGATACGGCTTTTCATTGCTCGTTTTCTTCTGGGACCTGATCGACGATATCGATCTGCTCTCCTTCTGTGACTGGATCAGCTAGGTAGGGCGGGCAGTCCTCTGCACGCCTTTGTCATGCACAAAACGGCGCGCACGGAGTGACGCGCCCTACCAAAAGTCGACCCACGAATAGCTTGTTTCACGCTTCGATCAGCCGCGCTTCCGCCAGATCGAGGTCACGCTGAATTCGGCGCAACGCGTCATCGTTAATCACTCGTTCGTTTCGTAGGCGGATGATGGTTTTTCGTTCGATGCGCAACGCTTGATGTTGCAGCCGCTGATATTGTGGCGTGGCGATTTCGCCCCGGCAGTCGTCCGGATTTTCAGCGCAAAGTCGCAGTTGCTCTATGCGCTCGTCGTATTCCGCGTGCAACCGATTTGCCGCGTCCGGCGAAAACTTCCCATTTGCGCCTACTTCCTCGATCCATTTGAGCGCCGCCTTGTTTGCTTCCAACCGCGCCAGGCGCTCCTCATCATCCGTCTCCGCATCGCGTGGTACGCCGAGCTTCCGAATTAACACCGGCAGCGTCAGACCCTGTAACACGAGCGTCACCAGGATCACTGAAAAGGCGAGAAACAAAATGTAATCGCGCCCGGGAAATGGTCGGCCGGTGGGCAACGCCAGCGGCAATGCGAACGCGGCCGCGAGTGACACGACGCCACGCATGCCAGCCCAGCCAACGATCGCAACGTAATGCCACGATGGACTTGAATCGCGCACCCGTCGTTCGCTTTTGAACAGACGAGACAGATAGGTCGCCGGTATTACCCACGCGAAACGGACTAAAATTACCGTTGCGCAGATTACGATCGCACTCATAAACACGCCAGTGAGCGATTCTCGATTCCACGCATGCAGGATTCTGGGAAGTTGTAGACCGATGACGATGAAAACGAACCCGTTGAGAAGGAACACGATCATTTCCCAAAACGCATAAGCTTGGAGGCGAGTCCGTGCGCTCATCATCAGCGGGGAGTGCCAGCCAAGAAAAATGCCGGCGGCAACTGTCGCCAAAACGCCAGAGGCATGCATTTGTTCGGCGGGCAGATATGCGA
>Ga0193747_1000140_pt1 | contig 33574 bp, 38 predicted proteins | sample L1m2metaG_FD_143048 | JGI IMG/M metagenome (GOLD analysis project Ga0193747, IMG submission 143048) | Soil microbial communities from a riparian zone of the East river system, Colorado, United States - L1m2 | ecosystem: Environmental > Terrestrial > Soil > Riparian zone | place: USA: East River... | reverse complement strand
TTCAGGCATCCTTGGACCAGGTCAAATATTTGAGCAAACATTTGATAAATCAGGAATTATTAAGTATTACTGTACTATTCATCCCTACATGGCAGGACAAGTCGTGGTAAAGTAAGTTATAGCTGCTGCCATGAAAATCAAACTAGAAATGCATAGTGAAACTTTAATTCTCGACAAATATAGCAATACAGCATCTAGAAATGTAAATTCGCAGCACTTGAATTTTAATGAGAAAAATCGGGGGTAGTCTCAGAGCATATTGAAAATCTTTGCAATGATGATATTGTTATCCGTAGCTGTGTTATCGGTCTTGTTACTATCATATGTTTATATATTCAAAGACAGTCTATCATTGGGAGCAAGTTGCATTACCTACGACATCTATGCTAAAATAATAACTGTTACATGCAGTACGAATTTGACTTCAATATACCATGCTGTAAATGATAATAATGTGTTAGAAAAAGATCCTCATGGAATATGGATTCTCAAGGCGATCATAAAGGTTAGTCCACTAGCCAATCTTACAATAAACCGTACAGATACTTCATGGCTAAAAATAACAAACAAAAATGGGACGCAACCTAATTTTATTTCAATTTCCGGCAATGCGAGAATTGATGGCGTCAAAATAACGTCATGGGATAGCTCTCACAATAATATAATTAGGCAACATACTAATGCTTCCATTCCCAGACCGTATATTTTGATTGATGAAGGTGCAGGAACTGTGGATGTTTCAAACTCTGAAATTGCATTTTTAGGCTATCGTTCAGCTCCATCAAACGGTTTTTTATATCACCATGGCGGAAATGGCAGTAGTATAACAAACAGTAGTTTCCATGATATGTTTGACGGATTTTATTCTGATTATGTTGGATCTATCACAATAAAAAATAACAGATATTACGATAATCTGAGATATGGGATAGATCCTCATACTTGGAGCCATGATCTCAGCATTATTGGAAATACCGCCTACAATAACACCAATATCGGAATAATTTGTTCAGAAAATTGCTATAACATACTATTTGATAACAATACAGTCCATGATAATGGACATGCAGGATTAATGTTTTCACTCGACACAAACAATTCTACAGCAAAGAAAAATTATGCTTACAATGAAAAAGTTGGTATTTCTGTATTTTCATCCTCAAATAATAGAGTGTATGATAATCTAATGAGATCAACCCATACAGGTATTCAGGTAACAGGAAGTTCATTAGGCAATCGGATTTATAACAATACGATACTGAATGGTACTCTTGGATTAGTCTTCGGTGATAATTATCCCAAAAATAATTTATTGGAAAATAACAATGTAAATAATACCTCTGATGCCATAGAGCTTAAAGGTATTGATAATATAGGTACTAATAATAGTATTTACAATAAGTAAAATGACAGCCTACGGTGCCGCGTCATGCCGTAAAAAAATGATAGACAGTATTTGATAGCCTACTGCATCGGCCGGACCAATGGCAAATCATTGGCCTTTTTGTCTTTAAGGTTTACATTCTTTGTGGTATGAACCTTCTTTTATTTTACAAGTGTCGGGTAAATATCGTTTTGACGAATTGAGAGACGATAGTCTGCTCTCTTGTACGGAGTAGGAAAATTCGGCCTAATTTTTGTGTCGCGCCCGCCATTATACTTATTTCGTATTTGAGAGCAAATGAATAAGATTTTGTTGGAGCGGCGTTGTGGCTCTTGTATCGATCCTGCCAGTGCCGTTCTCCCCAAATTCAGTACTTCTACTAATATGAGAAATTAAAAATGTGTCGTGCGCCAAAGCGTATATATCTTGTCTATTTTTTAGTAAGATAAATTGCCTTTAGAAAAAGCACAAATTGAGGTCATCGAAAGCTCTTCTAAAGCAAAAGATGTGTATTTGGATATTCTAAAAACAGCGACAAATGAAATAATGCTTATAGTTCCTACAGTAAACGCCTTCCATCGTCAAGAGAAAATAGGAGCAATTCAATTAGCAAGGCAAGCAGCAAAATGGCGTAATGTAAAAGTTCGAATATTGATGCCTAGTCATAAACTATTTGAACAAGCGACAGACAACCTAAATCAACATCCTGATAAGCACATTAATGTAAGATATCTCGAGCAAGTGCCGGGTACTGAAGCTACAATTGTAGCCATTGATAGAAAAGTTTCTTTAGTAATGGAAATCAGAGATGATTCAAAGAGCAGTTTTGATGAAGCGATAGGCCTATCAACCTATTCTAATAGCACAGCTGGAGTTTTATCGTACGTATCAATATTTGAGAACTTATGGAAACAAACTGAATTATATGAGAAAGTAAAACGAACAAACGAACAACTTGCGTCAGTTATTGAAGCATTAAAGATTCATGATAAATCACAAGAAGAATTCATTAATGTGGCAGCTCATGAACTTCGTACGCCTATTCAACCTATACTTAGTTTAGCTGAGATTCTTCGTTCTAGAAAAGAGAATATAACTCCTCCTTTGTACGACGAATATCTTTCAGTTATAATTAGAAATGCGAAACGGTTGCAGCAACTTTCAGAAGCTGTGTTAGATACTTCAAAAATTGAAAGTAAGACATTAAGATTGAATAGGGAAAGATTCGATCTAAATGACGTAATAATAAATTCTATTGACGATATGATACTAAGTTCAGAATTTAACAATAGAGATGTGCAGCTAGCGTACCAACCTCACACAGTTTTTCTAGAAGGAGACAAAGGAAGAATATCGCAAGTTGTTTCTAACCTATTAAGTAATGCTTTTAAATTTACCAACAAGGATCGTGGAACTATTTCTATAAATCTGCAAATCAAAAACGAAGATAGAGGCAATAATATTGACACTGAAGAGAATAGCGACAGTCCACGATATGTCATGGTTAGTATAACAGATAATGGTAATGGCATAGACTCAGAGATATTTCCAAGATTATTCGATAAATTTGCTTCAAAATCATATCAAGGAACAGGATTAGGATTGTTTATTTCCAAGGGTATTGTTGAGGCCCACGGGGGTAGAATATGGGCTCGGAATAATAATAACAGTACTAATAGTAGAAATGGCGCCACACTATACTTTACCTTACCAGTACTGACAAAGAACGCGTGACATAACCTATCGATTTCTCTAGTTTCTCTAGTTTTCCCTTAATCACAGCTACCAAATTGCCTAATTGTATTGGTTTTGTCATAAAATAATCAACATTCAACGTAGGATCCTTCTTTAGCGTCTCATAATATCCCTCGTAGGCAGTCATAAAATAAAATTTAACTTTATCATCTATATTTCTTAGTTTTTCACACAAATCAAAGCCATTCATTTGAGGCATTTTGATATCAATAAGTGCAATATCGTATTTACCAGCCTTGAAATTAGATAGAGCTGCTTCAGGCTCAAGTGTCTTTACTAAATATTTAAGGTCATCAAGATTTACGACTTTTTCCTTAAAGTCTTTTACAATGAAATATCCTTCCAGAGGGAGTTTTAAGGCAAGGCCTACTGAATAATCTGGATTTACTTTATAGTTGAGACCTTGGGAAATATTCACTGGTTCTAGTCTACCCAATTTCTTCTTGAAGTACAATTTTATCCGATCTTGAATACCTGCAGCTAACCTAACATAATCCGATGTTAGCTCTGGAAAAATTGCCCTCGCTAGATTGAAAACCCTTTCGCCTGTAGTGCTGCCCTTAGGGACCGTCATATCGAAAACAATTGTATATGTCTCATCTAAATAGTCCTCATTCCACTCCTTAAGCTTCTTATACGTACTAGGACCCTTGGATAAGAAATATACTAAAAGATATACTGTCATCAGGGACAATTCTAAATATATGAATAGGTAGTATGAGTAATCCCTATGAATGCAGAAACAGCCTATATCAAATCCGTAAATTGCTTGCGCCCATCCCAATGAAAGAAAAACTAAGTTAATAATTAGTAGAAGACGCAGCCAATTCCCTAAGGTGCGCAACGATCGGGCAATGACGTAGATTCGTTGTGAGAGAGTCAATGGTGAGTTAACGCTAGTCTTTTGCATTTTAAAATATTTTCGTATTTTGACTATATATAACAGTCTCAAAAATTTTGAGAGTCTATTAAGATTTATTCATAATAATATCATAACATGTGCGACTTGCATTATACTCTTTTTCTTGTTTTGTCTTCTGATGTCACATAAAAACATCGTAAATACAAAAAACGGCTTTGAAACAATACCCGTACTCCGTCACGAAACGAGCTTTTTTGGCCAAAAGGCACTCGTCTCTTGTGTGGAGCGAAATTGTTTACCGCAATCGGAGACTGAAGAGAGAAATGAAATTCTACAGCCTAAAGGAAAGCACGAACGAGACGAAAAGACGAAAGAGCTGTTAGAGAGATTGAGTGAATATGAACAGGAGATTTATGAAAAAGATCGACTAATACAGCAATTGCAACACTACCTCGACTTACACAGGGAGATAGTCGAGAAATGACAATGCATCCAATTACTCTCGCTACGCTTAGAACTCAAAAACAAGTAGAACCGAATCTAGGATGAAAGACGCGTCCCAACAAAACTGGGTTAGACTATATTCGTTTTCGGCGTGGCAGTGATATAGTTAATAAGAAGAATCAGATCCGAGTTGGATAATTTTCGGTACAGAGTAAAATCACAGTCCATTTGCGGAGAATATGAAGTTCTTTATACTGAGCTAGGATGGATTTGCTCTTGTCCTGATCATAGATTTAGAGCTGTTATTTGCAAGCACATCTATGCTATAGAATGCAATCTGAAAGATTCTGAAAAACAGGATAGTAGAAACACAGCAGAAGTTAACAATGAGCATATCAGAGAGGAGAAGGTCTAGTGTCGGAAGAAAACAAGCTTACATGCAATTTCTGTAGTAACAGTAAAAGCTTAGTTAGTGTTGCGGAATCAAATAGAAACTTTATCATAGCGAGAATAAAAGAGCGAAATCTAGACGAGGCAATATCAATCAGCCATATTGCATGGGATAATTTCCCAGTCTTGAAAGAGTCAGCTGACACTAAGAAGATAGTCGAGAGCCTTCTAAAGGGAGTTCAAGAAATAATCAATACTCAGATGCTTACCCCAATTACGACAAGCACTAATGGGCTGGCTGCTTTAAGGACAACCCTCGAAAGAAGACAAAATAGAAGAGATAGGTGGCGCTGGAAAAGAAGATTTCTTCGTGATTCCGTACCTCAACGATAATATCGACAACTATGGAGAAGCAATCAGTCTAGAACGTAAAGCCGGAGAGCAACGATACAGTGGCTTGCATCTTGGAACAAACTGTGAACTTGTATGGGATCAAACAGAAGAGTATTTGTCTTAGCCCTACTCAACTCCATATTGCGTATTCAAAGATTGAATACACGAGAAATGAATGAAGTGCCACTTGATTAGAAATTCTTAAAATGGCAGATCCCTATTTTTCCTTCTCTTGTTCAAATGACCATCGACCTGAATAAGATTCATCCTTGAGCTCAAGTCCTTTAAACATTTGAAAGTATGCTTGTTTTATCTTGTTCTGTTTGTCTAATTCGGGGTTGCTGTTCTTGAAGATCATCATTCATTGCGTTGAATGGGTGCACATCATTCGATTGGTTTGCCTTCATGTCAATTGGTAACTTGGTAGTGCCTAGATTGATACAAAGGATCAATATCATGTGCAAAAAGACTACAAGACTCAAAGAAGAAGGCCCCAATTCAAATGACAGACCTACAGAGATATACAGTGTAACTTGAAGATCCTTGCCGATTTTTATTCTATAAATTTACCCAAGTGTGTCATTAGTTGTCTAGTGATGCAGTGTAATTCGTTTGAAATATATTATTCCATGAAGTCTAACCGCATTTCACGCAGTGATAAACTCAAGATTAGTAGGAATCTATTGAGCCGGCATCGTTTGAAATTTACGTGCAAGATCTGCGTATTTTACTATCTCATAACCTTGTTCTTTTAGTTGAATAATCATTTTTATTTGATCATTTAATGCATGTACAGGATCCCTTGGATGTAATGCAATTCTTATCATGTTGACTTTGTCCTCAATTAGCTGTTTAAAATGTCGCCTGTTTTTACCTATGTTTACAATATTTCTTTTTGGGTCAGCATATGAATCCCAACTTAAGACTTTCGGAACCTTTACTTTTTTAAATTTCTTTTTTGGAGAGAATAATATAAACTTCTCTTGTATTTCAGCCAGCTTGAACCGCAGCTTTTCCAAAACTTTGGTTGAATAAGGATTTAGTCTCCAGCATGGTGGTATGAATACATTAGGATTGCTAATTCCAATCTCTTGAAATATTTCAAGACCGGCTCGAATTTCTACTTCTGCAATTGCGCTTGACCTTGTATGAAAATCGTCAAGTTGACCGTTTCTTTTTTCATGATATAGTCCATGTACTGATATTTCCCCTTTGCAGTTTTTGATCTGTTTTATAAAATTGGGAAACCTAGGAAGGTCTTGCTTTTCATTAAAGAAAGGCACAAGACCAATGTTATAATCTATTCCTAGACTCTCTAACTCATCTGTAAAAGTAAAGGTCTTTTTAGAAAAAGCAGGACAAGCATCGTGTATTGTTACTATAGCAAATCGTTGCGGATGGCGCATACTCTCCAGACCTCTAACGCTTGATTATTATAGTATTGCAATTTGTTCTCTTTCTTTTGTTCCTTCGTTGCGCAAAGAAGGAAATACCATCCCCGAGTCAAGTCATCCTCTTACCGATCAAGCTTTTGTTCTTTGGCTTCCTTTTCTAAAGCTTCCCTTAAAATCTGCCTCCTTGCCAAGTGCGATAAGAATATTGTATGTGGAGTTGTCTAGTCTTGTTGTTTGAGTCATAAACAATAGAATCACAACAAAATTTAAAGGAGTTGTAGTTATGGTATGAGTAATATTTTCAACTTGGATGAATAATAGCGTCTATAATTGTCGCCCTAATCGATTGAAATGGACAGAAAGATCTCTAGTCTATCAGTGAATATTATAATATAGGTTTGCTACACTACTGCTATAGGGTCTAAACTTGAGAAATTTATCCAAAGTCCAATTACTGTAGTTGCAGCTATTACTAAGTAAAACGCCTTTGCTTGATTGAACTTCTTGTTCAACCCTTGCTTCCATCCAAACGTATCGGATAACGCATATGCTTATGAGCCAGCCATTACAGGTATTGCTAATAATCCAGTACCGATTTATACCTAGTGCAAAAATTGTAATTACGTAAATAGGTTAGGTTATTAAGCTATAAAATTCAGATTAGCAGATGATAAATAATTCTATATCGGAACAAGATGTTTGCAAAGAATCTATCGGATATTGGGCTTCTCAAGAGCAATACTCTATGCAACAATTAATTGAATTCGTGAAAGAAGCTGAAAAAGGAGGGATTATTACTACAATGACGAGTGACCATTTTCATCCCTGGTGGCATGATGGCGGATATGGCAATTTTACATGGGTTTGGTTAGCAACCGCTGCAGAACGAACGAAGAAGATGCATTTTGTAACAGGAGTTACGGCTGCTGTATATCGTTACAATCCGGGTATAATTGCTCAAGCATTTGCTTCTCTTGACGTGTTGCATCCAGGACGCATTTCTCTTGGTGTTGGTTCAGGAGAAGCAATGAACGAAGTTCCTTTAGGATTTGATTGGCCTGATGCAAAGAGCAGATTGGCAAGAACTGCAGAGGCGATCCAAATTATAAAGAAGTTATGGAAAGGAAGAAAGAGCGAAAATGGGTTTGTTGATTTTAAAGGTGAATATTTTTCAATTAGAAATGCCAAGCTCTATACTCCTCCCCATAGTGACAATATTCCTCTCTACATGGCTGCTGTTGGTCCCGAAGCAATTAAAACTGCTGCAAAATATTGTGATGGATTGATTACGGTCACTAAAGCTGATCAATCAAGAGAAATACTAGATCTATTTAATAGATCTGCAAAAGATATAGGTAAAGATCCTTTTTCGTTAGAAAAGATAGCCAAACCCAAGATATGTTACTCTACTGATTATGATAAAGCATTCAAGTATATAGAATTTTGGAGAGCTACATTATTAGAGAATGTATTTAACACAGATATAAGTGATCCAAGAGAATTGGAAGAGAAAGCAAGAAAGGAAGTCTCGGATGAACAATTAATGAAATCAACACCAATTATTACCTCAATAGAGGATTGCATTAAACCCATAGAAGATTACTTTAAGACAGGATTTACAAGAGTCTATATACATAGCATGAGTCCTGAAGAGAAGGAGTTTATCAAGTTATTCTGTAGTAAAGTATTACCTTATCTTCGGGAAACTTTAGAGAAGAGTAAGAGATAATATGCGACGGCTGAGAACTAAGCAAACATGAAGGCAAAGGCAGTCTACTCGATTCTATTTTTGTTCATTTGAAATCAACTACGAGCTTTATATCATATTCTGTCCAATTAGTAGTAGGTTGGTGATGTCTGATTGCTTGTAGATCCAAGTAATAGTCATGAGCGGAGCGACCTTAATCCTGCAACAACGGACAAGTCATTAGAAGAATCGAGCAGACAGGCTAACGCAACTGACAATCATTTAAGGGAATCAATCAATCATCTTAACGAAATTAACAAAGAATTAATCACTAAATATAATAAACAAAAGGAGTTTATCAGTATAGCTGCTCATGAGCTGAGATCCCCGATCGTGCCTATCTTAGGAACACTAGAATTGATCGAATACGAATTTGAGGAAGCAGATAAAAAAGAAATTATACTGAAAAAAGAGTACTTTGAAAGACTAGTTCGTAACATCAACAGACTAGAACGGCTTGCTTCTGAAATTTTAGATGTAACAAGAATCGATGATAAATCATTAAAATTAAAGAAAGAGCATTTCAGTTTGAATGAGATTGTGATAGGTGCTATAGAAGATCATAGAAGGCAGCTTGACAAAAGTAATGGAAGGACGAAGCTATTGTGCGAATTTAAGAAAGAACTGGAAGAAAGAGTATCGGGAGGAGCAGACACTCCTGCGGAGGAAATTTTCATAACTGCAGACAAAAACAGGATAAATCAAGTCATATATAACCTTCTAAGTAACGCTATCAAATATACCATAGAAGGTGTGGTTTCTATTTCAGTTATAGAAAAGAAAGATAAACATCATATTGACGAAATTATTCTGAGTGTAAAAGATACGGGTACTGGGATACATCCTGAAATATTACCAAAACTATTTTCAATGTTTGTTACGGGATCTGAAATAGGTACGGGTTTGGGGTTATTCATCTCAAAAAATATTGTGGAAGCTCATGGTGGGAAGATATGGGGAGAGAATAACACCGATGGGAAAGGGGCTTCATTTGTTTTTAGTCTGCCTTCAGGAGAAAATAACAATAATCCAGATCCCCATCTGCATTAACATTGATTTTAAGCCACATTTCCAGTTTATGTCCCATGCGATGACTCGAAGCTAATAAGAACTAAAAAATAATAAAGTTTTTAGTATTCTGTATGTATTAATTAACTGTGGAAGTGGACCATTATTAGACCGAACCTTAGGATAATTATTGTTGATGAAAACAGAGATGTTGTTTCGATCTTGGCAGGTACATTTGGCCTCAAAGGATTTGAGGTTTATAAGGCATATAGTACTGAGGAATGTTTGAACAAAGTAAGCGAGCTAAATGGTAAAGTGGATATTGTCTTTGTAGATGGCAAAATAGCAGCTGACAGAAGTGCAATGTTGATTATCAAAGTAAAAAGGATTAATTCGAATATCAAGATTATGGTACTTGCCGAAGACGAGACTGATAAAACGAGGGTTTTAGAGTATGGTTCTGATGAATTTGCAATAAAACCTATTAGCGCTGAAACTGTTGTTGTTAATGTGTACAGTTTGTTGCTGACAAGGGAACCTGCATAGAATTCAATTCAATCGGTAAGATAGTAAGCCTGAGTATCTCTGATTTTACCTTGGATGTGATCTAATGTTCGATAAAAATATTTTGACATCATGTACATCCTTTTCGTTGTAAACGATGTAGTAATCCAGTGATGTGTATATTGGAATAAATTAGACTTCCAGTAGATGGACTACTAAAAAGATTCACATATCTTGATAAACAAAGACATGCTACAATAGGGGGAAACAGCAAGAATATGGATAGGATTCGCAAATCCGTACGACAGCTGCAAATGACTTTATTTATAGTCATCCGTAGGGTAAGTAGTGTAGCGTTAACGTGTTTTGATAGATTTCTGGCAGGCTTTGGCGTTAATTACGAATTTACGGAAAATCATTTCTTGCCTCATAATAATAATAAGCCATGTAAAGCCGTGCGCAGCAGCAAGGGGATTTTATTATGAAAAATATCTATTGGGATATGCATCAACAAAGATCATCTCCTCACGCACAAGAAGATAGGTAACGGAAAAGAGAAACATCTGTCTTTAAATGGCTTATACTGAAGATAACAATAACCCCTTCTCCGACTGGTCTAGATTGATCAACAAGTTCGTCTACTCTCTAGACGGAAGAAGGTTAGGTTTACTCAGAAAGATCTCCTCTGACTATATGATTGTTAGCGGAGGTCTAATCAATTTGTCTAGATATTTCATCCCAAAATCAATAGCAGAATCTGTAAGCAAAAGAGGAATTAGATTGAGGATTACAACCTATGAAGCTCGTACGCAATATTCCTATGCAAGAATGAAAAACTTTATTTCTTCTTTGGAATTGGTCCCAGAAGAGCATATAGAACATAGACCTTTTTATGACCGATTTACCACTTTACGCTATACCACCAGTAATACTAGAAACAGGTTGGCAGGGGCAATTGCGCTTATCTCTGGTGTTCTATTTTTGCTGTCGGGATACAAGGCAAATATTATGATTTACCATCTAATTGAGAATGAAGTCAGAATCCACGCTGCTGGGCAATTTTTGATATTTGTATTGTTCCCAATTGGAATTCTAGCTCTTCTAAGTCAGCTTGGTGGCATTACCGTCATTATGGGAGCAGGGTTATTTGTCGCAAATAGAGTGAATATTGGAAAATTCCTAGTTGCTATTGGAACCGGGCAAGGATTATTCACTATTGCCTTAACCGTTATTTCAGAAATCTGGTCCGGGCACTCGATGCTTGCAAATAATTATGTCATATGGCTGACGTCATCCGCAGCAGGACTAGGTATATTATTTGCATTAATCTCGCAGTCAATTTCAAAAGGGCAAGGAGATAGTATATACTCTAAGTTACTTAAGTTTCTATTAAGAAAGAACAGCTGAATACAATAGAGAGTAACCAACTCTAATCGAAGAGTCCTCCTTACTGATTGATTAATCGAACTGCAGATTTCTTAACTCTGTCGTATTGGATGTAAGTAGTTTTGGCAAATATCAGAACGGGTATGTAAATATTATCGGTGATACATTCATCTGATAATGTTATAAGGCTTAAAATATATTATATTCCATGAGCGAGCAAAATCATACGCCTGCGAAAATACAGCAACGTGACAAGGGAAAATTAAAAGAAGAGAAAGATAACACTGCAACATCAAAAAGGATGAATTCAAAAAGCACAGTCGATGATCATACGAATGAGTCCATGATAATTAGACCTGGACCGCTCAAATATACAAAAGTCTCAATACTGCCTTCGCATCTGAAGCTTAAGAGAAAAAAGAACATGACTAATAGGGAAAGTAAAATTACAGAATAAGTAAAATATTATCGCAGGGATTCCCTGCAGTAAAGTAGCTCTACTAAATTAGTAGGCAAAATGAATTGCGATTATTATCGATGCAGTAAAATGCTCGAAATCTTGCCGCTGGGAGGCTGGGACTAAAAGGCATTCCTTCTAACCGTTATAAACGATAGACGACAATATAGTGCATAGATTTGTTACAATCAAGAGGTAGGAGGGAAGATCCAGAGCGCCAAAATACAGTTGATACTACTGATAATAGCCACTTGACCTCGACAGACTCTACTGCAAAGACTTCTACGACAATAGCGCAAGTTATTCCCGTGATCGAAGAGAATTTCTCTATTTATAAGAAAATGAATACAGATAGCGTTAAAGTACAAAAGATTTGTACTACGAAGACTGAAAGAATAGCAATACCAAGGAGATTTGAGGAAGTGTTTGTAAATGGTAAGAAGATAGAAGCATTCGAAAAACATGATAGCATTGGTGACGAAATATTATCTAAAGTCAAAGAGGGAATCAAGGAGAGCCTCGATAGCATTCATAAGGACCACAATAAGAAAGGCTATTCTGTTTCAGAACAGAACGAATCCAAAAGAGAATTAATTCCACTATTTGATTATGAAGGTAGCGAAAACCAAGAAATAGAAAAAGTGATTTCTATTTACGCTGAAGAAATAGTGGTTAGTAAACAAATTGTAAAATTAGGAGAGGTGATAATCAAAAAGAACCGAGTAACAATAAATAATAAAGTTGACGTAGATATTCAAAAGGAGAAAGTAAGGGTTCAATATCCTGATGGAATAGTGCAGCAATTAACTGAAAATAAATAATTATAGAGGAACCGGGAAACAATCGAACTAGTGTTCAGGTTTATAGGTTTATCAAAGGACAAGTTAAGCCGGGATACAGTCTTTTTGGATGATTCATTTTCTGTTTCGCAAATCTACGATGTAACCACCTGGCTCTCGGAAGTAGCCACCAGGTCCTTCCATCGCTTTTGCAAATCCTTCCTCTTTGGCTCCATCCTCTAGGGATTTTGTATTCTTATGAGTTTGCTGGGGGTTCAATATGTTTTCAAAATCCAAATTGCACATATTGTTTTCTATAATTGCTTTGTGACTTAAATGGTTTTGCAGGACAAAAAAGGGGAAACATGAAGACTGACGATTTAGTCACCATCGTTCTCTGCATTGTCGAGAACTTTATTATTTTCAATTGGTATATTGTAGTAATCAAGTGAGCCATGGGCGAATTGGACGGTTTGTTTAATGCACAATTCGGTAATTGGACTGATTCCTTACATAATATTTGCCGTATATATTTGTTACATAATCTTGTCATAATATCTTTAATACGTTCAGATTTGGGGTGCAACTGTGCTTGTCACAAGTACGGTGACGGACATCTTTGTAGCAAGTGTAACGAGCAAAAGTGGATGCAACTTCGAAGGTATTTCGGACACTCGAGAAACCTACGAATTGGGCAAATGAGCACAATAGGCATAATGAAAGTGAAAAGAAAGACCAAATAGGGAAATCAGGTGTATTTCCTAGCACAATCAGATCTAATGAAATATAGCACCTACGTAAAGATCTTACCAGTAGAAGCTAATGCTGCATGCATTACAACAACGGTAGTATTTTGGCCTAATGACCAAGAGCGTGTTGTTTGAGCAAGAAGCAGTTTGTAGGAGTGGTGGAAAAGCTGAAGAGGAAGTAAAAGTAGGAGTAACTAAAGGAGGATGCAGAACGAAAGAACGAGATCCCTTCTGATACAGTTCACGAACTGAATTTTTTTTGAACATTCCAAGCTAACTAGATTGTTGCGGCCTATTGAAGCACAAACTATACGATATATTGGTAGTATATTTGCTATAGTAATTAATGGACGAATCTTACGCTGTAGATGCCACATAATGGTATTCTACCAGCTGCCAAATCGCAAGAAAAGACAACAGAATACTCTTCTAGACCAATAAATGAAGGCATTAAGTGTGGTCAGAAGATTGCGAAAATTTCTGTTATTACCTTGCTTAGTATCGGAATAGTTGAGCTCTTAATTGGCCAAATAAGCGGAAGCGTAGTTGCAACTGCTGATGGTATTGATTCACTATCTGATGCAATGATTTCATTTAGAGTATTTATGGGTCTTGTGATTGCAGGTCGTCCTGCTGATAAGAAATTTCACTTTGGTTATTACAAGGTAGAGAGTTTTGCTGCACTAATAGCATCAATTGGAATGATAGCAGTTGGATCAATTATTTTGTATCAATCATCTGCCTCACTAATACTACAACATAAACACGAAATTCATCAACCTCTTTTGACAATGATAGTCTTAGCAGCCGCAAGCATAATATCCCTATAGAGGGGTTTTTTTTTCTAGCTGGCCTGTAATAGCCCCTTTGTCAGCAGGTTGTTTTCTAGTTCTGTTAAAATAGTAGTTTACTAATGTCATTTTGTGCATCCAGCATTATTGGCTATGGCAATACCTGCACTATCACCTGAGATTACTCTGGAAGAATTTCAAGCTAAATCTGGATTCATCGGTAAGACAACGGCAAGAGGTGTTTTAGAATATTTGGTCAAGAGTGGGATTGGCCAAAGTTCTCAGTATCGTTATTCATTTTCTAAAGTGGACAGAATGAAACTTGCAATACTTGCACTTCAAAGTGGAAATGACATAGAAATAATTTCTAGATCATTAAGCTGGCAGGATTTTGAAGCGTTCGCATCAAATCTTCTCAATTTGTCTGGATATGTGGCTGAATGCAATCTTCACTTTTCTAAGCCAAGTAGAATGCAAATTGATGTGGTCGGAGTCAATTATAATTCTCAATTAGCTATCGTAGCTGATTGTAAACACTGGAAGCGAAACGACCTTTCATCTATATCATCTTATGCAAGAAAGCAAGCTGAGAGGACATCCAAATTATTAGTTCATAGAAGAAGGATTTCTCATGCCATTCCTATTATATTGACCCTTCATGCGATGGATATAAGATTTGTTGAGGGTATCCCTTTGGTACCTGTAGCTAAATTCAACTCCTTCATTGAGGAAGTTCCACTTTATCTTTCTGAGATCAAAGTCATATCGGGGATTCCTGCACATTTTGATGTATGATCTACAATCCGATAGACCTTGATAAAATATTGTACGAAAGACTCATTGGCTTGCCCTGGAAGCGAAAACGAGATAATTATACCAGTCAGAATCTAGAATGGTCAACATAGAATAGCAGGAAGACAAGGAGTGGCTGGCTTTTTGCTAATCCGTTGAATAGATTTTGACCCTTCCACATATCTAATAGTCATAAACATTTCATGGATAGCTATTTTTATCGTCTCGATTAGATCTAATTATCTTATACCCGCAATTGACCTTGGATTAAAGATTGCAAAACAAGCGACTCCTTGTCCTCTTCTTTCCCCCTTCTTTTTCGTACCAGTCTATGGAAAGTGTGATATCATCTTCATCTGGTTCTGCTGATTTATCAAATAATTCGCTTTCCTTTGTAAGTACCATTGTGCCTGCAAGAAATGAAGAAAAGAGTATCAAAAAATGTCTATCATCTTATTGAACCAAAGTTATACAAATTTTGAAGTAATAGCGATAGATGATAATTCTACGCACTTTGCAAATAATGACTGAGATAAAAAGCGAGAAGGACATCTTAGAATCAGCAATGATAGCAGAAAAATGTTTAACTTATTGAAGCAATAAAACTGTAAGCATATACTACTTCAAATCACTACTATTAGTTTGAGCTGTTATGACAACCCTGCCATTGATAGTCCATTTAGCACTGCCCAGATCATGACCTTGAGGACCTACAGCCTTTGGGATATCTATTTCTAGGTTTTGAAAATTATAAGTTATTTCTGCTCCTTTTCCTGTCAATCTATCAAAAAGTTCACCAATAAGATTGGCCCATTGAGAAGCTTGTTCCGTCGGTTTTTCATCGGTAGCTAATTTAGCCATACCGTTATACGTATTTCAAAGTTTATAACAGTATAGATAATGCAATGACTCACCGGCCCGGTATTACAGTTATTATGATCATTCTCGGCAAGCTAAATCGAAATCAAGAAAGACCTTCTAGCAATCCGAGAAGCATATAGGAATTAATAAAAGTTAAACTCAGGATGTATGGATATGGTAGAACGATTTATTTCCTCCAATAAATATATTATTCATTGTCTTCGTTCCTTCACTAGTTTCTACGATGGGAATGTTGAATACTAACAAACGTATAGGCGCTTGCAAACCGTTAGTGTTGCCACACCATGACCAAGTTTGCAATAAGTATTGTGGTAGAATTCGACGATCCGTCTAATCCTAAATTAGGATTCGCATTGACATATGAATGTAAAAGTTTGGACTAATTTATGTCAGAAAATAATCAACAAGATAATCGAGTGACAAACAGCCTCTTAGATAAGCTGCCAACTGAAGAATCACTGGGCATCTTGGAATCTGTTGCCTACTTTAATGGCGCGATGCCAACGGGCGTGACGATATCTCACCAAGGACGCATCTTTGTCAATTTTCCGAAGTGGGGAGATGAGGTTCTATACTCCGTCGCCGAAATTCGTGACGGTAAAGCTGTTGCTTATCCTAATGAAGCAATAAACCAAACTGACCCCAACGATCTATCAGCAGCCCTCGTGTCTGTGCAATCAGTTGTAGTCGATCCGTTAGACCGTCTATGGATTCTAGACACAGACAGTCCACTGTTCAAGCCAACTGAGTATGGCGGACCGAAGCAAATATGCATCGATCTCAATATGAATAAGGTCATCAAGAAGATTTTGTTTGCGCAGGACGCAACTCTACCAACAACATACCTCAACGACAGGATTTCAGCAAAATTGCTCCATTCTTAAAGCTCGTTGAAGCGCCTGTACCAATTTTAGGGTCATTTACTCGCGGATACGACCGTTGGCAGTCTTCGGATCGGACGTACTTAAGGAGGAAGCTTTTCGTACCGTTGAATTGCCGATGAGAGACAACATTAGAGTGCCACTGCCGGATACGCGTACTTTAAAATTACAAGGTTTTAAACTATACAGTTATACTTAATGCCTAACAAACAAAATATTCCCGTAATCGAATGGTAAGATCTGATATCAAACTATTTGAAGAGGAGACCATTACGATGGACTAAATTAGTCATAGGTTCGTCCTAAGATGGTTGACTCAAAGTCAAAAGTGGTTCGGTTTTAATCCCAGCCATCGTTATAGGATATTGAGAGAGGCGATAGTTTTGAAGTACTTTCTATATTCAATCGATTTCATAGTTGGATTCCCCTTCACAATGGATATTAGTGAGTGGACTAAACTCTACTCAGTGGATATCAGGGATCCTAACGATGGATTTGAGCTACACAGGCAGTTAAAAAAGATAGACAATACCGTTAAGATCTGTTTTCTGACTGCTAGCGAAATGTATTATGAGGAATTTAGAAAAGACGAATTTTGTGGACTAGATAAAGATCTATTTCTCCGAAAACCCATCAAGAATAAAGATTTAATAATAGAAATACACAGGATAATAAATTCAAACTAATCACCATCAATCACGTGTGAGGACCTCTCATGTTTATAGAAACGCTCAGGAAAATAGATTATCATTTTTTGAGGTCAAGCATTAAGACGCCCATTCTAGTTCTATGTAGCTTTAATATGAACCAATCCAAACGCAAAGTTACTCTTATGTAAATAAAACTATAAAAACAATCTCCACAATTTGAATTATCTGTAGAAATGACAATAAATGAGGACAGAGAATTTGAACCGCAAGTAAAGGAACCTCAAGACGAGGAGATAAAAATAGGTCAGGACGAACAATTACAGGTATTGCCAGAAAACGAACAAGAAGAGAAAGAGGAAATACTGTTAACTTCTTCCATTGTTGAACCCGCAAAGGCAAAAACGTCATCGTCTAAAGCCAAATCTTCAAGAATGCGACGACGGGATGTATTAAGTTCAGTAGACGTGAGAAAGATGCTAGAAAAACAAAATACCCAGATTCATAAAATAACAATAATGCTGCAATCTATACAGAAAGATACTAAATCTACACAAGGACAACCAAAATTGATGAAGAGGCTAGAGTCCCAAATAAAGCTGTTACAGAATCAGCTCGTCCAAATTCAAAAAATTATAACAAAGAAGAGTGTTGCTACATCGAAATCTCGATCAAGAAAAAAAGTGCCAACACTTAAGAGGGCAAAAAAGAAGAGATAGGGGTATTGAAGGTGTCATAGGCCTCAAGCGTCAGAAACTAGAACGTAACACATCTTTCTCTTTTTTTCTGTAATCAATAATCAATGTAGTCCAGTTAGGATTAAGGAGCTCGCTAAGACAATAGACACGATTCTCAGAAATTGAGAGCATATTTCGATGATAGTTATTTGTGCTTGAACATATTGTAGACAAATTCTTAGGGCTTAAGACTGGACAGGGGCAAATGAAACCTCGGAGATAGTTAGGCCACTTGTTCAGCGACGGCCTCTTGAACGTCTTGTTCTACTAACCTTCTGACCCGCTTTCTATATTCTGGTCTTCTACTTTTGTACCACTTTAAAGCAACTAGTCCACATGCAAATGCGCCCACGCCTGCGAAACAAGCAAATACCATTCTATTCATGGTTCTATTACGTCCGCACATGGATTTTTACTTTACTGCCGTGCATACATGAGAAAATATGTAAAACCGTACGTTTGACTAATGGATGATTTAATAATGTACCTTGGACATATTATTCCCTATGGACCAAGGTGAGCCAGGCGTAGATTATGATGAGCCAAATCTAAATCCGTTAATATGCGATATATGTAAACAAGAGTTTGATAGTCTAGACAAACTAGGAGAAGATCAAAAACAAGCCCACGATATGTAATCGATGTCTATACCGGTAGAAAACGTCTATCAACCGACAACATTCTTCATTTCTGTGTGCGAGGCTTGTGAAAAAGAATTTGCTAATACTCATCATTAAGCGATACATCACAATAGGAGATACTGCTTGCTGCACGAATCTACTAGTGGAGTATGGATAATTTGGGACGCCTCTTGAGATGTTGATTTAGTCATATTCGATCCTTCAGATGGATATGGCAGTAATTTCTATTCAAGTCACTCTTCGGAATGTATCCCTTGACGAATCTGCTTGGAGAGACAGCAAATCTGATTCACTCCAAATAATTCAGAATCCTCACGGTTGTATGCAATCAAAAAAAAACTCACATAAACGAAAATGCCTCAAAAATTCGATTCATGACCAGAACGAGGCTGATATTAGCCCCAAAATCGACGAATATTCTTCTTTGAATCATCATTTCCCTCAGTATAAAACCGATAGATTAATACGATAATGATTCTTATAACCGATAAATTTAGTCCTCACCTAGGTCCTAGTATGGAGTAGCTAGTTTGACATCAATATGTAATATTGTTGGGACAATGCTGTTATCATTAACCCTGTCTATTGGACTCGTATCGAATCAAATCCGCAGGTTACTACAATACACTAAAACGTACTTCATTTTCCTAGTTTTTTCTCCGACATCAGTATATCGTGGTTTCCTCCGAGATGTGTTAAAAAAAGGTAGATTACTTTTGAGATGCTTCGCAGTAACTCCTTCCTCCTTGTTTCAATATATGACCTGTACCATTCCTATGTCCTGTTGCTATTTGTTTGTCCGGGAAGTCTATGTCACATTGATTGCACCGATAAGTTTGATCCATATACAACCCTGATGCACACAATGGATTAAAACACTTTCAGGCAGAGATAACTAGGCGTTTGGATGAATCTTCGAATGGACCTACTAAAGCGTAACCAGCATTATTAACTGCAAAATCAATTAAGCGGCTACGATGTCGTGTATGAGGCGCAATCGACAAGAACAGGCAATCATACAGCATCAGTGGTAATAATATTCTAATAACGTGTAACATCATTTAGTCAAGAAAAAATTATTTGGTATCTGTTTTAAAATATAAGATTGGTTTAAAACATATAAATTGCATGTTATATGAATATTTCAGAGGCTACTACTCAGTCAGTGCAACTTGCAATAGATGAATGTGAGGAGTGGATATGGGATACACTCGACAGTACAAAGGATTGTGATTTTGAGTATATAAAAGATGGAAACAAAGAGTTTCTTATATTTAATACAAATGATTTCTTCGCCAATGCTAAAGCACTAGAGAAAATTAGGAAGACTACCGGGATGGAATTGGTTCAAATGAGTACACATAACGGACATACACAGTTATGGTTTGGTAGATATACGTTAGGAAAAGATGTCAAGTTTAGAAGAGTTTAGTATGCATTAATGATCTATGCATGCACTTTTAGATATTCTAGATATTACAAGTGTCATCAAAGGCCTATTTGCTTTCTTCGTCCACGGTATTAAGGAGGTGTTCTATTTCCTAGGCTTTTTTTGTTTCTATCCTATGATCTAGTACCAAGGCATTCAATTTCGCCAGCGATATTGGTTTTTGAATGAATTCGTCTATTCTCGTGGAAGGTAAAACCCTGCTAAATTCCGCGTCGTTAATTTGAAACGCCGTCATCAAAAAGACTTTAACTTCTGGTTTGATTGCCCTAATTTTTTTTACAAATTCAAATCCATTCATTTGGGGCATTCTAATATCAGAAATAACTAGATCATAATTTTTAACATTTCTCTCAAAATGTTCCAAAGCCAATGCTGGGTGTGTAAATCCATCCACATCAAGAGCACTATACTTTTCTAGACCTAATTTTAGTATCGAGACTATATCATAGTCATCATCAACTACCAATATCGATTTGTGACTTGTAGACTCGCCATCGACTAATTGCATTATGTACATTAAGACTGAGAAACTATTTATCGATAAGGAATATTATGCACTCAAAAATTGGGGTCTGATTGTTTTTTGATAAATATATTTCAAAATGTGCATTATAATAATTTGCTTGTAATGCAATAATTTGCGTGCTATGCAAGCAAGACTTATATGCAACCTATTTCAGTATACATCGTGGTCTTGCAGAAACTAGATCGTACTACAAAATCGCTGAATGGTAGCGTAACTTTTAGATTCGACAATGACATTCTTAACCAATTGCGTGGTGAATCTGATCAGAAAAGGATTAGCCTCAATACATTAGCGAGCCAGATATTTCGATCCCATGTGGAATACGATATGTATGCATCTAAAGCCGGTATGGTCTCGTTTCCCAAATCGTTGTTAGTTAGGATTATGAATAGATTGAGCGACCAAGAAGTAGACCAATTATCAGAACATATAGCAAAGAATGAAATCAAAGATATGACTCTTTTAGTGAGAAACCAGTATAGCCTATCGGCATTTTTAGATATGATTGAATCATGGCTAAGAGTATCAGGATTTGCATACAGACGTGAAGTAACGGATGGCGGTCAAACCTTCGTGATACAGCATGATATGGGTAAAAGATGGTCCACATATTTTGAGAGATTGTTTAAATACGTTTTACAGGATCTAGATGAGAAGAAACCCGCGTTCGATATTACTGATAATTCGGTTGCGTTTAGAACGACCTAGGACGTGTCAGTGCTTCTGCCGTTGCAACTCCGGAATTTACCTTAGTTTTTGAATGCCTAGACACAGAACAACATTAAACGGATCCATTTCTGGCATTTTAATTTCAATGATAACTAGATCATAGAACCCTGCCTTGAAATTCTTCAATGCTAATACAGGCTCAGTAAAGCTGTCAACTTCATATCCACCATCCTCTAAAACCATATCGCGTACTACGCCAAGATCTTGTTCATCCTCTACAAGCAAGATTTTCTTCTTATTCATGTCAACTAATTTCCGATTCTAGATCTTCTTCCTTGGTATCTTTATTGCTCATGCCTGATCATGGACATAATTTTATATAGGGAGTTGCTAAACTTTCTGCAGTATATCATAGTGCTCGGACTAGACAAATTAATTTCTATTATCTCCAAGCGGCGCAATACGCTGCGAGATTAAGCGTAAACGATTTTTCTAGTCCTAATGCACAAAGACCAGTATTCCAACTAAAGATAAACCTCTTCAGTCCTGCGCTACAATTGCAATTATGTACGTCGAAAGAATCATTGAATGAGATTATCACAGATGCAGCATTCGAGCTCTTTAGAGCCCGTCACACTATCACACTCTGCCACTGCTTCGATCTGAAGTTGAGATTGCGTTTTTAACTGATTTACCAATCTAGTTGAAAAGCTTGCGTTAACCTAGATCAGATTCCATTGGGTTATCCAATATGCAATCCCGCCAGTTTCTGCTATTGAGAAAACACTCAATCCCGCAGCTATTATCTAGCGGAGATCAATAGCCCATGATGGACGACATGAACTCCATAAAATTAAACGTTAACAAACACCAGCTACATAAAATTAATTTCATTGTTTGTATACCTTACGATAATGGGATTCCAAATGACGTTTGGCCACGGCCTGCTCATCAATACGGAATGTGTCCATCAATCCTGTCTTTGGTGTTTGTTTCTCACAATTAATGGTGGTGTTTATGATGGCTAACTGGCGGCGTCTACTTGTATAGAACCAATCAGTTTCTTTTCTGTAGTTCCAGATGGAATGCCGTAGATATAGTACGTCCTTTTTCGGGAAAATCGTGTAATGAAGTTAATGGCTTGCATTCTTATAAAATCATAATGTGGATGAGCTGTAGTTAGATGCCCTGATACGCGATCGCCGCCACCATCTAAGACTCCAACTGTTTTAAGGTTTCCGAGGGTGGCCTCCTGATACGACGGAATGATCTATTTCCCAAGATAACGAATTGTTCATTGTCCAGGTCAGGGCTCCTACAACACTTAATTCTCCGATAAGGATGTCGGATAACGACTGCAATGCATAGGTACGTTGTGGTGCTTCTTATTGTGAGATATGTGGGAAGGTACAGAACACGTTAGAGTTGCCAAATTAATAGACCTTGGAGCTGGAGATGAACTGGTCTGGAAAGTAGACATAAAAGAAAACCAAATAGAAATAACAGTATCATCTAAAAGATAGTGGCTTCATCTCCGTAGAGGCTCAATGTTATCACGGTACTCTATTTTAGACATTTGTATAGACTGCAGTAAAGTAAAAGTCAGTAAAGTGCAAAAAAAGCAATAAAAGTTATGTTAGCTCCACATCATGCCTCGATCTTACCTGAAAATTAAATATAGCTATAATATCATCACTCCTGCACTTATTACAGTCGTCCATAAACCAGCCTTGTTTCCTTCAGCAGATTGTGTGAAATTCTGTGTCTTGTAAATCTTTCCAGAAAGCTTCCATTGTTCTTCTTTTTGATCCCATGTAAGGCTAGGATCGTCAGGTAAACCAATCGTTGTTGCTAGCATTTCCATAGCCATATCTTCAGCGTAATCTCCAGCCTTCTGAGCTGTTTCACCAGTTGAATGGTGTTCTGATAGATAACCGTACTGGGAATGATCCACTGGCCTTGCTAAACCAATGGATGCAGCGATTAACCTGTTTGGTTCATTAGTGGAGGCCCTGGCCATGACCGTAAAAGCAATCTGTCCTGGTTGTAGATGTTTTCTTCCTTCCTCCCTAGCTACGATTTTGCATTGAGATGGCATTATGCTCGATATAGAGACGAGATTTAGATCGCTTATAGCAGCCTCACGCAAAGCGAGCTCAAAACTGGTGAGATAATCTTTATGTAGTCCTTTACCTTTTGTAAAAAATATCATTTTTGCGATATGCGATGAGACATCTGAAAAAACTTCAATTGTGTTGATTCTTCTATCCATTGTTCATTAGATTACAACAAAGTTAATAAATGAATTCCAAACTGTAACTGCCAGGCCTAAACCTCTTATCGGTGGCAATTTCAGTAGAGGTAATATTTATGGAATTCATCCTTTAAGGATGATCTCTACATTGAATCTTGAGTTTTAGATGATAATATCCAATGGCTTCAATTGCTATTGCTCCTTGATTTGTCATTGCATAGGATGCATAGGCTCTGAGTCAGCGAAGTGAACGTGATGAGTGACTGACACGAAAAAGCCTTAGTCGAAGAGCAATGACTATCAGGACAGAAATGCTTCAAAGAGCAATAATGCATAATGGGAGAAAGCTCAAATATTTGTCTGAGGATAAGGAGGACGATATTTTCAAGAGTGATTTACTTATGGATCCTGAGGAGGCTGAGCGATTATTGAGCCATTGAGTGATGCAGTCGATACCCGTCAGCGGGAGGTCATCTGCCGCGCACTCCAATGTTATATCAATGACCTAAAAAATTCCCAAATGTTTGTGATAAAGAAATTAGGAGATATAAATCCGACTTTTAAACAGGTAGATGAAGAGATAAAGATAGCGGATGCTAGGGTCGAAATGTGCAAACCGAGTTAGTTCGTGCTTAGAAAAAGCTATATCTGAGCTTCTGATGCAACTGCCATTGCAATAGTATTAGTTAACTTAAAAAAAACCGCAAGCTCTAGGAGACGTTTCATCGCTCTTGTACCTCTTTCGTAGGTGCAGGGTTCAGCGAGAGGGAACGACGGGAGCAATCCATCGAGTTCAGTTTATTCCGTGTGCTATCGAGGCAGAGAAACAGAATATAGATGCATTGAAAGAGTTAGGCCGGGTTCAGACTTCTTACTCATGATTCCGGCTAAATTTATTCCTCAGCTTACAGCTAGATTGATCAAAGAGAACAGTCGGATTGGAGACCTCGTGTTTGGGGATGTGGACAAGTTCGTTGGGCGAAGACTAGATAGGGTGAAATTCAAACCTAGGAGATCACGCAAGCTGTTGAGCTACGGCCCTCTTTAACATCTTACTCTATTACCTTTTTGATCCGCTTTCTATATTGGTGTAACAGCACCCGCTTTACCTCCTCTATATTGAGTTTTACATAGTGATTTTTATCACATATGGTGGATACTACATGGCCATAAGGCAGACATCTAACAAGAATGGCAGCACCAACAACGCAGAGTAAACTGGATAATACGTTACTTTAGGAGGTATTTAATTCACAGAAAATCAAACCTGAGAAGAGAAAAAATGAGCTGGCGTCCTTAGTGGACGTTATTCTTTCTATCTTTATGCTGGTCTAGTATTTGGTCCAAATTCTCTTGAATTGTTTTCAAACGTTCTTGCAGTGTTAGCAGCTATTCTGGAAAATTCTTTTACATCATCTTTCTCACGCTGAACAAATGTTTTGTATGCACCTATATTCATCAATAGTGTATTGTTTGCGATTCTAGATGTGGCCATCACGTTATCTGCAAAATTACTGACGGTTCTCGCATAGATTTCAGCTGCCCTTTGTGGAGACGCCCAATTATTCCTAAATGCGTTGTACATGTTCTCAATATATGGAACCCATGTTGACTGAAATGATCGTATAATTTCCTTTTGAAGATTCTAGATAGCTTTCTGCAATTTCTCTACTTGATTGCAGAGTGTGCTCTTGGTAATCATTGATTGCTTGTGTGTTACGTGGGATCTCTCTCCTAGCTTCATCAACTGTTCTCCTGATATTATCTCTGGTTTCAATTAATGCTCTATCGACGGCGTGGTTTTGTTCCGATAAGTCTGTTCTTAATTCTCTTTTAACATCATATTCTGTAGATGATCTTTCTGCTTCCTTTTTTGTTGACATAGTTACCAGTGCCCGATATAATATATATAGGTTGGTAGTGCATGGTGTAGAATACCATTAAAACCCAGCAAGTTCAAGAATTACGGCCAGGCCCATCAAATGTTAGTCGTTATGGGGATGATAGTAGAATAAATCCAATAAAGTCGGCCGATGGTATTTTATCTTATTTTCGAGGAGGAGAAGTGTGATTCAAATGATACTGAACTACTGCTACAGAAATAGCCTGCGACTCATGCAAGCATCAAATGTGAGGTGTGTGGGATAATATTTACGACAAAACAGGATAAGGAACAACACAAGAAGTTGGAACATAAGGAACATCAGCGACCTACTGGCGTGAGTTAGATATTTCACACCTAGACCTTCCAGGTTTGAGATCTCCCGTGACGGCCACCTTAGGAATACTTGAATCGATAGAATATGAATTTGAGGAACCAGATAAAGAACGGGTGTCCAAGCCAGTCGAGGACGAGAACATGACAAATATGTGCCATGCTATTTCGTCAGAAACAGAAATAATAATGACTAAATATCCTTAAGGTGCTGAGCAGCGTTTGCGATCAAATAGTTATAGCATAGGCAAGAGTCAGGAAAGTAAAAATTAAAGTGGCAACGTAATAGAATCGTGAATAGAAAGACATTTGCTTGTTTGGCAAGCGTGACCTTTTTTGCAGGTGGACTAGGTAGTAGAAAAGATGTTAATGAGGCCGTGGCTGAACAATTAGCCTAAGTTGTCAGCGAGAGTGTTAGGTAGTAATCTCTAGTGAAAAGTTCTGTATGTGGCGGCGATAAGATGTTGTATTCATTAGCCACTTTGTCACAAAAAGGGTATATCATCAATCAATTCTTTTCTAGTTAATTATTGATTCGATTAAAGTATAAGATGGACAAGTATGAGAAGATTGACAGTCTGTACTGCGAATCTTACACCTGTGGTCTATTATGGTGCTATTCAGCTGGTGGATCTGTTTTTATACCTGACATGTGAAGAACTCGTAGCTTTTTTTTTATGAATGACGCTAAAAACACTTTGCGATCAAGAAATTCCATTGCCCATGTTATGGTCGTTGATGACGCTGAAGATAGTGTAGTTAACATGTTTGTGGACAAATTGGGTACTCATTATCTTCACACCTGTTCCAACACTTCACGCAGTATGCTGTACCTTTATGCCTGAATTCATCTCCGTGACCAAATGTTGTGTATTTTTTTTATCTAAATGATGGTAGACCAGATCGTTTGGGTTCTCTTCGCAACACAAATACATTCATATCGACTCTTCGTTTTCGAGCCAGCAGCGTCCAACAGGATCAACTTCAATATCCTGGATGAAGGTAGTTTCAACAGGAAGTCTCCAGGAATATTAGTCGCTCCCCCATCTGGATTAACGTTAATACCTTGAAAACCTCGGAATATGGATATCTGAAGGCAGTAGTAATACTTTCCGTAGCCTATTATTATGACCGTATAATACCGAGTGTAAAGGTTAAGTCGATCTAGGGTAAAAATCATCAAAACTATCAGTCTATTCATAGGTCTTACCCATCTATGAGATCGAAGAAAAAAATATCCAATTTTTAGATATTATACAGAATATTTACTCATTTACTTTAATTGCATGAATATTATAAGTAGATAGAGAATGAATATGAGTATGACTACAGAAGCTGTTAGTATCATACAGCCATGTTACCACCAGTGTACTAAATGCGGTATTTTATACGAGTGTAGTAATAGCGGCAACAGAACTAGCAGTAGTAAATGTTGTAATACATTTCAGTACAGAAAATGTTCATTATGCTTCTAAAGGCAAGTCGGATGGTCTACTCTTTTATTATAAAGACCAAGGTTTGCTGATTTCTTATTAATACACCTAAGAACAATAGTAATACTGGTAGAATTAAACTATAAGATATGTGTAAATCGAAAATCAAATCAAATATCTATGTCATAGGAATGGTTGTCGGATTAGTCTTAATCGGTACGCTGTTTTTGTTGCCGCTACATGAAAGTTTGTAGCTTCGGCTTTCCAGCATTACAGATTCAGTATCACTGCAAGATTTAGCCCGCTATATTTTTTTAGGTAAAACCTAATCCATTGAGACTTAAGCAGAAGCACAAGCAATCAAGAAGCTGAACAAAGAAGGATTGTGGCGTTCTAGTGCTTCGAATTTTTTTTCCATTGTATATTTGATCTTTTAACGATTCCATAGATTTGTTGTCCCATAAAATGGCTCTGAATATCTTTATCGGCTAGACTAATAGTGATTGTTCTACCTTTAGAAATAACCACTGTTGTGTGTACATCATTCCATGCCTTCTTGCCATTTGTTCCGACATCCAAAATGCCTGAGATAGATATGGTTTTATCTAGAGTAAGTTGAATTGGAACATTGTTACTATTATTAACCCGAAGTTACTCAATTGATGAGTATGATTGGTAATTCCACCATTGATAGGGCATGTGTAAAAGTTATCGATGCCTGGAGACGAACCTTTCGAATACTATGGCACTTCTCGTGCATAGCCCAGGATGGGTGAATCGTTATACTACCGAATCAATTGAAAACTTGTTGTCATTTAATGCGATCCCATACGCTCATCAAGTTTCGCCCACACCACTACTTATTGACCATGGAAAAAATGATAAATATTGTTTACCCAAATTTGCACAGCAAGTATATGACCTTGCAGAAAATTCGAAAGAAATTCTATGGTTGGATACTACTAATCATATTGATCTCTACTACAACGAGAAGTATGTTGGTCCTGCAGTTGCCAAGCTCGTGGAATGGTTCAATAGATATCTAACCTAAAAATTAGAACAAATAGAATACGTTCTTACTATAGTAGAGGGCACTGTCTGATAAGTCGGCAAATGAGCTCGAACGAAGATATTCTAATAAAGGGATTGAAATATTTATCAACTCACGGTCTAAATACGTCTTCTTCAGTCTAGTCATCATAAACATTTCTCTGTCTCTATGTCTCTTCCACGTTTCTGCCTAATCTCATACCACCACTTCCTATTTTTCTTCCGGTCTCCATAGACTGTCCTATCAAAACCAGAATAACCCAGTATTGATTCGGCGGCTTCCAGCAGTATTTCACGATATTTTTCTTTGTCATAATCATGTTCTTCGCTAACGAGATCTAGAGGCATGACCCTGCGAAGTGGATTTTTATGAGCCGCATCTGTGTAGATGTAGTGAATAATCTCGCCGCGTACCAAAGATTTTCCAGCCTCAGTCAGCTGAAGGGCAGCCGAAACATGTGGAAACAGACTTCTATACTTGGTTAGGTCCTGTCTCAGCATCTTAGATACCACTAGATCCTTTATCGGAATTTCACCTGTCATGACTTTGTCTATCGAATTCGTAACAAGCAACAGAGCATTCTCATATCCTTTGGAAAGTACATCAGCTGAATCCTTGCAATCAAATAGTGTGTAAAGCAATTCGGTCTGAAATTCTTTTATGAAATTTGGCGCATCATGTCTTCTTATCTCTATTCCTCTCGCAATCAATTCATTGCTATGGGTAATTCCGAAATAACGCTTGAGGGCTTCCGTCTTCTCGTCAGCTTCAAGCGGAAGAAGAACGAGAAATTTGTAGTAATTTTCGAGGGAAATTGGGAGGTCCGTTTCTCTTCTGAGTGCATCTTTCACTAATTCAAAGTCTTCTATAGATGCGCCGATTTTCTTTAGAAACACAGAGTCAGTATCGGCGTACAATAATTCAAATCCTAATCCCTGAACAATATCTTTCGTTTTTATCAATACTTCACGTGACAGTCTATTTATTTCCTCAAAAGCTACTACGTTAGCAAATCTATTCCAAAATGAACCGGTGGTACCATAAAGAGACACGAGGATATCTTTTAGTACTACAATTCGCTGCTCACACCTAACCCATTCAGTGGTATTAATGACAAACGTTTTCTGTAAATTCTTGAAAAATATTCGTCTCTTTAGAACGCTTTCTAGTACGGTTGGAAGTAGGCCTGGCTGGTTTTTTCCGTTCTGAATAATTTTAGCATCTTCCGCAGATGTAACCGTTTCGTAGCTCAAATTATGTTTGAGAATCAAATTTGCATACTCATTTTCATAATCTAGGACTGCAACGTTTTCATGCGATCCAATTTCAGGGGAGAATATCATGCCGCCTTTATCTTTGGCGATTATTTCGTCGAGAGTACGAATGCATTCGCGGTTATGGATTGAACGCGGGATTACAAAGCCCCTTTGGATAAGCTCATAACAATTCCGACTATCTATCAAACGACTTATGCCGTATTGCGCTGCCAAGGTTAGTGGAAGGAAAGCAAATTGGGCTTTCTCAATTAGGCTCACCAAATCCAAATCGCTGCGAAACGATTTGCTGCTGAGATAGACTCTTCCTTCAATCTTATTCGTCTTATTGGTATTCTTGTCTCTTCCAAGATGTAGATCAAGTCCAAGGGCAGTCATTCTCATAAATAAATAATCAAGGGTAGTAGTGCTTCGAGAATGTTGGTTCGAAGAAAAGAGAATATCTGGATCTTTAGCCTGAATGTACTCGCAAAAAGATTGGAGTATAGCATCCTCACTTCCTTCCAAAAAGATTTCGGGTTCGTGTTGATACCTATCTCTAATCTCTGTGATCGGGTCATTGACATCATGGCCGAAATTGTTCGTTGACGACATTGTGTGAATTTCAAAATACAAAATTGAAAATGGCGGTGGCGCGGCTGCCAGATCCTCCTCTATTTTGGTTATTTTTTTTAGCCTTGATTCATTCCTATCATACTGTACTTCCACTTTGCTTGTCGGTTCAATTTTTAATTTCGTAAACAAGTATTGCTGGATAGGAGATAGATCAGAATTGAATATTTGGGCTACTCTGCCGTCCTTTTCCAGGCCTTTTAAAAGCGTTTTATAGTGTTGAATGGAATCAGGATGTACACAAATTAGCTTTTTCATTCCATGCTCTTCATTGTGAAACAAATCCGTGAATTTGTTTTCCCATCCTACATACTTCAGCGTAGAGTGCTGCGATAAAATTTGAAAAAGATCGGCGCCTGCGTTTTCATTTTTTGGTAGGACATAAAAGGACGGTTGATAAGCGTCTATTAATCTCAGGATATTTCCTTCAATCGTCTTAATCCAGATTGTCGCGCGATTTTGTTCTATAGAAACATCGAGCAGCCATCCCCCAGTGCTATCTTTTATTTTGTAGCACTCTCTTGTATGTTATCTTCTTCCTCTGTCTTTGTCTTCAATTTCAAAGATAAACCATTTAATTGGTCTTGAAGTACCACAATCTTCTCTTCAAATTTCTCGATCATGGCATCTCTTTCATTTAGCTCTCGCGCTAGCGCTGCAATGAGCTTTCTATTGTGGATCGACGCCATAATGTTCAATTTATCACATACTGTCGGCAACGTAGAATTTCCCATCGCAGCCTGCTCTGAATTCCATGCTTCTTTCAATAGCAAATCAAACGCACTTTTGTGCCCGAGATCTACTAATGCGGCCTGCAATTCCATTTTGAGCTCGGATATCGTTTCTTCATATAATTGTCTGAGGATGGTGTGATTCTTCCCATTTCGCGATCACCGATCTAAAAATAAAATACGCCCTGTTTTCCTTGTGTTTATGATTACAGATTTGGGTGTCTTTGCATATTGATGTTTGATCAGAGTGGCCTTGAATGCTAAAGGGTGAGACACAGAGAATTCTCTAAAATTTACAATCACATTTACAGTATGTTTTAGAAATGTCCCTCCAATCGGCCTTGGAATTATTCCTCTACTTGTTACGTTTGAATCACCGGTACACACCAATGCGATTTTATTTTGCGAGCAAATCCTGCATATTGTTCCTAAAGATTCCTTTAATGTGTTTGCTGCATAATTTTTATTTTTTGATTCTTTAAAAAATTTGGTCAGATTGTTAATAACCAAGAGCTTTATGTCTTGTTTCTTTGATTCAATCAATTCAGAAATTTGTTTCGTTACTGCTAATTGGTGCTGCTGATTGTAGGCCATCTGAACAAATAAATTCTTGAAATACAATTTTGGGTTCTATTCCAGCACATTTTGCGGCAAATGCCATTTTCTCGGGACTGAGGACTACCGATTTATCCGGCTGGTAATAATCTACGTTGTTCATATACATCGCCATCGATTCAAAACCGTGCTCTCGAACAGGCAGCACACAATTTACAAGAAATCCATGAACCAATGCATCAAGAATCGTCTTATTCGTTCCATAAAATAAATAAAATTGACCTTCCTGTATGCTATCGATCAGCGAATCAAGCTCCGCCGATCCTGTTGTCATTTTTAGAGTATTTCGATGCTCGTTGAAATGATCAAATGCTGATTGCATCTGCATGAGTAACGGCTGAATATGTTGCATTTACAAACAGCTCCTCCACTATGAAAATTGTATCTGAGTAGGAAAGAACCATGGCTCGTCATGAACAGACATGATCGAGCCGCGTGCTGACACATTTCTGCCAAATAGCTTTTGTCTTGTTTCTTGTAGTAGCTGGGTCTGGACGTCGGTTTTCTGTTCCGTAATGGTGGCTTCCGATCCTAATCTTAAATCGCCAATCGTCAGATCTTGAATTGCTTTTCTCGCGACTTCATCCGTTCTTGTCTTAAGCGTTGACTTCTTACTTTCAATAAATCCCTGAACACCAGCTGGAATAACAAGAGAGTCGCCGCCGGCAAAAAAGCACATGCTGGATGGGTACGTAAATGTATTTTCTGAATTGACCATTTTTATCTTCAACAGAGGAATTTCGTCCGATGAAATATCCATATCATAGATCTGCTTCCAGAATTCTACCAAATTTCTGTTGTCGCTCTCAGACACTTTTTGGTTGCCAGCCTTTCGCATGACGACTTCGCTAATACTTCCGTAATTTCCAGAGGGAGCCACTATTACCCTGTTTCTATAAGTCGTTAGATTTCGAGATATTGCATTTGCAGAGGCGCCCCTTTCCCTGCGTAAATTCACATAATCTAGAACACTTTCCCTCACATATGCTTGTGGAGGTAATTCGATTACAGCTTCTTCCACTCGTCCGTCTTCGTTCTCTGTTAGATTTGCTCTGACAGAAAATCCAATGTAGAGCTTTGCTTTCTCGCATCTGTAAAGCGGAATAGGGTCGTCTAGGAGAAATATTCCGTGCATCAGCTTCTTTCCTGTCGTTCTCTTGATGCTGATCTCAAGAGCCTTTTCGATTAGCCTTTTGATTATTTTCCTATCCTGTGGATCAGCAGCGCGCAATTGCCTTGTCAGGAAATCCGTGAAATTGTGTTCTTCATTTGTTGGAAAGAAGACTAAATTGCGGCCATCTGTTACCATGAGCTTCCCACTTTTTCTGTATGATGATACACTTTCGCTGACGGCTTCGATTATCTCAATGTCATCAGGGATTGTTATTTTGCTTAAGGAGGTTTGAAATCGATTAATTTCGTTCGGACGAGGCTGATTTGCAAGCAAAATCAATTCGCTCAAATTCTTCTGCAAGACTTTCGATGCAATATCCTTGGTCAGGATCATCTTAACCGATCCTGAACCATCATACAGCCTGGAAGAGACTCGCAGATCCCAACCCCATCCTTCATTACATTTGTTTGGACACGAATCATAGAGAATCGATTTACATTTATTGCATCTCTTAACCAATCCTGAATTGTTATGAATTGTGGTAATTACGCCTTGCAAGGCAATGTGGTGGACTGGTCTCTTAATTGATTCAATTTTCGGCACCCAAACAAATTCTCTATAATCCTCAATATTTTTAGGCTCAATTTTTGTATGTTCGGTTACCACTAACAGAACCGACTTGTCCTCAAATTCATGAACATAAGCGGAATAAAATTTGTAGACAGAATTCCTCAGCAGAGGATATGAAATCCTATGGCTTACAAAAGGGACTTTGAAAGTAGAATCCTCCAGCACGCCAGAGAATACTAATTTGTTTCCAAGAGCATCATGCCTATCAGATGTTTTCAAATATACTATTCTGGCCGTCACGGCAACATATGTTCCCGGAATTAATTCTGAAAGAGTCAGCTGCAGTCTTGGTTGTTGCCATGAAGGCTGAGCCGGAAGTGTTCGTGGATCAGGGTACTCCCGTTCTTGAGGAATTGTTCTTAATATCCTCTCCTATT
>Ga0193747_1000137_pt1 | contig 33837 bp, 33 predicted proteins | sample L1m2metaG_FD_143048 | JGI IMG/M metagenome (GOLD analysis project Ga0193747, IMG submission 143048) | Soil microbial communities from a riparian zone of the East river system, Colorado, United States - L1m2 | ecosystem: Environmental > Terrestrial > Soil > Riparian zone | place: USA: East River... | reverse complement strand
CAGGCGAGCGCGGCGAGGACGAGGCGGATCTCGTCGCGCTTGCCGTGGACGACCGTCTCGGTGTTCGCGAGCAGCCGCTCGGCGATCCCAACCGCGCGCTCGAACCGGCGTCCCGCGGGCTGCTCCTCGATCTTGGACGCGGTCATTCCGGCCAATCCTAGGTATCCAACTCGACCGGTACCCCGTTTTCGAGCGCGGCACGGAGGCGCGCCGCGGCCGCAGGCGTCGCGCCCACGGCGTCGAGCGCGTCCAGCGCAGCGCCGAGCACGGGGGGAGCGGTGACCGGAACGGGCGCGGCCTGCGGGGCGCGGGCGGCCAGTCGTGCCACTGCCTCGTCGTAGAGCAGTCCGCTTCCACCGCGCAGCATGCCGCCGCCGAAGAGCACGGACGCCGGCCGGTCGGCAAGCCCGAGGTCGGCGAGGGCTCGCGTCGCCATCAGGACGACCTCCTCGGCGAGCCGGTCGACGAGCTGTCGCGCCACCGCGTCGCCGGCTGCGGCTGCATCCACGACCGCGGGCGCAACCTCCCCAAGCCGCCCGGGCACGATGCGGCCGTAGCGCACGGCCTCGCCGAGCTCGTCCACCGGGAGGTCGAAATGCTCGCGGAGGACTTGCGCCAGGATCGTCCGCTCCCCGCGGCCGTCTTCACTCAGCGCCGCCAGGAACAGCACCTCGCGGCCGAGCATCACACTGCCGCCCCAGTCTCCGCTCTCCCAGCCCAGCGACGGGTAGCGCGCGACCAGTCCGCCGCTCGCGCGGCCCGCGCAGTTGATTCCCGCGCCGCAGACGACCGCGACGGCATCCGCGTTGTCGGTGCCCGCGCGCAGGAGCGCGAAGATGTCGTTGTCCACGGCTGCCCGGTCGACCCACGGCTCCTGCTCCAGCGCCGCGGAGAGCGCCGCGAAGTCGGCGGGGATGTCCGCCCCGCAGAGGTAGAACGTTCCCTGCAGGATCGGGGCCTCGAGCTCGGCCCTCGCCACGAGGCCCGCCAGGAAGGTCGCGGTTCGCTCGGGTCCCACGGTGTGGGAGTTGCTTCCCGGGCCGCGCAGGTAGGCGACCGGCTCGCCCTCGACCGTCGCCACGACGAGCTCCGTCTTCGAGTTCCCACCGTCCACGCCGAGGACCAGAGGAACGTCCGCCATAGGATTGACGCTACAGGCGGACGGAGTGCTGGCAGGATCACCTCCATGAAGGAGGTCGAGATCGGCACTCCGTTCGGTACGGCGAAGGCGCACCTGCGGAGCGCCGACGAGCCGAGAGCCGCTCTCATCCTCGGTCACGGCGCCGGCGGTGGGGTGACTGCGCCCGACCTTGTCGCGGTGGCGCGCGTCGCACATTCGGCGGGACTCAGCGTCGCTCTCGTCGAGCAGCCATACCGCGTCGCGGGAAGGCGTGCGCCCGCACCCGCCCATCACCTCGACGCGGCCTGGACGACGGTGATCGGCCATTTGCACACAGGCGAGCTGCGGGGCTTGCCGCTTCTCGCCGGCGGGAGGTCCTCAGGCGCGCGGGTGGCCTGTCGTACGGCCGACGCGACGGGCGTTGGGGGAGTGCTCTGCCTCGCCTTCCCGTTGCAGCCGCCGCCTCGGTCGGGCGCCGCGCCCTCGCCGAGCCGGCTGCCCGAGCTCGACGCGGTGACCGTCCCGATGCTGGTCGTCCAGGGGTCGAGAGACCGGTTCGGCGTTCCGCTCTCTACCGAGATGCGCACAGTCGTGCAGGTGGCGGCCGATCACAGCCTGCGCACCGATCTGGGCGCGGTCGAGGATGCCGTAGGCACGTGGCTCTCGGGTCTCGTCGCGGCGCGCAGCGGAGCGAGTTAGGAGATCATCGCTGCGTGGAGTCGATTCTCGAAGCGATCGGAAACACGCCTCTGGTGCGCGTGCGCCGGTGTGCGCCCGAAAACGGTGCGGAGCTCTGGCTGAAGCTCGAGTACCGCAATCCGACGGGCTCGATGAAGGACCGGATGGCGCTCGCGATGATCGAGGGCGCTGAACGCGACGGACTCATCTCTCCAGGCGACACGGTTGTCGAGTACACGGGCGGTAGCACCGGCCCCGCGCTCGCGCTCGTCTGTCGCGCGAAGGGCTACCGCGCGCTGATCGTGATGGCCGACTGCTTCACCGAGGAGCGCTTCCAGCTGATGCGCGCCCTCGGGGCGGAGATCGACGTCGTCACCTCCGTCGAAGGCCGGCCGAAGGTGACGCCGCAGGACATCCACAACATGGTCTCGCGCGCGGGAGAGCTCGCGAAGGAGCCCGGTCACTACGCGACCGACCAGTTCAACAACCCGTACATCATCCCGGGTCACCGCGACCGGCTAGGGCGCGAGATCTGGGAGCAGACCGAGGGACGCGTGACGGCGTTCTGCCAGGGCATCGGGACGGGCAGCTCGTTGATCGGCGTGTCCGAGGCCTTGAAGCCTCACGGCGTCGTCATCCAGGGGCACGAGCCTGCAAGCTCGCCGGCGATCAGCAGCGGCGGCAGCGGTCCGTTCCTCATCCAGGGCTGGACAGGGTTCGTCGTGCCGCACTGGGATCCGGACAAGGTCGATCACCTCGAGCCGATCGGCGACGCCGAAGCGATCGAGATGACCACCCGGCTCGCGCGCGAAGAGGGCATCTTCGCCGGCATCTCGACGGGAGCGAACATCGTGGGCGCGCACCGCCTTGCCGAGCGCCTTGGCCCGGACGCGGTGATCGTCTCGCTCGCGGTCGACAGCGGCTTCAAGTACTTGAGCGTCAGTCCCTACGCAGACGTCTAGCGACCATGGCGACGTCCAGAACCGTGTACGTGCTCGGGCGGCGGACGACGCGGGCCGTACCGGAGCTCCGCAGCTTCCTCGCCGCGAACAGGATCGAGTACACGTGGGTCGACGTGGACACTGATCCACTCGTGCGGCTCCTGGGCGCGTCAGAGCGGCTCGAGAGCCTCCGGTTTCCGACCGTGATCTGCCCGGACGGAACGTGGCTCGAGGGACCCGAGGCGGATCACGAGCCTTTCGTCACGCCTCCAGCCCACATCGCCACGGACGACGCCTATCTCGAAGCTGCGCGTTGGCGCGGCAGGCTCGCCGAGAAGCTCGGCCTCGCGACGAGGCCGTCCCGCGATCTGTACGACCTGTTCGTGCTTGGCGGCGGCCCGGCCGGGCTGACGGCCGCGGTCTACGCGGCGTCCGAAGGCCTGCGCACGGTCGTCGTCGAACGGCAGGCTCCCGGCGGCCAGGCGGGCACCAGTGCCCGGATCGAGAACTACCTCGGCTTCCCGAAGGGCGTGAGCGGCGCCGAGCTTGCGGCGGCCGCGCACGAGCAGGCGCTGCGCTTCGGCGCGGAGATCCTGGTCGGCGTCGAAGTCGTGCGAGCCGAGTCGCCGCCCGGGGAGCCGTCACGAATCGAGCTGACCAACGGCAGTGCGTTCGAAACGCGCACCGGCCTCATCGCCACCGGCGTCCACTATCGCCGCCTGGACGCTCCGGGTGTGGATGAGCGGCTCGGTGTCGGGGTTCACTACGGGGCCGCGCCGAACGAGGCCGCGGCTTACGCAGGCCGTGAAGTCGTCGTCGTCGGCGCGCGAACTCGGCGGGCCAAGCGGCTCTCCACCTGGCTGAGCGCGCACGGAAGGTCACCGTCCTCGCGCGTGGCGATTCGCTCGAGCGGACCATGTCGCAATACCTCATCGATCGGATCGACGCCGCCGGGAACATCGACGTGCGTGTCTGGACCGAAATCGAGCGCGCGTCGGGTGACGGGAGGCTGGAGGAGCTCGTGCTCTACGACTCGGCCACGGGCAAGAGCACGACCGTTCCCGCCGACGGACTGTTCGTGCTCATCGGCGGCGACCCGCTGACGGGCGGCTCCGAGGGCTGGCTTTGTCGTGACGAGCGGGGCTTCCTCGTGACCGGCTCTGACCTGCTCGAAGGCGACTCGAATGGGCCGCGGTGGCGGCTCGAGCGCCCACCGATGGTGTTGGAGGCGAGCGAGCCGGGCATCTTCGTCGCGGGCGACGTACGGCACGGCTCGACCAAGCGCGTCGCGTCGGCCGTGGGCGAGGGCGCGATGGCCGTCCAGCTCGTCCATCGGTACCTGGCAGCTTCAGACTGACCTGTAGGGCCGAACCGAAACGAGGCGCGGTGCGAATCACGTCGGGAATTTCATCCACGTCTCGACAAAGGAGTTCCGCAATGCGCTTCATCCCGACGAAGTTCCACGCGCCGCTCGACTACATCGTCGGCGCCGCGCTGATCGCCGCTCCGTGGATCTTCCAGTTCTCGGAGCACAAGGCCGCGACGGTCGTCCCGATCGTCCTCGGGATCGGCCTGATCGCCTACAGCCTGTTCACGAACTACGAGCTCGGTGTCTGGAAGGTCGCGCCGATGGCCGTGCACAACCTGATCGACATCGCGGCCGGCGCGCTGCTCGCGGCGTCGCCCTGGATCTTCGGCTTCGCCGACGAGACGGCGAACGTCTGGATGCCGCATGTTGTCGTCGGTCTCGCGGCGGTGTTCCTCGGCCTCTTCACGAAGCAGCAGGGCGGCTACAGCTACCGCAAGGCCGACACGGCGCGAACGGCAGTCGGTTAGTCCGGTTCTCACGCGCGCGGCGGGCGAGCGCCCCGCCGCGCGCCTGGTTGTAGCTCGATTCTAGGTCCTTCTTAGGGCGTCACCGAGCTCTTAAGGCTTCGTCGCAGAGTAGGAACATGTCTAGAACAGTCACCAGGTACATCGCGATCGGCGCCGTCGCGGTCGCAATCGGTGCCTACGCGATCGCCAACCCGAGTTCCAGCAACGGCGCGTCAGGCACCGCGGCCATGGCGACGTTTGCGCGAGGAGGCTCGAACCAGCGAACCGTCGGCGAGATCCCGCCGGCCTGGCATTCCGGGAGCGGAACGATCATCACCGGAGCGGCGGCGGACAAGGCCAAGGTCCTAGCGGTCGCCAAGTACCCGCGCGGCACGGTCAAACCGTGTGCTGAAGCTGAGCGACGGCTCGTACCCAGTCCATCAGATCAAGATCTAGCTGACCGCACCACGTCTTCGTCAGCAAGACCTTCAAGGTCACCGGCGCGATCGGGTAGGTGGGGGCCGCCTTGTTAACTGAGGAACGGACCGCACGTAAACGCTGCTGGCCCCGCGTCGCCCGCTGGCTTGAAAAAAAATGTCAACTTAGTAGCCTTTGGGGCAATCGGATCATTCCGTCTCGAAAAATGAGACGCGAGCGAGCTAGCGAGGAACTGCGGTATGTCAAGCACGACGACCGACCTGCCAGACCGAAAGGACGAGCTTCCGTTCGGCCGCGAAGCCCACCGTGGCATCTTTGTGGAAGGGATGGAGATTGTTGTCCGTGGCGCCGACGAATGGGTGGCCGAGGCGGCTCGGAACGGTTCTGCAACACGCGGTGACGGGGGCGAGACGCATCGGCATTGGTACGTCGAGAGCGTCTTCGCCGAGTCCAGGCGGGATGTCGCGCGCCTGGGAGCAGAGTGCGTGGGCGCCCTGAACCAGACTGCTGCGAGGACCGATTCTGCCGTCGCCGAGACGGTCAATGCGCAGGCCGATCTTCGAGACGCGCGGGCCGCGCACAAGGAGGCCGTGAAACACGGTCGCAACGCTGAACAGGCGGTCCGAGCGACTGAGAAGGAGCTCGCCATCACGGCAGGGAAACGCGAAGCGATCGCGGAGGCCTTTCCGCTTGTCTTCGCATTCGCGCTCGAGGGCGTTCTGCTCTGGCTGGCCCTGCAAAAAGTGGAGTTGGGGGCGGCTTGGATTCGCTGGGTGGTCGTGGTGCTGGTCGCAGGGCTGATCACGTTCATCGCCCATCGTGTGGTCTCTTGGATTACGGCCGACTGGGATCGCGAACCGCAGAGGCGCCGCTTCTATGTGATGATCGCCGGGGGATATGCGCTCTGTGTAGGCGTCCTGTTGGTCGCCTTGGCTTACGTCCGGCTCGAGGACATCACCTTCGCCAGCCGCTCGATCTCCAACCTTGCCCATTATAGGTTGGCCTTCCTCGCAATTCTGTTCTTCGTCAGCGTCATGGGCTCGATCTTCGCCGGTTATTCCGGTTATCGGCATGGCCGCGCTGGCCCGCTGCGAGAGGCCGTCCGCGGAGCGACCGAAGCTCGGCGGAAGGAGAAGTCCGCGGCGTCCCACCTCACCCGCGCCGAGTTGCGCGAGCGCGCAGCCTCCGAGGTCGAGGAGGCGGAAGTTGGTCGTCTGGATGCTTACGTCGATTGCTACGCCCGCGCGCTCACCCAGGTCCAGGAGCTGGCTGTCGAAGTCGGCAATCGTTGTCTTCGAGCTGAAAGCGCCGGTTTCACGATCGAGGAGCACTACCGCAAGAAGGTGAAGGAGCTCCGAGACTTCGGCGCGGAGATGTCCAGCTCATTCGCCAAGCGACAGGAGGAGATCCTGGCGGCGCTCGACGATCGGCGTGGCGAAGTGCGCGGACACCACGCATGAGCACGGACAACGGAGAGGTCGTCGTAAGCCAGGAGGCGCTCGAACCACTCACTGACGAGCTCAAGATCGTCCTTAAGCATTTGAGGCACGACCTCTCGAGCGCCGCAGAAGATGGCGTACCGGATTCCCTTGCACTGGAAGCCCTTGCAGCCAGGACGATCCGCGCGATTGCCGAGGGCGACGAGCGAGCCTCCCTTGTCCGCAAGCGGATCGAGAGCCAGTGGACCGAGGGGAACGCCCGGAAGGCAGCCTTGATCGAGCGAACTGCAACCTTGAGCAAGACGACCAGCGATCTCGAAAGTCATGACGACAGCACCGTGATCTGGCCTCGGCACGCGATCGCAGTCGCGATCGGTTGCTGGTTTGTCACCGCGATTGCAGCGAACCTGCTCGGATTGCGGGGCGTGAGCGCGATCACGCTGGCTGGGGGTGCGCTGCTCTTTGGTGGCGCGGCCGCCTACGCGCTCTACGCGATGGGAGTCCGCCAAACCGCGAGTCGCGTGGGGGCTTTTGCCGCCGTGGCACTCGTGAGCGCGATCATGGCCCTTGCTTTCGCACTGGACGACAATCTGGCCGCCGCTCCGTTCGCGTTCGTCGCGGCCTGTGCGATCCTGGGCTGCGCGATTGGCTTCGGACTTGCTGAGGGTGCGCTGGGAACCGAGAGCGAGCGCGGGCGGCGGCAACTTCTCCAAAAGACGAGGAACGGGCTCGCGGCAGCCACTGCGGAGCTCGAGCGCGTCCTACCCGGCGAGCTGGCGCGGTCCGGAGAGAGCGCTAAGGCACTGGTCGAGGTCGAGGGGTCGCATCACGATCAGGCGGCTGAGGACTTTCGAAGTACTGCCAGCAGCGTGATCTCGCGGGCCGATCTCGCCAGCCGCGCCGAGCTCGAAGCCCTGCGAGAGAGTCTGACCGACCGGATTCGGGATGCGGCGCAATCGCACCTGACGATCGCGGTTCGTCCGACGTCCACGACCCCCGACAGCCATGACACGACGCTCGCATGACCGTGGCTTCGACGGAATCGTCGGCAGCAGGACGTAAGGCGCTGGCATTTCCACAGGAACGTGCTTCTAGCCCTTCGTTCGGCGATTGGATGTCGCTCGCGGCGGCCGGGCTCGCAGGCTCTGTAGTCCTTTCCCTGTTGCTTGCGGTACTTGGGTATTTCTATGGCTTCAGCCGCGCACTCGTCGTCTGGGCCATCTGGTGGGCGCTCGCTGGCGTCTTCGTGCTCCGCGGTCCTGCCAACGCGCTCGGGCGTTCGGTCGCAGGCTGGCGCGAGCCGCGTCCTGACGAGGGCGAGATCCTGACGAACGCCTTCATTCGCGTCTGCGTTGCCGCAGGGGAGAATTGGGGCTCTTTCACACACCGCGTGGCGCGGGGGAGCTGGAACGCCCACGCCTCCGGACGAAATATCCTCGCCGCGACTGCAGACGTCCTGACGGGAGAGGATGCAGTCGAGCCGGTCGAGCTCGAAGCCATGCTCGCGCACGAGCTCGCGCACCACCGGCACCGTGACCTGCTACTCGCCGGGCCGAAATGGTGGTTGCTGGCTCCGCTCGCGCTGGTCGATGTCGTAGGTCGGGCGCTCTCGCACGTTCCTCTTCTCGGACCGCCTCTGGCGGCTGCGCTGTGGTTTCCCTTCCGGTGGATCGTCTTTCCATTCCGTGCGATTTCGAGCCTCGCGTCGAGGCCCCGCGAGCTCGCGGCCGATCGGTTCGCCGTCGACTGCGGCTACGCGTTGCCGCTCGAACGGCTCTTCGAGCGTTTTGCCGGACTGGAGCGGTCGTGGCAAGGAGGCTTGTTCGAATGGATGCTGAGCACTCATCCCGGCGCGGCCGATCGGATCGCGGAGATTCGAGGCGTTGAAGCCGAGACGGCCGGGATTCCACGACTCGTGAGCGAAGCGTGACCAAGAGAGCGTCGCGTGGCCTTGCCACCGTGACTGCAGTGGCCCTTCTGGCGGCGGGGTGCATCGGCACAGGTACAAAGAAGGAGCAGCTCCAGCTCGACCTGCAGGAACCCAGTGACGTCGGCAAGGGCGGCCGCGTGGTCTACGTCCTGCTGGACGTCTCGTGCGATATGACCTCTCCTCAGGAGTCGCACAACCGGAGGATGGCAATCGACGTCGCAACGCACGCGGCCGCTTTCGACGGCGGAATGGTCGTCGTCGGCACGGTGCGTGCCTTGGCCTCGCAGAATATCGTCTTTGAGTCCGTGAGGTTCGAGCGGACCGGCAGCAGCGCGCAGCTTCGGAAGGACAACGCGTTGGATCAACGCGACAAGGCGCTGAAAGAGCTCCGGCGTCTCGCGGCGCCTGGAGCCGGACAACCGTGTCGGTCGGACCTCTTGAACGCTATCTCCGAGTTGGCGCGGCAGCGCAGGCTCACGGCTCAGGAACTCGGACGGGATCCTCCGGTCAACGATCTGGTGTTCGTTACCAACGGGCTGATCGTCGACCCGCAGCGCAAGATCGTGCTGACGAGGGACCCGATTGAGAGGTCCGACATGTATGCGCAAACGTTGAAGAAGATCCGGCAGACCTGGAACCCGCCCGATCTACACGGATTTACGATCTGGTTCGTGGGCCTCGGCCGCGACGAAGCCATCAAGAGCGGCAAGCGCGGACCGGCGATTCAGCGACTCTGGACCGACATCCTAAAACCGACAGGTGCCGACCTGAGAGAACCTTCGATCACGGCTGACGAGGTGACCAGTTCCCTGCTCCGCGGCTCGTCGTAACCTGCAAGGGTTGTCGACTGACATCACAATGCGGACACTTTCCGCCACCTGCGCCCCGCGCTTTGCCAGATCCTCCTCTCTCTGCCTCGCGCCGGAACGCTAGCTCTTCGCGGTTCGCATCAGCTCTGCTGCGATCGCCGCGGAAATTGGTAAGCCAAGCTGGTTTTCAAGCCACAAGAACTGGCCATTGGGATTCACCTCCAGGAAGACCATGCGTCCATCGGGGTCTTCGATCAGGTCAAAAGCTCCGAATCGAAGACGGGCACGGCTCAAGAACGATAGGCATCGGTCGGTTGCGCCCTCGGGGGGTGTTTCCATACAGATCGTCACGTCTGACGTCAGTTGGTGCCGGCGCCAATCGTTCTTGGCACCCTCATCGGTGGAGATGGCGACTTCAAAAGCCGTGTGGCCGACGACCGTAAGCCGCCAGTCTCTAGCCTTCTCGACGAACTCCTGAAAGATTGCGGGAAAGGGGTTCGTGTGAACGGCCGCGTCGGCGGTGCGTTGCTTGTCGAACACAGTCGTGTAACCGTCTTCGCCTCCCCATCGCCGAATAAGAGCCCCGTCGACATCTTTGCGACAAGGAGTCGATCCCCAAGCAGTTCCCTAATGGCGCTCCAATTATTTGAGACGATCGTGCACGGAATCTCGAATCCTAATTCGCGCGCAATGGAAAGCTGCCTAAGCTTGATCTGAGCGTCCCTGATTCCGTCCAGGTGCGTTTAGCCAACGCTCACTGACTTCCGGCAAGCGACCTCCTGCGAATCGAGCGGGAGCGACGGGACTCGAACCCGCGACCTCCGGCGTGACAGGCCGGCGTTCTAACCAACTGAACTACGCCCCCAAGACGTAGAGCGCCGAGTGTAGCCGAGCGTCCCCGCTAGCCTGGCCGGGTGACGAAGGTCGATTGGATCGCGCTCGTCGTCGTGGCGGTCGCGGCTCTCGTCGGGTTGCGCAAGGGACTTGTCGGCAGTGCGCTCTCCCTCGTCGGGATCGTCGCCGGGGCGATGCTCGGGGCTCGGCTTGCACCCGCTCTCCTCTCCGGCGGGTCGCGCTCGCCCTGGACGCCGCTCGTCGCGCTCGGAGGCGCTTGCGTCGGCGCGATCGCGCTCGAGACCGTCGGGACGATCCTCGGTGGCGCGGTGCGGCGGGCCCTCGTCCTGCCACCGCTTCGCGCGCTCGACAGCCTCGGCGGCGCGGTGCTCGGCGGGCTGGCCGGGCTGGCGCTTATCTGGATCGTCGGCGCAGGCGCACTCCTCGTCCCCGGACAGAACGCCTTGCGGAAGGGCGTCCAGGCGTCCTACCTGCTCCGGAACTTGAACTCCGTCGTCCCGCCGGCCCGGCTGCTCGCCGTGCTCGCGCGCGCGGACCCGTTCCCGCAGATCGCAGCACCGGGCGGACTCGTCGCGGCTCCCGACGCGCGCGTGCTGCGCGATCCCTCGGTGCGGCGCGCGGCACCGAGCGTCGTTCGCGTGCTCGGCACTGCCTGTGGACTCGGCGTCGCCGGGAGCGGTTGGGTCGTGCGTCCGGGGTTCGTCGTCACCGCGGCGCACGTCGTCGCCGGCCAGGACGACACGACCGTCCAGGCGGCCGGGATCGGGCCGCACCTGCCCGCTCGCGCCGTGGTCTTCGACCGGAAGAACGACGTCACGATCCTGGCGGTGCCGGGCCTGAGCGCGCCCGCGCTCGCGGTGGCCGACCCGAAGTCCGGTCACGCCGTGGCGATCCTCGGCTTCCCGGGCAACGGAGCGTTCACCGCGATCCCGGGCCGCATCGGCCGGACGGCCACCGTCCTCAGTCGCGACGCGTACGGGCACGGGCCGGTCGAGCGGACGATCACGAGCGTCCGCGGGAAGGTTCGGCACGGCCACTCCGGCGGGCCCGCGGTGGACGAGAACGGCGCCGTCGAGGCCACCGTCTTCGCATCCCGTCTCGACGGCAAGAGCGGGTTCGGCGTGCCGTCGGATCTCGTGCGGCATGACCTCACGCGAGCGAGCGGCCCCGTGTCAACCGGTTCCTGCTCCTGACCGGAACCCTCGGACGAGGGGGATATCGAAACTCCTACCGAGCCGATGACCGAGACACGCAGGGACAGGCGGAAACCCGCGTACCCGCATTACGCGGCCAAGAAGCACTGCAGGGCTTCCTCTCCCCCTCCTGCTGAGCGCGGGGCGGCTCTCGACAGCCGCCCCGCGCCTCTACTCACTCGAAAAGTTCGAGCACGCCCAAGGGTCGCCGGAACGGCGCCACGACGTAGACCCCGCCGGCGAGGTCTCGCGCCTGGGCGAGCAGGTCGCGTGTGTGCGCGAGGCCGACGCGCGGCGAATCGGCGCCTGCCGTGCGCAGCCGCTCCTGCACGGGCTCCGGCACGACGATCCCCGGCACCTCGTTGTGCACGCGCTGGGCGAGCTCGAAGCTGCGGATCGGCCAGAGCCCCACGAGCAACGGGACAGGCGACTTCCCGCCGTAGTGGGCAAGGAAGCGCTCGAGGTAGGAGAGGTCGAAGAGGATCTGCGTCATGGCGAAGCGCGCCCCGGCCTCGAGCTTCCGTTCGAACCGCTCCAGCTCCGTGTCGAGGTCGTCCGCGGACGGATTGACTGCCACGCCGGGGAAGAACGACGTCGGCGCGTCGATCGCACGCCCGTAGTAGTCCTCGCCGCGGTTCAGGCGCGCGATCACGTCGACGAGCCCGATCGCGTCCACCTCGTAGACGCCCTGCGAGCCCGGATAGTCGCCGACCTCGGGCGGGTCTCCGGTCACCGCGAGGACGTTCCGGATCCCCTCCGCATGCGCGCCGAGAAGGATCGACTCCAGCCCGGCGATCGTCGTATCGCGCGAGGTCTGGTGCGGGATGGTCTCGATCCCGCAGAGCCGCTCGATCGCGATCGACGCCATCATCCCGCTCATGCGCGCGCGTGCGCGCGGGTTGTCGTTCACGTCGACGACGTGGACATGCGCGGAGGCCTGCAGCTCGCGGGACGCTTCCAGCAGCGCCTGGTGGTTGCCGCCCAGGGGAGGATCGAGCTGGACGGAGACGACGAACTCGGCCGCTGCGAGCATGCGCTGGAGCTCGGTCTCGTGCTGGTCGCCCTCGGGCGCGATCAGCAGCTCGCGCTCGCGCACGCGCAAGGGCCCGGCCGGCTCGCGGTTCTCGTCGATGGCCGCGCGGATCGCCGCGATCTCCGTCGGGGTCGTCCCGCAGCAGCCGCCGATCAGGCCTGCGCCGAGGGTGCGCGCCTGGGCCGCGAACTCGCGGAAGTACTCGGGTGTCGCATGCGGGAAGACGATGCGCGAGCCCGACAGGCTCGCGAGACCGACGTTCGGAAGGGCGGCGAGCACCGTCCCGTCGGATTGCATCTCGCTGATCGCGGCGAGCGCCGCGGCCGGCCCGACTCCATGGTTCGCGCCGATCGCCGCCAGGTCGAAGCCGGCAAGCCGGTCCGCGGCTTCCCGCGCCGAGACGCCGCCGAGCGTCTGCCCGTCCTCGTCGAAGGTCAGGAGCGCGACGACCGGCAGGCTCGACACGCTCCGGACCGCCTCGATCGCAGTCACGAGCTCGTCGAGGTCGAAGAACGTCTCGACCATGAACAGGTCGGCGCCGCGGCCTTCGAGGATTCGCGCCTGCTCAGCGAACAGCTCGCCGCGGTCGTACGTCCCCGGCTCGACGTCGCCGATCGGGCCGATCGAGCCGGCGATGAAGACGTCCTGTCCCGAGACCTCCCGTGCGTCGCGTGCCAGCCGCACCGCGGTCGAGTTGATGCGCTCGAACTCCTCCTCGAGGAAGTGCGTCGCGAGCTTGGGCCGGTTCGCGCCGAACGTATTCGTCTCGATCAGCTCGGCGCCGGCGCGGATATAGCCCACGTGGACGGCCACGACGCTCTCGGGTGCGCGGAGATTTGCCTCCTCGGGACAGCGCAGGCGCGGGACTGCGCTCGAGATCAGCGCGCCCGTACCGCCGTCGGCGACGATCGCCGGTCCGCGGCGCAGGCGCTCGACGAACCGGTTCGTGGTCTGGGATTCGGGCACTTCGCGGCACGGTAGCCGCCAGGACGGCCCGAGTGAACCAGCGCGGTCAACCCACGAAGGGTGATGGATCAAGCGATCGGGTGTGGGCGATAGTGAGGCCAGCTTCGAAGACCCCCATGCGGCGGGGCCTTTGAGGGGATTGACCGGGATCCCGATGCGGCGGGACCCCACAGCCGGAGAGGCCCCGATGCGGCGGGGGCCTCCGGCAAGTGTTCTCCCTAGGGAGATCGCGCAAGGCGGAGCAGGCGGCGCTCCGCCTTTTGCGCACGTTCACTCCAAAGAGGGACTAAAGCTTTCGCCCGGCCGTGCCGATAACGACTTCACTCCTCCGGTCCGGGACTGACGGCAATCATCCTGCGGCTTCGAGGATTTACGGCGGGCTTCGGCCCGCCGTTCCATTTACTCGTGGACGACGCGGCCCTCCATGCCGCCCGCGACCGTGACGATCTGGCCGGTCACGTGGCCGGAGAGCTCGTCCGAGGCGAGCACGACGACCTGGCGGGCCACGTCCTCGGGCTGCGCCACCTTGCGCAGTGCCATCGTGCGGGAGATACGCAGGATCTGCTCCTCGTCGACGAGGCCGCGCGTCATCGGCGATTCGGTCCAGCCGGGGGCGACGGCGTTTACCCGGCCGCCCGGCGCGATCCGTACGATCTCGTTCTTCAGGCTCAGCAGCAGTCCGTGCAGGATCGCCGACTTCGCCGCGGCGTAGTCCGCGTGGCCGGCCTCGCCGACGAGCCCCGCCGTCGAGCCGACGAGGACGAGGCTGCCGTGTCCGTTCCGCTCGACCTCGCGCAGGAAGCCGCGCGCGGTGAGGAACGTCGAGGTCAGGTTCGCGCGCAGCGTGTCCTCCCACCGCTCGAGCGAGAGCTGCCAGACCGGCTCGTCCGCCGACGGCCAGACGCCCGCCACCGCGGCGCAGACGTCTACCGACCCGAGCGCGGCTCGCGCCTCCTCGAACATCCGGTCGACCTCGTCCTCGCGGGTCAGGTCCGCCTGGACGATTGGCGCTCCTCCCAGCTCCGCCGCGACCGTCTTTGCCCGGTCGCGCCCGGCGTTGAAATGGACGGCCACGCGCGCATCCTCGGCCGCGAAGGCGCGTGCACACGCGGCGCCGATCCCGCCCGACGCGCCGGTGACCAGAATGCCCTTCCCGCCGAGTCCCGTGTCCACGTCGCCTACGCTACCCGGCTGTGAGAGTCCACATCATCAGCGACATGGAGGGCGTCGCCGGGATCGCGAATGCCTCGCAGACGAACGCGGGCGAGCCGCTGTACGAGGAGGGGCGAAAGCTCTACACCGAGGAGATCAACGCAGCGATCCGCGGCGCCTTCTCGGCCGGCGCGACGGAGGTCTGCGTCATGGATCACCACGGCGCGGGCGGCGGCTTCAGCTTCAACTCGCTCGTCGCCGACCTGCTCGACCCGCGCTGCGAGTACGTCGTGCAGGAGGAGTGGACCTCGTATACCGGCTTCCTCGAGGACGGGTGCGACGCCTGCCTGCTCGTCGGGATGCACGCCATGGCGGGCACTCCCGACGGCGTGCTCAACCACACGGTCTCGGGGATGGCCTGGCAGAACCTGTGGTTCAACGACACGCTCGTCGGCGAGACCGGGATCAATGCGGCGTTCGCCGGCAGCTTCGGCGCTCCGATCGCGCTCGTCACGGGCGACGAGGCCTCGTGCCGTGAGGCGACGGCGCTGCTCGGCGACGGGGTCGTCACCGTTCCGGTCAAGTGGGGAATCAGCACGCGCGGCGCGCGGATGATCCCTCCGGTGCGCGCCCGGGAGCTGATCGAACAGGGCGCCAAGAAGAGCCTCGCCAACGTCGGCGACCTCACGCCCTGGGACCCGGGCAAGCCGAGCGAGATCAAGGTCGACTTCAAGAACACGACCGACCCCGCGAAGCTGGCCGACCGCCCCGGAGTCGAGCTGGTCGAGCCCCGGACGATCGTCTCGCGCGCCGCCGACTGGTGGACGGCGTGGCGTCAGTTCTTCTTCTGAGCCACGACGCCCAGCTCTTCGACCATCGTGAAGAAGCCCTTCGCGAGCGCTGACCCACCCGTACGCTCGCGCACGTCGTCCCAGTCGATCTGCTCGCGCGCCGCGCGCGCCGCCTCGAGCACGCTGTCGAAGTCGGGCTCCTGCTCGGTGAGCGCGAGGAGCTTGGTCACCATCACGTCCTCGAGGGAAGCCACCTGCAGGCGCACCGCGTGCACCTCGAGGTCTTCGGCGCGCTCGAAGTGCTCGTCGCCGATGTCGCCGGCGCTCGGGCTGAAGATCAGATCGACCATCGCTCCCTGGTCGTCGATCGCCTTGTAGAGCCAGCCTTCCGGCGGCTTCTCGGTCTTCCAGCCCGCCGCCTCGAATGCCTCGAGCGCGCCCTCCGCATCCTTCGGTCGGACGAAGAAGTCGATGTCGTGTCCGGTCTCGGGCCCGCCGCGGGCCCAGACGGCGATCCCGCCGCCTACGAGGAACGGGACCTCGGCATCCTTGAGGACGCCTGCCGCCTGCTTCATCCCCCTCAGCAGCTCCTCGAAGGGCTGCGGTTGCTCTTCCGCCATGCGGCGCTCGCTACCCGGGACACGGCGCCGCCAATCTCGGCACGATGTCGAAGTGCCGATCCGGATCGCCGCCGCCGGCGACATCCACGCCTCCGGGGCGACTCGCGACGCGACCGTCGAGGCGTTCACCCGGGTGGCCGAGCGCGCGGACCTCGTCCTGCTGGCGGGGGACCTGACCCAGCACGGGCAGCTGGACGAGGCCCAGGTCGTCGCCGACGCGTGCCGTGGCCTCAACGTTCCCGTCGTCGCGGTGCTCGGGAACCACGACTACCACTCCGACCGGCACGTCGATGTCATCGCGACGCTCGCGCATGCCGGCGTCGTCGTCTTGGAGCGGAGCTCGACGATCGTGCAGATCGAAGGCGTGACCGTCGGCGTCGCCGGCGTGAAGGGATTCGTCGGCGGGTTCGGCCGGCAGTGGGCGAACTTCGGCGAGCCGCTCTTTCGCCAGGCGTACGCCGAGACGACCGCCGACGTCGAGGCCCTCGACGCCGCGCTGCGCGCGATCGGGGGCGCCGACGTGAGGGTGGCGCTGCTCCACTACGCGCCGACCGCGCAGACGCTCGAAGGCGAGCCGAAGGAACTCTGGCTCGTCCTCGGCGCGGAGCGCCTCGCGACGCCGATTGCAGAGCACAGGCCCGACCTCGTCCTGCACGGACACGCGCATGCGGGCAGCCCGATCGGCGAGATCGACGGCGTCCCGGTTCGCAATGTCGCCGTCCACGTCACCGGCGAGAGCTTCGCGGTCTTTACGCTGCCTGCGTGATCCACGTCTCGCGCCTCTCCGTCACCCCCGTGAAGGGCTTTGCGGTGTGGCATCCCGACGAGGTGACGCTCGGCGAGGAGGGCGTAGCCGAAGACCGGCGCTTCTACCTCGTCGACGAGGAGGGACTGCGGTTCGGGGCGCTCCGCCACGGGCCGCTCGTGCGCTTCTCGGCGCGCTACGACGCGGCGACCGAGGAGCTCGTCTTCCGCCTGCCCGACGGCTCCGAGGTGTCCGGGATCGTCGAGGTCGCCGAGCCGGTGACGACGGACTTCTACGGCCGCGACGTTGCCGGCCACGTCGTGCGAGGCCCGTGGGCGGAGGTGGTGTCCGCAGACGTCGGTCAACGCGTCCGGCTCGTCCGCGCCGACCGGCCGGGCGACGGGGTCGACCGCGGCAAGGGAGGAGGCGTGACCTTGCTCTCCGACGCGTCCGTCGAGGAGCTCTCACGCCGCTCGGGCGAGCCCGTCGACGCGCGGCGGTTCAGGATGCTCATCGCCGTCGCCGGCGGCGAGCCGCACGAGGAGGACACCTGGATCGGCGGCGAGGTGGAGCTCGGCGAGGCGCGCGTGCGGGTCAACGGCCACGTCGGCCGCTGCGCGATCACCACCCAGTCCCCGGTCACCGGTGTCCGCGACTTCGACTCGCTGCGCGCGATCAAGGACTATCGGGGCCAGAATCCCCGGACGCGCGGGATCGACTTCGGCGTCTACGGCCAGGTCACTCGCCCGGGTCGCGTGCGCGTGGGCGACGCCGTTCGCTACATGGTCTCGAGCGAGGCGCGGCGGCGCCCCTCGTACTCGAAGTAGCGGAAGAGCCCGAAGGCCGCCGTCGCGTACACGACGCCGATCGCTGCTTCCGTCACGATCAGCCCGCTCACGTCGCCTAGCGCCGCTCCCCGGGAGATCGCGCGGGCTGCTTCGATTCCGTGCGTCAGCGGCAGGCAGCGCCCGATCGCCGACATCCAGCCCGGCAGCGCATCCAGCGGCAGGTTCACGCCGCAGAAAAGCAGCATCAGGAAATAGACGAGGTTCGAGATGAAGAACACGTCGCGGGCCCGCAGTCCGATCGAGCCGAGGAGCAGCCCGAAGCACGTGCACGACGAGACGGTCACGACGAGAACGAGCGCCAACGGCGGGATCTGCGACCAGCCGAGGTGGAAGTCGAGCAGCAGCAGTCCGACGCCGAAGCCGAACGCCGAGACGAACAGCCCGCTCGCGATCTGGGGCAGCGCGCGCCCGAGGAAGAGCGCAAGCCGGTTCGCCGGGGTTGCGAGCAGCGGCGAGAGCGTCTGGAAGTTCCGCTCGTTCGCGATCCCCATCGTCATCCCGTAGATCGCCGCCATCGCGCTGATCTGCACGCCGTTGCCGACGACGAAGAACGTGTCGTCCTGCAGCCTGCTGAACCGGCCCAGATAGGCGAAGAAGAGCACCTGGAACAACGGGCTCCCGAGCATCGTCGTCACGTACATGACCGGGCTGATCCAGTTGAAGAGCGCGCGATAGCTGATCGCGCCCCCGACGAAGAAGACGCGCCAGAAGCTCCTCACGTCAGCGACAGCGTTGCGTGCTTGCGCGCGAGCCGCTCGAAGTTCGCGAGGAACAGCGCACCGAGGACAAGGTAGACCGCCGCGAGCCCGACGCACATGCCGATCGGCACCAGCGGGTCGCCGCCGAGCGCCGACTCGCGGACGGCGCGCATTCCCCAGTAGGGCGAGAGGACCCAGCCGATCGGCGCGACCCAGCCCGGCAGCAGGGCCAGCGGGACCAGCAGGCCCGTGATCAGCCAGACCGGGTACTCGAGCAGGTTCTGGAAGGCGCTCGCCTGCCGGTAGAGGACGAACGTGGAGGCCATCACGAGGCCAAGCAGCCCGAGCCCGAGCAGGGTCGCTGGCAACGCGAGCACGAAGAGCCACGGGTGTGCGAAGTGCAGTGGGACTCCGAAGAAGACCCGTCCCCAGAAGAGCGTCGCGGCGATCGAGTACAGCCCGATCGAGGCGGCCGAGATCGTCATCGGGATCATCACCAGCAGGAACGGTGTCGGCGCCGAGACCGTGATCTCGAGCGTCCCCTGCCAGCGCTGCCACTGGATCGCGCCGCCCGCGCCGAACAGCGTCGACGACCAGACGCCCATCAGCCCGGCGCCGAGAGCGACGTAGAGCAGCGTCCCCGGTCGCGCTCCCGCCTCGAACATGAAGAACGCGATCGAAGCGAAGATCACGGGCTGCACGGTCGAGGTCAGGACGAAGAATCCCGACGAGGTCAGGCCCTTGACGTGGAAGAGCCAGCCGAGCGCGAGCAGCCGGATCGTCCTCATGCGCGCTCCAGCGTCGCGTGCCGGCGGCTCATCGTCTCGAAGAACCGGAGCAGCCCGTAGCCGAGCGCCATGTACGCCGCACCGATCGCCAGCTCGGTGCCGAGCAGGCCTGTCACTCCTCCGAACGCGACGCCGTCGGCGAGCCGGCGCGCCGCTTCGATCCCGTGCGTCAGAGGCAGCGCGTTCGAGATCGGCTGCATCCACCCCGGCAGGTCGCCGACCGCGACGTTGACGCCGCAGAAGACGAGCAGGACGCCGAAGATCACGTTCGAGAGGACGGCCACCTCCCGCACGCGCAGCCCGAGCGCCGCGTTGACGAGCCCCAGGCCGGTGCAAGACAGCGCACTCACCGCCGTCGCGAGGGCGATCGGAGCGACTGCGCCGAGCGGGACGCGGACGCCGAGGATCGCGCTGCCGACGACCAGGGCGACGGCGGCCACGACGAACCCGTTTCCGACGACGGGCAGCGCGCGCCCCAAGAAGAGCGGGATCCGCGGCGCGGGGGTCCCGAGGATCAGCGGGAGCGTCTGCTGCCACCGCTCGCCCCCGATGGTGTTCCCCATCGCAAACAGACAGGGGATCGCCGCGTACTGGATCGCGTTGCCGATCACGTAGAACCTGTCCGACTCGAGCCCGGCCGCCCGCCCCACGTAGGTGAAGAGCAGGATCTGGAAGAGCGGCGCCACGAGGAAGCTCGGGATGAGGATCCACGGCGAGAGCCAGTTGAAGAGCGCGCGGTAGCTCATCAGCCCGCCCACGAAGAACACGCGCAGGCCGTAGCTCACGTGAGCGAAAGGGTCGCCCGCGAGCGCGCGGAGCGCAGCACGGTGTCGACGAGCAACATCCCGGCGGCGGCGTAGCCGAGGCCGATAGCCGCGCACACGAGCAGGTCGGGCAGCGGCGACCCCCCGAGGGCCGCCTCGCGAATCGCGCGGATGCCCCAGGTCGGCGCCAGCGCCCACGAGATCGGCCGAACCCAGCCTGGGAACAGCGACAGCGGCACGAGGAAGCCGCAGACGAGCCAGACCGGATACTCCAGCGCGTTTCCGAGCGCCCACGCGGTGCGGTAGCGGACGACGGTCACCGAGAGCAGGAATCCGAGCATCCCGATCGACAGGATCGCGACCGGGATCGCGAGCGCGAACAGCAGCAGGTGCTGGACGTGTAGCTGGATGCCGAAGAGCAATCGTCCCCAGAGGAGGGTCGCGGTCATGCTGTAGATGCCGACCGTCGACATCGCCAGCGTAATCGGCATCAGGATCAGCGAGAAGTGCACGGGAGCGGCGGCGAGCAGCTCCAGCATGCCGGCCCAGCGCTCGCGCTGAAGCGCCGAGCTCGCGGCGACGCTCGTCGACGACCACACGCCCATCACGCTCGCTCCCAGCGAGGTGTAGAGGAGCGCGGACGAGTTGCCGCCGGTGCGGAACATGAAGAAGGCGATCGTCGCGAAGAACAGCGGCCACAGCACCCCGAGGAAGCCGTCGAACGCGGAGCGCGACAGGATCTTGAAGTGCAGCGCCCAGCCGTAGCCGAGCAGCCTGAGCGCCTGCCTCATTTCCTGGTCACGAGCGACACATACGCGTCCTCGAGCGTCGGCTCCCGCGCCGAGACACGGCCGACCTGGACGTCTCCGAGCGCGACCAGCAACTGTTGAGTCGTGGTGCCGGTCGCCTCCGACTGGACGACAAGCACCTGCGCCTGCTCGCGGTCCTCGACGGCGACCGACATCACACCGGGCAGGCGGCGCAGGCGGTCGGCCGCATCCCCCGGCGCGTCGAAGGTCTCGATCTCCACCACGGTCCCCTCGGTGACGAGCGCCTTCAGGTCGCGCGGGGTTCCCTCGGCGACGATCTCGCCCTTGGCGATCACGGCGATGCGATCGCAGAGAGCGTCGGCCTCGAACATGTAGTGGGTCGTGAGCAGGACGGTCTTGCCGGCCTGCGCGAGGGACGCGATCGTGCCGCGGAGCTCCCGCGCGCCGACGGGATCGACGCCGATCGTCGGCTCGTCGAGGAAGAGCACCGGCGGATCGTGGAGGAGCCCGCGCGCGATGTGCAGGCGCTGGCGCATGCCCTTGGAATAGCCCTCGACCTTCTCCTTCTCGCGTCCTTTCAAGCCCACGAGCTCGAGCAGCTCGTCGATTCGCGCGCGCTGCTCGCGCGGCGGCACGCCGTAGAGCTCGGCGAAGTAGCGCAGGTTGTCGATCCCGGGCAGCCGCTCGTACAGGCCGCGGTCGCCGCCGAACACGTAGCCGATCCGCTTGCGGACCTCGCGCGCGTCCTTGACCACGTCGTAGCCGAGCACGCGTGCCTCCCCCGAGGTGGGGATCAGGAGCGTGATCAGCATCTTGATCGTGGTCGTCTTCCCGGCGCCGTTCGGCCCGAGCAGGCCGAAGAGCTCGCCCTCGGCGATCTCGAAGCTGACCCCGCGCACGGCCTCGACCTCGAGCGAGCGGCGGCGGAAGAGTCCCGTACTGGTCTTGTAGGTCCGGCGGAGGTCAACCGCTTCGACGACGGCCATGTCTTGAGGATACGCAGCGCCGGGGACCGCCGACATTGACTGAGTCGCCGTGATTGAGCAAGGATCCATGGGTGACTGAAGCGATCGGCCACGTCGTCCCCGACACGAGCTCGCTCGAGCCGCACCGAAACGGCGGCACCGCGGCGACCCGGGTCGCGATCGATTCGTCGCACGGGGCGCGCCTCGAGCAGCGGATCGTCACCTACGCGCCGGGGCGCTCGCCGGAGCGGACGCTCGACGGCGCGCACGCGGTGCTCTACGTCGCGGACGGTCGCGGTCGGCTGCACCTGAACGGGGAGACGTACGAGCTCGAGCCGGAGACTGGAGCCTTCGTTGCTGCCGGCGAAACGTTCGCGGTCGAGAACGACGGGCCGGAACCGCTCGAGGTCGTCGAGGTGGGCGTTCCCCAGGAATCGCCGCCGACCGAGAACCGTCGCGTTCTCGTTCACTACCGCGACCGACCGGACGAGTCGGCGTCGAGCGACCGCGACTTCCGCTGTCTGGTCAACGAGGACGCGGGCATTGCCGAGGTCACTCAGTTCATCGGCACGATCCAGCCCGGGCGGGAGCCGATGCACAGTCACGAGTACGACGAGGTGCTCTACGTCGTCGAAGGCGAAGGCGTCGTGCACTGGGACGACGGGCGTGCAATCCCCGTCCGCCGCGGGTCCTGCGTCCACTTCCCGGTGCTCAAACAGCACACGTTGGAGAACACGTTGACGACGCCGATGCGGGTGATGGGCGTGCTGCATCCCCAGCTCAGCCCCGCCTCGCGCGCGGGCGAGAACAACAAGGACCCGCTTTGATCGTCCTATACACCTGTCTGAACGAATTGATCAGACGTCCACGAAGGGGGAACGAATGAAGAAGCTCATAGCGCTCGCGCTAGTAGCGAGCGCGCTGGTCGCCACGGCGCTGACCGTGGGGACAACGAGGGGCCAGAGCGCCGTCAGAGCCGGAAACGGCTCGGCAACGACGCTCATCAGCTGCGGCAAGACGCGGACGATCGGGCTCCTCGCGCCGATCACCGGCCCCGCCGCGTCGATCGGCATCCTGCAGGTGAAATGGGCCGACTTCTACGTGCGCACGTACAACGCGTCACACAAGAAGACGAAGTTCAAGCTCATGAAGGCGGACACCCAGCTTGGCGGCGCCAACGGCAACGCCGAGGCGCTGAAGAGCGCACAGGCGATCTCCGGCTCGTCCAAGGTCCTCGGAGTCGTCGGCCCCGCCGGCAGCAACGAGGTCAAGGGCACGACCGCCGTGCTCAAGGGCGGCGGGCTCGCCTGGGTCTCAGGCTCCGCCACGAACACGACGCTGACGACCGACGGCACGCGCACCGGGTACTTCTTCCGGACGGTCCCGCCGGACTCGGCGCAGAGCAAGAACGTCTCGCACTACATCATCAGCACGCTCAAGCTGAAGCGGGTCTACATCATCGACGACCAGGAGGCCTACTCCACCGGCCTCGCCGACGAGGTCGAGCAGCAGCTGAAGGCGGCCGGCGTCACCACCACGCGTGACGGCGTCAGCCAGCAGCAGTCCGACTTCTCGTCACTGATCGCGAAGATCCCGCGCGACACCCAGCTCGTCTACCTTCCGTGGCAGCTGCCGCCGAAGGGTCAGGCGTTCGGCCAGCAGATGAAGACGGCCGGCAGGGCCAGCATCAAGCTGATGGGCTCGGATGGGCTCTTCGATCCGGCGTTCGCGTCGGTTGGGTCGAACGTGTACGACTCGTTCTTCCCGGTTCAGCCGGCTGACTCCGCGATCAAGGCGTACAAGAAGACCCACGGCGGTCAGGGCGATTACTTCGGCGCCCCGAGCTACGTCGCGGCCCAGGTGGTCGGCGGCGCGATCGACCGCTCCTGCAAGAACGGCAAGGCAACGCGTGCCGAGGTTCGTGGTCAGATCCGCAAGACGAACCTGAAGAAGACGCTGCTTGGTCTCCCGGTCCGGTTCACGGCCGGCGGCGACCTCCGCAGCGGCTCGTTCGGCATCTACCAGTCCAAGAACGGCGACTTCGCCCGCGTCGGGTAAAGACGCCTGAAGCATGCGGTGCGGCCCATCCCTGCGATGGGCCGCACTGTCTTGTGAGAGGTTTCGCCCGGTGAACTGGAGCCTGTTCTTCGATCTCACTGTGAGCGGCCTGACGCTCGGGAGCGTCTACGCGCTGATCGCGCTCGGCTACTCGATGGTCTACGGGATCCTGAAGCTCCTGAACTTCGCCCACGGCGACGTCTACATGATCGGAGCGTTCATCGGCTGGTACGCCTTGCACGCGCTCGGCGGGCCGGTCAGCCCTTCGGTCAGCGCATGGATCGCAGTCGCGGCGATGTTCGTCGCGGCGTTGATCGGCTGCGGGCTCCTCGGCGTCGTGATCGAGCGGTTTGCCTATCGCCCCTTGAGGAACGCGCCCCGGATCGCGCCCCTGATCAGCGCCCTCGGCGTGTCCTTCTTCCTCCAGAACAGCGCCCTCCTGCTGTTCGGCGCGGCCTTCCGCAACTATCAGAGCTACGACCTGATCGGCTCGCGCACGTTCAGCTTCGGCAACCTGTACTTCGGGACGCCGCAGATCCTGACTGTGAGCGGCGCCCTCGTGCTGATGGTCGTCCTCACGGTGATCGTCGCGCGGACGACGGTCGGGAAGGCGATGCGGGCCACGTCGTACGACCGCGAGGCCGCCGCGATGATGGGCATCGACGTCGACCGGGTGATCTCGGTGACGTTCTTCCTCGGCTCGGCCCTCGCCGGCGCCGCGGGCGTGATGTTCGGCCTCGTCTTCGGGCAGGTCTACCACTACATGGGCTTCATCGCGGGACTGAAAGGCTTCACCGCCGCGGTGATCGGCGGGATCGGCAGCATTCCGGGCGCGATGCTCGGCGGCCTGATCGTCGGCCTCGGCGAGTCATACTCGACCGGCTACCTGCCGCAAGGCTCGACGTTCCAGAATCTCTACGTGTTCGCCCTCCTGATCGCCGTGATCCTCGTCCGGCCGAGCGGCTTGCTCGGGAAAGCGGCGATCAAGAAGGTTTAGATGACCCTCGGCGGATCCGACCTCCCCTCCCCGGCCGATCGTCCCGACGAGCCGCGCGTCGGCGTCGACGACTGGGTCGCGTCGCACGAGTCGCGCGAGGAGCGCAAGCGGGGGCTCGTGGGCGTCGCGGCGCGCATGTGGGCGCTCTTGCCGCCGGTCGGACGGCTCGGCGTCTTCGTGATCCCGGCCGGATTCCTGCCGCTCGTCATGAGCCAGTCGAACCTCGCGCGGTACGCGATCTACACGCTCGTCTTTGCGCTGATGGGGCTCGGCCTCAACGTGGTCGTCGGCTACGCCGGCCTGCTCGATCTCGGATACATCGCCTTCGTCGGCTTCGGCGCGTACGGCTACGGGATCCTCGCTTCGTCGCAGTTCGGCCGCCACTGGCAGGCGGAGCTCGCGATCCCGGTCGTGGCGCTCTTCACGGCCTTCATCGGCCTGCTCGTCGGGCTGCCCTCGCGGCGGTTGGTCGGCGACTATCTGGCGATCGTGACGCTCTTCTTCGGGCAGGCGTTCGTCCTGTTCGTCAACAACGCGAACCGGATCAGCTTCCCGCACTTCGGGCATGTCGACCTGACCGGAGGCTCGAACGGGCTCGCGAACATCGACCCGCTGAACTTCTTCGGCTACAAGGTCCACACGACGACGCAGTACTTCTACGTGCTGCTGGCCGCGTTCGCGCTCGTGGCGGCCGCCCTCTACTTCGCGAACGAGTCGCGCACCGGGCGCGCCTGGCGGGCGCTCCGCGAGGATCCGCTCGCCGCCGAGGTCATGACCGTGCCGGTCAACCGGCTGAAGCTGCTCGCATTCGCCTTCGGCGCGGGCATCGCGGGCTTCACCGGCGCGATCTACGGATCCGTGCAGACCGGCGCGTTCCCCGGCGACTACGACATCGGGCTCCTGATCACGATCTACGCCGTCGTCATCCTCGGCGGCACGGGGAGCATCGCCGGCGTCGCCCTCGGCGCGATCGTGATCAACTGCGTCCCGGAGCTCCTGCGCTCGCAGCAGAACGCGAGCTGGCTCTTCTACGGCTTGATCCTGATCGTGATCCTCATGCGCGTGCGCCCGTGGCACCGCTGCCTGGCGTTCCTCGCTGGGCTGCTGGCCTTCGGGTTCGCCGTCCATGCGCTCGCAGCTGCCTCGTGGCCGCGGCTGACGGCGGCTCACCCCCGCGGTGGCGGGTCGCTAAAGGGCCCGCTGGAGCACTGGGTCCTGCTGCCCAGCCATCCGGTGAAGATCGCCGACTTCGCCTACGTGGTCCTGATCGCCGCGATCCTGCTCGTGACTCGGCTCGACGGCTGGCGGAGGCTGCTCGCGCTCGTGCCGACGCTCTACCTGGCGGCGATGGTGTGGGAGAACCTGCTGATCCAGCAGACCGCCGGAGCGACGCGGTTGATCCTGCTCGGGGCGCTGCTCGTGGGCTTGATGAACGCGCGGCCGCAGGGGCTGCTCGGCACTCCAAGAGTGGAGATCGTATGAGTGAGAGACCGCGCTTGCTCGAGCTCACGAACGTGAGCAAGGCCTTCGGCGGCCTGCAGGTGATCGTGAACCTGGACCTGCACGTGGGGGAGGGCGAGATCGTCAGCGTGATCGGCCCGAACGGGGCGGGGAAGACGACGCTCTTCAACCTGATCACCGGGATCTTCGAGCCGGACGAGGGCGACATCCTCCTCGGCGGCACGAGCATCGTCGGGCTCGAGCCGCACCAGATCACCAACCGAGGCGTCGCGCGCACGTTCCAGACGCTGCGGCTCTTCCTGAACATGACCGTCAAGGAGAACGTGATGGCCGCGCAGTACGGCCGCACGAAGGCGACGGTCTTCGAGTCGATGCTGCGGCTGCCGCGCGCGCGCCGCGAGGAGCGCGAGATCAACCGCCTTGCCGAGGAGAAGCTCGGCTTCTTCGGCCAGCGGCTGATGGGCTACCGCTGGGAGCAGCCCGCCTACTCGCTCTCGTACGCGAACCGCCGCCGCCTCGAGATCGCCCGCGCGATGGCGACGGAGCCGCGCATCCTCCTGCTCGACGAGCCGGCCGCCGGGATGAACCCGGCCGAGACGCATGAGATCACCGAGCTGATCGGGAAGCTGCGCGAGGAGGGCGGCTACACGATCCTCGTGATCGAGCACGACATGCACGTCGTCGAAGGCATCTCGGACCGGGTGATCGCCCTCGACCACGGCGTCAAGATCGCCGAGGGAACCTTCGAGGAATGCGCGACCGACGAGCGCGTGATCGAGGCCTACCTCGGGCTCAGGAGCGCCGACACGAAGTGACCCATCCGGCTCCATCCTCCGGCCCGTGGCGCGCGATCACGCTGCGCCGGACTGCGTCCTCGGGCGCGCCCGGGCCGTCCAGCCCGAACACGCCCTGCGTTCTTCCCCGGCTTGGTGCTCGGACCCCACGAATCCGGAAATGGAACCGGACAGGTCACAAATGACCGGAGGGAACGGAGACCGCCCGGAGCCACTCCTCTCCCTCGAGGGGATCAACACCTATTACGGGCTGATCCACATCCTCCAGGACCTGAATCTCGAGGTCGGAGCGGGAGAGCTCGTCTGCCTTCTCGGCGGCAACGCGTCCGGCAAGTCCACGACGCTGAAGACGATCCTCGGCATCGTCGAGCCCCGCACCGGCACGGTGTCGTTCGGCGGCGAGGACGTGACCAAGGCGTCGACCTCGGCCCGCATCGCGCGCGGCATGGCGATCGTGCCCGAGAACCGGCGCCTCTTCGGTCCGATGACCGTGCTCGAGAACCTCCAGATGGGCGCGTACCTCCACAAGGGCGGTCGCAAGGAGGACTTCGAGCGCGTCTACGCGCTGTTCCCGCTGCTCTACGAGCGGCGCTCGCAGCTCGCCGGCACCCTCTCGGGCGGTGAGCAGCAGATGGTCGCGATGGGCAGGGCGCTCATGTCGCAGCCCAAGCTGCTGCTGATGGACGAGCCCTCGATGGGCCTGGCCCCGATCCTCGTGGAGCGGAGCTTCGACATCATCAGCCAGGTCCACGAGGCCGGGGTGGCCATCCTGGTCGTCGAGCAGAACGCGAACATCTCGCTCTCGATCGCGGATCGCGGCTACGTCCTGTCGACCGGTCGTGTCGTGCTTGCCGACACCGCCGACGCGCTGCTCGGCAACGAGGAGCTTCGGAAGGCTTACCTTGGCCGCTAGCGTCGAGGAACGCGTCAGGAAGCTCGCGAGCCTGGCGGTGCGCGTGGGCGCGAACGTGCAGGCGGGCCAGGACGTGTTCGTGCTCGTGATGGATCTCCAGCACGCGGCGATGGCCCGTGCGGTCACGGCCGCGGCGTACGAGGCCGGCGCGCGCTATGTCAGCGTCGTCTACTGGGACCCGCACGTGAAGCTGGCGCGACTCGAGCGCGCGCCGAGCGACTCGCTCGCCTTCATCCCGGATTGGTGGGATCGGATCGTTTCGGAGTCGATCGAGCGCAAAGGCGCATCGATCACGATCTGGGGCGATCCCGAGCCGGACCTCTTCGACGGTGTCGACGCGGAGCGTGCCGGCGCCGACCAGATGCCGATGACGCCGTCGATCTGGGAGATGCTCGGCGGAGGGGAAGTCAACTGGACAGTCGTCCCTGCACCGACGCCGGGAATGGCCAAGCGCCTGCTCGGCAGCGAGGATGTCGGGCGGCTCTGGGACGTGATGGGCCCGATGTTGCGTGTCGACGACGACGACCCCGAGCGCAGCTGGCACGAGCACATCGCGCGCTTGCGTGAGCGAGCGACACTGCTCGACGAGCGTGGTTTCGACGCGATCCACTTCGCCGGGCCGGGCACGGATCTCACCATCGGCATCCTCGAGGAAGCCAAGTGGCTCTCCGGCGGGATCGTCACCAAGGCGGGGATCGAGACCGTCGCGAACATGCCGACCGAAGAGGTCTTCACGACACCCGACTACCGCCGCGTCGAAGGGACGGTGGCCGCGACGAAGCCGGTGCAGCTGATCGGTGGCGCCCTCGTCGAAGGGCTCCGTCTACGTTTCGAGGGCGGCCGTGCCGTGGAGGTCGACGCCGACCGCAACGCCGACGCTCTCCGGTCGCAAATGGCCTTCGACGACGGCGCAGCACGGCTCGGCGAGGTTGCGATCGTGGACGGCGCCTCTCCGGTCGGGCAGACCGGCCTCGTCTTCGGCGACGTCCTCATCGACGAGAACGCGACCTCGCACATCGCGTGGGGTCACGCGTACGCGTTCACCGTCCCCGACCTACCCGCGGACGAGGCGGAGCAGGACGCACGTGGCTTCAATCTCTCCGGAGTGCACCAGGACGCGATGATCGGCGGGCCTGACGTGGAGGTGACCGGGATAACGAAGAACGGCGACCGCGTGCCGATCATCCGCGACAACGCCTGGGCTCTGACGTAGCGTCCGGGGCGCGGCCGCAGAGTCTCAGCAGGAGACTTCGGTGGCGCGACGTCGCGAGAACGCGCGATGAGACTGTCCTGGCCGCGTCCTAGACTGGCTGGTCCCTTGCGGACCTCCGGCGCCTACGATCTCGACAAAGACCTCCAGCGCGTCCTTGGCCACGTGCCCAAGCCGCGCAAGGAGCGGAAGCCCGAGCAGCTCTCCCTGTTCGGCCCGACGTACGAGATCGTGGAGCAGCCTCGATTGTACGAGACGACCGACGGCCTCGTGGTTGACGTTGACGACCGGGCCTTCGCTCGTGCGGTCAGCCTTCACTCATCCGAGAAGGCCGACTGTGCCCGTCGGTATGCCGAGATCGTCGGGACGGCGATGAAAAACCAATACACAGTCTGGATCGAGCTGTTCGCCGGGCCGGGGAAGCTCTACGTTCGCGAGACCCGGAAGTTCGTGCCGGGCTCGCCAGTCGAGGCCCTCAACATCCCCCGACAGTTCAATCGGTACGTCTTCTCCGACCTGAATCCGGCCTGTACTGAGTCCCTCCGCAGACGGATCGGCAGCACGTACGGCGTGAACATCCTCCAGGGAGACGCCAACAGCCCGGAGCTGCTCGTCGAGATCGCGAAGCTCGTTCCACGCGACGCGCTGGTCGTGCTCTACGGCGATCCCGAGGGACTCCACCTGCATTGGAGCACCATCAAGTTTTTCATCGACCGCTTTCCGCGCCTCGACTTGCTGTTGAACGTGCCGATTAGCGGTGTCGTGCGCGCCGTGGCCGCCGGCTACGATCAGAAGGCATCGGCGGTGATGAACCATCCGGATCCGCGCGCCCTCTTCGACCCCGGCGCACCGGACAAGGGTGTCCGCTACCGGGAGTGGTACTGGCGCAACTGCGAGGCGGCCGGGTTCGATCAGATCGCTGCGGTGCCGATCTGCCTCAGGGGAACGAACAGGGAGCTCTACGACTTGATGCTCGCGAGCCGTCACCCGCTAGCGTCGAAGTTCTTCCGGATCGCCGCCGCCCTCCCCGACGACGCCCCGATCGCCCTCTCGAACCACGGCTAGCCCTGCTCAGGCGGTCGCGGGCTGCGCGACCCGCCGCGACCTCTCGCGCCCGCTCCGCGCGTCGTTCGGCGCAAGACGCGCTGGGAAGTCGCTCCACGTCCGACCGTCGAGTTCACGGCCACCAGCCTTGGGCGTGCGGCCGCCCTGCTGCTTGTAGAAGAACGCTGTGCCGCTTCCGCGGCAAGCGTCGCGCAACTCGCGCACCCACTCGAGGTCGACCGCGCGGAAGCGCGGGCCGCTCTCGCCGCCCGCGATCAGCCAGTCGATCCCAGTCAGGTCGAGCGGCTGCCGGTTCGGCTTGCGGTTCAGAAAGAGGCTCCCGAGGAGAGGCTCGGCGGAGATGAACCGGATGCGCGCGGGGAGGGTGCGGAGAATGTCCGCGCGGAAGGTGTGACGGCTGTTCTCGATCGAGGTGCCGATCCACACGTTCACTGGCCACTCCTCGCGCCAAGGCACCATTGCCGCGACGTTCTCTGGACGCTTCGTCAACAGCTGCCACTGGAGCCACGGCGTCTCCTCGATCAACTCCCAGAGGCGGGCGCGCCAGAGCTCGAGGTCGACCGCGTCCTCGAACACGTCTGCCATCGAGGCGCAGAACACCTTCACCGGCATCCGCGTCACCTCCGCTCTGCGGTTCCACCGCCGCGGCCGTGCCCAGTGTTGATCGCTGAAGAACCGCCGCTCCACCCCGTCCCAGAGCTTATGCCCGTAGCGGCGCGCGAGCGTGTCGGCGTAGCAGTGCGCGCAAGCCGGCGAGACGCGGGTGCAGCCCCACCACGGATTGAACGTCGCGTCGGTCCACTCGATTGCCGTGCGGCCCGCCATTGCTAGGTCACATTCTGGTGGCTGTCCATCAGACTCCCGAGGCTAGCGTGGATCGCGTCGCGGCCCAGCGGCATTGGCCGGTCCGGAGGGCGCAGCGGCCGTGGTGGGTATACGAACATGTGTTCGTGTAGCATAGTAGGAATTCATCACCCGCCGATTTCCTCACGGAAGGCGGGACGCCTGCTCAGCTTCCGACGCACGGGAAAAGACTGATCCGGCACCACGGCTCCTACAATGTGCGTATGGCGACGGAAGCCGGCTCCGAGCGCACGTCCCTGCCCTCGTATGCGCTGAACGGCGCAGCGCACGACGAGCAGCGCGCGGCCCCGCGCCCGAGCCAGGTCGGGCCGCTCCCGGACCGCATCCGCCATCGCTTCCCGATCTTCGAGCGTCGGCTCTACATCAACAGCTGCTCGCAGGGCGCGCTGTCCGATTCCGTGCGCGCCTCCTACGAGGCCTACCTTCGCGACTGGGACGAGAAGGGCGCGCCGTGGGAGTACTGGGTCGAGCGCACCGAGGCCGCCCGCGCCGCCTTCGCAGGGCTGGTCAACGCCTCTCCAGACGAGGTCGCGGTCACCACGTCGCTTTCCGCCGGGGTGAGCGCTCTGGCGAGCGGCCTGCGCTTCGGGCGGCGCTCGAAGGTCGTGCTCACCGACTGGGAGTTTCCGACCGTCGGGCAGATCTGGCATGCGCAGGAAGCGCGCGGAGCCCGGGTCGTCCACGTCCCGGCAGCCGACGACGGCTCGATCCCGTTCGAGCACTTCGAGCGCGCGATCGACGACGACACCCTGCTCGTCTCGATCACGCACGTCTGTTATCGGAACGGCGCCCTGGTGGACGTGGAGAAGATCGTCAAGCTCGCCCACGACCGTGGCGCGCTCGTGCTCCTCGACGCCTACCAGAGCGCCGGTTCTATGCCGCTCGACGTCAGGGCGCTGGACGTGGACTTCCTTGGGGCAGGCGTCCTCAAGTACCTGCTCGGCTCGGCCGGGCTCGCATTCCTGTACGCGAAGCGCGAGCTCGTCGAGCGCGTGTGGCCGACGGCGACCGGCTGGTTCGCCGACGAGAACATCTTCGCCATGGATCACACCGACTACTCGCCGGCCCCGACGGCCAGCCGCTTCCAGTCGGGAACGCCGCCGGTGCCGTCGATCTACGCGGGAATCGCGGGAATCCAGCTGATGCAGGAGATCGGCGTCGCCGAGACGCGCGAGCACGTGCAAGAACTGAACTCGCGGCTGATCGAAGGCCTGGACGAGCTGCGGGCGACGATCGTCACGCCACGGCGGCCGAAGCGTCGCGGCGCGCTGATCTGCGTGAAGTCGACCGAGGTCGAGACTCTCGTGGCCGCACTCGAGCGCGAGGGGATCGTCACGTCTTCGCGGGACGGGAATTTGCGCATCTCCGCGCACGCCTACAACTCGACGCAGGACATCGACGATCTGCTCGCCGCGCTCGCGCGGCAGCGCAAGCTTCTCGCTTGACGAATTATCGCACGCCTGCTATATAGCAGGTATGCGATATGCACTGGCGCTCGTGCCGCTGCTCTTCCTCGTCGGTTGCGGCGGCGGCGGCGAGCAGCGCGTCGTCCCGGACGTCCGCGGCCAGCGGCTCGATCGTGCCGAACGCACCCTCGCCGACCAGAAGCTCGACTGGCGCGAGGAGGGCACCTCCGGAGTTGCGTCGCTTGTCCGGTCGAACTGGACGGTCTGCAGCCAGGCTCCCGCGCCGGGCAAGCTCGCGCGGCGAGTCACCTTGCGCGTCGCGAAAGGCTGTGCACCCACGCCGGCCGCCGCGGTGAGCGCCGCACCGGAGTTGCCGTGGCTCGACGGGACGAATCTCGAAGACGCAAAGGACGAGCTGAACGCCGCGGGCATCGCCTATTCCGTCGACACGGATGACGGCGACCCGGTGCTGGTCGACCATCTCTGGACCGTGTGCACTCAAACGCCGGACGGCGGGACTCGGGCCCGCTTCGTCGAACTGCGCGTTTCCCACGACTGCTCGGACTACTGATGACCGATGAGCAAAGCGCTCGCAATCCTCGTCCACGTCGTCCTGGGACTCTTCCTCTGGGTCCCACTGGTCGGCGTCGTCGCGGCGTTCACCACGGGCGAGTGGCTTACGGTGCTGTGGGTCGGTTGCATGCTGGTGCTCTGGGTGGTTGCGATCGCACGGATGGCTTCGGCGCCGAATCCCTGGAAGCACACGTTCCTCTGGTGGCTCGCGACGTTCATCGCACCGGTCTGGGCGCTCGTCGAGCTGCTGCAGTGGCGGGACCGCGCGAAGCCGGCCGGGCCCGCTGCGCCCCAGCTTGCACGGACGGAGGCTGAGATGGATCAGGAGTTCTTCATGCGGCTTGACGCCCTCGAAGGGCGGCTCCGAGCTCTGCAGTCCGAGCTCGCCGAGCTGCGGGCGGCGGCAGCCACCGGCGCCCAGCCCGCCCCTGCTCCCGCGCCGCCGCCGCTCGCCGCCCCGGCGGCGCCGACTCACGCGTGGTTCGAGCCGGACGAGGAACCGGCACCCGCGCCGCAACCTCCTGCTCCGCCGCCGCCGCCGTACGTCGCGCCTCCACGAGGCCCGTCGCTCGCCGACCGGCTGGCCGCCATCGACACCTCGGCGCTGCTCGGTGCCCGCGGCCTCGCGGTGGCCGGCGGGATCGTGACCCTGCTCGGGGTCGTCTTCTTCTTCGTCCTGGCGGTCAACAACGGCTGGATCGGCCCGGTTGCGCGCGTCTCGCTCGGAGCCGCCGCGTCGGCCGTCGTCTTCGCCGCTGGCCTCTTCGTCCGGCAGCGTTACGGCCAGCTCTCGTCGGCGTTGGCCGCAGTGGGCACCGGCATCGCAGGCGGCTACGTCACCTTGCTGGCGGCGACCGCGCTGTACGACCTCGTGCCGAAGTCGATCGGGTTGGTGCTCGCCGCGGGCATCGCCGCTGCGGGCCTCGCGGTCGCTCTGGCATGGGACGCCGAGCTGATCGGGATCTTCGGGTTGATCGGGGCAATGGCCGCTCCGGGCCTACTCGCTTTCGACACCGGCCTCACGAGCGTCGGCGTCGCCTTCGTCGCGTTCGTCTTCGCCGCCCTGACGTTCGTCGCAGTCCGTCGCGCCTGGCAGATGCTGCTCTGGATCGGCGCAGCTGTCGCCCTGGCCCAGATC
>Ga0193747_1000136_pt1 | contig 33929 bp, 36 predicted proteins | sample L1m2metaG_FD_143048 | JGI IMG/M metagenome (GOLD analysis project Ga0193747, IMG submission 143048) | Soil microbial communities from a riparian zone of the East river system, Colorado, United States - L1m2 | ecosystem: Environmental > Terrestrial > Soil > Riparian zone | place: USA: East River... | reverse complement strand
ATAACCGAGATCGTGATGGCGTTCCCGATCCTCCTGTTCATCATCGCCCTGGCCAGCACGATCGGCCAGCGGCTGAACGGCATCACGCTCGGATTCCTCGGCAAGGGGGTGTTCACGCTCGTCCTCGTGCTCGGTCTCTTCGGCTGGTTCTACCCGGCGCGCATCGTGCGGGCACAGGTCTTATCGCTCCGGGAGAAGGAGTTCATCGAGGCCGCGCGCATGGTGGGCGCAGGCGACGCGCGCATCGTGCGCTCGCACCTGCTGCCGCACCTCGTTCCCGCGATGATCGTCCTGGCGACGATCGGCGTCGCGCAGAACATCCTCGCGGAGGCGGGTCTGTCGTTCCTCGGGATCGGGATCCAGGAACCCACGCCGAGCTGGGGGTCTCTGCTCTCGCTCGCACCGCAGTACTACCTCACCCAGCCCTGGCTGATGGTTTGGCCGGGCGTCGCGATCCTGCTGACGACGCTTTCTTTCAATCTCCTCGGCGACGGGCTGCGCGACGCCTTCGATCCACGCGCGACCCGCTAGGATCTGCGCGCTCGGATCGAGCTAACTAATCCCGGAGCGGCACGTCTCAGCGCTTCGAGAATGCATTCCATGCACTCGGCCGGCGGGGCGTCCCCGCCGGTTTTCAACTTGGGAAGGAGTCCCATGCGTAGAAAGCTCTGGTTTTCGGCCTTGATGGCCGTGCTCGGAGTAAGCCTGCTCGTGGCCGCAGGGTTTGCGAACGCGGCTTCAAAGAGCAGTGCTGCCAAGAGAGGCGGCACGATGCGGATCAACATGTCGGCCACCGACGTGGACTTCACGGATCCGTCGCTCGCCTACGGCACGATCTCGTGGCAGATCGAGTATGCGACAGCCCTGAAGCTCGTCAACTACCCGGACAAGGCACCGCCTGCCGGTGGACGACTGCAGCCTGAAGCTGCCGTCGGCATGCCCATCGTGTCGAACAGCGGCAAGCAGTACACGTTCAAGATCAGGAAGGGTCTGAAGCTCTCGAACGGCGAGACGATCACCGCCAAGAACTTCCAGAAGGCGATCTTCCGCGCCCTGACGAAGTCGATGCAGTCCCCGGCTGCCACGTTCATCCAGAACATCGTGGGTGCGCAGGCCATGATCGACGGCAAGGCGAACAGCGCTTCGGGCGTCGTTGCCAGGGGCAACACGCTGATCATCAAGCTGACCCAGCCCGACGGCGGTCTGCTGTCGAAGCTCGGGATGCCGTTCTTCCAGGCGATCTCGCTGAGGATGGCGAATGACCCGAAGGGCGTCGACTCCTACCCGTCGGGTGGGCCGTACACGATCTCGAGCCGGATTCCGAACCGGCGGATCGTGGTCACGCGCAACAAGTTCTACAAGGGCAAGAGGCCCGCGAACATCAACACGTTCGACATCACCGTGAACACGAACCTCGACCAGAGCCTGCTCCAGGTGCGGTCGAACCAGATCGACTACGACATGGGTGGCCTGCCCCCGACCGCGCACGCCGGTCTGGCTGCCGACTTCGGCACCAACAAGGGGCAGTACCAGGTTCACCCGCTCGTGGAGACCGACTACGTCGCCCTGAACACCTCGAGGCCGACGTTCGGGTCCGCCGCGCTCCGCAAGGCGGCGAACTTCGCGATCGACCGGCCGGCGATGCTCCGCGTCCGCGGCGCGTTCGCCGGAAAGCGAACCGACCAGGTCCTGCCTCCGGGCATGGGTGGATTCAAGAATGCGAACATCTATCCGCTCGCAGGGGCCAACTATGCGAAGGCGAAGGCCCTCGCCGGCTCGAAGTGCGGGAGCATCCGTCTCGACTCGACCACGTCGTCGACCGGCCAGGCTCTGGCGCAGGTCATGAAGTACAACCTGACCCAGATGGGCTGTGACGTGAACGTGAAGCTGTTCCAGGGCTTCCAGCTCTACGTCGCCGACGGCACGAAGGGCGAGCCCTTCGACGCGGCGCTTGCCGGTTGGAACCAGGACTATCCGGATCCGTACGACTTCCTGGACATCCTGCTGAACGGCAACAACATCCACGCCGACAACAACAACAACCTCGCGTACTTCAACAACGCGGGCGTGAACAAGCTGCTCGATCAGGCGAACCGCAAGGTCGGCCCTGCGCGCTACGCGGCGTACGGCAACCTGGACGTCTCGATCAGCAAGAACTTCGCCCCGTGGGCGTCGTACGACAACCGCAACGAGCGTGAGTTCGTCTCGAAGCGGACTGGTGGCTACCTCTTCCAGCCCGCGAACGCGAGCGCCGATCTCAACACCTTCTTCCTGAAGTAGGAAGGAGCGACGCTCGACTAGGTAGGTAAACGAGGCGCCGGCGGGTCATCCGCCGGCGCCTCGTTCGTTTCGCAGAGGCACCAGTCCGTTACAGTTTCCGCCCCACCGAGCACTACGAGGAGTAACTGATGGTCCGGTATCTCATCCGCAGGCTGATCTGGGCGGTTGTCCTCTTCTTCGCGGTCACCGTCGTCAGCTACATCCTTTTCTTCATCATCCCGGCCAATCCCGCGAAGCAGGCTTGCGGCCAGGCGTGCTCGCAGAAGGACGTGCAACGCGTTGCCCACAACCTGGGCACCGATCGGCCCGTCTACTACCAGTACTACAAGTTCGTCAAAGGACTGATCTGGAACCAGTCGCTCGGGTTCTCGTACTTCACGCGCCAGTCCGTGAACGGGATCGTCGGCAACGCCGCCCCCGTCACCGCCTCCCTCGTCTTCGGGGGCGTGGTCCTGTGGATGCTGATCGCGATCCCGATCGGTGTCCTCTCGGCCCTGCGACCGCGCTCGCTGTTAGACCGGATCTCCATGACCTTCGTGCTGATCGGGATCTCTGCGCATCCGATCTGGATCGGGCTGATCTTCGCGTACGTCTTCGGCTTCAGGCTGCACTTAACGCCGATCACCGGGTACTGCGACTTCATCAACCCGTCGACAGACTGCGGTGGACCCGTGCAGTGGGCCTACCACATGGTGTTGCCGTGGATGACCTTCGCAATCCTCTTCGCGGCGCTCTACGTGCGGATGATCCGCGCGAACACGCTCGACACGATGAACGAGGACTACGTGCGGACCGCGCGCGCGAAAGGTGCGCCCGAATGGCTCGTCCTCCGCTCGCACATCCTGCGGAACGCGATGCTTCCGGTCGTGACGATGCTCGGCATGGACGTCGGGCTCGCCCTCGGTGGAGCGGTCTTCACCGAGACGGTCTACAGCCTGCCGGGGTTGGGGAAGACGGCCGTCGGCGCGCTGAACAACTACGACATTCCCACGGTCCAGGGCGTGATCGTCTTCGCGACGATCGCGATCATCATCTTCAACCTCGCCGTCGACCTGATCTACGCCTGGGTCGACCCGAGAATCCGGCTGGGCTAAGCGCGCTCGATGGCACTCCTCGAGGTCCGGGACCTCAAAACCCACTTCCGCACGGACGACGGCATCGTGAAGGCCGTCGACGGTGTCAGCTTCTCGGTCGAGAAAGGAAAGACGCTCGGGATCGTCGGCGAGTCCGGCTCGGGCAAGAGCGTGACCTGCCTCTCGATCATGGGCCTGAACCCGAAGCGGAACACGATCTCGAGCGGCGAGGCGATCTTCAACGGCAAGAATCTGCTGACGATGGGCTCGAACGAGCTCCGCGAGATCCGTGGCAACGATCTCGCGATGATCTTCCAGGACCCGATGACGTCGCTGAACCCGGTGCACCGGATCGGGCACCAGCTCGTCGAGGCGGTCCAGCTCCACCGCGACGTCTCGAAGAAGCAGGCGCGTGCCCGGGCGCTCGACCTCCTCAAGGCGGTCGGGATCCCGCGTGCGGAGCGACGGATCGACGACTATCCGCACCAGTTCTCGGGCGGAATGCGCCAGCGCGTGATGATCGCGATGGCGCTCGTCAACGACCCGGACCTGCTGATCGCCGACGAGCCGACGACGGCGCTCGACGTGACGACGCAGGCGCAGATCCTGAAGCTGATGACCACGCTCCAGCACGAGGTGGACAGCGCGATCATCATGATCACCCACGACCTCGGGGTGATCGCGGAGATTGCCGACGACGTGGTCGTCATGTACGCCGCCCGGGTTGCCGAGCAAGGCCCAGTCGACGCGCTCTTCAAGCACCCCCAGCACCCGTACACCTGGGGTCTGCTCGGCTCGCTCCCGCGCCTTGATGCGGACGTCGAGCGCCTCGTCCAGATCCAGGGGCAGCCGCCCTCGCTGCTGAACCCGCCGCGCGGCTGCCGCTTCCATCCGCGGTGCCCGTACGTGATGAACATCTGCACGACCGAAGAGCCGCGGCTGATGCCGGCCGGAGACCATCGCGACCACTTGCAGGCCTGCCACCTCGACCAGGCGACGAAGGACCGCGAGGCGGCGAAGCTGCTCGCGGGGACGATGGCGGAGGCTTCCTAGTGGCTGTCTCGCCGACCGAGGCGCCCGTCGAGTCTCCCGGCGTCGACCAGAACGGGCTGCTCGTCGTCGAGAACCTGAAGAAGTACTTCCCCATCACGCGCGGGATCATCTTCCAGAGGGAGATCGCGGCCGTGAAGGCGGTCGACGGGGTCAGCTTCAGCGTCAGGCAGGGCGAGACGCTCGGGGTCGTCGGCGAGTCGGGCTGCGGCAAGTCGACGATGGCCCGCTGCATCATGCGCCTCCTCGATCCCACCGCAGGTCGGATCACCTTCGACGGGCGGGACATCACGAACCTCTCGAGGGCGGAGATGCGGCCCTTCCGCCGCGAGCTGATGATGATCTTCCAGGACCCGTATGCCTCGCTGAACCCGCGCAAACGCGTGGGCTTCATCGTGTCGGAGGCGCTCGAGGTGCACAACATGGGCACCGAGGCCGAGAACAAGCGCCGCGTCCAGGAGCTGCTCGACGTCGTCGGCCTGAATCCGGAGCATTACAACCGCTTCCCGCACGAGTTCTCCGGAGGCCAGCGGCAGCGAATCGGGATCGCCCGCGCGCTCGCCGTCAACCCGAAGCTGATCGTCTGCGACGAGCCCGTCTCCGCGCTCGACGTGTCGGTCCAGGCGCAGATCCTGAACCTGCTCAAGGATCTCCAGAGCACGTTCGGGCTCACGTACGTCTTCATCGCGCACGACCTGAACGTCGTCCGCCACATCTCCGACCGCGTGATGGTCATGTACCTCGGCCACGGCGTCGAGATCGCGCCCAAGTCCAAGCTCTACACCGCGCCGAAGCACCCGTACACTGGCGCGCTCCTCTCCGCGGTGCCCGTCCCCGATCCTGACGCGCGCGGCAAGAAGAAGGTCGTGCTCGAGGGCGATGTCCCGAACCCGATCAACCCGCCGAGCGCGTGCTGGTTCCACCCGCGCTGCCCGCGCTTCCAAGAGGGGCATTGCGACGTGGAGACACCTCCGCTCTACTCGTTCTCCGAGGGTCAGTTCGCCGCCTGCCACTACCCGCTCGAGGGCTGGCCGCTCACCGAGGACGAGATGCGGCGCCCGTCGAGCGGGCCCGTGAGCTGATCGGCCTGCGCGCCGCGCTTCGCCGCTTCGCGATCATCCTCGGCGCCACCGCCGGGGTCACCTTCCTCATCTCCTTCGCGCTCGGCCTCGCACTGGGCGCCACGTTCAGCCGCGCCGTCTCGCTCGGCTTCTACCTCGTCGGCTCGTTCCTGATGGTCTGCGGTTTCTTCGTCGGGAACCGCGGCCCCGTCCGGCCGAAGGGCACCGGGCCGGCGCTCTTCGGTGCGAGGTTCATCCGCTGGGCGACGCCGCTCGAGCGCGAGGAGACGTTGAACGAGTCGGCGCTCTACGTCGTCGTCGGGTTCCTGCTCATCCTCCTTGGCGTCGCTGCCGATACCCGCCACAGGTTGCTCTAGATTTGAGTAGTCCGACGCGCTAACTATGAATGGGGTTCGTCGTCAGAGTCGTTATGAAGTTGGTGCCGCCTAACAACAGCTTTCTTTGCGAGCGGGGACGCGAGTGGGTCTCCCTGCGTCTGGACGGGGAGCTCTCGGAGCTCGCCCAGAAGATGCTCGACTCGCACCTCGCGCGCTGCGCTGACTGCAAGGCCTTCGAGCAACAGGTCTCGGGGATCGCGCGCCAGCTTCGGGCCGCACCTGTCGGGCAGCTAGAGCGGCCGATCGAGATCCCGCACCGCCGTCGGGGAATCCCGGTGCGCGTGTTGAGCATGGGCGCGGCAGCGGCGAGCGTCGCCGCGGCCGCCGTGGGCGTCGTCGGCTTCCTGAGCCTGCCTTCCTCGAGCTCGCTGCAGGCCGCACCGCTCATCGTCGCGGTCCAGCCTTCGGGCAACGATGATCTCCGCACTTTGCGCGAGATGCGGGCGGCCGGGCTGAAGCCGGTCGTGCTGCCGCCGCGGCGCGATCGCGGCCGCCAGCGCACCTAGTCCATCCGGGCGGGTCGAGGGCCGTAGACTTCCCGCGATGGCGAGGAAGATCCGAGTCGTGATCGCAAAGCCCGGCCTCGACGGGCACGATCGCGGCGCGAAGATCATCGCGCGGGCGCTGCGCGACGCGGGCATGGAGGTGATCTACACCGGCCTGCACCAGACGCCGGAGCAAATCGTCGAGACGGCGATCCAGGAGGACGCGGACGCCGTCGGGATCTCGATCCTCTCGGGGGCGCACATGACGCTCGTCCCGAAGATCGTGGACGGGCTGCGCGACAACGGGGCGGAGGACGTCCTGGTCGTCGTCGGCGGGACGATCCCGGCGCAAGACGCGCGGGAGCTGAAGGATGGCGGCGTCGCCGAGGTCTTTACGCCGGGCGCTCCCACGGGCGACATCGTCGACTTTCTCCGCGAGCGCGCCGCCGAGGCGGCGACCTGACCGTCTCGCTCGCCCGGGAGGGCGCGGTCGCAATCGTGACCGTCGACCGCCCGGACGCGATGAACGCGCTCGATCGCCCGACGCTCGAAGCGCTGCGCGACCGGCTGCGCGAGCTGGCCGAGGACGCCGCGACGCGGGTCGTCGTCCTGACCGGAGCGGGCGAACGGGCGTTTGTGGCGGGCGCGGACATCAAGTACATGAGCGGCCTCGGCGTCGACGAGGCACGTGCCTGGGGGGCGCTCGGGCACGAGGCGACGCGTCTGCTCGAGACGATGGCCAAGCCGACGATCGCGGCGATCAACGGCTTCGCGCTCGGAGGCGGCTGCGAGCTCGCGCTCGCGTGTGACCTGCGCTGCGCGTCGACGCGCGCCAAGCTCAGCCAGCCCGAGATCAACCTCGGGATCATCCCCGGCTGGGGCGGCACTCAGCGGCTGGCGCGCGTCGGCGGGATGGGGATCGCGAAGGACCTTGTCCTGACCGGTCGCGTCATCTCCGCTGAGGAAGCGCTGCACGCAGGCCTCGTCGACCACGTCGTCGAGCCCGAGGAGCTGATGCCGCGGGCGCTCGAGCTCGCAAACCTGCTCGCGTCGAAGAGCCCGCTGGCGCTCGCCGCCGCGAAGGCGGCATTGAATCGCGCGCTCGGAGGCGCCGAGCACAGGCGTGCGCTCGAGGACGAGGCATCCGACTTCGCGGGACTCTTCGCCAGTGAGGACGCGAACGAGGGCATGACCGCCTTCGCCGAGAAGCGCGAGCCGAGGTTTGTGGGTCGCTGACACCCGGTACCTCCCTGGCAAAAGCGACGCAGGAGGTTGACCGTGGCAGACGGCTACGTGCACACCGTCTACAAGGACGGCCAGTGGACGAACACGATCGAGGGCGAGAACGGCGGCGGCTCGCAGAGCTACTCGACCAAGGAAGAGGCGCAGGCCGCCGGCCGCGACCTGGCGCGGCAGCGGCAGACCGAGCACGTGATCCACAACCAGGACGGCGAGATCGCCGAGCGCAGCTCGTACGGCAACGACCCGGCGAGCCGGCCGGGTTAACCGAGGGCTACGGCGCGAGCTGGATCAAGGCGGCGCTGAGCACGCCGTCGTCGCCGCGCTGCGCCTTGAGCGTGGCGAGCGCGGGCTGCGTCCAGACGACGACCTGCGCGCCCTTCCGGGCGTTCGCCAGGCTCGCGAGGTTCGACGTCACGCCACCGCCGATCTTGGCGACCGACTGCACGAGCGCGGTCGGTGGGACGGTGAGCGTCAGCGGCTGCCTCAGGTTCGAGAGCTTCAGGTTGGAAGGCCAGGCCTGCAGCGACGTCACCGTCATCTGCAGCTTGGTCGCGCTCGGGGCAATCACGGTGCCGGTCAGCGCGAGCGCGAACGGCGTCCCCGCGACGGCGGAGAACAGGAGGTGCTGCGCTTTCTGGAGGTACGGATAGGGATCGACGGCGCCTTTTCCATTCGGGTGCACCTCGAAATGCAGGTGCGGGTGGACGCCGTTCGCGTCCCCAGAGTCGCCGACGTAGCCGATCTGTTGTCCCGCCTGCACATGCGCGCCCGCCTTGAGCCCGCGCGCATATGCGGTGCCCGCGACGCACTTGCCCTTGTTGTCGTTCCCGCTGCCCACGTCGTTGTTGAGGTGGATGTAGAGGTACGTCGTCCCGCTGTCGCCGTAGAGGTAGAGCATGCAGCCGGCCGCGGCGGAGGTGGTCCAGAACTTGACCTTGCCCGACTCGGCCGCCACGGCCGTGGCCTTGCGCGGAGCCATGATGTCGTTCCCCTCGTGGCGTCCCTGCGGACGCGGGTCGCCGAAGTCGTCCGTGTACGTCGTCGGCCCGACGACCGGGAAGACGAGCTTTGCCGGCGCCTTCTTCGGCGGCGTCTGGGCGGTCGCGGAACCACCAGCGGCCGCGAGGCCGAGTCCCAGCAGAAGGAGAAGTATCCCTCGGGCTGTCGTCCGGTGGCGTCTCATCAAGCTCCGGTGCGCTGCTCGAAGCGCGTCACCGTACCAGGGTCGGTAGACGACTTCCAGTCGAGGCGCCGACTCGGCGGCGCCGCCTCAGGCCGCGCGGGTTTCCCGCGCGGCCGTCTGAACTGACCGGTCGACCCGCTTGAAGTTGTCGGCCCGGCCCTGAGGATCCGCTCGTTAGAGTCAGGCGCGTGAAGATCGCAGTCTGCGTGAAGCACGTACCGGAGGCAGCCTCGCGCCGGATCGACCCGTCCACGAAGCGTCTCGACCGATCCGGGGAGGGCGCTTTGAACGCGTTCGATGCGAACGCGCTCGAGGAGGCACTCCGCCTGAAGGACGCGTCGGGAGAGGGCGAGGTGGTCGCGGTCTCGATGGGGCCGCAGAAGGCCGCGGATACGCTGCGGAAGGCCCTGGCGATGGGCGCCGACCGGGCCGTGCTCGTCTCCGATGACGGCGCCGCCGGCTCCGACCTCGTCGCGACGAGCTACGCGCTCGGCAAGGCACTCGCGCGCGAGGAAGCCGATCTGGTCCTCTTCGGGCAGCAGGCCTCCGACTCCGACGGCGCAGTGCTCTGGGCCGCGATCGCGGAGCGCTTGCGATGCCCGATGATCTCGCAGGTCGCCGAGCTGACCGCGAGCGACGGCAAGGTTCGGGGCAAGCGGCAGACCGAGTTCGGCTACGACGTGATCGAGGCGCCGCTCCCGGCCGTGGTGGCCGTGTCGGACGCGATCAACGAGCCGCGCTATCCGTCGCTCAAGGGGATCATGGGCGCGAAGAAGAAGCCGCAGGAGACGCTTACGCTCGACGAGCTCGGCGTCGAGGGCGACCGCGCCGGCGAGGCCGGATCGAAGACCGAGGTGCTGGGCCTGACCGACCCGCCGGCGCGCGGCGACTCGCGCCGGATCGAGGACGACGGCACCGCGGCCGAGCAGATCGCCGAGTTCCTCACGGAGAAGCGCCTCATATGAGCATCCTCGTCCTCCTCGAACACCATGGCGACGAGTTGCAGAAGGGCTCGCTGAGCGTGCTCTCGAAGGCCGCGTCGCTCGGCGCCGGCGACGTCTACGGCGTCGTGGCCGGGTCCGGGGTGCGCGGGCTCGCGGCGGGAGCGGGGAAGTACGGCGCGTCCAAGGTCTTCGTCGCCGACGATCCCGCGCTCGAGGCGCCCCTGCCGCAGCCGCGCGTGGACGTGCTTGCGAAGCTCGTCGAGGAGCAGGGCATCGACACGGTTCTCCTGGCTCAATCCGTGCTCGCCGCAGACGTCGCCGCGGGTCTCGCGGCCCGACTCGACGCGGGGCTCAACTGGGAGCTCGTGGACCTCGAGGAGCAGGACGGGAAGCTCGTGGGCACGCGTCCGGCGCTCGCCGACTCGGTCTACGTCAAGGTCGGCTGGAAGGACACGCCGCGGATCGGGATCTTCCGCTCCGGCACGTTCGACCCGAAGGAAACGGGCGGCGAGGCCGAGGTCGTCGACACACCGGTGCAGCTGGAGGACTTTTCGAGCGCCGCCACGATGGTCGAGCAGGCGCACGAGGAGCAGCAGGGACCGTCGATCGAGGACGCGGACGTGATCGTCGCCGGCGGCCGTGGGCTCGGCGGGCCCGAGAACTTCTCCCTCGTCGAGGAGCTCGCCAAGGCGCTGGGAGGCGCGGTCGCGGCTACACGCGCGGTCGTCGACGCGGGTTGGTACCCGTACGCGACGCAGGTCGGCCAGACCGGCAAGACCGTCTCGCCGAAGCTCTACATCGCCTGCGGCATCTCCGGCGCGATCCAGCACAAGGTCGGCATGCAGTCCTCGAGCGTGATCGTCGCGATCAACAAGGATCCGAATGCGCCGATCTTCGAGTACTCCGACCTCGGCGTCGTGGGCGACGTGCACGAGGTCGTCCCGAAGCTGACCGAGCTGGTCAAGCAACGCAAAGGCTCGTAGTGGCGGTCCGTCCGGCCGACTATCCGCCTCCCTTCGACGTTGCGGAAGTCATCGCCGCGCCGAGCGATCCACCGGACGAGCGGATCGACGTCGGCCTCCTAATCGTCGGCGCGGGCCCCGCCGGGCTTGCGTGCGCGATCCGGTTCGGACAGCTGCTCGAGGATGCCCCGGAACTCGCGGAGCGTCTCGGCGACGTTCCGGTCGCGGTTGTCGAGAAGGGCAAGCAGCCGGGCTCGCACCTCCTCTCGGGTGCGGTCGTCAACCCCCGGGCGCTCCGCCGCCTCTTCCGGGGCCGGAAGAGGCTCGAGGACCTGCCCTTCTACGGCCCGGTGGAAGCCGAGTCGGTCTACTTCCTGACCCCGAAGTCGAAGACGCGCATTCCGGCCCCGCCGACGATGCGGAACCACGGGAACCACGTCGCCTCGCTCTCGCAGCTCGGTCGCTTCCTCGCCGAGGAGGCCGAGTCGGCGGGTGCGACGATCCTGCCCGAGACGGCGGCCGACAGGCTCCTGGTCGAGGGCGGGCGCGTGCTCGGGATCCGCACCGGCGACAAGGGGCGCGGCCGGAACGGCGAGGAGCTGCCGAACTTCGAGCCGGGCTCGGACCTCGTCGCTCGCGTGACGGTGCTCGCCGAGGGCACGCAGGGCCACCTGACGGGCGCGGCGATCGAGCAATTCGGCCTGGAGGGCGAGAATCCGCAAGTGTGGGCGCTCGGCGTCAAGGAGGTCTGGCGCGTCGCCGCTCCCCTGCGCCGCGTGATCCACACGATGGGCTGGCCGCTGCGCGCAGGCGCCCGCTACCGCGAGTTCGGCGGCTCGTTCTGCTACCCGATGGGCGACGACATGGTCACGCTCGGCATGGTCGTGGGGCTCGACTACCGCGACGTCGAGCTCTCGCCGCACGACGTCCTGCAGGAGCTGAAGACACACCCACTGTTCCGCCGGATCCTGCGCGGCGGCGAGCGACTCGCCTGGGGCGCGAAGACGATCCCCGAGGGCGGCTTCCTCTCGCTTCCGAAGCGGCTCCACGCACCGGGACTCTTGCTCTGCGGGGACGGGCCCGGGCTCGTGAACGTGCCCGCGCTGAAGGGGATCCACTACGCGATCGAGTCGGGGGCGCTGGCCGCGGAGACTGCCTTCGCCGCGCTGCAGCCGGGCCAGACCCCGTGGACGCCCGGCGCGCTCGACAGCTACGACGAGGCGCTGCGCGACAGCTTCGTCTGGAGCGACCTGCAGGAGGTGCGGAACATGCGCCAGGCATTCGGCAAGGGCTTCTGGCTCGGCGGCGCGCTGGCCGGCGCGATGACCGCGTCGAAGGGACGGTTCCCGCCGAAGCCGCTCGGAACCGAGCCGGACGCCGTACAGACGCTGATCCGAACGAAGCGCGCCAGGCGCTACCCGCAGCCCGACGGGATCCTGACGTTCGACAAGCTCTCGTCCGTCTACGCGTCGGGGAACAAGACTCGGGACGACCAGCCGAGTCACATCCGGATCGCGAACCCAGTCGCGCGCGACGTGGGGGAGGCGTGGGCGCGAATGTGCCCGGCCCAGGTCTACGAGGTCGCCGACGGCCGCTCGGCCAACGAGGTGACGGTCCAGGTGACGCCGTCGAACTGCGTCCAGTGCGGCGCGATCACCGCGAAGGGCGGCCGGCTCACCCCGCCCGAAGGCGGCTCCGGGCCTGAATACACGCTCACCTAGCGGCGGCGAAAACCAACCTGTGCAAGCCTGCGTAGGAACGACATGCGGATTCGACTGACCATTCTCCTCGTGACGTGGCTGCCGCTTCTGGTGCTGCTCGCGGGCTGCGGCAAGAGCAAGAAGTACTAGCGCGTACGATCCGGAGCGTGACCGCGGCGGACGTGCTGACGCTCGACGACGTCCTCGCGGCACGCGGCCGGATCGGCGATCGCCTGCACAGGACGCCGACCTTTACGTCGGCGACGCTCTCGAAGCGGATCGGTGCGACCGCGCACCTCAAGGCCGAGCTCTTCCAGCGCACCGGATCGTTCAAGCCGCGGGGCGTGCTCAACATCCTCGCCCAGCTCTCCGACGAGGAGCGTGCGCGCGGCGTCATAGGCGTCTCGGCCGGGAACCACGCGCAGGCGCTCGCCTTCGGCGCCGCGCTCGAGGGTCTGGACTGCCTCGTCGTGATGTGGCAGGGCGCGAGCGAGGCCAAGCTCGCCGCCACGCGCGAGTACGGGGCCGAGGTCGACCAGGAAGCCGCCGGGCCGACCGACTCGTTCGAGCGCCTCGCCGAGCTCATGGAGCGGAGCGGGCGAGCGCTCGTCCATCCTTTCGACGACCCGCGGGGACACGCCGGGGCCGGCACGGTTGCCCTCGAGGCGCTGGAGGACGTCCCCGAGGCGGATCTCGTCGTCGTCCCGGTGGGCGGTGGCGGCCTCATCTCCGGGATCGCGGGTGTCGTCAAGGGCGCGCGTCCCGGTGCGCGTGTCATCGGCGTCGAGCCCGAGGGCTCGCGGGCGCTCTTCGAGGCGCTGCGCGCAGGCGAGCCGGTCCCTGTGACTCCCGTGTCGGTCGCCGACGGGCTGAACGCGCCCTTCGCCGGTACGAACTGCCTCGCGATCTGCCGTGAGCTCGTGGACGAGGTCGTGCTCGTCACCGAGGAAGAAATCAAGGCCGGAATGCGTTTCCTCTATGAGAGGGGAAAGCTCGCCTGCGAGCCTGCCGGAGCCGCCGCAACAGGCGCGCTCCTCGCCGGGAAAGTCCCGGTGGAAAGCGGCGAAAACGTCGTAGCGATTGTCTCAGGCGGCAACGTAACCCCCGAAAATGCCTCTGCTATTCTGGGAGAGAAATGAAGACTGAAATCCATCCCGACTACGTCCTCACCACCGTCACGTGCTCCTGCGGGAACACGTTCGAGACGCGGTCGACCAAGCCCGAGCTCCACGTCGAGATCTGCTCCAACTGCCATCCGTTCTACACGGGCAAGCAGAAGCTGCTCGACAGCGGCGGGCGCGTCGAGCGCTTCCAGCGCCGGCTCGAGAAGGCCGGCGGCTCGCGCCGCGGCTAACCGCCCGATGTCACAACCCATAGGAGGACAGGCCGTCCTCGAGGGCGTGATGATGCGCGGCGCGTCCAACTGGGCGGTGGCGATCCGCAAGCCGGACGGCGAGATCGCGCAGGTCTCGCGCCCGGTGCAATCGGCGATGGCGCGGCACTGGGTGCTACGCCTGCCGATCGTCCGCGGAGTCGTCGCGCTCGGCGAGTCGCTGACGATCGGCTTCCGTGCGCTCGCGATCTCCGCCCACTACGCGGCGCAGGAGGAGCGCAAGGACGGCGACGAGGCGGCTGCGGAAGAGATCGAGACCGAGCTCTCGCGCGGCGCGCTGATCTTCGCCTTCGCGATCGCAATCGGCTTCGCGCTCATCCTCTTCAAGATCACGCCCGCGCTGATCACCGACTGGATCGGGATCAAGGCCGGCTGGTTCGTGATCGTCGAGGGGCTGATCCGGGTGACAATCTTCGTCGCCTACCTCGGTGTCATCTCGCTGCTCCCCGACCTTCGGCGCGTCTTCCAGTACCACGCTGCCGAGCACAAGGCGATCAACGCGTACGAGGCCGGGGAGGAGCTCGAGCCCGAGCGCGTGCAGAAGTTCAGCCTCATCCACCCGCGCTGCGGGACGGCGTTCCTGCTCTGGGTGATGGTGATCGCGATCTTCGTGTTCGCCTTCTTCGGCCGGCCTGCCTGGTACTGGCTGATCGCGAGTCGGATCCTGCTCCTGCCCGTGATCGCGGGGCTCGCCTACGAGCTGATCCGCTTCGCGGGCAAGCACACGGGCAACCGTTTCGTGCTGACCGTGCTGGCGCCGGGACTCTGGCTGCAGCGGCTCACGACCCGCGAGCCGACGCTCGACCAGCTCGAGGTCTCGATCCGCGCGCTCCGTGAAGTCCTCGCGCTCGAGGGTCGAAGCGACCCTGGCGAGCGCAGAGTTGAGATCATGGCCTGATGCCGAGGGTGGAACGAAGCGCAGACGTCGTCTGGGAGGGGAACCTCGCTCGCGGCCACGGCACGATCCAATGCGGCAGCGGGGCACTCCGCGACATCGAGATCTCGGTGGCGACGCGCTTCGGCGACGCCGACGGACATACGAGCCCGGAGGAATTGATCGCCGCTGCGCTTGCCGGCTGCTTCTCCATGGCGCTCTCCGGCGAGCTGACGAGGGCCGAGACGCCGCCCGAGCGGCTCGAAGCGCACGCCCTCGTCACGCTCGAGGAAGTCGGAGACGCGCACCGGATCACGACGATCGACCTGAGCGTCGTCGGGCACGTGCCGGGGATCGACGAAGAGACCTTCAAGCAGGCTGCCAGCGCGGCCGAGAAGGGCTGCCCGATCTCGAACGTGCTGAACGCCGAGATCCGGCTCGACGCCCGGCTCGCGACCTGAGCCAGACCGACTCGCCGTCCGACCCGCTGAACCTCGCTCGCCGCCCTGACTCACTGCACCGGGTCGATGCGTCCCGTGTGGACGTCGTAGACGAAGCCGGCCGCCCCGTACCCGTCGGGGAGGAGTGGCGAGTCCTCGATCGCTTTCAGGCTCTCCCGCACGCGCCCGGCGACGTCCGGGAAGGGCTGGAAGTCGATCGCCTCCGAGTCGGCGCCGAGCTTTCCGTGCAGGTCGTCGTTCGAGAACGTGAGCATCCCGCAGTCGGTGTGTCCGATCACGAACGCCTGCTCGGTCCCGAGCAGGTGATGCGAGATCACGAGCGAGCGGATCGCGTCCTCGGTGACGATTCCCCCGGCGTTCCGGATCACGTGGGCGTCGCCTTCCTCGAGCCCGAGGAACCCTGCGGGGTCGAGCCGCGCGTCCATGCAGGTGACGACCGCGAAGCGCCGGCCAGGCGGCATTGGCAGCTCGGCCTTGTCGAAGCTTCCGGCGTACTGCTCGTTGGCTGAGACGATCTCGTCGCGTATGCTCATTGCTTCGCTGCCTCCTCGCTATAGAACGGAAAGATTCGACACTACATTTTCTAAAGCGGGGACGCGAGAGCCCTGAACTAACCTTGCGGGCGTGGCAGCCATGGAAGAACTGGTTGACGAGCTGGAGCGCTCCTACCGCGAGACGCAGGAGCGCCTGTCCGACCCTGCGGTCTACAACGACCACCGCGAGGCTGCCGACGTCGGCCGCAAGCTCAAAGAGCTCGAGGCGCCGTTCAAGCTGGCGCAGGAGTGGCGCACGACCCACGACGATCTCGCCGCTGCGGCCGATGACGGCGAGCTGCGGGAGCTCATCCCCGATCTCGAGCAGCGCCTCGCGGCGATCGAGGAGGAGCTGAAGCTCGCGCTCGTCCAGTCCGACCCGGCCGACCAGAAGGACGTGATCGTCGAGGTCCGCCAGGGCGTCGGCGGGGATGAGGCCGCGCTCTGGGCCGGCGACGTGTACTCGATGCTGAACCGCTACGCGGACCGACGCGGCTTCAAGACCGAGCTGCTCGGCTCGAGCCCGAGCGAGGGCGGCGGCTTCAAGGAGGTCACGTTCGCCGTCAAGGGCGACGGCGCCTACTCCGTGTTCAAGTGGGAGGGCGGGACGCACCGCGTGCAGCGGGTGCCCGCCACCGAGTCGCAGGGGCGGATCCACACCTCCACCGCGACCGTGGCGGTGATGCCCGAGGCGGAGGAGGTCGAGGTCGAGATCGATCCCGGCGACCTGAAGATCGACGTGTACCGCTCGACCGGCCCGGGCGGCCAGAGCGTGAACACGACCGACTCCGCGGTCCGGATCACGCACCTCCCCACCGGCGTGACCGTGGCGATGCAGGACGAGAAGTCGCAGATCCAGAACCGGGCCAAGGCGATGCGCGTCCTCCGCGCACGGCTGTACGAGCAGAAGCGGGCCGAGCAGCAGGCCGAGCTCGACGCGACGCGCCGGTCCCAGATCGGCTCGGGCGAGCGCGCCGAGAAGATCCGGACGTACAACTTTCCCGAGAACCGGTTAACCGACCATCGCGTCAAGCTGACGGCGCACCAGCTCGACAAGATCCTTGCCGGCGAGCTCGACGAGTTCACCGAGGCGCTGGCCGCGGACGACCGCCAACGCGCGCTCGAGGGGTGACCCTCGCCGAGGCGCTGCGGGCGGCCGCCGAGCGTCTCGCGGGCCGGGGGGTTCCCGATCCGCAGGTCGACGCGGAGTGGCTCTTCGCGAAGGCGCTCGGCTGTTCGCGCGCCGAGCTCACCCTCGCGCGCGCGCGCGAGTTGACCCCTGAGGAGGTAGGGGAAGCCGCGGCGCTGGTGACACGCCGCGCCGCGCGCGAACCGCTCGCGTACGTGCTCGGGGAATGGGGATTCCGGCGCCTGACGCTGCGAACCGACCCGCGCGCCCTCGTCCCCCGGCCCGAGACGGAGGTTCTCGTCGAGCGGTGCCTCGAGCTGCTCGCTGGTTATGCGGAGCCGCTCGTCCTCGACGTCGGCGTCGGCTCCGGTGCGATCGCCCTCGCGCTCGCCGACGAGCACCCGGGCGTGAGCGTGCGAGGCATCGACGTCTCTGAAGGAGCTCTCGCGCTCGCGGGCGAGAATGCTCGCCGCACGGGCCTCGCCGACCGAGTCGTGTTCGAGCTCGGAGATGCGGCCGATCTCCCTTCCGGCCCGTTCGATCTCGTCGTGTCCAATCCGCCCTATGTGGAGCCCGACGAGGTCGAGGGCCTGGAGCCCGAAGTGCGCGACTGGGAACCGCGCGCGGCACTGGTCGGCGCCGACACGACCGAAGCGGTCGTGTCGGGTGCCTGGCACCGCCTGAGGCCCGGTGGATTCCTCGTGCTCGAGATGCACGCCTCGGCTGCGCGGGACGTGGCCGACCTCCTCCGCGCCCAGGGCTACGACGAGCGTAGGATCACGCTCGATCTCGCCGGTCGGGAGCGAGTCGTCGAAGGGACACGTCCGTAATGGAATCCTCCTCGGTGGCCGAGGCGGTCGACGCGATCCGCCGCGGGGAGCCGGTGATCCTGCCGACGGACACGGTCTACGGGCTCTGCGCCGACGCCTACCGCAGCGAGCCCGCCGAGCGCGTGTACCGGCTCAAGGGCCGCCCGAGGACGAAGCCGTCCGCCCTGCTCGCCGCCGACGTCGACACGCTGCTCGAATGCATCCCCGAGCTCCGCGGCCGCTCGGGCTCGATCGCGCGCGCTCTCCTCCCGGGGCCCTTGACGCTGATCCTGCCCAACCCGGCGCGGCGCTTCCGCTGGGTGGCCGGCGAGGACTACGACGCGATCGGGGTGCGCGTCCCCGCGCTGAACGGCCCGACAACGGAGGTGCTCGAGCAAGTCGGCTGCGTGATCGCAACGAGCGCAAACCTCGCGGGCGAGCCGGATCCGCGCCGGCTCGACGAGATCCCGGATGAGATCCGAGACGGCGTCGCCGCAACGATCGACGGCGGCGACCTTCCCGGTACGCCTTCAACGGTGCTCGACTTCACCGGCGACGAGCCAAAGGTCGTCCGCGAGGGCGCGATGCCCGCCGCCGAGGCGCTCGAGCGCGCGGCGGCAGCGCTGGCCTGACAGGCGGGTATCCTCCGGAGCGAAACCGCCGGAGAGGAGCGAACCGATATGGCCGTCGCGCAGGAGACCTTCCAGCACCTCACGACCGCCGGGCTCGGCGAGATCGACCCGGAGATCGCACAGCTCCTCGTACGCGAGCTCGAGCGGCAGCGGGGCCAGATCGAGCTGATCGCCTCCGAGAACTTCACGTGGCCGTCGATCCTCGAGGCGATCGGCTCCACGCCGACGAACAAGTACGCCGAGGGCTACCCGGGGAAGCGCTACTACGGCGGCTGCGAGGTCGTGGACGAGATCGAGACCACCGCGATCGAGCGCGCGAAGGAGCTCTTCGGCGCCGAGCACGCGAACGTCCAGCCGCATGCGGGCGCGCAGGCGAACATGGGCGCGTACTCCGCCGTCCTCCAGCCCGGCGACACCATCCTCTCGCTGAGCCTCGACCACGGCGGCCACCTCACGCACGGGCTGAAGGTCAACTTCTCGGGCCGGATGTACACGATCGTCCACTACGGCGTCAGCCGGGAGACGATGGTCGTCGACTACGACGAGGTGCTGAGGCTCGCCAAGGACCACAAGCCGCAGATGATTATCTGCGGCGGCTCCGCCTACCCGCGCACGGTCGACGCGGAGCGCTTCAGGGAGATCGCGGACGAGGTGGGCGCCATGCTCCTCTGCGACATGGCTCACTTCTCGGGCCTCGTCGCGGCGGGCCTGCACCCGAACCCCGTCCCGCACTGCGACTTCGTCACCTCGACCACGCACAAGACGCTCGCCGGCCCGCGCGCCGGCTTCATCCTCTGCAAGGAGGAGCACGCGAAGGCGGTCGACCGCGCCGTGTTCCCGGGCATGCAGGGCGGCCCGCTCGAGCACACGATCGCCGCGAAGGCGACCTGCTTCAAGATCGCGATGACCGAGGCGTTCCGCGAGTATCAGCGCCAGATCCGCGCCAACGCCGACGTGCTCGCCGAGGCGCTCGTGGACGGCGGTCTCGACGTCCTCACCGGAGGGACCGACACGCACCTGATGCTCGTCGACCTGCGCGACTCGGAGTTCTCGGGCAAGGACGCGCAGGAGCGGCTCGAGAGCGTCAACGTGACGACGAACCGCAACACCATCCCGTTCGACGAGCGCCCGCCGATGATCGCGTCGGGGCTGCGGCTCGGCACCCCCGCCGGCACGATGCGCGGGTTCGACGAGGCCGACTTCCGCGAGGTGGCGTCGATCATCGTCGACGCGCTGAAGCCCGACCTCGACGCCGACGCGCTGATCGGACGGGTCGACGCGCTGTGCGCCAGGCGGCCGCTCTACCCGGGCTTCCGCGGCTACACGTCGTACGCATGAGCGCGACGGCGACCGGTCGTCTGATCAAGGTCGATCACCCGCTCGTCCAGCACAAGCTCTCGTACCTGCGGGACAAGGAGACGCCCACGGTCCACTTCCGCAAGCTCGTGAACGAGCTGACGCTGCTCCTGACCTACGAGGCGACCAAGGAGTTCCCAACCGAGTCGGTGGAGATCGAGACGCCGCTCGAGCGGATGACCGCGCAGCGGATCCCGGGGAAGAAGGTTGCCGTCTGTCCGGTCCTCCGGGCCGGGCTCGGGATGCTCGACGGCGTTCTCTCGCTGATCTCCGGTGCGCGCGTGGGCTTCATCGGCCTCTACCGCGACGAGGAGACGCTCCAGCCGGTCGAGTACTACGTCAAGCTGCCCGCCGACCTGGCCGAGCGCGACGCAATCGTGCTCGACCCGATGCTCGCGACCGGCAACTCGAGCGCCGCCGCGATCGCGTCGGTGAAGGGCCAGGGCGCGCGCTCGGTCATCCTCGTGTGCCTTGTCGCGGCGCCGGAGGGGATCGAGCACCTGCAGGCCGAGCACCCCGACGTGACGATCGTGACCGCGGCGGTCGATCGCGGGCTGAACGAGCGCGGCTTCATCGTCCCCGGCCTGGGCGATGCAGGCGATCGCCTCTACGGAACCAAGTAAGTGCACTCGTGCACTTAGCCCTCGACACGCTGCGGCAGAACCTCGAGGTCGTGTGGGGCGCGATCCTCGCGCTCGTGGTCGTCGTCCTGCTCACGCCGGCGGTCGGCGGGATGGCGCGCATCCTCGGCGTCGTCGGCCGCGACGAGCCGGGCCGGCGGCCGAACGCCCGGGCCGTGCCGCGGCTCGGGGGCATCGCGCTCTTCCTCGGGATCTTCGTGCCGGCGCTCGCGTTCCTCGAGCTCGGGCGCGAGACGCGCGGCCTGCTCCTCGGCGCCGCGGTCGCGACGACGGTGGGCGCGGTCGACGACTTCCGCGGCCTGCGCTGGTGGGAGAAGCTCGGCGGACAGCTAGCAGCGGCGGCGATTCCGGCCGGGTTCGGGATCTGGGTGCACCGGTTCACGTTCCCCATCCTCGGGATCCACCAGCTGCCCGCCTGGGTGGGAATCTCGCTGACGATGCTGTGGATCGTCGCGATCATGAACATGGTCAACTTCCTCGACGGGCTGGACGGGCTCGCAGCAGGAGTCTGTGCGATCTCGGCCGGGACCTTCAGCGTGATCGCCCTCTCGCTCGGCAAGCCGCAGGCCGCGATCGCCACCGCCGTCGTGCTCGGAGCCTGCGTCGGCTTCCTGCGGCACAACTTCTACCCGGCGCGGATCTTCATGGGCGACTCGGGGGCGCTCCTGCTCGGCTTCGTCCTCGCCACGATCTCCGTCCAGTTCCTGCTCAAGACCGCGGCGATCGCGTCGCTCTTCTTCCCGTTGCTCGTGCTCGCGATCCCGATCCTCGATACGTCGTTCGTGATCGCAAAGCGGATCAAGTACCGCCAGCCGGTCTTCGTCGGCGACCTCACACATCTGCATCACCGCTTTCTGAACATCGGCTTCTCGGAGCGTCGGGCGGTCGCCTACATCTACTTCTGGTGCGGAACGCTCGCCCTCGCCGCGCTTTCGACGCGGTTCATCCGGCCGCACGCACATGGCTCCTGGCATCCGTGGCGCACGGTCGCGATCGGGGCAATCGGGATCCTCGCGCTCGCCGCCTCGATCTACATGGTCTACCTCCTGGAGATCGTGAAGCTCGCGAACCCGCGCAGCCGCCGCCGTGAGGTCGCCGAGGCCGCCTCGGACCGCGTGGCTTGACCGAGCGGGCGCAGGTGCCCAGAATCAACGCGTTGTCTTCCGGCCGTGCACAGAGCCCGGCCGCGGGGGTCGTGCGGGTCCGGGTTGCGGCATTCGCGGTCGCCGGGCTGCTGGTCGCAGCCGCGGTCGGCTACGCCATCCACCGGGCCAGCGGATCCTCCGACAACGGCCGTTCCCTTCAGCCCGTCGTGGCCAGTGTCATCCCGCTGCGACCGGTGATCACCGGCGTGGCGGTCGGAGCGGGGGCTGTGTGGGCGAGCTCCGAGTCGGGCGGCGCGACGAATCCGACCGCGGCGGGCCTGCTCTGGCGGATCGATCCCGGCACGAATCGCGCTGCGAGCCCGATCCCGGTCAGCGGCGGCGGGCAGGGGATCGCGATCGCAGCCGGGTCGGTCTGGACGGTGTCGCCGCAGGGCACGCGACGCGTCGATCCCCGGAGCGGGAAGGTGGTCGCGCGGATCGACGCGGCCCGCGGCTCGGAGATCGAGGGCTTCGGCGACGCGCTGTGGGTCGGGCAGCAGCGCATCGATCCGGGGACGAACACGGTGGTGGCGGTGGGCACGTTCGACGGGTTCGTGACGGCGATCGGGCCCGAGGGGACGTGGGCGCGGAGCGACGCGCTCGAGCGTGTCGACCCTGAGAGCGGGCGTGTCCTCGCGACGTTGCGCCGGCACGGCTTCACTCCCAACGCGATCGCACTCGGCGGGGGGTCGGTCTGGGTCGCCTACGCCAGCCGAACCGAGTGGGAGACCACCGCCGTCGGGCGCATCGATCCCAAGACGAACCGGTTTACAGGCGACCTCGTCGTCCTGCACGGCCGCGTCCCCTCGGCGCTGGCCTACGCCGGCGGCTCGCTCTGGCTGCTCGCCCACAACGAGGAGGAACAGGGCGCCCGGCTCACGCAGATCGACCCGAAGCGCGGGGCGGTGATCGGCAGGCCGTTGCATCTGACCGGCGGAACCCCGGGACTTCTCGTCGCGCAAGGCCGCACACTCTGGGTCGGGGAGGATCTCGATCAGGGCACGGTCACGCGGGTCGATCTCCGCTGAAAAGCGTGGACAAACTGCCGCGTTTACCGCGTAACCATGCGCTTTTAGCTGTCACAAGCGCGCCTCGGCTCTGCTAAGCTCGCGTGGCATGGAGCCCGCGCCTCGCTCGAACTTCCAGCCCGCCGGCGCCGGGGGAGTCCTGATCGGCACGACGGGCGCTCTGATCGTCGTCGGCGGCCTGATCGGGTGGGCCGCGGGGTCGGTTGGGATCGGATGTCTGATCGGCGCGGTCATCGGAATCCCGGCGGGCGTCTTCGTGGTCTACCGGCGCTACCGCGGGGCGTTCTCGTGAGCGGCGGGCTCTTCGCGACGCCGCGCCCGGTTCCCGGCCGGCTGCTGCCCGCGCTCGGAGGCGCGCTCGTCTGCGGGCTCGCTCTCCCGGTGGTCCTCCTGGGTGGTTGGAGCATCGCCGGCTGGGCGCTCGGCTCGACGCTCTGGGCCGGCATCCTCGCGCTCGATCTCCTGCTGGCGCGGGCCCGCGCCTCCGCCGGTAATCTCGCCGCCTCAGGCGTGCTGGCTTTCGGACTCTTCTTCAAGGCGATTGCGATCCTCGTCGTGCTCTTTGCCGCAGCGGCGAGGGATTCGCACGTCGCGCTCGCGGCCGTCCTGGTCTTCGCGCTCGCCTACACGCTCGACCGCGGCCTGCAGCTTGCGACCTACTTCGGGAGCCCGAGCTGAAGCGCCTGACGCTCGCACTCGCGGTCGCCGCGCTCGCGCTGCCCGCGAACGCGCTCGCCCGCGGCACGTTCGACCCGGCCAAGGAGTTCGAGCAGCACGAGTGGGTTCCGATCCATCTCGGCCCGCTCAACCTCTCGATCACCAAGGCGGTCGTCTACCTGCTGCTCGGCGCGCTGCTGACGATCCTGCTCGGCCTGGTCCTGATGCGGGGACGGACGCTCAACAGGCGCCAGACGGTCGGAGAGCTCATCTACGACATCGCCCAGACTCAGGTCGCGGAGCAAGGACTGCCTTCGAAGGCGATCGGCCGCTGGTTCCCGTACGTCGCGACGCTGATGCTCTTCATCTGGGTCGTGAACATGCTCGGCTTCATCCCGTTGCCGATCACCGGCGAGACCTGGCATCACGTTCCGGTCTGGGGGATCTACGCGGCCACCTCGTCCATCTCCGTCACGCTCGCGCTCGCGCTGATGACCTTCGTCTTCACCCACGTCGAAGGCGTGCGCGCGAACGGCCCCGTCCGCTATTTCAAGAGCTGGATCCCGGAGGTACCGAAGGCGATCCTGCCGCTGATCATCCCGCTGGAGATCCTGGGCCAGTTCATGCGTCTCATCTCGCTGAGCGTCCGACTCTTCGCGAACATGCTCGCGGGGCACATGCTGATCCTCACCTTCATCGGCCTGATCTTCATCCTGCAGAGCCTGGCCCTGATCCCCGTGGTGATCTTCGCCTCGGCGTTCTACTTCTTCGAGGTCGCGATCGTCGTCTCGATCCAGGCGTTCATCTTCGCTGCCCTGTCCGCCATCTACATCGGCTCCGCAATCGAGCCGGAACACTAGGAGGAAACGGATGGTCCACTCGCTCATCCTCGCCGCCGCAGGCGACAACGTGAAGGCCGGCAAGGCCATCGCGCTGGCTCTCGGCATCGGCCTCGGCTCGCTCGGCGCCGGCATCGGCATCGGCAACATCTTCGGGTCGATGATCCAGGCGGTCGCGCGACAGCCGGAGCTCCGCGGAGAGCTGCAGGGAATCCAGTGGCTCGGATTCGCGCTCACCGAGGCTGTCGTCTTCTACGGCCTGATCGGCGGCCTGCTCGCCTACGTGCTGATCTCGTAGATGCCGCTCGCAGCCAACGCACTGATCCAGGTCACTCCGGGTCTGATGATCTGGACGATCGTCGCATTCGGAATCACGCTGTTCGTCCTGAAGCGGTATGCGTTCGGACCGATCCAGAAGACGATCGACGAGCGCCGCGAGCGGATCAGGCAGTCGATCGAGGAAGCCGAGCACGCTCGTCAGGAGGCGCGCGAGCTGTTCGAGAAGCACAAGGCGCTGATGGGCCAGGCCCGCGGGGAGGCGGAGTCGATCCTCGCCGAGGCACGTCGAGTCGGCGATGCGCAGCGCGAGCGCATGCGCGAGGAGGTCGAGGCGGACCGGCAGCGACGCCTCGAGGAGACCCGCCGCCAAATCGAGGGCGAGACGGCCCGCGCGTTGACGCAGATCCGCGCCGAAGTCGCCGAGCTGACGCTCGAGGCCACGGCGAAGGTCACGGGCAAGGTGCTCGACGACGAGGACCACCGGCGACTCATCTCCGACGCGATCTCTGGCCTCGACTTCTCCGTCCTGGAGCCGGAGCCGGCCGAGAAGTAGATGGCCGTCGCGTACCGGATATACGCCCGCGCCCTCTTCGACGCGGCGAAGGACCGCGACCGCCTCGCGCAGGTCCGCGAGGACCTGGGTGACTTCGTCGCGGCGGTCGAGGAGGTTCCGGAGCTCCGCTCGCTCCTGCGCGATCCCGTGCTCGACCCGAAGGAGAAGGCGGCCGCGCTCGACTCGATCCTGGGTGGCGTGGACGAGCTCGTCCGTAACTTCCTGCTGCTCGTCGCCGAGAAGAACCGCACCGCGCAGATCGAGGAGATCGCGCACGAGTTCGACCGGCTCGCCGCCGCGGAGGAGCGCCGGCTCGAGGTCGAGCTGACGACCGCCTTCGAGCTCTCCGACAAGGAAGCGAAGTCGATCGTCGCCCAGATCGAGAAGGCCTCCGGCCGGGAGGTCGACGCAACCCGCTCCGTCGATCCCGAGCTGATCGGCGGGCTGATCCTGCAAGCGGGCTCGATGCGCGTCGACGCCAGCGTCCGCGGAAGATTGAACCGACTACGCCACGACCTAGTGACGAGGAGCTGACTTGAAGCTGAGACCCGAAGAGATCACGTCGATCCTGCGTGAGCGGATCGAGCAGTACGACGTCGAGACCGACCTGTCCGAGGTCGGGACGGTGCTCCAGATCGGCGACGGGATCGCCCGCATCTACGGGCTCGAGAACGCGGTCGCGATGGAGATGCTCGAGCTCGAGCACGGCGTCGTCGGGCTCGCCTTCAACCTCGAGGAGGACGACGTCGGCGCCGCGCTGTTCGGCGACTGGGAGCACGTGAGCGAGGGCGAGCCCGTGAAGCGCACGGGCAAGATCGCCAGCGTGCCGGTCGGCGACGCGCTGCTCGGGCGCGTAATCGACCCGCTCGGGAACCCGCTCGACGGGCAGGGCCCGATCGAGTCGGAGGACACGCGGCCGCTCGAGTTCAAAGCCCCCGGCGTCGTCGAGCGCCAGCCGGTCAAGGAGCCGCTTCAGACCGGGATCAAGGCGATCGACTCGATGACGAACATCGGCCGTGGCCAGCGTGAGCTGATCATCGGCGACCGCTCGACCGGGAAGACGGCGATCGCGATCGACACGATCCTGAACCAGAAGGGCCAGGACGTCGTCTGCATCTACGTTGCGATCGGCCAGAAGGGCTCGACCGTCGCCCAGGTCTACGAGCGGCTGCGCGACGAGGGGGCGATGGAGTACACGGTGATCGTCTCGGCCCCGGCTTCGGAGTCGGCGCCGATCAAGTGGATGGCGCCGTTCGCGGGCGCGGCGATCGGCGAGCACTTCCTCTACAACAAAAAGCACGCGCTCGTGATCTACGACGACCTGTCGAAGCACGCGGACGCGTACCGGCAGCTCTCGCTGCTCCTGCGCCGCCCACCGGGCCGCGAGGCCTTTCCGGGCGACGTCTTCTACCTGCACTCGCGGCTGCTCGAGCGCGCCTGCAAGCTCTCCGACGCCGAGGGGGCCGGCTCGCTGACCGCGCTGCCGATCATCGAGACGCAGGCAGGGGACATCGCGGCATACATCCCGACGAACGTGATCTCGATCACCGACGGCCAGATCTTCCTCGAGTCGGATCTGTTCTTCTCGGGCGTGCGTCCCGCCGTGAACGTCGGGACGTCCGTATCCCGCGTGGGCTCGTCCGCGCAGACGAAGGCGATGAAAAAGGTCGCCGGCCGCCTGCGGCTCGACCTGGCGCAGTACCGCGAGCTCGAGGCCTTCGCGCAGTTCGGCTCCGAGCTCGACGCCGCGACGCAGCAGGCCCTCGCTCGCGGGGAGCGGATGGTGCAGACGCTGAACCAGCCGCAGTACGCCCCGTGGCCGATGGAGGAGCAGGTCATCGCGCTGTACGCGGGCGTGAACGGCTACCTCGACGACATCCCGGTGCCGCAGATCGGGCGGTTCCAGGACGAGCTGCGCGAGTACATGCGGACGGAGGAGTCGGTGCTGGCGAAGATCCGCGAGTCCGGCGACCTCGACGAGGAGACCGAGAAGAAGCTGCGCGAGGAGATCGAGAAGTTCAAGAAGACGTTCGTGGTGCAGGAAGAGGACTCGCTCGTTTCCTAGATGGCCACCGTCCAGGACATCCGCAGGCGCGTCCGCTCGGTCACCAACACGCGCAAGATCACGAAGGCGATGGAGCTCGTCGCGGCAGCGAAGCTTCGCCGCGCTCAGGCGCGGATCGAGGCGATGCGACCCTTCGCCGACCGGATGCTCGAGCTGATGGCGGGAACGGCCCGGGCCAGCTCCTCCGTCCGCGGCCTGCCGCTCCTGCAGCAGCGCGACCAGGTGCAGAAGGTCGCGATCGTCGCGGTCACCGGCGACCGGGGTCTCGCGGGCGCCTTCAATGCCCAGGTGCTGCGGCAGGCGATCGCGCTCGAACGGCAGCTCGGCCGGGAAGGCGTCTCGGTTCGGTGGCTCGCCGTCGGCCGCAAGGGCGGCTCGAGCCTGCGCTTCCGCCGCTACGAGGTCGAGCAGGCCTGGACGGGCTTCACGGACCAGCCCACGTACGCGGACGCCCAGGCGATCGCCCGGAAGCTCGCCGAGCTCTACTCGAACGGCGACGTCGACCGCGTCACGATCGTCTACAACGAGTTCGTGTCCGCGCTCGTGCAACGCGTCACGACCCGCGACGTGCTGCCGATCTCCGAAGACGTTCTCGCCGCGGGAACGGACGGCGAGGACGACTCGCGGGCCAACGCGCTGCGGGGCGACTTCATCTACGAGCCCGAGCCGGAGGAGATCCTCGCGCGGCTCCTGCCCGTCTATCTCGAGACGGAGATCTTCCGCGCGCTGCTCGAGTCGGCCGCGTCGAAGCACGGCGCGCAGATGACCGCGATGCGCAACGCCTCGTCGAACGCGGGCGAGCTGATCGACTCCCTGACCCTCGCCATGAACCGCGCCCGGCAGGCCGAGATCACCCAGGAGATCCTGGAGGTCGTCGCCGGTGCGGATGCCTTGACCGCGTAGGAGCCATGGCAACTGACACCCCCGCAACTAAGCTTCGCGTGTGCTCGCTTCGCCGATCTCGTCGTACGTCTGAAGCCTCGATCACGCCGCCCGTGTGGCGGGCGCCCTCGCGGAGAACGAGGTGCGAAGGCACCTGGGTCGGTCCGAGGGGGGCTTCGGTAGAGTGACCGCGCTTTTCCGACGCTCTCGCGTTCCTCGCCCAGTCCCCGAACTGCCGCTCCAGGAGACCCATGCCCGACCCTGACTCGAAGACCTCTGTCGGCAAGATCGTGGAGATCAAGGGCGTCGTCATCGACGCCGTCTTCACCGGCGGACTGCCCGAGATCGACAACGCCGTGAGCATCGAGGTTCCCGGCCAGGACGGCGCCGAGGCGACCACGCTGATCGCCGAGGTCCAGCAGCATCTCGGCGACGACCGCATCCGTGCAGTCGCGATGGACTCGACCGACGGCCTCTCCCGCGGGCTCGACGTGACCGATACCGGCGAGTCGATCTCCGTTCCCGTCGGCGAGCAGACGCTCGGCCGCATCTTCAACGTCCTGGGCGACACGATCGACCTCGGGGACAAGCTGCCGGAGGGCGGCGAGCGCTGGCCGATCCACCGGAAGCCGCCGAGCTTCCAGGAGCTCTCCCCGACGACCGAGCTGCTCGAGACCGGAATCAAGGTCGTCGACCTGCTCGCCCCGTACGTGAAGGGCGGCAAGGTCGGACTCTTCGGTGGCGCCGGCGTCGGCAAGACCGTCCTGATCCAGGAGCTGATCCACAACGTCGCGCGCGAGCACGGCGGTCTCTCGGTGTTCTGCGGAGTCGGCGAGCGCACACGCGAGGGCAACGACATGTGGCTCGAGATGCAGGAGTCGGGCGTGATCGACAAGACCGCCCTCGTCTACGGGCAGATGAACGAGCCTCCCGGCGCGCGCCTGCGCGTGGGCCTCTCCGGCCTGACGATGGCCGAGTACTTCCGCGACCAGGGCCAGGACGTGCTCCTCTTCATCGACAACATCTTCCGCTTCGTGCAGGCGGGCTCCGAGGTCTCCGCGCTCCTCGGCCGCATGCCGAGCGCGGTCGGCTACCAGCCGACTCTGGCGACTGAGATGGGCCAGCTGCAGGAGCGCATCACGTCGACGCGCACGGGCTCGGTCACCTCCGTCCAGGCGATCTACGTCCCGGCGGACGACCTCACGGATCCGGCCCCGGCGAACACGTTCGCGCACCTCGACGCGACGACGGTGCTCGACCGGGCGATCGTCGAGCAGGGCATCTACCCCGCGGTCAATCCGCTCACCTCGACGTCCCGCGCGCTGCAGCCGGGAATCGTCTCGCCCGAGCACTACGAGACGGCGACGCGCGTGCAGGAGATCCTCCAGCGCTACCGCGACCTGCAGGACATCATCGCGATCCTCGGCATCGACGAGCTCTCAGACGAGGACAAGCTGATCGTCCAGCGCGCGCGCAAGATCCAGCGGTTCCTCTCGCAGCCGAACTTCGTCGCCGAGCAGTTCACCGGCACGCCGGGCCAGTACGTGCGGCTGGAGGACACGATCACCGGCTTCCAGGAGATCATCGACGGCAAGCACGACGACCTGCCGGAGCAGGCGTTCTACATGGTCGGCACGATCGACCAGGCCGTCGAAAAGGGACGCGCCTCGAGCGGCGAGGAGGACAAGCCCGCCCAGGACGCTGAGCCGGAGGCAGCGGAGGCCGAGCCAGACACGGAGCCCGTTCCCGCGTAAATGGCGGAGGAACGGCGCAGGTTCGACGTCTCGCTCGTGACGCCGGAGGGAGCGGCGTTCGAGGGCGAGGCGGAGATGATGATCGTGCCCGGCGCGGCCGGCGAGATCGGCGTGCTCGCTCGGCACGCGCCGCTGGTGGCGACGCTGAAGGCGGGCTCGACTCGCGTGCACGTGACCCAGGGCGACGTCAAGGAGTTCGCGACGGGACCCGGCTTCTTCAAGGTCGAGCTCGACCGCGCGATCGCGCTCGTCGACGACGCCGCCGACGTCGAGCAGATCGACCGCGACCGCGCCCAGAAGCAGCTCGAAGAGGCGCGTGCCGAGCTCGAGCGGGTCGAGGCCGGCGAGTCGGAGGCCGACCGCTGGCAGCTCGAGCAGCGCATCGCCCATGCGGAGAACCAGCTCCGTGTCGCGGGCGCCACCGGGTAACGACTGGCACACTTTCCAGCGTGCGCTGGCTCGCCGCCGCACTCGCATCTGCCCTGCTCCCCGCGGGAGTCGCGTCGGCCCGGACGACCTCGCCGCCGACGTGGAAATCTCTGCGCCGGCCGTTGCACCTCCCGCGGGTCGCTCCGGGCTCGCCGTGTCCCGTTTCGCCGCTGAGGAACGTCCGCCTGAAGCCCGGCGAGCTGAGGCCGCTGCTCGGCGCCGGCCCCGCCTATCCGATCCTGAACGGCCGCTACCTCGACTACTTCTGGCCGACGCTGCCGTCGCAGCTCGACTTCGCCGGGACGGGCTGGAGCGGCAACAAGGTGATGTGGGTCGTCGCCGCGGGCTACCGCGGCCGCGTGCTCGTCCGCGGGCGGCAGGTGGACGGCTCGCACGAGCTGCGCTTCGACGCTCCGATGACGCGCGAGCGAAAGCTGTACGGCTCCACCGGAGCAGACCCGGTCCGGCGCTATCCGGGCTACACCCGAGTGCAGGCGCCCGGTTGCTACGCGTACCAGGTCGACGGCGCCGGATTCAGCCGAGTCATCGTCTTTCAGGCCCGGATCGTGCCGCCACCGCAGCAGCCTTAGCTAAACTGAGTGGGCAGTCCCGGAGAACTTTGAACGGCAGCTTGGCGACCGGGTCAACAAACGCCTAAAGAGCCAGCGGAGCCCCGGCTCCCGACCTCTTTGGGCACGGGAGTGACGTTGAGGCAAGAGCGCATAGCGAAACTGAAGGAGCTGCTCGAGCAGCGCATCGTCGTGCTCGACGGCTCGTGGGGCGTCCTGATCCAGCGCGACGTGCGCGGGGAGGAGGCCTACCGCGGCGAGCGCTTCCGCGACCATCCGCGCGACGTCGCCGGCGACCCGGATCTCCTGAACATCACCCGGCCCGAGGTCGTGACCGCCATCCACCGCTCCTACTTCGCGGCCGGAGCGGACATCGCCACCACGAACACGTTCACGGCCACGTCCATTGGACAGGCCGACTACGCGCTCGAGGGCCACGCCGCGGAGATGAGCCTCGCGGGCGCGCGCCTCGCGCGTGAGGTCGCGGACGAGTTCGGCGGGTTCGTCGCCGGCTCCGTGGGGCCGCTCAACGTCTCGCTCTCACTCTCGCCGCGCGTCGAGGATCCGACCTTCCGCTCGCACACGTTCGACCAGGTGCAGGAGGCCTACGCGGAGCAGATCCGCGCGCTGGACGAGGGCGGGGTGGACCTCCTCCTCATCGAGACGATCTTCGACACGCTGAACGCGAAGGCAGCGATCGCCGCGGCAGCCGACGTCGCGCCGGAGATCCCCCTCTGGATCTCGTTCACGGCGATCGACAAGAGCGGGCGCAACCTCTCCGGGCAGACCGTCGAGGCCTTCTGGACGTCGATCGAGCACGCGCAGCCGCTGATCGTCGGCGTCAACTGCTCGCTCGGCGCGAGCGAGATGCGTCCGTTCGCCGAGGATCTCGCGCGGGTCGCCACGACCTACGTCTCGTGCCACCCGAACGCGGGCCTTCCGAACGAGATGGGCCTGCACGACGAGCAGCCCGCCGACACGAGCGGCTTCCTCGGCGAGTTCGCACGCAACGGGCTGCTGAACGTCGTCGGCGGCTGCTGCGGGACGACGCCGGACCACGTGCGCGCGATCGTCGCCGCGATCGGCGGCGCCGAGCCCCGGCCGATCCCGGAGCCGTCGCCGCGGCCGCGTTTCTCGGGCCTCGAGCCGTTCGAAATCGGCCCGGACACGGGCTTCGTGATGATCGGCGAGCGCACGAATGTGACGGGCTCTGCGCGGTTCCGGCGCATGGTCGAGGCGGACGACTGGGCCGGCGCCGCGGACGTCGCGCTCGAGCAGGTGCGCGGCGGCGCGAACTTCCTCGACGTGAACATGGACGCCGACCTGCTCGACAGCGTCCAGGCCATGACGACGTTCCTGAACCTCGTCGCGACCGAGCCCGAGGTCGCGCGGATCCCGGTGATGATCGACAGCTCGCGCTGGACGGTGCTCGAGGCCGGGCTGAAGTGCGTTCAGGGCAAGGGGATCGTCAACTCGATCAGCCTCAAGGAAGGCGAGGAGCAGTTCCTCGAGCAGGCGCGACGGATCCGCCGCTACGGCGCCGGCGTGGTCGTGATGGCGTTCGACGAGCAGGGTCAGGCCGACACGGTCGAGCGCAAGGTCGCGATCTGCGGGCGCGCGTACGACCTGCTCGTCGCCGACGGCTGGGCCCCTGAGGACTTGGTCTTCGACCCGAACGTGCTCGCGGTTGCGACCGGGATCGAAGAGCACGACGAATACGCGAAGGCGTTCATCGAGGCGCTGCCGCTGATCAAGGAGCGCTGCCCCGGTGTGCGCACGAGCGGCGGGATCTCGAACCTCTCGTTCTCGTTCCGCGGCAACGACGTCGTGCGCGAGGCGATGCACTCCGCGTTTCTCTTCCACGCGATCCGGGCCGGGCTCGACATGGGCATCGTCAACGCCGGCCAGCTGAGCGTCTACGAGGACATCGAGCCCGAGCTCCTCGAGCACGTCGAGGACGTGATCTTCAACCGCCGCGCCGACGGGACCGAACGGCTCGTCGAGCTGGCGAGCCGCGTCGAGGGCTCGGCGACGAAGCGCGAGCTCGACCTGTCGTGGCGGGAGGCCCCCGTGGAGGAGCGGCTCGCGCACGCGCTCGTCCACGGGATCGTCGACTTCATCGAGGAGGACACGGAGGAGGCTCGCACCCGTGCGCCGCGCGCGCTCGACGTGATCGAAGGGCCGCTCATGGACGGCATGAAGATCGTCGGCGACCTCTTCGGCGCGGGGAAGATGTTCCTGCCGCAGGTGGTGAAGAGCGCGCGGGCGATGAAGCGCGCGGTGGCGTACCTCGAGCCGTACATGGAGGCCGAGAAGGCCGCCGCGGGCGGGTCGAACGGACGCGCGCGCGGAAAGATCGTGCTCGCCACGGTCAAGGGAGACGTGCACGACATCGGCAAGAACATCGTCGGCGTCGTGCTCGGCTGCAACAACTACGAGGTGCTCGACCTCGGCGTGATGGTGCCGGCCGACACGATCCTCGACACCGCGCTCGCCGAGGACGCGAACGTCGTCGGACTCTCGGGCCTGATCACGCCCTCGCTCGACGAGATGGTGAACGTCGCGCGCGAGATGGAGCGGCGTGGGCTGAACTTGCCGCTGCTGATCGGAGGCGCCACCACGTCCAAGCAGCACACCGCGGTGCGGATCGCGCCCGCCTACGGGCAGCCGACGCTGCACGTCCTCGACGCTTCGCGGGTGGTCGGCGTCGTCTCGGATCTCCTCGAGCCCGACCGGCGCGACCGCCTCGACGCCGAGAACCGGGAGCTGCAGGAACGCCTGCGCGAGCAGCACGCCGAGAAGGAGCGCAAGCCGCTGCTGCCCTTCGCGGAGGCCCGCGCGAACGGCGAGCGTCTCTCGTTCGACGAGCTCGCCGTGCCGTCGTTCCTCGGGCCGCGCGCCGTCGAGCCCGACCTCGCGACGCTGCGCGAGTACGTGGACTGGCAGTTCTTCTTCCACGCGTGGGAGCTCAAGGGCAAGTTCCCGGCGATCCTCGAGCAGCCGGCCGCGCGCGACCTCTGGAACGACGCGCAGGAGCTGCTCGAGGAGATCGTGCGCGACAGGTCGCTGCAGGCGCGAGGCGTCTACGGCTTCTGGCCCGCGTCGTCCGACGGCGACGATATCGTTGTCGAACATGACAACACGGTCTTCAACATGCTGCGCCAGCAGAGCGCCTACGGCGACAGTCGCCCGAATCGCTCGCTGGCCGACTACTTTGCTCCGAGCGGCGACCACATCGGCGCGTTCGCGGTCACCGCCGGCCTCGGCGCCGAGCAGCTCGTCGCCCGCTACGAGGCCGAGCACGACGACTACCGCGCGATCATGGTCAAAGCGCTCGCCGACCGGCTGGCCGAGGCGTTTGCCGAGTACCTGCACGCAGTTGCGCGGCGTGAGTGGTACGAGAGCGGCCCAGAGCTGACCACCGAACAACTGATCTCCGAGCGTTTCACCGGCATCCGCCCTGCGTTCGGCTACCCCGCGTGTCCCGACCACACGGAGAAGCGCAAGCTCTTCGAGCTCCTCG
>Ga0193747_1000134_pt1 | contig 34283 bp, 24 predicted proteins | sample L1m2metaG_FD_143048 | JGI IMG/M metagenome (GOLD analysis project Ga0193747, IMG submission 143048) | Soil microbial communities from a riparian zone of the East river system, Colorado, United States - L1m2 | ecosystem: Environmental > Terrestrial > Soil > Riparian zone | place: USA: East River... | reverse complement strand
CGTGTCTCACTCTGGAGACGGGATTGGTTTTGGGCGCTGCTCTTAATCGCTTTTGTTTTCATTGCTTACACCCAGGTTTTTCGGGCGGGCTTTATCTGGGATGATGAATCGCATCTGACGCAGAATCCTTGCGTTGTCGGCCCACTCGGCTTGAAGGAAATCTGGATCACGACCCAAGCCGTCTATTATCCGCTCGTGCTGACGGCCTTTTGGGCACTGCACAAGTTTTTCGGGCTAAACCCGCTGCCATATCACCTTCTCAACATTTTATTGCACGCCGCCTCGGCAATTCTGCTTTGGCGCGTCCTGCAAGTAATCCGGGTCCGAGGCGCCTGGCTGGGTGCTGCACTTTGGGCTTTACATCCCGTAATGGTGCAATCGGTCGGGTGGGTCACGGAGCTAAAGAACACGCAGTCCTGCGTATTTTATCTGCTCTCGATCCTTTTCTTTTTGAAATGGGAGGATCAAGGAGCGGCAGTCTCTAGCTCGCCTCAGCGGCGGATTGGAGACCGCCGCTCCTTGGTTTTCGCTTTGTCTTTGCTTTTCTTTCTTCTGGCGACGCTAAGCAAGCCTTCGGTGGTGATGCTGCCTTTTGTGCTCGCGCTTTGCGTCTGGTGGATGCGAGGAAAAATCCGTTGGCGCGATACGCTGGCGCTTGCCCCATTTGCTCTGATTTCGGTTGTCGCGAGCGCGTGGACGATTTGGGAACAGAAATTTCACGCGGGCGCCGTCGGTCCGGACTGGGAGCAAACATTCCCGGAACGTCTAATCATCGCTGGTAAAGCCATTTGGTTCTATCTCGGCAAACTGCTGTGGCCGCATCCTCTGATCTTCATCTATCCACGGTGGGACGTTGATTCGTCGAAAGTCGTTGCATATCTCCCGTTGCTGGCAGCAATAGTCGGGCTGGTTGCGTTGTGGTTTATCCACGCAAAATGGGGCCGTGCTCTGTTCTTTGCCGCCTCTTACTACGTCATCTCCCTGTTTCCTGTGCTCGGCTTTTTCAGCGTGTATTTCTTTCGTTACTCATTTGTAAGCGATCATTTTCAGTACCTTGCCAGCATGGGACCGCTCGCGTTGACAGGAGCAGGAATCGCAACTCTTCTCGGCCGTTTTTGTGAAACACCGGACCACTTCGTGTCTCACCCGGACACGGCGCCGCGATCGGGCAGCACCATCGCTAGTCCGCGATGGCGATTGGTTTTGAGCGGTGGCCTCTGCGGAATCTTTCTGGTTTCGCTCGGCTTTTTGACGTGGCGGCAGACCGCGGAATATCGCGATCCCTTTGCCTTATACAGAGCGACGCTGCAAGAAAATCCGGGTTGCTGGATGGCGCATTACAATCTCGGCGTCGTTCTCAGCGAGCAGGGAGAAGCGGATCAGGCGATCGATCATTACCGGCGAGCCGTTGACCTGCGGCCTGATTACGCAAAGGCACATTACAACTTGGGCCGGCTTTTGGTTGAGCACGGTCAGCTTGCCGACGCAATTGCCCATTGCGAAAAAGCCGCTGCGCTTAATCCCGCTGATGCAGACGCACAAAACAATCTTGGTGTTACGCTTTTTGGGATTGGGCGCGCTGACGACGCGATTGCGCATTATCGGAAGGCGCTCGAAATTTCTCCCGAAAATGTGGCTGCGCTAAGTAACCTGGCATGGTTGCTGGCGACGTCTTCCGATCCTTCTCTGCGAAACGGATCCGAGGCTGTGCGGTTGGCCGAACGCGCCGACTCCGCGAGTTCCAGGAGCGAGAAGCACCCGAGCGTTCTCCGGATTTTGGCCGCGGCCTACGCCGAAGCCGGCCAGTTTGCCGAGGCTAAAGAGACGGCACAGCGCGCGTTGGAAGGAGCGAACGTCCAAGGCAACATCACTTTGGCCGAGGAGCTGCAAGGAGAGCTTGCCCTGTACGACTTGGGGTTGCCGTACCACAGATAAAACGGTAAATCGCGTTCGGCCACGAATGGTTTCCGTCATTCTCGAAGCGGGACCCGCGTGCGGTAGAGAGTAATTTCTTCTTCCAGCTTCCTTGCGAGCTCCGGTTTGTTCTGCCCGCTAGCAATTGCCTTGGCTTCCTCCGCTGTGGCGACCGCTTCGGTGAATTGTCCAGCCTCTGCACGCGCAGCGGCAAGTGTACGAACGAAATTTGGATCTCTGCCGCCCGAGACCTCGACGGCTTTCACCGCCAACGCAACGGCGCGCGGGCCGTTGCGCATTGATGAGTCGGAAGAAGTCGCCAGAATCCATGCGAGGTTGTTCAACCCGACACTATCGTCTGGAGCTATATTCAGCGCTTGCTCATACTCCGAGATTGCTTCTTGCAACTTTCCTTGCTTGCGAAGCGCGGTGGCGACATTGGTGTGAGCTTCTGAGTCGCGTGGCCTTATTGCGAGCGCCTTTCGCCATTGGGCGATCGCTTCGCCGATCCGGCCCTGTTGAAATAACACACTTCCGAGATTGAAGTATGCATCAGCGTAATCAGGACGCAGCCTTGCAGCTTCCTGAAGGTGGTTCATTGCTTCGTCCCAAAGCTGCTTCCTGGCAAGAGCATTACCAAGGTTGTTTTCAATGAGTGCCGCACCAAGGCTGTAATGGGACTCAGTGTTCCTGGATCGTATATCTAGCGCTGCCTGAAACTGTGAAATAGCTTTATCCAATTCTCCTTTGCGCAGAAAGAGAAAGCCCAGGTTATTATGCGCGACGTCGTTTTCGCCAGTAACGGCGAGCGTGTGATTCCACAGCGTCTCACTGTTTTTCCAATATGAAGCTTGGACAAGAGCGCACACGCCCAAGCTCACGATTGCTATTGCGGCGATAACACAGACTGCAGCACGACGGACACGCCTTGATTGCAAGAGCAGATCGCCAACCATCCATGCTATAATGATGTACAGGCCGATCTGTGGCAGATACGTATAACGATCAGCATGCGCTTGCTCACCGACCTGAACGAGGCCAATTACTGGAACGAGCATTCCCAAATACCAAAACCAGCCCGTGATAAGGTAAGGCTTTGTCCGTCGCCAATAAATTGTTAGCAGACTGATACTAACAAGCAAGGTGATAGCCACTGTAACTTGTAGAAGTGGCAGACGATCGTTCGGATGCGGATAGAACACCGCAAGCCGCACCGGCCATAACATCTGCCAAATGTAGATAACATAAGTCACAAACGTATTCTCCAGCCTCCATAGCAACGGCAGCTGATCGATTGCGCTCGGACTTTGCCTTTGCGCAAAGAGAGTCGCAATGCATGAAAAGGCGGACAGCGCGAACAACGGAATTTTTTCCGTGATCAAGCGTGGCCGCCGAGTTCGGACCTCTGATTTCTGATCTCCAACTCTACGGAGAGGCCAGTAATCCAACAGCAACAGCACGAACGGCAGCGTTACGAGCATCGGCTTTGACATCAGCCCAAAAGCGAAAGGCAGCGCCATGAGCAGATATCGAGGGGCGGAGGGCGCGCGCGCATAGTGAGCATACGCGGCCAGCGTCAGCATGAAAAACACCGCACTCAGGACATCCTTTCGCTCAGCTATCCACGCCACCGATTCAACGTGCAATGGGTAAATGGCAAAGAGCGCAGCCACGAATGCGCTTTGCCAAAACGCACCCGTCATTTGCTTGAGCACCAGAAAGAGCAACAGCACCGAGATTGAATGAAGAATGACGTTCGTGAGGTGATGGCCGCCGGCGTTTAGTCCATACAGCTGGCAATCGAGCATGTGGGAAAGCGTGGTCAGCGGATGCCAGTTCCGCGCATGAGTGTGCGTGAATGCGCCAATTATTCCTTCAGTGGAAAGTCCTCTTATGACGAGCGGATTTTCGTAGACGTAAACGTGATCATCAAAATTGACGAAATCGTGAGACAAGGTTTGACCAAATACGGCCCAGGTGACTGCCACCAGACCAAGGCACACGAGGCTGTCGGTGAGCCGTGATTTCGCACGCCGGCCGCGGACACCCGAGCCAGAGACACGGGACAAATGGTTGCGGCGGTTCGAAACCTGCCGCTGCTTCATGGCGCGCGTGCTAAAGCGACGAGCTGCCATTTGTTATACTTGGGTCACGCAGCGGTCTGCCGGATCGGTAAAGAGCAATATTGCTTTCCAGTTCGGCGGCCAAAGCAGGGTTGCCCTGGCTAGTTGCCAACTCGGCGCCGCGCTGCGCGGTTTCAGCGGCGTCAGCAAAACGTCCACTCTCAGCGTACGCGGCGGCAAGCACTTTATAAATCATCGCGATCTTGCCGCCAGAGATGCGAAGTGCTCTTTCGGCCAACTCGACCGCGCGCGTTCCATCTCGGATTGAGTCTTCTGGACAAGTTGCGAACACCCACGCAAGATTGCTCGTCGCGTTTCCGTTCTCTGGTTGCGTTGCCAGTGCCTCCTGCCACTGGTCGATAGCTTCTCTTACGCGCCCTTGTTGAATCAAGGCTGTTCCCAGAGTGTTACGCGCCTCCACGTTCGCAGGTTCTAACTCCAAGAATTTGCGATAATGAACCATCGCTTCGGCCACTTGCCCTTTTTTCAGCAGAGCCTTCGCGAGATTGTCATGAGCCGGCGCGTTTTCAGGACGCAGATCTACGGCTGCTTGCAGCTTGGAAATGGCGTCGTCCAGTTGTCCTTTGTCCAGGAAAATGATACCGAGATTATTCAAGGCAACGTCGTTGTTGCTGGTAACAGCGAGCGCATGGGTAAACAGCGTTTCGCTGTCGCGCCAGTAAGATGTTTGCAGCCAGCTGCGCCAAGTTAAAACAGCAACTACAATCAGGGCAGCAGCGCCCAGAGCTATCCGTTGAAAGCGCCATGAGCGAGTCAAATCGGTTACCGCCCAGGTCGCCGCGATATAAAGACCGATCTGCGGCAAATATGTGTAGCGATCTGCGTGTCCCTGCCATCCTACTTGCACCAGTCCAATCACTGGAACAAGCATGCCGAGGTACCACAACCAACCGGTCACGAAATAAGGTGCTTTTTTTCCAAAGACAAATGCTGCCGCAGTGATTCCAACAAGAACAGCCAGGGCTAAACTGATTTCCCATACTGGCACTCTGTTTTCCGGGTGCGGGTAGAAGACAGCGAGCCTTACCGGCCAGAACATTTGCCGGATGTAAACAACATAGGCGATTAAGGCATTACTAATTCTCGCCGGCACCGGCAACTGCTCAGTCCAACCGATTGCTCCCTGTTGAGCCAGAAATGTGACGATGCTTGAAACGGCAGAAAGCGCGAGCAGCGGAATTTTTTCGACAACGAGTTGTAACACCTGGCGTCCGGTGTTAGATCGGTGGGCTTCAAATCTCCCGAGCGGCCAATAGTCGAGAAGTAAAAGAACGAATGGCAGTGTAACCAGCATCGGTTTGGACATCAGTCCGAGGGCGAAGACAAGGGCCACTGTTAAGTAGCGGCCAATCGATGGTGCGCGCGTGTAACGCGAGTATGCGAGCAGGGTGAGCATGAAGAAAAACGCGCTCAGCACGTCTTTGCGTTCCGCGATCCACGCCACCGACTCCACATGCAACGGTTGCACGGCGAAAACCGCGGAGACAAACGCGCTTCGCCACAAGGCCCCCGTCATGCACTCCAGGGCCACAAAAAGAAGGACGACGGCGAGGGAGTGCAGGAGGACATTGGTAAAGTGGTGCCAGCCTGCGTTTAATCCGTGCAGCTGACAATCGAGCATATGTGTGATCGTCGTCAGCGGATGCCAGTTTTCAGAATGAATGTGAGTGAATGCCCACGCCACATTGGCGAAGTTGATGCCATTTGTGATCCTCGCGTTTTGATAGACGTAATGGGGATCATCGTAGTTAACGAAGTCGTAGCGGAGCGTTTGTGAAAACACCACCCATGTAACAACTGTAAGGCACACGCAAACAGCGGTGAGCGTCCAGCGCGACGTCGACTTACTTCTAGTTATTTGGTCCACGATTGCGATTGCGAAAATCCGAATGGCAAAATCATAACCAATGGTGATGGCGTACCGTCGCTTGCTTGCTCATTTGTGCTTCGTTATCTCTCATTTCTAGGATTTTCTTTCGTAGATCAAAATATAACTCCCCAGCTCCGGCACCGATGCTGGTACTTGTTCGAAATAGTAATCGGTTCGATCTGCAGAAAGGGTATTTACGAAGCCGACGACTTTGTAGTACTGATTGAGATATTCGTTTGCCCAAGTGAGAATCAATTGTTCGGAATCAGAGTGCCGGGACCACGAAGCACCTATCGCTACAGAAATGACGTACCGCGGGCGCGCAAGCTCGATCTCGCTTATCATTTCTTCCTGCATTCGTCGCGCGTAGCTCTGCGTCTCCATTAGCGCATAGGTATAGATGTAACCCGTGGCGGAGTGTCGCCTTGAATAAAAATAAATCTGCGGCTCGGAACCGAGAATCGCAATCGTATCGCTCGGGCTGGAGTGGTCCCGCAAGTACTCTGCAATCCTAATAGACTCTGGAAACGGATTCGATCCGAACGCGATTCGACAGGCTTCAGGAGCAGAAACTTCAAAGTAGAATTGTCGTTCGGCAAGGATCGGCTGGCTCAACGCTACGCAAAACACCAGAAGCGGCGTAAATCGAACTAACCTGCCGCGGCTCGCGACAAAATCCGACAACGTGCTGATTGCGAGGCCACAAAGCAGTGAAACCGCAGGAAGAATAAAGATAAAATAGTGTTCTCGAAAATAAAATCCCGCGGAAAGCGCTAGCATGGAAACTGCCAGCAGACTGAGAAGAAAAACTGCGCCGCTGCGGGATCGCCTATTCCAAAGTCCACCTACGACGCCGAGACCACCTAATATCCACAGCGCCCATCCCGAGCGAATCAGGCTGCCAGCCATCACCGCAAAAATGGAAGGAGCCGCACGAAGAGGAATGCGGGTGCCATATTCGGCCGCGTAGTTGATTGTCCAAAACCAGAACTTCTCGAACACGGCTGCTTGCCACAGAATCAGACAAGTAAGTCCGAAAGGAATAATTGCGCCCGCGCCGAAGATCGAGATACGCAATGCGATCGTCTTAAATGTGGCGCGGCGACGAATATCATAGCAGAGGATAGATGTGGCTCCGAAGAGAATGAAAACCGCTGCTGGTTGTTTCATCAAAACGCCAATGCCAAAAAATACACCACTAGCAAAGACTCGGCCGAAGCCGCGCTGGTCTGACCGATCTAGTAGAAGCAGCAACGTTCCACCGAGCACCGGTAGCATCGCAAATTGCGAAGCGTGTGCCGCCAAACCCAACACCGACGGGCTCAGCGAAACAACCCCGTACGTTGTCGCGGCGGCGACACCTGCCGGCAAGCCGAACAGTCGCCGGCCAATGAAAAAGATCACGACGATCGACGCAGCATTGATCAGCAGCAAACCAATGTGAACGCCGATGATTGTTTCTCCGAAGCTCGCCATAAGCACTGCATAGGCGGCGTACGTTCCCGGAAATTTCATGTTGTAGGCGAGCTTGTAAGGCGGGATGCCTTGCAATATGAGCTGGCCGGCATAAGCGTACTCGCCCTCGTCGCGTTCGAGCGGAATTCCCAAAAGACGAATCCTGATTGCAATGACGAGAGTAAAAGCGATTATCGTCAGAGCCCACCATGCAAATTGCACGAGCTTTCCGTTGATGTCGGTCTTGCTCACGACGAAAGCTCCTATTTCGATGAGAAACGGAATGTTGCAACTGAAGGTGGCGCCCGAAATTTCGGGTGAACCGCTTTGGAGTGTGATCGCTTGTGGCTAGCGTATGCACGAAATCGCGAGGCGCATTTTTTCCCCGCCCGGTCGCGCGCTGATTTTCACTGTCGTCCTGGCGGCCGTGACGATCGTTGCGTACCGACCTGCCTGGCATGGGGGATTTCTGTGGGACGACGACGCCTATATCATCAACAACGAATTATTAACTACGCCGCATGGTTGGCAGCGGATTTGGTTTTCCCTCGATTCCCCGTCGCAGTATTTCCCGCTCACTTACAGTACATTTCGCGTCGAGCACGCGTTGTGGGGCCTAAACACGACTGGTTATCACTGGGTCAGCCTTCTGCTTCATGTTGGCAATGCTCTTCTGGTGTGGGTGGTGTTGGCGCGGTTAGGAGTACCCGGCTCGTGGTTAGCTGCGGCAATTTTTGCGCTACATCCAGTGCAGGTCGAGTCAGTGGCATGGATCACCGAACGCAAAAACGTGCTGATGGCCTTTTTCTTTTTGCTGACGCTGCTTGCGTGGATTGCGTTTGTCGACGAGCGAACTCGGCGCCAGTGGATCTTTTATTGTCTGGCGCTGATTTTTTATGTGCTGGCCCTCTCGGCGAAAGCAACCGCCTGCACCCTCCCGGCCGCATTGTTCTTGATTCTTTGGTTAGAGAAAAAGCCGATCACGATGCGCCGTTTGATGCAAATTGTTCCTTTTGTCGTCCTCGGCATTGGCATGGGGTTACTCGCAGTTTGGTGGGAACGCCATCATCAGGGAACAAACCGCGCCGTGTTTACCTTTCTCAGCCCGATCGAGCGAATACTTGTCGCGAGCCGGGCTGTTTGGTTTTACCTGAGCAAAATCTTTTGGCCCTCCAAGCTGACCTTTATTTATCCGAGATGGAACACTTCACCTGCTGACTTACTAAATTACATCTGGTTGCTCGCTGGCATCGCGGCGTGCGTGGTCATCTACTTCCTTAGGCGATACTTCGGGCGCGGTATCGAAGTCGCGGCCGCATTTTTCGTTGCCACACTCAGCCCGGTGCTCGGGTTCATCATGCTGTTCACGTTTCGCTACACATTCGTCGCCGACCATTACCAGTATCTTGCGTGCATCGGCCCGATCGCGCTTGCGAGCGCGGGCATAATCAGTTTGTCGGACAAATTTAGCCAGTACCGCGCCGTCATTGTAAGCGCTGCGTTGTTAATCGTTGCAAGCTTGGCGACGCTGACGTGGCGGCAAGCCGCGACGTACACCGATATTGAAACGCTTTGGCGCACCACGCTTGCTAGGAACCCGAAATGCTGGATGGCTCATACTAATATCGGGCTTGTCCTTTTCCAGAAGGGTCAGATCGACGATGCCATTGGTCATTATCGATCGGCCTTGCAAATGCAGCCGGACTGGTGGGATGCCGAGTACAATCTCGGCACGGCTCTTTTGGCCAAAGGCCAGGTGGACGAAGCGATTCTGCATTGTGAGAAGGCCGTGTCCATGCGACCAACCGATCCCGATGCTCAAGTCTCCTTGGGTAACCTTCTTCTTCAAAAGGGCCGTATTGACGAAGCAATCGCTCATTACCAAAAGGCAATAACGGTACGTCCCGATTACTTTCTCGCTCGTTACGGACTCGGTCAGGCTTTGCTGGAGAAAGGCGACCTCGACAGTGCCATCCAGGTTTGCCGGAGTGCACTGTTGCTCCGACCTTTGGATGCAGATTGTCACACGACGCTGGCTATCGCTCTGGAGGAAAAAGGCAACCCCGCGGAAGCAATCCAGCATTACCAGAAAGCGCTGGAGCTTGCACCGAGCTCCATTCCCACGCTTACCAATCTAGCGTGGCTACTGGCGACATCGCAGGACGCGTCACTGCGAAATGGTCTGAAAGCGGTTGAGCTTGCGAAACAAGCCGATCAACTGGTCGGAGGCACGAACGCCCTTGTGTTGCGCACTTTGGCGGCCGCGTACGCGGAGAACGGCGAATTCGCGAATGCGATTAGAACTGCCCAGTCTGCAATGCAGCTCGCGCGGATGCACGGCGAGGACTCTCTCATGACGGATCTCGATCAACAGAACGCGTTGTATCAACTCGGGATGCCATACCGAGACACGGCGAAATAGCGAGCGAGGCGCGGGTGGTTAAAAAGCGTTACATCGGCTTACGATTTAACTGTGCGACGATTTACTTACGTGGCGGAAGCCGCAGCTATCACAACTCGTCACGCAGGATTTTGAAAACGTCTGTGCTCTCGATAACACCTTGCAGAGTATCTGTTCCGGGGCCGCTGCCGAATGCAACGACATCTTCAACTGTGACCAGCGCCGACTTTGTGTAAATCGCCGCCGGCTCGGGCTGTTCCTGTGTAGGTTCCTTGGTTTCGACCGGGTCCTGGTTCACCGGTAATTTTGCCGCCCCGTATGACTTCATTCCGTGCGGCCCCGTTGCCCAGGTAATCCATGGCTGACCAGCTGAATTGAAACCCAGCAGCGCGATTCCACTGTCTTTCCGAAAAGGAAACCCATTCAAGCTCATCCCGCCAATGGCCGCATCACCGCAGACGATGATTGTAGATTTTGGCCCGCCGTAACTTCGCGCGACGCCGACCGCGCGGTCTAGTTCGAGCGTTTGTGTCAGAGTTCGCTCCCCATTGTTTTCTTCAGCCGCCTTCCGCATCAAGCTTGCGTCTACCACGAGTAAATAGCCTCCTGCGTTGTACTGCAGCAATTGGATGGCTCGCCTCACCATGTCCGAAAGACTGGGCTGCTGGCCTCGCTCCTCCACCTGATTTGCGAACGCAAGATCGTTGTTGCTGAAGATGCCGAAAAGTTTCGACCGGCGCCACGCTGGAACCGCTTCCAAATCCGTGCGCGTGCGGACGATGTCGAATCCGTTGCCACGAAGTTCCAGCAACAGATCGCGCGTGTCTTGTCTTTCGCCGCCTTTTGTGGCTGGAATAAATTGCGCCGCGCCGCCACCCATTGCGATGTCAATGTTTGCGCGATCCACAAACTCGGCTGCGATCTTCTCCGGGTCGTTCGGATCTCCTGTGTGCGCGTAGAACGCTGCGCTTGTGAGGTCGGTGAGCTTTGCGTCCGTGACTAAGCCTGTGACTCGTCCGTATTCGCGTGCCAGCTCAATGATACTCTTGAGCGGCTTGCCCTCGCCGTTGACCGCGATCGCGCGATTGGTTACACGCTCACCGGTGGCGATCGCGCTTGCGGCGGCCGCCTGATCAGGTGCAGCGAAGTCCTTCGAGTAATTCATGACCAGCGCGGCGTACGGCATAGAGTCCATACTTAGACGCGTGCCCGCTCCAGAGGCGTAGGTGCGAGTAGGCGCCAGCCTTCCAGGCGAAAGCCCCTCTCCGACAAATAAGATAATGCCGAAGGGCTTTCGGATGACCCAGTGCTGAAAATAAATGACGCCCACTCCCGCGAAGGCGAAGAGACAGACGAGAGCGAGCAACTGGTTGCGCCACTTCATTTTCCCCCTCTGTAACGGCGGTCTTCGACGGCTGCAAATGATCTAAAATTCGACAGAAACAAAGAACTGCTTGTCCACGTTCTCGTTCATCGGCAAAGTGCGGGAACATGGCTGGCCCGGTGATGCTCATCATTCGCGACGGGTGGGGCATCAATCCCGGCGGCCCCGAGAAGCGTGAAGAGAACGGCAACGCAACGCTGCTCGCATCCACGGCGTTTCACGATCATCTGTATGCCGACTATCCCTGGTCGCGATTGAGCGCCAGCGGCATGGACGTTGGGTTACCACAGGGACAGATGGGCAACTCGGAAGTTGGCCACCTTAATCTCGGAGCTGGCAGGATCGTTTATCAGGATCTCACCCGGATTAATAAGGCCGTCGCCGATGGCGAACTGGAACGCAATCCTGTTTTGCAGGACGCCCTGGCTGCTGCTCGCGGACATCGGATGCATCTCCTCGGGCTGGTGTCCGACGGCGGCGTGCACAGCCATTATTCGCACATGATCGCGCTGGCGAACGCCGCACATGCAGCAGGAGTTACAGAAATTCTCGTGCACGCGTTCACCGATGGACGAGACACGTCGCCCACTGGCGGTGCGGGTTTTCTAAGGACGTGCGAAAAGGAACTCAAGAACGGCGGCGCTAAGATCATCACTGTGGTCGGGCGGTATTACGCGATGGATCGCGACCGCCGGTGGGACCGCACAAAAAAAGCATGGGACGCAATCGTTCTTGGTCGCGGTGAGTTCTGCGAATCATCACCCGCTGCCGCTGTGGAGCGACAATACTCGCTTGGCAAGACCGACGAATTCATGCCTCCGCTCGTTTTCGCCTTTCCGAACGAACAGCGTATCCGCGACAGCGATACGGTTTTGTTTTTTAACTTTCGCGCCGACCGTGCCCGCCAGCTCTCACAAGCGTTTTTGCTAAAAGACTTCGACGGGTTCGATCGCGAAGTGTGGCCACGAGTTCATTTCGTCTCGCTCACTCAGTATGATGTTCGGTATTCTTCGCCGTTCGTCTTTGCGCCCGAAGAACTCAAACAGATTTTAGGGGAGATCGTCAGCGCTGCCGGCAAACGGCAATTGCGCATCGCCGAGACGGAGAAGTACGCACATGTGACTTACTTTTTTAATGGCGGAATCGAAAAGTCCTTTCCTGGTGAAGACCGAAGACTCATTCCTTCGCCAAAAGTCGCCACGTACGATTTGAAACCGGAGATGAGCGCGTTCGAAGTCACCGACGAACTACTCGCACACTTGGCGGACTACGATTTGATCATTTTGAATTTCGCCAATCCCGACATGGTCGGTCACACCGGCGTTGTCGAGGCTGGGATCAAGGCGGTGGAGACGGTCGACGCATGCTGCGCCCGCATTATTCCAAAACTTCTAGAACTCGACGGGAAAGCGTTGGTTACCGCGGACCACGGCAACTGCGAGCAGATGCGCAACCCTGACGGCTCGCCGCACACCTCGCATACCAGCTACCTTGTGCACTTCATCTATGTTGCCAACGACGCGGCGAAGTTCCGCTGCGAAGACGGGATTCTGGCCGACGTCGCGCCGACTCTTTTATTTCTGCTCGGCTTGCCGCAACCGAAAGAAATGACCGGGCACAATTTGCTCGTTCCAGTCTAGAGAGAGTTCTCGACTTAAGTTCCGTGTTCCCGCCACAGCGATTCGGTGCAACACGTGAAGGCGATTGGCGGGTGTGGACTCGTGCCAAATTGGTTTGCGGACGAGTATTAGTGTGTCGTTTGATTCAAGCAGAGCGCCCCAGCCGACAGGCACTTCCGATTCGCGGAATAATTGCTGGGGCAGCACAATGAAAAACAAATTCGCGCAGCGATAGCGAATTAGCTTCTCGAATTTTGTGCAATCGTAGAGCCGATTTTGCAGCGCGCCCAATTCGCGCATGAGACGCGCATAACCCCGGTGGCCGATCGCCCTGAAGTTCTCGGAATCGAACTCCGGGAAAAGCGAATCGCCGTTGTGCAGGTTTGGATAATGCGTGCGGAGGCGTGTTTCGAGAAGTTGGCGACGATTACAGATCGCTTCGAGTCGCTGGCGCGCGGCCTCGCTGTGACAGTTGTCTCGTCGCAAATCACACAGCGCCTGTTTGCATTCGAACACCGCTGTTGATCCAATTTGCTTCGGGACAGACCGATAGCCGGCCACATCGGCGCGATATCGGCATCGAGGCAAAGTCACTTCCATCGCGCACGCGGAAAATCCGTGTGTCTGCGCCCAAATAAACGCGAGCTGCTTGAGCCGGGCGTGTTGTGTTGTTTCGCCGTGGCGGTTTGTTACTCTCGCAGCCATGTCGCGAGTTCACGTGCCCAGTAGGTGATGATGATGTCTGCGCCAGCGCGCTTAAGCGCCGTCATGATCTCAAGAACGGCGGCGCGCTCATCGAAAATTCCTTTCTCGACCGCAGCTTTGACCATGGCGTACTCGCCGCTGACGTGATAGACGGCGGTTGGTTTTCCGAAGCGTTCACGCATGCGCCACAAGACGTCGAGATACGGCAGGGCAGGTTTCACCATCACAATGTCCGCCCCTTCCTCGATATCCAGCGCTGCTTCTCGCAGAGCTTCGTTTGCGTTCGCAAAATCCATTTGGTACGAACGGCGGTCGCCGAATTGCGGCGGGCTTTCGGCTGCCTCGCGAAACGGTCCGTAAAACACCGACGCAAATTTCGCGTCGTAACTCATGATGCCTGTTTGATCGAATCCGCTCGCATCGAGCGCCTCGCGAATTGCGCCGATGCGGCCGTCCATCATGTCGCTAGGCGCCACAACATCCGCGCCTGCGGCGGCATGAGAGAGTGCCGTCTTCACCAAAAGTTCCACGCTTTCGTCGTTCAGAACATGAAAATGGTCGCCGTCAATTCGGGTGACACCACAATGGCCGTGGCTCATGTATTCGCAGAGGCAAACGTCAGTGATCGCGATCAATTCCGGACATCTGGATTTGATTGCTCGGAGCGCTTCTTGAATCACTCCGTTTTCTGCGTAAGCGCCGCGCGCTTGCTCATCTTTTTGCGCTGGGATTCCGAAAAGCAGGATTGCTTGCAGCCCGAGATCCTGAGCTCGGCGCGCTTCGTCGACAACCTCTTTCACCGGCAACTGAAAAACTCCTAGCATACTCGCGACAGGACGGCGTTGGTCCAATTTTTCGCTCACGAACAGCGGCAAAACAAAATCGTGAATGGTTAAATGCGTCTCACGGACGAGGTTCCGCAGGGCAGGGGAGCGCCGCAGGCGACGCGGTCGATGGACCAATTTTCTCACAGGGCGAGGCTACCCGCGCGGCGCGATTGTCGCAAGCCGACCGTGCTACCGGGTGCGTGACGAATGCTTGACGGCGCGGAGCGTTGGGTGTCTGCATCTTAGCCGTGGCGCGTGGCTCCGATTATTTGTTGATCGATGTCAGTAACTCGTATGCAAAACTTGCGTTCGCATCGAGAGAGCGAGTCTCCAATCCCACGCGCGTCCCTACGGCGGAGCTTTCAAGCAGTGTGGTCGCTGAATTTTTGAGGCGGCGCCAGGTAAAGAAACTCGTCGTCTCATCAGTGGTGCCGACAAAAAACTCTGCGATCTCGAAGGCCGCGCGCAACAAGGCCCAAGTGCTCTGGCTGGATTGGAAGCTGAAGCTGGGTGTCACGATTGATTATCCCAAACCCAAATCGATAGGCGCGGATCGCCTGGCGAACGCCGCAGCTGTTGCCGAACTTCATGGATGTCCTGCCATCGTTGTGGATTTCGGAACAGCGGTGACTTTCGATGTGGTTTCCGAAGGGCGCAGGTACATCGGCGGCGTGATTGCGCCGGGACTCGAAGCGATGACAAATTTTCTTTATCAACGGACGGCGCTCCTCCCGAGGCTGTCGCTGAAAGAGCCACATCGTGCCGTGGGCAAATCGACGGTTGAGGCAATGCGTTCCGGCGCCATCTTCGGCTACCGTGGATTGGTTCGCGAGATTCTGGCGCGAATCAGAGCGGAGCAGTTTTCGCGCAAAAAAGTTGCCGTCGTTGCGACTGGCGGTTATGCGCGCCTTATTGCCAGCCAGCTGCCGGAGGTCGCGGTGATTCATCCGCACCTGACTCTCGAAGGATTGCGGATCGTGGGGACCTTGAATTAATCAGCGAGACCCGCGACCGCTCGGCTTTGCGCCGGAGTAGGCGTTCGGTGCTTTTGCACGACGAAAATGTTTTTCCGAACCGGACTAAAAATCTTCGCGCTAAACGCAATTTCGACTTGTCAGGGATGCTAATCAGGGCTTGAGTCGGGGTCTCATGAGAATCTGGGAGATCACTGCGATCGTAGCGTTGGCATGTAGTTCATTTGCCGCGGACAATGTTGCCCCGACCCAAGCGGAGTTGGAGGAGATGTACAACACCGCGTATCGTGCATTCGACGCGGGCAAATCTCCAGAGGCGCTAAAGCAACTCGACGCGATCGATGCGCGGCAGCCCGATCTTGCCCCGTCGAAGAACCTGCGCGGTGTCATCCTCATGCGGCAGGGCAACTATGATCAGGCTGAAGCCGCACTGACCGAAGCGGCACGGATCGATCCTAAGTTTTGGAATTCGCGCTTTAATCTGGCGGAGATCCCATTTCTCAAAAAAGATTGGGCAGAGGCCAGAAAACGCTTCGAGCAATTGCTCTCCACCGGTCAGTCCGATCTGGCAAAGGAAGCTTCGCAGCTGATCCAATACAAGATCTTGCTGACTTATCTGATGGAGGGCAAAAGCAACATGGTCGATTCCATTCTGGCCAAGCTCGAGCTTTCGCCCGATACCCCCGCTGTTGATTATGTGAAGGCAGCGGTCGCGCTCCAACAGAAGAACGAAGCGGAAGCAAAGGATTGGATCAGCGGGGCGGAAAAGAATTACTCACCGCAGCTGAACAAGCTTTTCGTGGAATCGCTGTATGAAGTCGGTTGGATGGAAAAACCATCTGGCCAACGGCGAGCTTCGCTACCGCTCATGACGGCAGCCGAACGCACGGAAAAGACGAAGGCGTTTGCGCGTTCAAAATTCGAGCAATCGCAGCAGACGTTTCGGCAGCGCGATTTTGCTACGGCGCTGAACCTGGTGGACGAAGCGGACAAGGCGGATCCCAATCAGCCCGCCACCCTAAATTTGCGAGGCGAAATTCTGATGCAGCAGGGGAAATTCGACGATGCCGAGGCCGCTTTCAAGAAGGCGGCGAAGTTGGACCCGAAACTTCGCGATGCGCAATACAATCTCGCGCAAATTCCATTCAAAAAGAAAGAGTACGCAAAAGCGCGCGACCGGTTCGAGACGTTGTATAAACGCATACCCGGCGGCGACAAAAACCAGGCGGCGGCGCTGCTCAAGTTCAAAATTTACATGACCCTTTTGATGGAGGGCAAAGAGAGCCGGGCGCATTCGATGATGGAGGAATTCCAATTCACGGGCGACACCCCAGCGCTCTATTACGCGCAGGCAGGATGGGAGTATAAGCACAATAATGCGCAAAAGGCCGAGGAATGGACCAACTCTGCCAACAAGATTTACTCGCAGGCGCTCAACGGCGTTTTTGCTGATGCTTTCTATGATGTCGGGTGGTTGCAAAGACCAGAAGGCACAGCCGCGCCTGCAGTGGCGTTCGATACAACGAATGTAGCGTCCCAGGCGGAGGGCGGTCCGGCAGTTGAGCCGAGTCCAATCCCGGACAAGGTGTTTGCCACAAGCAAACACGGGGAAGCGTCGAAGGGAGAAGCGCTTGCTTTGGCTCCGGCAGTGCAAGGACAAAATACGGGGATCGAACTTGCGAGCGCCGACGAAATAGCTAAACAGCCGACCACCTTCGGCTCAAGCGCGCCGCCGGGAGAAACGAGTTCTGAGCCAGAACAGCCTGGATCCAAATCACCTACAGTTGGCGGCGAATCGACAGCCGCGTCGAAAGCTGTCGGGGCTGAGACGTCGCAGGCGTCGCCCGCTTCCAATGATCAGAATAATCAGCAAGCGGTAGGCCAACCAAGTCCGTCCGAGAAATCCGCTGTGGAACAAGCGCCCGCTAAGGTGCTGGTATCAGGGTCGGGAATTACTGGCACCCAGTTTGCGGCGAGCCGCCGAACGTGGCTCGTGGGCGGACTGCTGCTGGCCGGCATTGTTCTGTTGGCTTGGGTAATCGTGCCCGTCGTTCGCCGGAATGCTTTCAACGTCCCGCGTCACTTGCGGCTTGAGCCTCCTCCAGGCCCTGCAGCCGCTACCGCTGCCGCGATCAAACCTAGAGTAGTGCCATCGCAAACGAGCGGTGTACAAGGCAACGGCTTTGTTGGTGGACCGCGCCAGATTTCTGTGCAATTAACTGCATCGGCACCCTTCTCGCGGTCCGGGTTGCATGCAATAGTGAGATCTGGCGGCGCTTTCCACAGAGCGATCGAGCCGCACAATTCGGATTCACCGGATTCTAGATATCGCCGGGACGTTCCAGCCGCCGGTGGAATTAGGACGGTGACGGACTTAAAGGCTACACTCGCCGCGCCGAGGGAAGAGCCCGGTGCGTTACCCCTGGCCGCTGAGGTGGCCGCAACGTCGGCTACGGAGCCAGTAGCAGACGCTATGACGGAGCCGCCTGCGCTAGAGCAAGCAGTTCCGCAAGTGCCGCTGCTAAGGGAAGAGTCCGGTGCGTTACCCCTGGCCGCTGAGGTAGTCGCAACATCCTCTACGGAGCCACCAATAGCAGACGCTGTGACGGAACTGCCTGCGCTAGAGCAAGCAATTCCGCAAGTGCCGCCGCCGAGGGAAGAGTCCGGTGCGTTACCCCTGGCCGCTGAGGTAGCCGCAACGTCGTCTACGGAGCCAGTAGCAGACACTATGACGGAGCCGACTGCGCTAGAGCAAGCAATTCCGCAAGTACCGCTGCTAAGGGAAGAGTCCGGTGCGTTATCCATGGCCGCCGAGGTAGCCGCAACGTCGTCTACGGAGCCAGTAGCAGACACTATGACGGAGCCGACTGCGCTAGAGCAAGCAATTCCGCAAGTACCGCTGCTAAGGGAAGAGTCCGGTGCGTTACCCCTAGCCGCCGAGGTAGCCGCAACGTCGACTACGGAGCCAGTAGCAGACGCTATAACGGAGCCGCCTGCGCTAGAGCAAGCAATTCCGCAAGTACCGCTGCTAAGGGAAGAGTCCGGTGCGTTACCCCTAGCCGCCGAGGTAGCCGCAACGTCGACTACGGAGCCAGTAGCAGACGCTATGACGGAGCCGCCTGCGCTAGAGCAAGCAATTCCGCAAGTGCCCGCTTACGGGATGGAATCCTCCACAGTTGAAGCAGTCGACGAGGTCCAACGTGACGCTCCAACTGGCATTCGCGGCCAGTCTGCATCATCACAAGTAGCCACACTCGCAACTATGTCTGAAACAACCCATACTCCGCTCGCTCCAATAATCAAAGCTACGGTCCCGCCCGTAGCGTGGCCACAACCACCCGGCACCATGCATTCTACCGTCGAAGTGACTTTCTGCTTCGAGGTTGCTTCTGTGCAGCTAACGCCGGCCTTCAAAGTCGGTGCCTTGCAAGTCCGGCCGGCGTCCAAGGCGGTGACTATCCGTCTGACTCCTCTCCAAGACTCGCAGCCAGTGACCGATTCGGAAGTCGTTTTTGAGGTTGCAAACGTTGGACTCACAGGAGACGCGCTTGGCAAAATACAAGTGGTTCGTTCTCAACAGCAAAAGCCGTTGGCTGCCGGCTCGCCTTCATTTGCGATCGCAGATTTGCAATTCGTACCTGGCCTCAGGGCCGCGCCAATCTGGCTTACTCCTTCCCAGCAGGGACGGGCATCGGTAAAAGTCAGAGCCGCCTTCCAAATCAGCGCGATTCAGTTTTCGCCGTCGTTTGAGGTTGCCTCTGTTATACTCAATCCAACTTCCAAGCGAGTCCGCGTACAGCTGCCGGGTGTGAATTCAAATACAGCTGAGGGGGGGCCGGTATTCGAGATTGCAAATGTCCAGCTCACTGAGGGCGGTGAAATCCGCATGATGCAGCTAAATCTGCTCGGCTAGCGCTCGAAACAAGTCGTTCCCGGTTATCGTCTTCTTCATTTTTCGGTTGCGATCACTTCGTGACTGTCACCGCGCTGCACCGGACCATCGAATCCTGCGCTGCGCCAGTGTTTTCATGAGCGACCGAACTATTGGGGGATGATCTTGCTCACGGCGCAGGTTTTTTGTCAAAGGTGACTTCGCCATGCCAGGCTGAGACGGGAAGCGGCGTCTCTCGACCTTTAACGGGTCAAACCCCATCGTCCGCGGCCGTAACTCTGGAAACGTTTGTCCCGACTCAAATATGATTGCAGCGTATTGTCCCCAATTGCCTTGCCACGTTCTCGCAATCGTTGCGACAAAGTTGTCTTTTCCAGGGCGGTACCGGCTTCGGTCAAAACGCGGAAGATCGCGTTTACCCCTGACATTTTGGCCAAATCGCCTACTTCTGATGTCGCGCTCGCTAATGGAAGCGGCCAAAACTGCTCATGTCCAGCAAGAGCAGCTAAAGCATTTGCCGCCTCATCAAGTTTGTCGGCGATCTTACGAAGTTCAGCAGCTTTCAATTTTAGCTGAGAGATTGCTTCCACAGTGAAAAATAGGTATGGAAAACAAGCTTATCAAGGACAGCAATTAAGTTTCTGATTTTTATGTTTTCGGTGCTTGTTATCTCCGTGAATTTTCGCTCGAGTTTAATGCGGGCATCTTGCAGCCGAAGCGCGATATCTTGTTTGATGAGAATCCGGATTTGAGGTTTAGCGAAGGCAGCCAACTCACAAAAACGTCCCGGCGGATCAACTTACAGTCGAAATGGACTTCTCACGCCGTATTCCGGGCATTGGATGCGTACTATATCCGAATGAAGTGGCTCCACACTTCACGGAAGGCTGGGGTCGGCCCGATCCAGCAATTTTAGCTGCATCGTGGAAATCTGGCCCCTTTCGCTGATCTCTAAATTCGCAATTTCGCACACGCGAGTTCCCTCTTCGCCGCCGGGAGGGGCGTCAGGCAATTGCACAAATACCCGTTTGGAGCTCGAGTTGAAAATAACGGAAGCAATCTCAAACAATGGGGAAAACTCTACCATCCTGATTTCGCACGGGACTGTCACGAAGACAGTCGCTTGGGCCGGTTGGGATGGCGTGAGTTGGACTGGTGCAGCCTCGAAGTTAGGGACGAGGTGCAATCCCGCTGGCGCAAATGAACGCGAACCATTCGCAACAGGCCTTTGCTGTTGAGAGGGAAGCATCCGAAGAATGCCTAATGTGCCGCCGACAGGCTCAATTTTTGCCGCTTCAAAACTGACTTGTAAATTCTCGGTTGTCTGCGAGTGAGGCTGCAAAGCCAAGCGCATCGTGACCAACCTGGATGCGGGGCGTACTGTCAAGGCACCCATTTCGAAGGTTGGCGTCAGCTGGACAGATGTGATCTCGAAGGAGAAGGTGACTTGCACCGACGTTCCAGTTGGGTCAGTGGGGGGCGTTTTGCCGATCATAGCGGATGGTGACTTGTCAACTTCAGCAGCTGGGATTTGCGTGGTGTCTGGCATGGTTGGAAGTGTCGTTGTTTGTAGAAATACGTGCTCAGCGGAAACGGTATTTTGGAAATTAGATGCGGGTTCAGGGATCGCCCGAGCCGGGGACGACTGAATCTCAGTGAAAGTTGTTTCGTAACACGTACCTTTTCCTTGTTCAATCGATTTAACTCGACGCTTTGCTGGCGCTGCCGTGGCGGGCAGCACGACATCCCCTCCTGCTCGGAGGATTCTGCCAGAATCTCCCGACGTTTTCGCAGAAAGCCCAGTTAGTTCACCTGATTCGCAAAGGAGCTGGCGCTTGGCCTCGTGCCAATCCGAATCTGCGTTGCCAGGCAGCGCAAACCTTCGGCGGCGTTCGGAAAGGAAGTAGGCCCGAAGGCGAATCTCCTCGTCCGATGGCTCGGGGCGTCGCTCCATCTGGTGAGGCATTGGAAGGACTGCCGAAGGCGATGCTCCATTCGGCGTCCGTCGGATATCTACCGGCGAGCTCTCTACCGTTTGTTCGACAACTCCCCCCGCTGAGGATTCACAGATTAGCTCAGCCAGCGGCTCCAACTGACCATTTGGCCCGTCCTTACGGTAAGCCGCCTCCAGCATAGGTTGCTCCTCATCGATAAGTCCAACTTCAGGCTCGGCTGATGTTAGCGCGGAACGGCGTGCAACTTGCCCTGCACTTTCCTTAAGCGGCCAAGACTCCTCATGTCCAGCTAGCGCAGCTAAAGCATTTGCCGCCTCGTCAAGTTTGTCAATGATCTCACGAAGTTCAGCAAGTTCCGATTTTAGGTTAAAGATTGTTTCCACACCTTAATACAAGTAACGGAAAAACAAGCTTGTCAAGGAAAGTAATCAAGATTTTCATTTTTGTACTTTCTGGCGTATTCCAGTGTGACTTCACTGGACCGATCCTGACTCAAGCGATGACCCGTTGGGCACGAGCACGATCTTGCCTATCACGTCTCCCTTCGCGAGCAACTCCTGCGCGTGTCTGGGCTGGGCAAGAGTTTAGCAGGGCATTCAAACTGCAACGCGCATAATAGTCTTGACAGGGGACGGCCCTTTTCTGCGTTAATTCTCTTTTCGCAGTCAGCTTTGAGCACTTCTTCATACGCAGATCGACCTTCGAACCAATATGATACGAAACAAAACTATCGTATTTATCGCCACATGCTGCGCCTGGTTTGTGGCTTCATCCTTGAATGCGGCTATTATTCCAGCTGGAACAATCCTTAGTGTAAGCACCGAGAGTTCTATCTCTTCGCAGGATCCAGTTGGTAGAACCTTCGCGGCGAAGATCAACGAGGACGTTGCGGTCAAAAGGACGGTTCTATTGAGAGCTGGAACAATGGCGCTTGGAAAGATTCAAACCTCTCGCGCTAATCCGCGCAAATCTGAGCCACTAAGTCTGGAATTAACGTGGATTTCGGTGGATGGACGCAACGTCGCGGTAAAGACGGACGCCATCCAGCCTGCCTTCCCACTAACGACCGGGCAACAGGCGCGATATAGACATACTGCCGGCACATCGGTGCTTAGCCCGGGAACCAAGTTTCGGTTCCGACTTGCACAAGCGGTCACCTGGTGACGGTTGGGCAATTGTTGCCGGTCTTGCGAATCGGGAGGCAGAAATTGATTGGCCCGAGCGGAATTAGCCAGAGCACACTTGCGACGCGAAGGCTAGGCTCCCTGCGTGGTGTGCGGTTTCAACACCGCTAAACTGTTTCGTCGCATAAAACCGAAAATTGTGTTTTCACAATAACGGTTTTTTGGTCTGATGTGTGATCGTTCAGTTGAGTGATTGCCCGTTGGAATCTAAAAACAGGAAATCAACTTCATCGCGCGCAATTGCTTCCAACAGTTTTTCGTAGGTTGGCGCTTTCCCCTTCCGTGAGCACGCGCCACAAACGCACGCGCAATTAAGGTCGTCGTCGAGCCGCGCTCAAAGGCTGACATTCCTTTTGGATCTGGTCAATCAGTCTCTCGAAAAGGTCGCAGTTCATAAGCGGAACGCTCTGCGTCACTCATTCGGCTGCTGTCGCAAGGAGCAAATCAAAAAAAGAGGGACAAGTCGCGCTCGAGATGGGCAATTCGCCGAAGATCGTGAAAGACCATTACTTCGAAATTGTCGATGAGCGAGCGGCGCGCGAGCAGACGGCCGATTTCAAAGAGTGGTGAGTTTTCGGTCGCCGGCAAAAAAGTCGGCCAAGACGCCGTCCAATGGCTATGACCCACGTTTATTTAGCAGCAAGAAAAACAACGCGGTGTAGATCACGCCGAGCATGAACCACGGCGTTATTACGTCTGACATTATTGCGTGGGCCCGGACCTGAAGTTCCCAATATAGGAACCCCGAGAGTTGGGGTCAGGTGGTAAAATCTTTCACCTTTAGATAATGAAAGGCGCCAAAGGCGATGAACACGACTAGGGCCGCAACTGTTTGTATTTCTTGCGTCTTGTTCATGATGCCGGTGTTGAGTTTTGACCGACTACTGCCGCTTTGAGTTCTGTGGGGAGTCTTTGCATGATCACCTAATATATCCTGCTCAATTTGATCAATTAGCCTTCGAAGATTCAAAAGCGGGACCTCCCTCACACCAGCTTCCTCTGCGTCAGAAATCTTTTGCTGAATAATTCTGATCACATCTCTCGCCGTCACGTCGAAAAGTTTTAGGCGAAGTAGGAACGGAGAAAAGATCAAAAGTGCAGCTCGTGGCGTTATCACGCAATTGTAACACTTGCCTTTTCAGATTAAGAGATCCTGCGCCTCAGCTAATGGGCGGCACCGGTCATGTAAAATTCGACAGGAATTCTCACCTTCGAGACTGTCCCAGGTTTAAATCGCCAATTCCGGAACGCATTGACCGCGGATTCATCTAAGGTTGTGTCTCCAGTACTTTGCTCTATTGAAGCTGCGGTTACGCGGCCGCTCGCAGGATCGACCGATACCATGCAAACTCCAACTCCCGTAACGCTGTCCGAACGTTTCCTGGCCGGATACTTGGGGATGGGCGTGAACGTTGCAAAGACTTTCGCCGAAGCATACGAAGTGATTTCTGCAGTGCTTGTGCCTTCGGGCGACTTGCCTGGCGCTATTTTTCTGTGCTTCGGTTTTGGCGACGGCGAAGGCGTTGCTTCTTCGGCGGGCTCTTGTGCAATTTGTACGGACGGTCCTGAAGTTGTCGGTTGCTGAGGCCCTGAAGCGGTGCTGGGATTTTGCGAAGAGCTTGCTGTTGTGCCTGCTTCCCCGATCTGCTTTTGCAGGGTGTCGAATTTGCTTTCTAGTTCCGCCTTCTCGTTCTGCAGTTTCAAGAGTTCCGTTTGAGCTTTCGTCGCCTTGTCTTCTGCCTCTGCGATCTTCGCTTCTGCGGCCGCCACGGTGGCTTCGCGGGTCTTGAGTTCTGCTTCCCGATGTTCAACTGCATCGCGGGCGGCGTTCGCATTCGCCAAATCTGTACGCAGCACATCCACTCTATAACTGCCAACCAGTCCGTAAATCGCTGCGCTCAGCAAGAGTAGACCGGACAGCACTAGCAAGATGATGTTCGATGTAACGCCAGAAATTGTGGATTGCGGTCCCAGCATACAGCAACTTCCAAATTAGGGCGGCAAAGGCAATTCGCAACAAGCTCGTCGATGTCTGGCCAAGTCGATGGGGTGATCATGCTGGGCACAGTTCCGCCGTGAGCGCGTATAGCAGATTCAAGCTCCACAAAAGCGGATAGTTCGTTTTAGCGATTCCCCGACGACTGTTTGCGGTGCAGGTTTGCTCGATTCAAGCTGCGCGCTCACTTCCTGGGATTTGCGACACCTCCAGATTTGCCTGAGGTCTGCAATTTCCTTCTTGACGATGCTATTTTGGTGATGTCACTAACTGTAATTTCAGTCTCGACATTTATCGACAAATACGCCACTAACATTACGATTACATCAATTCCCGGTATTGGAATGAGCAGGATTGTTTCCTCAACATTCGCCTTGCAAGCGGCACCAGAGGATCGGACTGCTGCCCGCGAGGAGGATCGCGTTGGGGAACTGGTTAGGCTCGGGAAGTTGACCGATTTTACTTTTCTCGGTCGCAAATATGTGTCGATACGGGAAGTCTGCGGTGGGAGCAAGCAAGATCTGAAGGCCGGTCGTCCACCGCGCTTGGTGGAGCACCGTTTCGTTGAGCGGTCGACAGCAGCTCCGAAGGAGGATTCGCAAGCTTCGCTTGGCGAGTATGCGGGATCGTATTTCAAGAAACAACGCGAAGCGGCGAATGAGAAGCGGCGCGCAGAATTCTGGAACAAATGGCAGGTAGCCCTGGAGGCGAGAAAAAATGAGCGAAAAGCCTGATGTAAGAGATGCATGTGTGAGTCATTTGCGCGCAAAAAAATTCTTGATGTCTGCACTCGCAGAGTTCGGCGGAAAATTTGTTCGGCAAATAGCGGCGGTAAATCAAGTGGAAGCAGCTCCGCCGCGAAAAACGCGATGGCTTAGGGTTTCCTGATCTTTAAAAGAAAAAAAGGCGACCTCGCAAGATAGCGATCCAAAATCCGCCCGCTTTGGCGTTCGTTTCGACCAAGTTGCCCGCTTCGTCGTAAACGCGAATCATAAGGATCATAGGATTCGGCCGAACCGCTGACACGCCACGTATGACGCTCGTGTGCCCTGTGTTCTACGTGAGGGTGTTTAGTGCACAAGTCTGCGATCCGCGATACGGATAGGTGTGTCGCCGCAGAAATCGCTTCTGAACTCCGAAATCGGTAATGCCCATCTTTAACGCTCCGGCAGAGAAATTGGTAAATCCGATTGCTATCACGCCGATCTTTTGCGGTCTTGATTGCCCGCAAAATGAACACGACGGAACAACCGCCGACGATCGCGGATTCGAGAAGGTATTTGCTGATCATATGAACCACCGTCGAACCTAAACAGGTCGGCTTACGATGAATCGAGCAAAGACTGGATTAGAACTGGTGTATCCACGTTGCACGGCAAAATTGAACGCCCGCATGATCAATTGTCGGCAGTGATTCCGTCTGACTATCGAGAGATTGAGCGAGCGCAACCAATCGTCGATCCGTGTGCTTGTAATGGCTGCGACCGACTCCCGATCAAACGTTTTGGCGAAAGTCGCCAGGTGAAATCGAAGGTCGTCTAACTCAAACTGTGAACCGGCGCGTTCATTTTGCGTCGCTACGAGAAACTCATCAACAAGCTTTGCCACGGTACATGACTTCTCCTCGGCCTCTAGGTGTTGAATAAAAAAATTCGTCGCATCTTTTATCGTTTTGCCGTACCCGTTGAGCCTGTTGGCACACTCTGCCAGCGTCCGCGCGTATTCTTCGGCCTCTGGCTCTCGGATGGGATCACATCGAAAATCAGGATTTTTAGTCCGGGCAAACGCGATCGCCTCTTCTTCCGTCGCAAAAATCTTTTTCTTGCCCTTTGATGTGTTGCGGTTCACCACAAATCTCACGCGCGGCTGGTTGGCATCACTACTCGGCATATCGATTTTCTTTGTTGTGGGTGCACCTGTGATTGCGGGCAAAAGGGTTGGATGCATAAGTGAGTTTCCTTTCATTGCCCGGGCGCGTTGACCTGCAGCTGACTCTCTAATAGAGGGAGCAAGCAAGGGGCCCGTCCGGGGGGTTTTTCGACGTGTCTACGAAAAATCTCAGCAGGTTGTCAACAGTTATTTTCCTAGGCCATTTTACCTACGTGATTCGGCACGGAACTACAAAGGGCTGTTGCTACGACGAGGTTAAGAAGATCGCGAAAGACGCATTCTCGCCGAGCGCCAATCGGATGAAACAATATGCGCTGCATTTCTCGTTAAATGATAGGCAGTTATGGAGCGGTTGCTCAAATAGGCAGATGCCATCCCCACCAGATGACTCTCTTTGTCGTTTCCATTCTAGCGCCGTTTGGCGTCTTTTGAGGGGAGCGTGGCCAATTTGCGGTCGCGCTAGTAGTCAAATCGCGTGCAAACGCAGAACGAGAGATACCAAGTCCCAGCGGTGTTCGAGTAGCAAGTCTTCGGCTCGGCGGGACCGGCAACAACATCGGTCTGATGCGGTGGAATCTGCTCGGCGGCCCGAAGCGAGCTAAACCGACTACAGAATTTTTGTGCTGGTAGCGCCACCGCGACGCGACGCGCGATCAGTTCTAAATTTAATTCGTATTGAGCAAGCGTAATTGCTTCGGGAGAAACTCGCCATTTTTCCGGATCAATTTGCCGTCGAAATAAATTTCCCCGCCGCCGTAATCTGGACGCTGGATGCTGACCATGTCCCAGTGAACCTGGCTTCGGTTTCCGTTGTCGGCTTCCTCGTAGGCTTGTCCCGGAGTGAAATGGAATGAGCCGGCGATTTTTTCGTCGAACAAGATGTCGCGCATCGGCTGGAACACTCGCGGATTAAAGCCGAGCGAAAATTCGCCGATGTAACGCGCGCCCGTATCTGAATCGAGAATCTTGTTGAGTTTTTTCGTCTCGTTGCTTGACGCCTCGACGATTTTACCTCGCTTGAAATTAAGCCGGATACCGTCGAAAGCGGTGCCCTGATAGATGCTCGGCGCGTTAAAAGTGAGTTGGCCTTCCACGGAGTCTTTCACCGGAGCCGTGAAAACTTCGCCATCGGGAATGTTGCGATCACCGCCGCAAATGACGGCTGGAATTCCCTTGATACTAAAATTCAGATCCGTGCCGGGACCCTTGATTTGGACGCGGTCCGTTTGTTCCATCAGCCCCTTTAGCGCCTTCATACCGGGCTGCAGTTTGCGGTAGTCGAGTGTGCATACATCGAAAAAGAAATCTTCAAACGCTTCCGTGCTCATCCCTGCAAGTTGAGCCATCGAGGGTGTCGGCCACCGTAACACAACCCATTTCGTCCGTTTGACGCGCTGATCCTGCACCGGGCGCATCTTTTTGCCGATCAGCTGCATCTTTTCCGGCGGCACGTCCGCCAGCTCTGTGATGTTGTGACTGCCGCGCATCGCGATGTATGCGTTCATTTTTTTCATTCGCGCCATCTCATGACTTGCCATGATGTTTAGCTGTCGATCGGCGGCCTCTAGAGCGAGCGCGCGGTTCACTCGCGCGTGATATACCTGCGCAAACGGGACTCCTCCCACATTCCGCACCGCACGTATCAGCGCGACGGTCATGTCATCGGGAATATCGAATGCCTCGATCAAGACCGTCTCGTTGCGTTTAAGGCGAATGGAATATTCCACCAGCAGTTTTGCGAGTTTATCGAATCGCTCGTCGTGCATAGGCGTTTATCATTCCACCAGCCGGGCGCGATGCAACTGTAGCCGCTTTCCTTTGGAAAGCGCCGTACTGCGCCATTATCAGATCCGAAACGCGTCGCTCACAGAGCGACGGGTGCACTGAGTTTCGCGGCGAATGCGCCATCAAAACCGTCGCGAAAAGGAAGTGAATCTTTTTCCGTTTCCAATGCCAGGCCCGGCAGCTCGGCAAGGAGCCGTCGAACGACCTGTTCGTTTTCTTCGCGCTCAAGGCTGCATGTGCTGTAAACGAGTATGCCGCCGGGTTTCAGCAAACGAAGTACAGCGCGCGAGATGATCAACTGTTCGTTGGACATGCGGCTGAAATCTTCTGGTTGTAGTCGCCATCTCACGTCAATCCGTCGGCGCATGACTCCGGTGTTTGTGCACGGCGCATCTAAAAGAACCCGATCGAATGGCGCGATTGACAAAATTTCTTCTGGAGGATGATTGCGCGTCCAATCGTGGCGGACAGCACGAACGATCGTCGCACCCAGCCGGCCGACATTATCTTTCAGAATTTGGAGTCGCTCACAGTCGCGATCACAGGCAATAATAACTCCCCTGTTTTGCATGAGCTGCGCGAGATAGGCCGTTTTGCCGCCCGGTGCCGCACACGCGTCGAGGATTTTTTCTTCTGGCTTTGGATCGAGAAGCTGACACGCGATCGCGGTGCTGGGGTCCTGAATGTAGCAATGACCAGAATCGAGAGCGGCCGTTGGCAAGGTGTTGAATTCTACAAAATCTGGGTTGCCAGGTAGCGGTCGTGAGTCCGGGTACAGCTGTAAAAAGGTTTCCGGATCGGTCTTTATTCGATTAATCCGGCCATACATCGACGCAGGCCGATTGTTCCGTTTGCACAGGTCTTCGGTGTGTTCGGTGCCAAAGCGTTGTTGCCACCGTTCGAGCAGAAATTGCGGATGAGACGTTCGAACGAACAACGGCTGCGCGTCGGCCTGTGTAAGTAGCTCACTTCGCTGCCTGGTCGCGGCGCGAAGGACGGCATTGATGATCGGTCGCTGCTTTTGCGAGGCTAGGGCAACGGTCTCGTGCACGGCTGCGTGCTCAGGCGTTTTGAGTAGGAAAACTTGATGCAAGCCGAGTCGCAGGATATCGCGGACGTTGGTCTCGATGCGCGAAGCGCGCATACAACCGATCCAAAAATCGAGCAGCGTTAAATTGCGCAAAACGCCATAGAACAGTTCCAAGGCAAACGCACGATCGGACGGAGTGAGATCCGCGTTGGCAAGGAGCCCTGAGATAATGGAGTCGGCGAAGCGCTTTTCCTTTCGCCAAAGCCGCAAGGCCGCGAGCGCAGTTTGGCGAGCAGAACGCCGCGCCATAGTTCGTTACTGCGGCCTCACGCCTGCGCGTCCAACAGAGTAATAACTGAATCCGAATTGCCGCATCGTCTCAGGATCCAACAGATTTCGTCCGTCGAAGACGATCGGTGTCCGCATTTTGTCTTTCAACACCGCGAGGTCCACGTTTGCAAATTCATTCCAGTCTGTCGCGATGATCAGCGCTTCGGCATCAGTGACGGCTTCCAAAGCGGACGAGGCAAATTCCGCATCGGCGATCGCTTTTATACTGCGCGCCTTGTGCATTCCTTTCGGATCATAAGCGACCACATGTGCTCCTTCGCGTAGGAGCTGTTCCACCACCTCAATTGCGACCGATGAGCGCACATCGTCGGTATCCGGCTTGAATGTCAGACCCCACACCGCGACCCGCTTTTCGCGCAATACCCAGAGCGTCTCGCGGATCGTCTTGAGGAAACGCGCCTTTTGACCGTCGTTTATCCGTTGCACTTCTTTGAGCAGAGTAAATGGCCTTCCAAGCTGCTCACTGATGGCGATGAATGCCGCAATGTCTTTTGGGAAACAGGAGCCGCCATACCCGATTCCAGCGTTCAGAAAATCGCGTCCGATACGGTGATCCATCCCGATCCCGTCGGCCACTTTTTCCACGTCGGCTCCGCTCGCTTCGCAAATCGCGGACACCGCATTGATGTACGAAATTTTCAAGGCCAGGAATGAGTTCGCGCAATGTTTAATAAGCTCGGCACTACTAATGTCGGTCACGAGGATTGGTGCCATGAAAGGCTCATACACCTTTTTCATCAAATCGATCGCGTGTTCGCTTTGTGCTCCGATCACGATCCGGTCCGGATGCATGAGATCGGCCACTGCGCAGCCCTCCCGCAAAAACTCCGGATTACTGACTACGTCGAATTTTGCGCCGTGGCGGTTATAGCGTTTTATTGATTCCGCCACTTTTTCCCCTGTCTTCACAGGCACCGTGCTCTTGTCGACGATCACTCGATAATCGGTCAACACGCCTGCGATCTCTCGTGCAACTTTCTCCACGAAGCTGAGATCGACATCGCCGTCCGGCAGAGGCGGAGTCGGGACTGCGATAAAAATAATTTGTGAGCGCTCGACAGCTTCCTGAATATTGCCGGTGAAATGGAGTCGCTGCGCCGAGACGTTGCGGTGAACTATTTCCTCCAGTCCCGGTTCGTAGATCGGTATCTCGCCGGCTTTGAGCTGTTTCACTTTTTCGGAGTCGTTATCGACGCAAATGACATGATGGCCGACGTCAGCGAAACAGGCGCCCGTCACCAGGCCGACGTATCCGGAGCCGATAATTGATATATCCATGAATCACGAACGGTGTCGGCGAATCAGCCTCAGCACAAGTCGCGGAATTCTGACAGCGGTTTCGCCGCAATTCGCCACTTTAGGATCAGTCGCCCGACGACGTAGGATCGAAGTTTAAATCGAAACCAATTTTCGGGAACGCCTTGAGTGTTACGGTGAACAAGAGACCGTATTCTTTCACTCCCGAGTTATCGCGTATTACTCCGCCGAACGAGGCCACCCAGCTCGTTAGGTCCCGGTAAACCGCATAGCGCTGTTCCTGGAGAGTTTCAGTCGCGCCTTCATACTGCTCTTGAACAGCCAAGCCCCAGTTGTCGTTAACGCGAAGGTATCCGCCTACAACAAACAAGCTGCTATTGTCGAAAAACGGGTTCCCATTCAGATAGCGGTGCCCGAGATTCACTTGCAGATTCGACAGCGGTTGGATTGTCGCATATGTGTCGACTTCCGTGAAACCTTTCGCGAAAGCCGGCAGCTGAGAGTTCACAGAAAAAGACATCCACGGCAGGGGGTTAAACCGGAGATTGTTGAACAAATTTGAGTAATCCGTGCGATCGTACGGATTCTCGAAGTTTCTATCGACAAACGTATCCAGTTCAAGCCACGTAATCGTTGAATCGTCCCGCCGGGTTTCCAACTTGTTGCGGACACCCACGCGCCAGACCGTCCAGTCGGCAATCGAATCAATCGGGGTGAACTGTGGAAAATCGATTGCCCGAAGCTGCGTAGAAGGTTCAAATCGATCGAATTGTAAAACCGACAGGGGATTAGGTCCGTCTTCTTTCACGTAGGAAAAGTCGGTAAACGGCTGGAACACGTGCATCAATCCGTCTAAACCGAAAGCACGACTTTGCACATCCTCCCATTTTCGAGAGATCTTGAACGAAGCTTCCGCGCCCGTATCGAAGACGCTTCGAAACGTGTCTCCATCAAACTTGATGGGATTGGTTGTGGATGGTGGCGGCAGGATAGTGTTGGGCACCAGCGGGTTTGATGGCGGCACAAATATTGTTGATCCGAGATCCCAGGTCTTGCCGTAGTAAGTGCCTCGATATCCAACCCGGGGCATAAACGACAGCCAACCAAAATATGTGTTTGGAAAAACCAGTTGATGGAACGTGTCGAAACGCTCCGTGCCGTAATTCTTGATACCCGAGTCCTCAGGAAATTGGAGCCGTAAATTGGCAAATCCCGTCTCGCCTTCGTAAAATATCGGCCCGCCAAAGAGCGCATGCCGTTTGATGTCGAGTACCACTTCCGGCTGGCGTTCCGTGGTGGTGAAGAAATCGTTTGCCTGAAAACGCTCGATCCCAGTTAGGGTGAAAACCGGGTTTATTTTTGTCAACGCTACCACATTGTCTGGAACAGGATCAATCCGAAATTCTCCCTGGAAGAAATCCTGCATCACGTACTGGTCACTCAGCTTGGTGATGTTGGCGAGGCCATAGATGGAGTCGGTGAAATCCGTGTGGTCCTCGAGGCCAAGCCGGTATCGCGACTCAGGCACACCCACTCGCGGTATGTCGGTTTGATTGATCTCCGGGTTTTGGTCGTTGATGTAAAAAGTTTTTATCCGCGCCACACTGGTTTTGTCTTTCCCATATTCAATTGTCGGCTCAAAACCGATGGCTGGTCCGCGCCTGCCGAAATAATCCAGCCGGAGCCGGGCTTGAATATTGTCTGTGATCGGGAACGTGACCTGCGTAAGAAGCGATGGCCCCCACGTGCTGTAATACGCGGGGGAGATGGTAAAACTAAACGCGTTGTCGAGCGATTGGTAGAGATACGGAAACCAAAACACCGGCACCTTCCCGACGTATGCGGTGACGTTCAAAAAGATTACGCGATCCTTGTCATAAAGCCGAATCTTGTGGGCGTGCAGGTGAAAATCGGGCTTCGACGAATCGTGCGTCGTGAAAGTGCCGCCCTTGATGAGATAGGCATCGTCCTCCCCTTCAATCGAGGTCACATCGTTACCGGCCAGAAAGTAAGGTTGTGACTCCGTCCGTCCCTTGATCGCCCGGATCTTTTTCGTTTCAGTGTTGTAAATTCCGCTGTCGGCGTTGTAGAGGCTTACATCGCGATAAATTCGGACGTGACCCCTCAGCTCCACATCGTGTGTGGAGGGATTGTACTGTGCGTAGTCGGCGAAAATGTCCGTGTTCCCGATGTGAATCGCGACGTTGTCGCGGGCGGTCGCCAGGCCGTTTTCATATGTGGTTTGCCCGGTCGAAGTGATTTCAATTGGGGCATTCTCCGGAGTTTTGAATTCTCCGTGCATCCAACCGGCAGTCGCAAGCAGGCCGGCCAGCAAGAAAACCAGCGATCGCATGGCGACCGCCACCGTACTGCACCAAAGTCCCCCTGCAAAGGCAAAACCGCTCCAAACGCGAGAAAATGCTGCTGTCAGGCTGCCGTCACGAGGATTGCTTTCCCAGCGAGTTTTTAATTGAATCGGGGCGTGGTCCCTGCTGAAGACGAGGTGACGTCGCTGGGCGCGATTGGCGGAAATGCTCATTACGCCCCGGCGGCGTTTACTACCACGCACTGGAGCATGGTGCTGGAGGCACAAGGCGAATCGCCGGCGGCACATGAGGCACTTGAAAAGCTCTGCCGGATTTATTGGCGGCCCATTTACAGCTTTGTGCGGCGACAAGGGGCTGGGTCGGAGGAAGCGCAGGATCTCACACAAGGTTTTTTTGCTCTTTTGTTGGAGCGCCGGGACCTGCGGACTGTGCGCAAAGAGAAGGGGCGTCTACGTTCTTATCTGCTCACGGCGTTGAAACACTTTCTGGCCGACGAACACCGGCGCGCAATGGCGATCAAACGTGGCAAGGGCCAGCAGCTCATTCCGTTGGAAGAACTGCGTACTGAGGAACGGAGCGGCATGGAGCCAGCCGACCCGCTCACTGCCGAGCGCATTTACGAGCGCCGTTGGGCTTCGACATTGCTGGATCGCGTGCTGAGCCGATTAGAGGATACTTACCGTAAGCGAGGTAACGCGGCGTTGTTCGATTCGTTCAATCAATTGCTGGCAGACGAGCCGGGGGCGCCGTCGCAGGCGGATATTGCGGCGCAACTCGGAATGACCGAAAATGCCGTCTCGCAGGCCTTTCATCGATTTCGGCAAAGCTATCAATCGTTATTGCGCGAGGAAATTGCCCATACCGTTGCGACTCCCGGAGATATCGAAAACGAGTTGCGTTATTTGATTGCTGTGATTCGCGCATAAGGCTGGACAGAATTTTACGCAGTACAAGATGGGGACGCACGCCGAGTCTCGGGCAATGATCAGAGTATTCAGAATTTGCCGCAAATGCGGCGCGAAGATCTTTTCTGACGCGCCGAGAGGGCTTTGCACCGCGTGCGTGCTGGAAACGGCGCTCGGGATCGTTCCGGACGCTGTAGCCGCTGATCAGGAGAATGAAGCGGCGAATCGGCGAATGGGCGAATCGGCGAGGTCGCCGTCTCCCCGTTTCTCCGATTCGCCGTTTCAATCTGTTCCCATGCTGGGCGAGTTAGGCGATTACGAGTTGCTGGAAGAAATCGGACGTGGAGGTCAGGGGGTCGTGTTTCGTGCCCGGCAAAAGAGGCTCAATCGCACGGTTGCCTTAAAAGTCATTAGCCTT
>Ga0193747_1000132_pt1 | contig 35123 bp, 26 predicted proteins | sample L1m2metaG_FD_143048 | JGI IMG/M metagenome (GOLD analysis project Ga0193747, IMG submission 143048) | Soil microbial communities from a riparian zone of the East river system, Colorado, United States - L1m2 | ecosystem: Environmental > Terrestrial > Soil > Riparian zone | place: USA: East River... | reverse complement strand
GATCTTATCAAGCCCGCGAATGCCTTTAAGATTGACTACGCGCACGGGGCGGGTGATGTAGTCCTTCATGGTCGTCAAAAGATCCTGACCGCCGGCCATCGGTCGCGCGGCGTCATCGAGATCCTCCGGCGCCGGCGCCGACTTGAGGGCGCTGACGGCTTCGGCGACCGTGCCTGGACTGATCCACTCGAAAGCTTTCATGCACTCCTCCTTTCGCTCAGCAGGCCCATAAGGATTTTGTCAGGCGTAATGGGCAGTTCGCGCACGCGCACGCCGCAGGCATTGAAGACTGCGTTGGCCACCGCGCCAACCGCCGGAATGATTGCAGCTTCCGCGATGCCGATGACGACTTCGCGCTTGTCTTCGTCATCGATGAGTGGAACAAGTTCGGGCATTTCAAGTGAGCCCGGCAGTTTGTAATCCATGAAGGTCGGATTGAGTTGCATGCCGAGGTCTGCGTCAATCGCTCGCCCTTCCCAAAGAGCCATGCCGAGCGCTTGGATCATGCCGCCGTTGATCTGGCTTTCCATCGTGAGCCGATTGAGCGGCAGCCCGCCGTCCTGCACCTGGACCATTTTGATGGGCCGCACTTTACCGGTTTCCACATCAACCTCGACTTCCGCAAAGCAGACACCATGAACGCCGCGACTCTGAAGTTCCGAGCGCCACACCCCATGAGCGGTGATGCCCGCAGCGGGCAGCGCGGCACAAGCCTGTTTCCACGCAATCGTTTTTCCGCCACCGCTAACATTGCCGCCCGCGAAAGAGATTTCTTCCGGCTTTGCATTGCCTAAGAGCGGCGCGATCTTTTCGGCCACCGCAAGACGAGCTTTCACAGCCGCGTCTTTAACCGAAGGAGACAACGATGCGGCCGTAGTTGAGCCCCCCGAAGAGTTGGCCGAGCCTAGCTTTGAATTGCCTATCTGTTCGACTACGTCTTTAATACCGAGCCCCAACTCTTCGGCGACGATGGCGCGGGTGAACGTGCGCGTACCTGTACCCAAGTCCTGCGTGCCGACCGCAACCACGACCGAGCCATCGCGCGAGACGGTAACATCCACTTTGCATTGATCGTTCCCACCGCCTCCCCATGTGCCCGCGGCGCAACCCAGGCCTCGCTTATTTGGTCCAGGATTGCCGCCGGCCGTTGGATTTCGTCGTGCCCATCCAATCTCGCGGGCGGCGCGATCGAACTGATGCTTGTAAAATTCGTCGCGTACATTCTTCTTGCGAAACTCAACCGGGTCCATGCCAATCTTGTAAGCGAGTTCGTCGAGCAGCGACTCCATTGCGAATGACGCCTGCGGGTGGCCCGGTGCGCGCATAGCGATCGAAGAGTCTTCGTTGGTCTGCAGCGCATAAACCTCTCGATAAGAATCACCGACGCGATAAACCGCGTAAGGTTGTCCGGCCTGCGATCCCGGGCCTACGCCGCCCAATCGATACTGGGTCGCGCGGAGAGCGGTGAAGGTGCCATCCTTCTTCACGCCCGCTTTGAATTTCTGCCAGGAGCCCGAACGATTGCCGGCCATCACGAACTCGTCATAGCGCGTCAACATGAGCTTGACCGGAGTCTTTGTTTCCTTTGAAAGTCTACACGCGAGCATTCCTTCGATTCCGATTCCGAATTTCGAGCCAAAGCCGCCGCCCATATGCTGCACCGTCACGGTCACGCCGCTCTGCGGCAGACCTAGTTCTTTTGCGGCGTCGTCGGGAATCGTGAAGGTGCCCTGCGTCGTCGCATAGATAGTCGCTGCGTCGCCGCCAGAGTAATCGACCACCATTCCGTGCGTCTCCAGGCAGCAATGATGGACGCGCGCCGTGATGTATTCGGCTTCAACGATCTCATCGCTGCTTTTGAGGGCGGCTTCCACCTTTTCCACGTCTCCGGTCTTATTTGCCAGTCGCAAGTTTCTCTCATCGGGCTTTTTCGGATCCCTTGGAAGAACCTCGGGCGACTCCGGTTTAATCGCGTCGCGGGCAAGCACAACGTGTGGGAGCACCTCATACTCGACAACCAGCGCGCGTATGGCATCGTGCGCAATCTCCGGAGTGATCGCGGCGACCGCCGCAACGGGAGAGCCGGCGAAACGGAACTCTTTTAGCGGAGCTTGTATAATTGCCTTTACTCCGGGGATCTTCGAAGCCGCCGACGAATCAAACTTGGTAACCCGCGCATGAGCGTGAGGACATCTGCGCACACGTGCGTACAGCATACCGGGAAGCCTTATATCGTAGGTGTAACGGGCCGCGCCCGAGACCTTCAAGGGACCATCGACGCGCGTCAGACGATGATTCAACAACGTGTGCTTATCGTTCGGTCCCCAGGTCAGGCCCGCCACGTCGTCGACTTCGATTTCGACCATCTGCTCGACGCCATTCACAACTCGCGGCACGCGAAGTTTTTTCTTTTTTGGCGGCGTCGGCGAAGGTTGCGGTTGGGTCTGTTGCTGTTGTGGCATTAGCTGTCTCCGTTAATGCTCGAACTCTTGGTTATTAACCGTGGAAAAGCATTGCAAATTGAAAATTGAAAAATGCAAATTTTAAATTTTGGCGGGGTCCTAACTACTCTAATTTGCAATCTTCAATTCTCTTCTTAACCGCTCGTCCCACCTTTGGCCGCGGCCAGTGCAGCTTCGAACACCCGCGGGTAGGTGCCGCACCGACAGAAATTTCCTTTGCACGCTTCGCGCACTTCATCCAGCGTCGGACTGGGATTCTTTTTTAAATAAGCGGAAATCGTCGTCACGAACCCCGGCGTGCAGAAGCCGCACATCAAACCATCATGCTCGACGAAAGCTTTCTGCACTCCGTTCATATTCTCCGGCGAACCCAGACCTTCGACCGTCGTGAGTTTCGTCCCCGCAGCATCGACGGCCAGCACCAGGCATGAATACACCGGTCTGCCATCCATCATCACGGTGCAAGCGCCGCAACTACCCATGTCGCAAACCAGCTTTGGTCCGGTCACCGGTGGCTCCAGGCGATCGCGGATGGCGCTCAGAAGCGTCGTGCGCGGCTCGACAGTCACGTTACGCTTTTGACCGTTGAGATCGAGCACGAGATTTACATTTCCGCTGACCGGTTCGTCGGGCGCGCCGATTTTCGCCGCGACATTATCAGCGTCTCCGGTGAGCAGATGATCAGCCAGCGCCGCGCCGGCACCGGCCACGCCGACGCCTTTCAGAAACTTGCGCCGACTAGGATCGTAACGCGAGCTTTTCTTCCTCCGCTCCTGGTCATGATCGTCTGACATTTGCTTCCTCCTCGCGGACGGAAAAAGATAACTTCAGAATGAACTGGATGGGCTACATGTTAAGAGGAAACCGTGCCGCTCGCAAGCGGATTCTATCGCTGGCGGTGCGGCGGCAACGGTTGAGCCCGGTCCATCTAATCGCAGAGATTACCCACCCGCTACCGCAGGCGGTACTGAAACGGAATTCCGCAGTGTGCCAAGTTTCTCGATCGTTACTTCAAAGACATCTCCGGCTTTGAGCAATACCGGCGGGTCGCGAAAAATGCCGACACCCTCAGGCGTGCCCGTGGCAATTACGTCGCCCGGCTCCAACGTCATGCCCTGCGAAAGATAGGAGATCAGGTAAGCCACCCGGAAGATCATCTTGCCGGTGTTCGACGACTGCATGACTTCACCGTTCAGGCGCCCTTCGACGTTGAGAGACTGCACGTCCGCAATCTCGTCGCGCGTGGTAATGAACGGACCGAGCGGCGCAAAGGTATCGAGGCCCTTGCCACGCGTCCATTGGCCGTCGCCAAATTGCAAGTCGCGCGCACTGACGTCGTTAATTAGCGTGTAGCCGAAAACATAATCGAGCGCTGCGGCCTCGTCGACTCGTTTTGTCTTGCGGCCAATGATTACTGCCAACTCTGCTTCATAATCGACCTGACTACTGATGGTCGGCAGAACAATGGGTGCGTTATGGGCGCTCAATGAGTTGGAAAGCTTGTTGAAGATGAGCGGCGCCTTCGGCGGCTCTGCGCCCCCTTCGATCGCATGATCGACGTAATTGCGCCCGATCGCGAGAATCTTCTGTGGATAAACCGCGGGCAGAAACTCGATCTCATCAAGCGGATATGAACTTACTTGAGCGCGTGCGGAACTTGGTCCACCCGTAATCAGGGCATCGATTTCTTTTATTGCCGGCGCGCCGCGTCTGATCACCTCGAGGGTGCTGTTCGCCTTGAGCAACCAATCCGGCGGCTCGCCTCCGGAAGCTTGAACCGCGCGAGCCAGTTCCGCAACATCGCAAACCACATCGCCGAGCGCAATGCCCAATCTTTGCTGAGCGGATTCTTTTGTCTTGAACTGCGCCAGCTTCATCGTCAGTTAATCAGTTGATTTTCTTGATCTCAAATTCATGCGGTTTCATTGAGTGGTCAAACGTAATTTGAAACTTATCGAAGAATCCGTTGCGTCCCATTATGGCTGGAACCGAGAGCTTCTTCATGAAACCGCCCATAACCTCGAACGTCCAGTTATTCTCGATTTGTAACCGCAGGCGGTGAAAGTACAAAGACTCAGTTGGGCCACCTATTACCCCACCTATCGAGCTCGTTGGCGTTTTGCTTAGATCAATGTGAAGGAATTCGGCAACGTCAGTCTTAAACAAACAGTAAGGCGAACCGGAATCCACGACGGCCAGAATCGGCGGCGTCATTTGGTTCTGGAACAGACAGCGCACGCGAATCATGGGGATCCACATTTTCGAATCTCCTGGGTGTGCAGGGTCAGGTTGGTTAAGAGGAAAACCTGTGTAGGGCTTTCTCATTTCAGACCGGTGAGTAGACTGATGGAATCCACTGCTCAGGAGCCCAAATCAAGAGAGGATCATCCTCTCCATTCTCTTTGGCCTCATCCAGGGCTTCGGCAATGTTCTCGCCTTGTCCCACGACTTTACTTTCATCCTTAGCGAGAGCCAGCCAGCATTCTCGTGGCGCTTCCGATAGAACTATAGACAGATCGGCCATGATCCTTCTCCTGAACTCGCCTTAGAAGTTGGATGTTGCCAGAAGAAGAAAGGGTTTTCAAGTCAGGTGTTGAAACTTCCAATGTTTACTCAACCGAGCAATGCATAAGCTTCCGGCTTAGTTCGCGCCGCGCGCATCTCCGTAGATCCTTGACTTCCGAACGCCGCAGTTTCTTCCAGGCCTTCGGTAGCCAACTCGCCGATTTGGCCCAGCCGTACGCGCAGCCGCTGATTTACCATTTCCAAAATGTGTTTTGATTTGATTAATTCGTAATGTTCCAAAGCGCGACTAACCGTGATGCGTAGATCATCATTATTCCAGGGCTTGGTCAGGTAGCGATACACCAATCCGCAATTGATGGCTTCGATCAACGCGTCTACTTCCGTGTAACCGGTGAGCAGAATCTTCACCATCTGCGGTCTGAGGGCGACTGTGTTTTTCATCAACTCGATGCCGGTCATTTCAGGCATGCGCTGATCCGAGATCAGCAGCGCCACGTCGTGCTGTTGCAAAAGCGTTAGCGCCTCGGCGCCGGAGTTCGCCAGGAGCACCTGGTAATCGCTCCGAAACAGTCTTTCGAGCGTCCGCAAATTTACGAACTCATCGTCAACGATCATGATTTTGTATTTCATTGTGGAGTCTCCATTCAACCAATAACTGCGCCTCGTTTACGCGCAGGCTTCTGAAACGTCAGTCGAGATCGGTTTTGCATCAACGGGTATCGTGATTGTGAAGGTGGTTCCTCGTGCAACCGCGCTGTCGACCACGATGGCGCCGCCATGACGGACGATCACGCCGTGCGAGATCGACAGACCCAGCCCGGTGCCTTCGCCCACCGGTTTAGTGGTAAAGAAGGGATCGAATATATTCTTCAAGTGCTCAGGCTCAATGCCGGCGCCCGTGTCGCTGACTGAAACGATCACGTTCTCGCCTTCACAACGCGTCTTGATGCGGACTTCGCCCTCGGCTTCGCCAATCGCCTGAGCGGCATTGACCAACAGATTCATCCATACTTGATTTAGTTGAGCGGCGTAACAATTAACCTGGGGCAGTTCGCCATAATCGCGCAGCAAACGTATTCTTCCCGACTTGTAATACATCGACAGCAATCGGAGCGTGGCTTCGATCCCTTCGGTCAGGTCGACATGCTTGAGCTCGGCCTCATCCAGACGCGAAAACAAACGCAGATTTTGCACGATGTCCCGAATGCGCTCAGCGCCGATGTGGCAGTCGGAAAGAATCGAATCAAGGTCCGTCAGAATATCGTCATAGCCGGCCTCGATCTTCATTTCACGGATTCGCTCCGCAGCCGCCGGCGGCAGTCAGATAGCGCTCCAGCCGCTTGAGGTAGTCTTTCAGCAAAGCGATGTTGCTGTAGATGAAGCCGGCCGGGTTGTTAATCTCGTGCGCAACTCCGGCGGCGAGTTGGCCGAGCGAGGCCATCTTTTCCGTGTGAACGATCTGGGCCTGAAGACGCTCAAGTTCGGTCCCTCTTCGCGCCAGTTCTGCATTCTGGTTCTCCAGCGCTTCTTTATAGCGGCGAGCGTTGCGTAGAAGCGTACGCCGCTCCAGCGCTCGCTCTACGCAAAATGTCAAAACATCGAGTTCGCATGGCTTTAGCAGGTAATCAGACGCCCCGACTCTGATCGCGTCGAGTACTCTCTGCGTTCGATCGATGCCCGAGATCATGATCACCGCTGTGTCGGGATAACGCTCGATGATCTTGCGCAGCAACTCGATGCCGCCGAGCCCGGGCATCTGCATGTCGGAGAGAACCAGCGCGAACGGCTCTTGTGAGAGTCGTTCCAAAGCATCATAGGCATCGGCAGCCGTTACGCATGAATAGCTTTCATCCAGATAATCGGAAAACAAATTGCGCACGGACTCGTCGTCATCAACGATGAGAATGCGCCGATCGTGGTCTTCGACAAAAGGCAGATCGGCTGAGGAGGTCTTACTAATCCCAGACATCACCGGCGGTCGTTCTAACGTGAGCATGTCTGATTCACTAGTTATCATAGTCATGCCCAAAATTTTGGCGTCGATCGGGCTTTCAGTTAGCGCCGGTGAAGACCGCGGCAGGATCGATGCGCAGTCGCATGCGCGCGTCTGCCGGCGGCAGCCCGATATTGCCCTGGTAGAATTCGATGTGTGAATGCTTGTACAGAAGCGACGAGCCGCCCATTCCGGCAATGTTTCCGATCCTGACTCGATCGCCTTCCGGGCGAATCTCGAAATCGGCGATGTGAAAGACCGCCAGTGTGATGTCAGTCAAATTTCCCAGCTTTGGATAATAGAAAGTAACTGCCGCATCCGTGGGCGAGGGCTGAGGACTGTGCATGGTAAAACCGTTGGGAATGTAAAGCGGCGAATCTCCAGTCCCGCTGGAATTACCGTACAGATGAACTGCGTAAGAGAGATGGCCGCGTCTTAATTTTCCATCGTCGCCTATTATGTCGCCGCGATAGAGCGGGTACGACGCGGCGAGCCCGGCAGGTTCGAAGCCATTCCCCGCGGCCACGGCATTGGGCCCACCGAAGATCTGCGCCAGCGTTCTGTCGGATGCTTCCATCTCGGCGGTGTAGTGTTGGACGAGAGCATTGGCCGGCACCTTCTTGAAACTCGTGAACCCTGGCGGCCTCGAATAGTTCGACGGGAGCGACGCGCCGGCTGATGGGTCACCGACCATCCAGGTCTTCTGAACGCCCGTAGCATTCGCCATCCAGGTTTGCGTCACTGAACCGATTCCGTCATCGGCATAGTTGAAGGTGATCGTGCGGCCGGCGGAATCTACCACCCCATGCAACATCGAGCCATTTGACGTGTAGATGAAGTTAAGGTGATTGTTGCCGGCGTCCTTGATCTCTGCGCAACGAAATTCGCCGTCGGGATAGCGGACAAAAACGTACCTTGTGCCGTCGCTCGCGCGGATAGTTTTCTGGGCCCCATTGTCGGTGAGCTTAAGTTTATTTTCAGCGACCGAGACAAAGTTGTTCTTAATTGCAGTGGACTCGAATTCGATAAAATGAACGCCTGTGCCGTCACTGGAGATTGACGGCAGGAAGTATCTGGCGCGGGCATCGTCGTAATCCAAAGTTTCGAAGATCAGAAATCTGAATTGATCCATTGGATAACTGAGTGAGTGATCCAGGCCAGGCTTCAGTTGCTCGCTGAAAAAACTGAGCAGCGGAAACTGGCGGTTATCCACGTTCCACTTGTAATTGAAGAGCAATGATACGGCCCGCTCAACGGCTGAAGCTCTGGGAGTCACGACTTTGGTTCGATTCACGCCGCGATCAGGTTTTGCGTAGGAAGGATGGATAGCTCCGACGGCCAGACTTGCCGCGAATATGACGAGCAACGTGCGGCGAGCCAAACGGATCGGGCGATGGCAGAAGATTTCAGCTCTTGCGCCAGATCCTTTAGATTTTGCTGATCTCAAATCTGAAATTTCAGACGGAGACGAAAGATAATCCTTTTGGTGCATGTAAAGTTCTCCGTGTAATTTCTGCGCGACCGATGACGGCTAATTTGTGGCGCGACTGCTGACGGCGCCGGCCAAGACGCGAGTTCTTCTCGATCATTTTCGTGATCGGTAATTCCTTCTGGCTTTGAGAAATCGTGAGGTTGCGTCAGCTTTTGCCTGATTGTGACGTGACAGCAGGGCTTGCGACTGGTTGCAGAATCGGGGCTGATTCCTGGATGGCTGTCACTCTCGTCGCTGCGATATCAATAGAGACTGCGCAGCGTTGTCCTCGCGGGTTAGAGCAAGCTTTGTGCCGCCGAGCTTGCGAGCGATCAGTTAAGCGAGGCTATGAATTTCCGTTGAATGCTGGGGCATATTCGATGCTCGTAACGTTGCGGCGCAGCCGACAAGTTTCATCCACGCGGCGCTGATCGAGGCGTCTCTCCACAGCCGAACGACCCGCTCGCTGCTTTTTGCCTCTTTCTTTAACGATTCCGAATCGAGACGGGGCCAAGTGACTAAGCGGCTTGTCTAGCTGGCTTGACGTTGCCAACTAACATTCGAAGCGTATTTCGGATTTGCTCGGGGGTGAACGGTTTGGCAAGAAAAGCTGAGGCGCCCGCCGCGAAACTGCTCGCCATGAGCTTGATGTCATGCTGGGCGGAAATCATCATTATAGGAATTCTCATCAGCCGCTTCTCAGTGTGCATATAACGAATCATGTCGAGACCTTTAAGATGGGGCATCATCAGGTCGAAGATTGCGGCGCTGAAGTTACCGTCCGACTTGAGAATTCGGTAGGCTTCGCGCCCGTCGTTGGCAGTCACGACCACAAATCCCTCCCTCTGAATAGCTGAGGCTACTAATTTCCTGATCACGGGATCGTCGTCGACCACCAGGACTCGCCGCGAATACCGGCTCATCGTTAACATCGTTTCCTCCTCTGGCATTATGCGACTCCACTTGGACTGATCCCGACCAGCCAATTGAGATTAGTTCCGCGATAAGTAGCCCAACTGACAGTCCAACCCGTTCAAGATGCGTATCGGTAGCGAGTGACCGAAACAGCTCTAATCCGCTTTGAGCCGGGAGTTTTGGATTTATCTGCGGTCTGGGGGGAGCTCACTCGCGCAAACGGTTATGCGGCTTGACCGTAAATTTTTCTCTGCCCAAGCACGTGGGCAAAATAGAACGGGTGGTGACGAAGGCCACGGACTTTCGCCGTTAAGTCATGCAATCTCGGCGCCTTATTAACACCGACTCGAGAGAATGCACACTGCGTGCCAGCTTCGACTCTGTCATCGGGAAAAATCGGTAAGGCGAAAGCAATAGCGATTCAGTTCTCCAAAAAAAGGTTGCGCGGCAGGAATGCCAGGATTAGAATCCCTGCCGAGACAAGAGGTGCCCCGGTGTCGGATGCGTTTGTTGCGACATCATTAGCGTGATTCCCGACTTCAATTTCTTCACGCACCGCTCGAACCTCTCGCCTTCGCCAATTGGTTTCTCGGTTTGATGTGAGTCACGGACCGCAATTGCCGGCGCTTCCAACATGCGGCGTTGGTGATTATTCGTTTCTTAGAGCGGATAGCTTCATGCATGAGTGTGCCGAAACTTAAGACCTGGACCAAGAGCAAGGCTTGGATTGACCTGGCGATTACTTTTGTGGCCGCCGGGATAGTCTTCATTGTGGCAGGTCGTCTTGATTCCTTTGAGAAATTTTCCGCCTGGTCGGCGCGATACAATTCCTGGCAAGTGAATGAGGTTGCCGCTGTGCTCGTCTTTTTGGCCTTTGCTCTGGCAATCTTCTCCTGGAGAAGGTGGAGCGAGCTCAAGGCTCTCGAACGCAATGTCACCGAGCGCAAGCGCGCCGAAGAAGCATTGCGCCAGGCCGAACAGAAATACCGCGAAATCTTCGAAAACGCCGGTGAAGGAATCTTCCAAACCACTCCTGACGGTAAGTTCATTACGGCGAACCCGGCGCTGGCCCGCATGCTCGGGTTTGACGCTCCGGAAGAGTTGATTGCGGCGCGCAAGGACATTGCTCGCGAGCATTATGTCGACCCGCAAAGGCGCGAAGAGTTCAAGGCACGGCTGGCTGCGCATGGATTTGTAAAAGATTTCGAGCTCGAAGCCTACCGAAAAGATGGTACTAGAATCTGGACCAGCGACAATGTCAGAGTTGTGCGCGACGACACTGGATCCGTTATCTACTACGAGGGCATTTCCCAGGACATCACCGACCGCAAACGCGCCGAAGCGAGGAGCGCAGCCTTTGCTACCCTGGCGCGAAAACTGAGCGGCGCCAGCACGCAGCTCGACGCGGGACTGATCATTGCGGTAACCGCGAAGGAGCTTTTCGGATGGGACGCATGCACTATCGATCTCTACGATGAAGATCGGGATCTGATCTATTCCATGCTGAATGTCGATACGATCGGCGGCGAACAAGTAGAGGTAATGCCGGCCGTCTTGACCATGAAGCCAACCGCACGAGGCCGCCGCGTCCTCGATTGCGCGCCTGAATTGCAGCTTCGCGAAGAGCCGATCCAGTTTGATCCGGACTCCATTCCCTTCGGTGATACGACTCGGCCTTCGGCGTCGTTGATGACCGTGCGGGTGCGACATGCCACGAAGATCGTAGGTCTGCTTTCGATTCAAAGCTACACGTCCCACGCTTACGATGAGCGCGCTCTGAGGGATCTCGAAGCCCTCGCCGATCACTGTGGCGAGGCCTTGAATCGCATACGCGCCGAAGAATCCCTCTATGAAAGCGAAGAGCGATTTCGTCAGCTCGCCGAGAATATCGATGATGTGATCTGGGTCTCAGATCGAAGCCTCACCGAACTTCTGTACATCAATCCGGCCTATGAAAAGGTCTTTGGCCGTTCGCGCGAAAGCGTGTACGAGCAGCTGAGATCTTTTATGGACGCCGTACATCCGGACGATCGCGAAAGCGTCGAGCGCCTGGTTGACCATCAAGCAGAAAGATACTATGCGCCGTTCGAATACCGAATTGTTTGGCCCGACGGCAACGTGCGCTGGATAATGCGTCGTGCATTTCCAATCCTGAACGACAAGGGCGAGGTCTATCGCATAGCCGGAATAGGGCAGGACGTCACCGAACGGAAACGTGCCGAAGAGAGCTTGTCCAATCTGCGTCGTGAACTTGAACTGACGATGGAGTCGATGGAGGAAGGAGTCCATCGGGTTGACCTCCAGGGCAAGATTGTTTTTGTAAATCAGGCCGCGGCCCGGATGTTGGGTTGCGAAGTTGCCGACCTGATGGGCAAGCCCGCCCACCTGACTAAGCACCACACGCGTGCGGATGGGACACCCTATCCGGAAGAGAAGTGCCCTATCTATGCCACCCTCCACGACGGCATCACCCTTTACGTAACCGACGAATTTTTTTGGCGCCAGGACGGGACGAGCTTTCCGGTGGAATACACGACGGCTCCGATGCGTAATGATCGAGACGAGATTGTCGGCGCCGTCGTTACTTTCAGAGATACTACGGAACGCAAGCGCGCAGAAAAGGCTTTGCGCGAGAGCGAAGAACGCTATCGCGATCTGGTTGAAAACAGCCACGAGCTTATCTGCACTCACGACTTAAACGGACTGATACTCTCTGCAAATCGCGCTGCTTGCATTAACCTGGGATACGACCTTGATGCGTTTGTAGGCAAGAGGAGCATCCGCGACATTCTCGCGCCTGAAGTCCGTGATCAGTTTGATGAATATCTGACGAGACTGCGCCGGAATGGGGCCAGTAGCGGACTAATGGTCGTGCAAACCAAGTCTGGCGAACGACGGATTTGGGAATACTACAATTCTCTACGGACTGAGGGCGTTGGCACTCCCATTGTCAGGGGAATGGCGCGCGACATCACCGAGCAGCGGGTGGCAGAAAAGGCTTTGCGCGAGAGCGAAGAGCGCTATCGCGAACTGTTCGAAAATGCCAAAGACGCGATCTATGTCCACGATCTTAAGGGACGATACATTTCCGTGAATCGAGCGGCTGAAGAGCTCTCCGGTTACTCGCGCGAGGAGATTATCGGCAAACACTTTTCGAACTTCATAGCGCCCAGTCACCTGAAATACGCGCGCGAAAACCTTTGCCGAAAATTGGACGAACAACCCGAAACCACTTATGAAGCCGAGATCGTCTCCAAGACTGGCCGCCGCACGCCGGTCGAAGTCAGCAGCCGTCTGGTTTACGAAAATGGCGTGCCCGTGGGCGTGCAAGGAACAGCCCGCGACATCAGCGAACGCAAGCAAACCCAGGAAGCACTGCGCCTTTATTCACGCGCGCTGATTGAGGCGCAGGAAACCGAGCGACAGCGGATAGCGCGCGAGTTACACGATGAAATCGGCCAGGTGCTGACCGCGGTGAGGATCAATCTGCAAACAGCTCAGAAGGCCCGTAGCGTGGACGAGGCCGCCCCTCATCTCGAAGACAGCATTCGCGTCACCGACGAAGCCCTTGGCCAGGTCCGCGATCTCTCCCTCGATTTAAGACCACCACATCTGGACGACTTCGGCCTGATGACGGCGTTGCGTTGGTTCATTGATCGTTTTTCGCAGCGCACGGGAATCGTGACGGAATTCGAGGCGAACGACGGCGAGCAACGCCTGGCAACCGAGACGGAGACGGCCTGTTTCAGAATCGCCCAGGAAGCGCTGACCAATGTGGCCCGGCATGCCAAAGCGAAGCGAGTGTCAGTGAGGTTAAACCGGAATCGCGATCAACTATTTCTGAATGTGAAAGACGATGGTGTTGGCTTTAATGTCAACTCGGTTAAGGATTCCACGCCTGTTGCTCTCGGACTATGTGGAATGAAAGAGCGTGCGAGCGCCGTTCGCGGCCACATTGAGATCGATTCGGCCGACGGCAAAGGTACGCAAGTGCGGGTGTGCTTCCCAATCGTTTAAGTCAACGATCGAGCAAATGAACCCGACCCTCATCTTGATCGCCGACGATCATGCTTTGGTGCGCGCGGGTATTCGTGCGTTCCTCGAAAGAATTCCGAACATTGAAGTCGTTGCCGAGGCGTCCGACGGCCGTGAGGCGGTGGAATTGGTAGCGAAACTGCAGCCGGACATCGTGTTGATGGACATTGCGATGCCTGACTTGAACGGACTGGAAGCCACCAGTCAGATCGTCAAGATGTGGCCCCGGGTCCGAGTGATCGTTTTGTCGATGCACGCCAGTGAGGAATATGTATGGCAGGCGTTGAGGGCCGGCGCCCGAGGCTATTTGCTGAAGGGTGCTTCACTCGCAGAGCTGGAGTGGGCCCTCAGTGTTGTCGTCAGAGGAGAAATCTATCTAAGTCCGCCGCTCTCGCAACAGGCCATCATGGAATATGTGCAGCGGACAGGCAAAGAGCGTGTGCGCGAGGAGAAGCTGACAGCGAGGCAACGAGAGATTCTAAGTTTGATCGCCGAAGGAAAGTCGACGAAGCAGGTGGCGCTGCAATTGAACATCAGCGTCAAGACTGTAGAGTCGCACCGAACGCAGATCATGGAGCGTCTCAATATTCACGATGTGGCTGGACTCGTGCGCTATGCAATCAAAACGGGACTGGTCAGGATCGAGCCGTAACGACGGTACTGATGTAGTTTGATCGTGCCTGTGCATCTTGCGCGTCATTTCACGGGCGGGAGGCCCACTTCTTCAATTTGCCGCACTGCATCAGTACCCAGTAACGGCGGACCACGCCTGGGTAAACCTCATGCTTGTCTCATCCATATCTCGGGATTATTTATTAACAATCTGTAGACCGTGTCAGGTAAAAGCCCTAAGGCAATGGTAAGGTTTTTCCTAATTGCGCGTTTCGCGGCTTGGGTTTAGGCTTAAGTTACGGACTGAGCATGCGCACATCGGGGTTTTCATTACTCCTACGCTCGTGTGATTCTTTTTCGTAAATCAACGTCCAAAAACGACGATTAAATTCGAGCAATCATTTGAATGACCAGCGGTACCCGACTAGGCGCCGCAAATACAAAACTCTTTCGACGTTTCTGGCATTGTGCTCTGACGGTTTTACCGCTGCCCCCAAAGATTGGAGGCACGAGTGAGGAACGGTAAATTGGGTCACCTCTGAAACGAGTGTACCTCCCTCAGAGCTTTTTCCCCGAAACCGAAAACAAGTCGGTAACGGATCGTTTAGCGATGCGGCGGCCCCGACAGCCGTTTCTGCAATCTGTAACAACAGTACTGTCGAACGTCAACGAGACGCTCGGGCACGATGGGCATTTCCATCGGAGCAACGCCGAGCGTCTGCAGGTCGCGGCGCGCTCAGATGGGGGCAAACCGCGAACGAAGAAGGGCGCCGTTTCTGGGGCGAGCGCGGCGTCCTTCTTCAACTCTATGAATCGCCCGGACCAATCGGTAGGCGAAGAATATTGGCAGGAACAACTATTGCCCGGAGTGTTTGCGGAAAGCCCCGGCGATTCGCCGCGCCTTTATTCTTTTTGCCCAGAAGCATCAATCATTACCGAATCCTTCTACAATGTTCGAATATCGAATCGAATCGAAGAGTCGGCGGTCGGCGCGTGAGTGTCTGAGGCGATACGCCCGGCCGTTTTTCCTCGAAGAGGTTCCAGGTTGCCTCGCTGGTTCGCCGTCTTCGGCGGAGTAGAAGAAAAATGTCTGACAAGCTTTTCAACAGTTCGATTCTGACCGGCGTCCAGCACGACATCAGTGAGAAGACTTGTGCAGAGGAAGCCCTGCAGGCTTCCGAGTTGCGCTATCGGCGCCTCTTTGAATCCGCGAAAGACGGAATTCTAATCCTCGATGCGGACAGCGGCCAGATTATCGACGTGAATCCGTTCCTCATCGAGATGTTAGGTTTTTCTAAAGAAGAGTTTCTAGGTAAAGAACTCTGGCAGATCGGTCTTTTCAAAGATGTCACTGCCTCAAGGCTCGCTTTTGCGGAATTGCAACGGCGAGGTTACATACGCTACGAAAACTTGCCCCTGGAAACTCGTGAAGGACTCGTCAGACTGGTCGAATTTGTGAGCAACAGCTATCTGGTGGGCAAGAGCCGAGTGATCCAGTGCAATGTCAGGGACATTACCGAGCGCAAGCGCTTTGAGCAGACCCTGCAGGAAAAGAATATCGAACTCGGAAATGCCAATCTCGCTAAGAATCGTTTCCTGGCTAACATGAGCCACGAGCTGCGCACGCCCCTCAATGCAATTATTGGCTTCACCGGCACCCTGCTAATGGGCCTGCCCGGACCATTGAATGCGGATCAAGAGCACCAACTAAGTCTTGTGCAAATCAGCGCGAGACACTTGCTCTCGCTGATCAACGATCTGCTTGACCTCTCCAAGGTCGAATCCGGCAAGGTCGAGGTCAACTACGAGCCGATCGTTTGCCAGGGCGTCATGGAAGAGGTGGCGGAGGCTCTACGCCCGCTGGCTGAAGACAAGGGGCTCGAGTTCAAAATCAAAGCTCCGAAGTCAGGCGTGCGCATCGCGGCGGATCGCCGCATGCTTAGCCAGATTCTGATTAACCTCAGCAACAACGCGATCAAGTTCACGGAAAAAGGGCAGGTTCAGATCCAGTTGGTCACGCGCCGGTCGAACGGCCAAACCCTGGCGTCAATCGAAGTGATCGATACGGGCATCGGCATCAAGGTCGAGGACCAGAAAAAGTTATTCCAGGAATTCCAACAGATTAGCCCCGATCACCGGAACGAGGGCACCGGCCTTGGTCTCTATTTGAGTGAGAAACTGGCCATCCTGATTAAAGGAAAGATCGAGTTCGAAAGCGAATATGGCAAGGGCAGCACATTTCGGCTGCTGATTCCAACAGCTTAGAAAGGAAGGGGAGAATGTCGGCACGCGTACTCGTCATCGAAGATAACGATTCGAGCCTCGAACTGATGATTTATCTGCTTAAGTCGTTTGGCCATATGCCATTTCGCGCTCGCGACGGTGAGGAAGGTATTCAGGTTGCTCGCAGCGAACGGCCCGATTTGATTCTTTGTGATATGCAGTTGCCCGCAATGGACGGCCACGAGGTCTGCCGGCGACTCAAGAGCGATCCTGTTTTGAGATCGATTCCCTTGGTGGCCCTCACGGCGTACGCGATGGTGGGTGATCGCGAGAAGATGCTGGCGGAGGGCTTTGACGGTTATCTCAGCAAGCCGGTCAACCCGGAGCAAGTCAAAGACCAGGTAGCCCTGTTCCTTAGCAGCCGAACTCGGATAGTTCCCCAATCGATTCGGTCGTCCTAAAGCCGGCTGACGAAGAATGTCTCAGTAGAGCACGTAAAGGATAGCTATGGCCCGAATACTTGCAGTCGATGACCGTCCCATCAACCTCCAGTTCCTGGTGTCGCTGTTGAGCCACGACGGCCACAACGTGCTCGAGGCATCCGATGGCCAGGAAGCGCTCGACATTACCCGCGACCAGCATCCGGATCTGGTCATCGCCGATATAGAGATGCCAGTGATGGACGGTTACCAGTTTGTCATCCATCTTCGAAACGATCCTGGCATTGCCGGCACACCCGTGATCTTTTACACCGCTCATGCCGGGGACGCCAGGTTTGTGGCCCAGCCCTCCGGGATAATGCAAGTCCTAACCAAGCCTGCTGAGCCTGAGCTGATACTCAACACCGTTAGCTCTGCGCTTGGCGAGCCTTCCTTTACTGACCGACGAATGCAAAGTACTGACCGACGAATGCAAAGCGACCGCGCGGGAGCAGGCCTTGAGTCTGCGGGGAAGATTCCGGATGCGCTAATCGCGTTGCAGGCAATTAGTTTGCGACTCTCGGCGCTGATCGAACTGGGATTGGAATTAGCATCTGAGCGCGATCCGCAATGTCAGCTTGATCGATTCTGTTCGGCGGCACGTAGCATCATAGGATCAAGCTATGCAGCCCTTGGTATTCTTGACGAGGGAAAACAAAGCATACGGACCTTCGTAGTCAGCACTCGCGACCCTGAGAAGAAATCGAATCACAACATACCGCCTGCATATCATGGCGTCCTCGGCACAGTTCTTACCGAGCGCCGTCCACTGCGACTGAGAAATCCTTTTTCCGATCTCGGAGTGATGGATCTGTCGCCGGACGGTTCGCCCGTAAGCTCGTTTCTATGCGTCCCGCTTCTTTCCCCGACCGATGTTTATGGCTGGCTGTATCTGCTGGATAAGCTGGGCGCCGAAGAGTTCAGCGAAGAAGACGAGAGACTGGCTGGAACGCTCGCTGCCCAGGTAGCCCTTGCATACGAGAATGTAATGCTTTACGAAACTGCCGCTCGAAACGCAGAAGAATTGGACAAGCATCGCCGACAGCAGTTAGAGATGAAAGACCAGTTTGTCTCTCACGTCTCCCACGAGTTGCGTTCGCCGCTGGCCGCGCTTCATCAATTCACTACGATCCTGCTGGACGGAATGGCGGGAGAGCTTAACAGCGAACAGCGAGAATACCTGGAAATAGTCTTGAAAAACTCTCTGCAACTTCGCGACATGATTGGCGACCTGTTGGAAGTAACGCGAGCACAAGCGGGGAAGCTGACGATTGAGCCGCAGCCGATCTCGCTCTGCGATCTTTTCCGGCCGATGATCCAAACATACGAACAACGCGCCACAGAGAAGGGGATCGCTTTTCAAACCAGGTGCCCGTCCGATTTGCCGCTGGTTCAGGCGGATCCAAATCGTATTGGTCAAGTCCTTTCAAATCTGCTGGACAATGCGATGAAATTCACCGCCCGCGGCACGATTTCCGTCAGCGGCCACAAAGATGAGGACGACGAATTTGTGCGCATCGCCGTGGCTGACACTGGATGTGGCATTAGCGCGGACTCGTTGCCGAAGATTTTTGATCGACTGTATCAAGCGCCAAACACCTTGCAATCAAGTCGGAAAGGTTTAGGCCTGGGACTGCACATCTGCAAGCATTTGGTTGAGTTGCACGGCGGTAGGATTTGGGTGGAAAGCAAGGAAGACGAAGGCACCACTGTTTTCTTCACAGTGCCCCTCGGAACTATTCAGTGAAAGGAACAACGAATCTTGAAAAAAAATAAAATCTTAATCATTGAAGACGACGAAGACGTGCTTCGTGGCCTTAACGTGCGCTTGAGGGCGAGTGAATATGAAACGGCTTCTGCCCCAGACGCCGTCATGGCCATGACTATCGCTAAAAAAGTAGAGCCGGATCTGGTTTTGCTCGATCTCGGTCTGCCCGGCGGCGACGGGTTCGTCGTACTCGAACGTATGAAGAACATCCCTTCGCTGGCTGGTACACCGGTAATTGTGGTCAGTGCTCGCGATCCCAAGGCCAACGAGAAACGGGCGTTGGACGCGGGCGCCGACGCTTTTTTCCAAAAGCCGGTCGATAATGAAGAACTAATGAAAGCGATTCAACGCGCCTTGATAAAGTAGTATGGCAAAGATCCTCATTATCGATGATCGCGCGCTTAACCGACAGTTCTTATCGACGCTCCTCAGTTATCACCGGCATCGTTTGCTTGAAACAAGGGATGGGGCCGAGGGTTTGCGCGTGGCGCGTGAAGAGCGTCCCGATCTGATTATCAGCGATGTGCTGATGCCGACAATGGACGGCTATGAATTTGTCCGCCGGCTGCGCGACGATCCGGCAATCTGCGGAATCCCGGTTGTCTTCAGTACCGCCCACTACCTGAGTCGCGAATCCCGTGCGTTGGCGGACAAATGCGGCGTCGTCTCAACCATTTTCAAGCCGTGCCAGCCGCAAGTTGTACTGGATATCATTGAGGCCGCTCTCAGCGGGCATCCGGCGCCTGCGCCGTCAAAGCCGGAAGATTATGATCGTGAACATCTACAACTCCTGACGAACAAGCTTTCCGAAAAGGCTAACCAACTACACGACGCACATGCCAAGCTCACGGCGTTGATCGACCTTAGCAGCGACCTGGCCAAAGAGCGCGATCCCGTGCAACTCCTCAACCGTTACTGTTCAGTGGCCCGGGAGGTTATTGGAGCTCGGTGGACTCTGGTCGCGCTGTTGGAAGCAGACCGAAAGGCAGTTCAGCACCTGGGGGTTATCGGGATAGACCTGCAAGACACCGCAGAACTGCATTCAGCTCTGCTTGAAACCGGGATCTTCGTAACGCTTATGAAAGAGGGACACTCAATCTGTCTTAGCGATGTGACCTCGACTCCGGCCGCGCTGCGCCTCCCTGAGGGTCTGCCGCGCGCCGGATCGCTCCTGGTTGCGCCCCTTGCTATACGCGGACACGTTGATGGATGGATTTGTCTGGCGGACAAGCTCGGCTTTGATGCGTTCAGCGAGCCGGACGAGCAATTGGCGATGGATCTAGCGGCGAAGATGGCGGTCGCCTACGACAATGCGCGCCTCTACAGCGAGAGCATAAAGTACGCAAGCAAGCTGGAAGCAGAGATCTCCGAGCGCGCGAAAGTCGAGCAGCAGTTGAGCGAAAGCAAAGCACGGCTGGCCGGAATTATTAATTCGGCAATGGATTCCATTATCACCATCGACAGTGACCAGCTTGTGCTGATGTTCAACGGAGGGGCCGAAAGGACGTTTCGCTGCACGGCCGCTGAGGCGATCGGTCAGTCGCTGGATCGTTTTATTCCTTCACGCTTTCGCCCCATGCATGCCAAAGACATTCACAGATTCGGCGAGACCGGCGTCACCACGCGAGCGATGGCCTCGATGCGTGCGGTCACTGGGTTGCGCGCTAATGGAGAAGAGTTCCCCGTGGAAGCCTCTATCTCTCAAATAGAGGTTGGAGGCCAGAAACTTTATACAGTCATCATGCGCGACATCACTGAGCGCAAACGGGCGGAAGGGGAACTGCGGGAAGCGAACCAACGCCTGGAGCAAACCCTGGCTGAGTTACAGGCGAAGCGAGATGAACTGGCGAGCATGACCCAGCAGCTCTGGCAAGCGTCAAAGCTGGCCACGATGGGCGAGCTGGCTGCGAGTATCGCGCATGAGTTGAATAATCCGCTGGCCACCGTGGGGCTGCGCGCGGAAAAGTTGCTGATGCAAATGCCCGAAGATTCGGACCAGCGAAAGCCTTTAGAGATTATTGCGCGGGAAGTAGATCGAATGGCGAGTTTGGTTAATAACCTGCTGCAGTTCAGCCGGCGCAGTCATCGTCAGGTATCGACTGTGGATCCGCGCGAGGAGATCGTCAACTCCCTCGAGTTTGTTCATTACCATTTGCGGACCCGGAAAATCGAGGTGGTGCACGACTTCGCCGATCCTCTGCCGACCATCCAAGCCGACCGCCCGCAACTGCACCAGGTATTTCTGAATCTGCTGACAAACGCCAGCGACGCGATGCCTGAAGGGGGCAAGCTGACCATGCGCGCGGTCCCTAGTGTCTTAGACCACGCGGAGGCCGTGGCGATCGAGTTTGCGGACACAGGCGAAGGCATTACGACAGAGAACCTCGGCAAAATCTGGTATCCCTTCTTTACTACCAAGCCCGAAGGCAAGGGTACAGGCCTTGGTCTCGCTATCTGCCGGCGCATTGTCGAAGAACACGGAGGGACAATTGATATTCAAAGTCAGCCGGGACGCGGAACTACTGTTCGCCTCCTCTTTCCCGCAACCAGTGACGGAGCATCGGGCTAATTCGCAATGGTCACCAACAACATAGGCCGTATCTTGGTAGTCGACGATGAGGTCGAGCTGAAGAATATCCTGGTTGAAGCATTGACTTCACAGGGTTACAAAGCTGCCGGCTTCACGTCCGGTGAAGAAGCCCTGACGGCTTTGCGCGGCGAGGCTTTCGACGTGTTGCTTACCGACCTAATGATGCCCGAGATGGACGGCATCATGCTGGTGCGAGAGAGCTTGCAGATCGATCCGCATCTCGTCGCCATTATGATGACCGGACAGGGCACGATTCAGACCGCGGTCGAAGCTATGAAAGTGGGCGCGTCCGACTATGTCCTCAAGCCGTTTCGACTACAGACCGTGCTGCCGGTGCTCACGCGGGCGATGAATACGCGTCACATGCGGCTGGAGAATTTGCAGCTTCGAGAGACAGTCGCGATTTACGAATTGGCCCAGACGATTGCGTTTACGCTGGACCCCCGGACTCTCCTAAGCAAAGTGGCTGATGCCGCGTTGCAGCAAACCAATGCCGACGAGGTGTCGATACTTTTGCCCACCGGCGACGGCAGCGACGAGTTGTATGTCGCCGCGGTGCGCGGTGAGAACCGACACCGCTTACTGGGAGAGCGCGTGCCGCCGGAAGAAAGTATCTCGGGTTGGGTAGCACGCGAGAGGGAACCACTGATGTTGGAAGGCGAAATCAAAGACAATCGCTTTCGTTCATTGTGGCCTCACCCCGAGATTCGTTCTGCCGTTTCCATCCCAATGCAGGTGGCGAACAAGCTCATCGGTATTATCAACGTCAACTCCTTGAACCGGCCACGTCCTTTCACGCTGGGACAAATGAAAGCGCTGACAATTCTCGCCAGCACCGCGGCCGCCGCGCTCGAGAGCGCTTCGCTTTACACACAAGTTCAAACGGCCGAAGAGAATTACCGATCCATTTTTGAAAACGCGGTGGAAGGAATGTTCCAGTCGACACCTCAGGGAAGATTCATCACGGTAAATCCGGCGATGGCTCGGATATTCGGATATGACTCTCCGAACGAAATGATTGAGGGCGTAACCGACATCACGCACCAGATCTACGTTGATCCCGAAGACCGCGTAAAGTCCGCAGAACTAATGACCGAACAAGAGGTTCTGCATGGTTTCGAGTTTCAAGCGTATCGAAAGGACGGAAAGCAGATCTGGGTGTCGCTTAACCGGCGCTCAGTTCGCGATGAAAACGGCATTGAGCTTTATCGCGAAGGCAGCGTCGAAGATATTACGGAACACAAACGTGCCGAGGACGAGCGTGCAAAGCTTACGGCTGAGATTGAAAACCAAAGACAACGACTGAACAACATCGTGGCGAGTGTCCCGGGTGTTGTCTGGGAAGCGTGGGGCCAGCCGGATGCAGCCACGCAACGGATGAATTTTGTCAGCGATTATGTCGAGACGATGCTTGGTTATAGCGTTGAGGAATGGCTCTCGACACCTAACTTCTGGCTCACGATCGTTCACCCGGACGATAAAGAACGCACTGGCCGAGCCGCGGCCGCGGCTTTCGCGAGCGGGAAGAGTACCAGTACGCTCGAATTTCGCTGGATCGCCAAAGACGGAAGCGCACCGTGGGTCGAATCCACATCGGCTGTCATTAAAGATGACCAGGGTCGACCCGTCGGAATCCGCGGTGTCACAATAGACATCACCGAGCGCAAACGCGCTGAAGAGGCACTGCGCGAAAGCGAAGAACGGTACAAAGGACTCATTGATTCCGCCTTTGACGGCGTAGTGATTCATCGCGAAGGAACTGTCGTCAGCGCCAACCGCGCCTTTGCGGAGATGTTCGAATATGGCCCCGACGAAGTGATTGGCATGGAAGTCCTGGAATTTACCACGCCCGAATGTAGAGAATTGGTCCGCACGCAGATTACAGAAGACGAGACCACTTTTGAAAGCGTTGGGTTAAGAAAGGACGGCTCTCGAATACCAATTGAGATCTCGGGCCAGGTCTGTCTGTATCAAGGACAACCGGCGCGCCTCGCGGCAGTGCGGGATATCTCTGAGCGTAAGCGGGTTGAAGAAATACAGGCTCGCCGTGCCACCCATGCACTTTTTCGAGCTGATGTCAGCGCCGCGTTAGCCGTCAGCCGCGCACCCTTGCGGCCTACGCTCGAATTGTGCGCCGAGGCCATGGTGCAACATCTCAATGCCGCGTTTGCCCGCGTGTGGACCTTCAATCGTGAGGAAAACATCCTAGAGTTACAGTCTAGCGCGGGAATATACACGCATATTAATGGCCCGCATTCCCGCGTGCCGTTCGGTGCCTTCAAGATCGGCAAGATTGCTGAAGAAAGGCTTGCCCATATCACGAACGACGTGCAAACCGATCCGCGTGTCAGTGACAAGGAGTGGGCGAAGCGAGAGGGAATGGTCTCGTTTGCCGGGTACCCGTTGATTGTTGAGGACCGGTTGCTCGGCGTGATGGCGATGTTCTCACGCGAAGAACTGGCAGAGGATACTCTGGATGCCCTCGCGTCGGTAGCAGATCTTGTTTCGCAGGGGGTTGAACGAAAACGCGCTGAGCAAGAGCTGCGCGAGAGCGAGGAACGCTACCGCGACCTGGTCGAGAATGCGCATGACATCATCTATTCTCACGATCTGAACGGCAACTACACGTCCATCAACAAAGCCGGAGAACAAATCACTGGCTACACGCGTGCAGAAGTCCTAAAGCTGAATCTCGCTCAGACGATAGCGCCGGAACATTTGGCTAGACCCCGCGAGATGATGAGCAGAAAACTAGCTGGCGAGAGCGTGACCGCATACGAGATGGACATCATTGCCAAAGATGGCCGCCGAATCGCGCTTGAAGCGAACACTAAGCTTGTCTTCCAGGATGGCGTACCCGTTGGTGTGCAAGGCATCGCCCGTGATGTTACCGAGCGCAAGCATCTCGAGGAGCAGCTCCGCCAGTCACAGAAGATGGAAGCGATTGGTCAATTGGCCGGCGGCGTGGCGCATGACTTCAATAACTTATTGACGGCGATCAACGGCTACAGCAGCCTCGCGCTGCAACGGATGAATGGAAACGATCCAATCAGCGGGTATCTGGAAGAGATCAAGAAGGCCGGCGATCGCGCTGCGAATTTGACTCGCCAATTGCTGGCCTTCGGCCGGAAGCAGATTCTGCAACCGCTGGCGCTGAATCTCAACGACATCGTCACCGATATGAACAAGTTGCTGCGACGATTGATTGGCGAAGATATCGTGCTGACCGCCAAACTCGATCCGGCGTTAAAAAAGATCAAAGCCGATCCCGGACAGATCGAACAGATTCTGGTCAACCTCGTCGTTAACGCCCGAGATGCGATGCCCCAGGGCGGCCAACTGACGATTGAAACCGCTAACGTCGAACTGGAACGGGAATACGTCGGCAAACACGTCGGCGTCCAGCCGGGCAGCTACGTAATCCTGTCGGTAAGCGATACCGGCACCGGCATGAACGATGAAACCCAAGCGCGAATCTTCGAACCGTTTTTTACTACCAAAGAAAAAGGTAAGGGGACTGGCCTCGGATTATCCACGGTTTACGGCATCGTAAAGCAAAGTGGCGGCAACATCTGGGTCTATAGCGAGCCAGGCCAGGGAACGACGTTCAGAGTCTACCTGCCGCAACTCCTAGCGGCGGCCAAACCAATTGAAAAGGTTGCAACGGAAGCCGCGGCCCCAGGTGGATCGGAAACGATCTTGCTGGTCGAAGATGAAGACATCGTGCGTGGTTTAGCGCGGAAGATTCTAGAGCAGTCCGGTTACAGCGTGCTCGACGCAAGGGGCGGTGAAGAGGCAATTCGTCTGTGTCAGGAGCGTAGTGAGCCGATTCATCTCTTGCTTACGGATGTGGTGATGCCGGAAACCAGCGGAAGAGAAATCGCAGAACGTCTGACGACCCTTCGCCCGACAACCCGCGTGCTTTTCATGTCGGGATACACGGACGAAGCAATCGTGCATCACGGTGTCCTGGATTCAAATGTGGAATTTATTCAGAAGCCGTTCACTCCCATGGCGCTCGCTAAGAAAGTTCGCGAGGTTCTGGACTTAAAGCGTGGCGGCAATGGAAAGAGTTAGCACGGTCACGCGTCGTTGGTAACCATGGCGGACAATTCGCAGAAGCGGCCAATGATTCTGATCGTCGACGATGACGAGCAGATTCAGAATCTGGTGAGAGAGTTATTGTGCGCGGACCACGAGTGCGTGGTTGTCGGCTCGTTCGAGAAAGCTCTTGCCGTTTTGCAGTCGGTAACTTTTGAGTTGGTGCTCAGCGATATCAACCTGGGCGCGAGCAGTGGCTTGAATCTTGTTCCGCGCATTCTCGAGCAAACGCCGGAAACCGTCGTAATCATGATTAGCGGACAGGCGGCGATTGAATCGGCGATCGAAGCGATGCGGGTGGGCGCATTTGATTACATCACGAAGCCGCTTGACGTTCGTCACGTGCGGGCTGCCGTCCGCCGCGCACTCAATCATCACAAGCTGCTCACGGAAAAGCGGCAATATGAAAACCATCTGGAGGAACTGGTACAGCAACGGACGGCTGAAATTGAGCATCTGGCCTATCACGATCGGCTGACGGATCTTCCGAATCGGTTTCTATTTGCGGATCGTTGTGCGCAGGCGATTGCCACTGCGCAACACGACAAACACCTGCTCGGCGTGCTGCTGGTTTCGCTCGATCGTCTCAAGAAGGTTACGGATACGCTCGGCCACGCAGCCGGAGATATTGTCCTCAGCGAGGCCGCGACCCGTTTGCGAAGGTGCATCGGCGACAGCGACACCGTTGCGCGTTTTGACGGCGATGAATTCGCGCTGCTATTGACCCACCTTAACCAGACCGGCGACGCAACTGAAGCTTCCATGGCGATCATCGAGGCTTTCAAACCGCCCTTTCGCCTGGGCGAGCAGGATGTCTATATGACCGCAAGCATCGGCATCAGCCTTTTCCCCTCCAATGGTGAAGACAGTGCGACCATCTTGAAGAATGCGGGAGCTGCGCTTTATCGAGCCAGGAAAAGTGGCACCAATTATCAGTTTTACGCTGCCGACATGAACGCAATGGCGATCAAGCGTTTGGCGCTGGAGACCAGCCTGCGCCGCGCTGTCGAAAACGACGAATTCATCACTTATTACCAGCCCGTTTTGAATCTCGCAACGGATGAGATCGTCGGCGTCGAGGCTCTGGTTCGCTGGCGCCATCCGGAGTTTGGAATCCTGCCGCCGGCAAAATTTATTGGACTGGCGGAAGAGACGGGATTGATTCTCGATATCGGCGAGTCGGTCATGCGTACGGCTTGTGGGCAAGTGCGCACCTGGCAAGAACGTGGCTTTGGACGGCTAAGGGCGTCAGTAAATGTTTCGGCGCGCCACTTCAAGCAAAAAGATTTTCTTGATCGAGTCGTACAAATCTTAACGGAAACCAGACTCGACCCGAGCTGCCTGGAATTGGAGTTGACCGAAACATCGATCATGGAGAACACAAAGTTCGCCGCAAAACTGCTCGCGGAAATCCGCCAACTGGGAGTGAAGGTCGCCCTCGATGATTTCGGCACCGGCTATTCGTCGCTGAGCTATTTGAAGCGATTGCCGATCGATACCGTGAAGTTGGATCAATCGTTCGTAAAGGGCGCGACTACCGATCCCGACGATGCTGCCCTAGTGATGGCCATCATTACGTTGGCGCACAATTTGAGACTCAGAGTCATCGCCGAGGGCATTGAGACTGCCGAGCAACTCGCGTTTCTGCGGCTGCTGAGGTGTGACGAAGGACAGGGCTATCTATTCGGCAAACCCGCGCCCGCCGATGCTTTCGAATCCGTTTTGCATGTCGGTCCGCAGCGTAAGCAAGACAGACTCTTGGCTTCTCCACGCAGTGAACTAAACATCGCGCGGAGGGCGGTCAACAAATAGCGAGAAAGAGTTCGGACAATGGAAAAACACTTCCAGGCGTTAGTGATCGATGACGAGCGGCAGGTGCGCGAGTTTGTGTCGGCCGTGCTACAGGGCGAAGACTGGGCCGTGACGCAGTCGGGATCGGCTGAAGATGCGTTCACCAGACTTGGCGAAGCCAAATGGTCGGTGGTTTTCTGCGATGTCATTCTGGGAGGCGCTGACGGCTTTGCGGTGCTGCGGCGTTTCAAACAAGAACTGCCGGAAACCAAAGTGGTGTTGATGACGGGCCACGGGAGCGCTGCCGGCGCGCTGGATGCGACGGCCTTTGGAGCGTATGACTATCTCTTGAAACCATTCGGGCCGGACGAACTGCAATCGCTCTCGAGAGCTTTGCGCGAGCAACTAACCAATCGGCCGCAGCGCTTGTCATTGCGTAGCCAGCGCGATTCGGATATCGATCTGATCGGCCGGAGCCACGCGTTCATTGAAGTGATGAAACAGGTAGGGCGCGTGGCCGCGACGAACCTGCCGGTGTTATTGACTGGTGAATCAGGAACCGGCAAAGAGTTAGTAGCCGCCGCGCTTCATCAACGCAGCGGCCGCGCCGACAAAACCTTCGTGGCCGTCAATTGCGGCGCGATACCGGCGGAGCTGATTGAATCGGAACTTTTCGGTCACATGAAAGGATCGTTCACCGGCGCCGATCGGGACCGGCGCGGATTGTGGGAAGAAGCCGATGGCGGCACCGTGTTTCTCGACGAAATTACCGAGACTGCCTTGTCATTTCAGGTAAAGTTGCTGCGCGTGTTGCAGGAACGCGAGCTTCGCCGCGTGGGTTCCAATCAAACGCGCCGGGTCGATGTGCGCGTGATCGCTGCCAGCAATCGTGACGTGGAAGCCGAGGTTCGCGCCGGGCGATTTCGCAACGATCTCTTCTATCGCTTGAACGCAGTCTCGATCGCGCTGCCACCCTTGCGTGAACGCCGCGAAGATATTCCGCCCCTGGCCCAGGCCTTTGCCGATCGTGTCTATTCATTGAATCCCGCCGTTCGATTCTCGCCTGAAGCTGTGACCTTGCTGGAACGATACCCGTGGCCCGGAAACATACGCGAGTTGGAGAATGCGGTCGTGCGGGCCGCCGCGATGTGCGACGGCATAATCAGAGTTCAGGACCTACCTGAACGCATTCGCGAATATCGCTCAGAGCCGCGACCGACAGACGTCGAGGCAGTCGCCGAGGCGTCCGAACCAGACTGGCCGCAGTTGTCGGAGATTGAGGGGCGCTACGTCGCGCGCGTGTTGCAATACACGGGCGGTAACAAGCAAGCGGCGTCGCGCGTGCTCGGAGTAGATCGGAAAACGCTGGATCGAATGATCAAGCGGCATCACATCGATTTCCATCGCCGAGGAGACCTCGATCATTCAGTTTCCGTGCCGGAGGCGGCGTAAAACTCTCGAGCGACAGAACGCTCTCCGCCAATTTGACTCCCGGCGATCATTTCGCCGCGGCTTAATGCCACAACCCCTGTTCGCGGGTTCTCATTAACGCTTCGCTTAAGGCGAAGTGTTGCCGAAAGGAATGAACAATTCAGCCGTTTTAATGGTTCAGGAGGATCGTGGGCTAGACCGGCACATCGCTTGCTCGTCGATTCAGCGACCACGACCGCGAGGTCGTGTTCGCCATAGTTATCCGGCGAACTTTACTTTGCCTCTTTCGCGATTAGTCCTTCTGTTAACTCCCACTTGCTCCTCTTTCTAAGGATCCAACCATGCCCCTTTTTGATCAAGACCAATTCACCGAAACTAAAAGTCTCTTAACACCGGACACGATTTTGCAGAGCCGTTACCGCATCCTGCGGCACCTTGGCAACGGCGGAATGGGTGCGGTCTATCAAGCTGTAGATCTGCGACTGGGCCATACCGTGGCGCTGAAACAGACCCTGACTGCTGACGCTGAACTTTGGAAGCAATTTGAGCAGGAAGCCCGCTTGCTCGCGCAGCTTAATCACCCGGTCTTACCACGCGTCACCGACTATTTTACCGAAGGTAACCGCGCATTCTTCGTCATGCAGTTTGTTGAAGGTTTGGATCTGGCCGAGATCATCGCCCAGCAACCGGGGCCTTTTCCGCAAAAGGCGGTGATCGCCTGGGCCGATCAATTGCTCGACGCGCTCATCTATCTGCATTCGCACGAGCGGCAGATCATTCATCGCGACATCAAACCGCACAACCTGAAAGTTACTCCCACCGGACGAATCGCCTTGCTTGATTTTGGTTTGGCAAAGTCCGGCGGCTCGAATTCGCCCTTGGAATCCAGTCACAGCGTGTTTGGGTACACGCCGCGTTACGCGCCCCTCGAACAGATCCAGGACCTGGGCACAAGTCCGCGCAGCGATATCTATGCGTTGGGCGCCACGCTCTATCATCTGCTCACCGGCATCAAACCGCCTGACGCTCTTACGCGGGCCGCGGCATTGATAAGTGCAAAACCGAATCCGCTAAAGCCCGCGCATGAAATTAATACCGCGCTGGGACTGGAACTGGCGGCCATTCTGAGTAAAGCCATGGCCCAGAATCCGGATGAGCGCTATGCGGGCGCGGTTGAGTTTCGCGAAGCGCTTCGCCGCGTGGGCCGAGTTGATGGCCCGGAAGTTGAATCTCTTGTTAGCAATGCTCCCTTTGATTTGTCAGTTGTCGAAACCGGCGAGACAACCATCGTAAGAGGAACGCCGATCAGCGCAACCCGCAGACCCGGCGCGCACGCAATCACTGCGCTGTTCATGATCCTTCTGACAGCCTTCGGCGTTTTCTGCCGCTATTATCCGTGGAAGCTTCCACCGATCGCTGCCCAACAGGTAGTCCGCGCAGATCCCGCTGCCAGGCACAATGACAAATGAACGTGTCCTGGAATTCCAGATTCAATCCGAGTTCGCAAAGATGGTAGACTAATTGGGACTTCAAGCGATCTCATAGGAGCCTACTGCGTGCATAGGATTAGACTGGGATTCCTGTTGATAACATGTGGCGTGTTGCTATCACCGATAGCTGCTGCAGCTCAGCAACAATCGATCGGTGATAGTACCCTGCAAGACGATGAACTCCCCATCTATGCCAGGTATAACGTTTTGTTTCGGCGACTGGTCCCCTCGTCAAGCGAGAATCAATCGGCCAGCGAGCGCCGCGCGCCCCCATATCAGAAGATTCTTCAACAGGGAGCGAATCTAAGCGACGAAGAAATAAGCACATTGGTTCAGATCGCGACTGAGTGTATGCAAAAGGTCGCCGAAATCGACGGGCAAGCTAAAGAAATCATACAGACTTATCGCGCGCAAAAACGCTCGGGCGGCCAGTCGCCTGACGACCAACAGCGTTCACCGCCATCATCGCTCAAGACCTTACAGCAACAGCACAATGACCTTATCTTACAGGCGCGCGAGCAAGTGCGACTAGCGTTCGGTCAAACGGAGTTCGAGCGTTTTGACCGCTACGTATCGAGTAAGGGAGGTGGTAGCGGCAGGCGATTTACTTTGCCTTCAGGAAACAAACAACCTCTACCGATCAGAGTCACGGTAGTTGCGCTAAACAGTGAAGGCATCCCCCATAAACAATTCACCACCGGCACGAAAATCTTCATCGAGGTAAAGATGATGAACGATTCTGCGCAAGCCATTACGATTAAACCAGCGGAACTCTATGATTGGTTTCAATTATTGCGACTTGAGAAGACCGGAGCCTATGAAATTGGGCCCTTACAACTCGTAACACCAAGCGATAGAAAGCAAAACGAGAACGAACCGACGTTCCTCGCTGAAATCAAGGCCGGCAAATCCGCAGTTGTCGGACGCATCGAGTTAGGAGGCGGCATTATCAAACTTGGAGTCGGCCAATATCGCTGTGTTCCTCACGAAACGGTACTGCTGAATCGACCGCCTGATAACAGTGAGTTTCTACGCTTTACGGTTGATGAGTCCAAGAGCATTACATTTGAGATCGTTCCCTGAATTGGGTGCGAAGTAATCTATTGAGAGTAATGGTGCACCCGGCACGACTCGAACGTGCGACCCCCTGATTCGTAGTCAGGTACTCTATCCAGCTGAGCTACGGGTGCGTGAAAGGATGAAGGCAGTTTAAGGTTTCAAGTTTGAAGTTTCAAGTTGCTCGACAGAGAGGGCGCCAAAGCAAATTAACGTGCGTAGTATCCCGGCTTGGTGCTGGCAACTAAATCTGCGCGGGCTACTTCGACGCGGATTTCGCGCCACTTGCCGTCGCGGGCGCCTGGATTCGCAGGTTGATAAGCGATGCTGTAAAGCGTGCGCAAATCAGCCGCGACTTCCGCGTAAAGCCTGGCCAGATCGTCCAGACGACGAATCTCGTGTAAGCGTCCGCCAGTGCGGCTCGCCAGCAACTCAAGCCGGCTCCGCGCCGCGGCGTACATGGCAGTGATTGCCGGATCGGGCAGAGGCAAATGCTTCGGATCGCCGGAAGGCAGCGCCAGCGGAAACACTGAAACGCCTAAACGATCGGCGTCCGTTAGCACTGAAGTCAATTGCGAACTCGCTTCCGGTTTGATAGCAGTGCTTACTTCTGAATCGGAGACCTTGGTTATCACTGTGCGATCTTTGTTTCTGGCTTCAGTGTCGATGCCGTCGGTCAAAACCACGATCGCTTTGCGGCGTTTGCCCTCGTGCGAGAGTTCCTTCAAAGAGTATTTGAGCGCATCGTATAAAGGCGTCTCGCCTCTTCCCTTGGCTTCGAGAGTAAACTTAATCGCATAAGCCACGCTACGCCGATCAGTGCTGAAGCGAAGTTGCGATTTCACGCCCTTACCGTTGAATTCAACCACTGCCACGCGGTCCTCTGGAGTGAGTGCATCCAAAAAACGAAGCGCGGCCTGTTCGATCTGCTGGCGAAAGTTAATCGTTGAACCTGAGGTGTCCAACAGCATCACCAAACTGAAGGGAGCGTCCGTGGATTCAAAATGTTGAATTGGGCGTCGCACTCCGTCTTCGTAAACAACGAAGTCGTTTTGAGAAAGACTGGTGATGGCGTGCCCCTGTCGATCCACCACGCCGACGTTCAATTGGACCAGTGACGTATCGAACTTGATAACTTCGTCCGGCTCCTGGGCCCTGGCCGTTAACCCGACGGAAAGCGAAAGCGCTGCCAGAGTAAGAATCAAGAGCAGACGCTCTGGTCGATTGCAGAGTATTCGGACAAAAGAGAACGATGAAACCATGGCCTGCCAATTAGTAATCTCAGATGTTCGCTGGGGTAACTGAGTATGCCTGTGGCTCGCGGAACTTTGCAACCGCGCCCTTCTCACCCGAAGACTGTGAAGCGCCGCGGTGTCACAAACGTTAGCGACCGCGAATTTCTCATTTCTCCATTTGAAATGCTTCCGAACGTGAAATGCCAATGTAGTAGCAAACTCCTCCAAGTAGGAAATGAACAGTAGGAACAACGGATCCGCTCGATTCGATGGTATTCCTCCGAGAGACAATTGAATATAATCCCGCGCACCTTAAGACGGGAGTTCCTCCCACGATGCACTATCCTAACTTCTGCGCTGAATGCGGGGCGCAACTAAAACGAAAAGGTTGGCGTGTTTGGCAAAGCCGCAACTTCTGCGAAAACTGTGCCCGCCGGTTGGGTAAGAACGGAGTGGCTCGGTCATTAACGGCCATCGCGGCGATCGCGATTTCCGCGTTCGCACTGGGTCGATATCTACGCCCCACGCCACCGCCTTTGATCATTGAGCGTACGTCGAATTCGCCGTTGTCGGACTTGCCGGTGAACATGAACGAGCTGGCGCTCAAATCCAACCGTGAAGATAATTCAACCAACGACCCATCTCGGGTCGCGCAATCTACGGACGACACAGTCTATATTTGTGGTGCCCGCACCAAGAAAGGCACGGCATGTCGCCGGCGCGTACATTTTGCCGGTGAACGCTGCTTTCAACACCAAGGCATGCCGGCGATTTTGCCCGTCGATAAACTGATCATAAAAGGCGCCGGCTCATCAAACAATAACTGATTGGCGCCGTCAGTCTGGACGAGTGATTGGTCCTTGAGGCAGTACAATTGCGATGTTACGATGGGCCGAGGAATTGGGAGATCAAATCATGCAGGTACTGGAACGACCGACCGAAGTCAGCTTTTCACCATTACTCAAACGCTACACACTCGAAGAGTTTTGGGGACTTCCCGATCCCGGGGATCGCTCACACTATGATCTGATAGGAGGTCAGCTATATATGGTCCCACCACCTGATCCGCCGCATGGAAGCGTTGATTCGCGTCTCAACAAATCGCTGGTCAAGTTTTTGACCGCCAACAATATCGGCGGCGAAGTTCTGCATCCGCGCGAAGGAATTTACCGGGACGTTGCGTTGGCGACCTATCTTGAACCGGACATGATGTATGTGTCGGAAGAATTGATTACGCAAATGGGAAGGAAACGCACCTCAGCCGACATTGTGTTTGAGTATTCGTCCCGAAGCACTGCTAGTTACGATCAAACTACCAAGGCCGATACGTATCTGGCTCTGGGCGTGCGAGAACTTTGGCTGATCGATTCAGAGAATATCCGCATTGAAGTGCGCCTCGCGCGAATGCTTGAGAGTCAGCCGGTTTGGGAGATTCGCCGGTATGGAAGAGGCGAATGGGCAGAATCCGAAGTTCTCGATGGTTGGCGTGTCTCCGTCAGCGAATTGTTCGAAGGGTTGGTCTGAACTTATGATCTTCGCCGATAAGAACGCCGGCGAGTTGGTTGCTCCGGTGGTTCTACCATCCGAGCGATCTCCGAATTCAATTTCCCGGTCTCAGTCAGCAAGGGCAGCAGTCGTTTGTCAGGCATCAGAAAGGCGGCGCGCAGTGGCACTGGCCGTGCGCCCGGGCGTGTGACCACTCCACAGCGCACGCCACGCACTTCGTGGATCCACGCGGCAAACTCTTCAGCGTTGCCGATGGTTGCCGACAACAAGAGCATCCGAATGCGCGGCGGGGTCAGGATGATCGCCTCTTCCCAAACGTGGCCGCGATCTTCGTCCGCCAGATAGTGCGCTTCGTCGAAGACGACCAGGTCCGCTCGAACCTCTTCACCGCCGCGCAAAGCGTCGAATAATTGATTGCGAAAAATCTCAGTCGTGCCGACAATTAGCGGCGCGTTTGAATTCTCTTTGCGATCGCCGGTGAGAATCCCGACGCGCTCTGGTCCAAACTCGTCGCCAAACTCCGCATACTTTGAATTTGTAAGCGCTTTGAGTGGCGTTGTATACCACGCGCACTTTCCCACGTCGAGCAATCGCCGAATTTCTTCGCGTGCGATCCACGTCTTGCCGCTGCCGGTAGGCGCGGTCACTAACACATCTTCAAATTCGAGTGCGGCCAGGGCTTCCAATTGAAATGGATCGGGTTTGAAACCGGTGGGTTTCGGCGCGCCAATGCCCGAAAGCAGTTCGCGCAACTCGCGTCCGTAGTTTCCGGCAGACGGCGGCAGGCTCCCGTGCGAACCTGAGGTTTGGGCTCGCGTTGATTGCACGTCGCGCGGGTTTGATTTGTTCCGACCGTTCGTTTGGTCGCGAGTTCTGCCTTTCCGCTTTCCATCGTGATGATGATGTCCGCGTGAGCGTATCATGCCGACATTGTATGCCAAGCTGGGTGCCCGCGACATGTTTGAGGGCTTCGGTTGCGGCTGACTTCGCGGTGTCTTAGTATCTTCAAATAATCGAATTACTAAATAAGAAAGGGTGAGTTTCGCAACGCAGCGCGCGGGCGCGGCGTCTAAATTGGTCGTTTCTTTCTATGGCAATGCTGGATTTTACTGATACGGGCGGGCTTTTCGAGAACTTTGAAGTCAATCGCGAGCCAATCTGGCCGAAGTTCAAGTGGCTGATTGCTCAATCGGCCGCGTGGCACGTGCTCGTCGTTACGTGCGTTTTACTCATTCCGCCGGTTCGCAACGCGCTGAGCATCGCGATGATTTTTTCCGGCGGACGTTTCGTCGATAAGCCTTACCACAAGACTGAGATCGGCGGCGACGCAGATATTACCGAACTTACCCTGGAAAAATTCCATTACCCGGAAGGCTATTTCGCGATGGAATTTTTCCAGGGTAAGTTCGGTAATATCTGCGTCGCCGCCGATCTCAGTC
>Ga0193747_1000131_pt1 | contig 35216 bp, 43 predicted proteins | sample L1m2metaG_FD_143048 | JGI IMG/M metagenome (GOLD analysis project Ga0193747, IMG submission 143048) | Soil microbial communities from a riparian zone of the East river system, Colorado, United States - L1m2 | ecosystem: Environmental > Terrestrial > Soil > Riparian zone | place: USA: East River... | reverse complement strand
TGCTGCCGACCGAAGTCGACACCACCACGAACTTCGCGCGCAAGCTGAAGATGAACATCCCGCTGGCTTCCGCGGCCATGGACACGGTCACGGAATCGAGGCTGGCCATCGCCATCGCGAGGCAGGGCGGAATCGGGCTGGTACACCGGAACATGCCCATCGACCGGCAGGGCGAAGAAGTCGACCGCGTGAAGCGCTCGGAAAGCGGCATGATCGTCGACCCGGTGACGATCTCCCCGGACATCACGCTGCGGCAGGCGCTGGAGATCATGAACAAATACAAGATCTCCGGCCTGCCGGTGACGCGCGGCTCGCGGCTTACCGGAATTTTGACCAACCGCGACCTACGATTCGAAAAGAATCACGCGCAACTGGTCGGCTCGGTAATGACGAAAGAGAATCTCGTGACCGTGCCGGTGGGCACGACGCTGGAAGAAGCCGAGCGCATCCTGCAACAGCACCGCATCGAGAAACTCCTGGTAGTCGATCAGGACTTCAACCTGAAGGGGCTGATCACCGTCAAAGACATCCAGAAGAAACTGGAATATCCCCGCGCGGCGAAAGATGAGCACGGCCGGTTGCGCGTGGGCGCGGCCGTAGGCGCGACGGGCGATTTTCTGGAGCGGGCCGTGGAAATGTCGAAAGCGAAGGCCGACGTGCTGGCCATCGACACGGCGCACGGCCACTCCGAGCGAGTGATGGAGGCCATCAAGGCGATTCGGCGGCGCTTGCCGGAAATGCAGCTGGTCGCCGGTAACGTGGCCACTTACGAAGGCGCGAAGGACCTGATTTCGCTGGGCATCGATGGGCTGAAAGTGGGCATCGGACCAGGCTCCATCTGCACGACGCGCGTGGTTACCGGCGCGGGAGTGCCGCAACTTACGGCCATCATGGAAGCGGCGAGGGCCGCGAAGGGCACGGACGTGGCCATCATTGCCGACGGCGGCATCAAGTATTCGGGCGACATTTCGAAAGCGCTCGCGGCCGGGGCATCGTGCGCGATGATCGGCAGCCTTTTTGCCGGTACGGAAGAATCGCCGGGAGAAACCATTCTGTATCAGGGGCGCACGTTCAAGTCTTACAGGGGGATGGGTTCGACCGGTGCGATGGAATCGGGCTCGGACCGCTACGCGCTGGTGCAGGATACCGAGGAACGCGGCAAGTCCGTGCCTGAGGGCGTCGAAGGACGGGTGCCCTATAAAGGCCAGCTTGGCGCGCTGACGGACCAGCTTGTAGGAGGACTAAGAAGTGGCATGGGTTACGTTGGTGCGGCGACGTTGAAGGAGTTCCAGGAGAAGGGCCGGTTCGTTCGAGTCACCGCGGCGGGATTGCGCGAGAGCCACGTGCATGACGTCATCATCACAAAGGAAGCGCCGAACTATCGGATGGAGTAAGAGCGGCACGAGCAGAGGCGCGAAATTTAGCGTGAAGAAAGAAAGCGAAGGAGCCGATTCTTAGTGGCGGAACTTCAGCCTTGGCGCAACCCGCGCCCTGCTCCGCATTTGCAAGAAATTCAGGCTCGCTTGCGGCCGCCACGCGCGCCGGCATGGCTGCGCGCGTGGTGGCCTGCTTTACTGTGGGCAGGCGTCATCTTCTCGGTGTCCACGGACACGTTTTCTTCTGAGCACACCGCCTGGGTATTCGAGCCCGTGCTGCGCTGGATGATTCCGTCACTCACTGCAGATCAGTTTGAAACCGTCCATCACGTGATCCGCAAGTGCGCGCACTTCTCGGAATATTTTGTGTTTTGCCTGTTGCTCTATCGCGGCGTGAGGGGCGATCGCCAAGGGTGGCGCTGGACGTGGGGACTAGCGGCACTCTTCTGCGCCGCGGGATATTCGGTGCTGGATGAAATTCACCAGGCCTTCGTAGCCAGCCGCACAGCTTCAGCTTACGATTCCCTGCTCGATTCGATCGGCGCTTTCGCGGCCTTCGGCGTGCTGTGGGTGTGGTTCCGCTGGCGGCGATCCGCACGTGAAGAGGAAATCGGACCAAGCAAAGCTACTTCTGCCTGACGCTCCATTCAGCGGCGAGCAATTCAGAAAAGAACTGCGACAAACAAAAAGCCCGTTCCGGTTTACTGGAACGGGCTGCTGAACGTTTGGTTGAGAACGGACGCTTAACTCTTTACTTCAGCGGCTTCTTCCTTCTTCGGCTTTTCTTTCTTTTCCTTGAGCTTGAATTCGTAGCCGATGAGCTCGAGGATGGCTACCTTAGCGTTGTCGCCGATGCGGTGGCCGGCCTGGATGATGCGGGTGTAGCCGCCGGCGCGGTCTGAGAATTTCGGCGCGATCTCGCTGAATAGCTTCTGAGTGACGGCGGGCAGCATGATGTAAGAGGCTGCCTGGCGGCGCGATTGCAGCGTGTCGCGTTTGCCGAGGGTGATCATTTTCTCCGCCACCGGGCGCGCCGCTTTGGCGCGCGTCAGTGTGGTAGTGATGCGCCCGTGTTCGAATAGATTGGTGACCAGGCTGCGCAGCACCGCGCGGCGGTGAGCCGGCTGCTTTCCGAGTTTTGAACCTGAGTTGAGATGTCGCATCGCTTATGTTGTCCCCTACAGTCCAATGTTCTCTTCTGCAGCCGGTGCGGCGGTTTGGCTGGGGAGCGGCGGCCAGATGATGCGGCCGTGCTCGTCGAACTTCATGCCCAGCGCAAGGCCCATCTTCACCAGTATATCTTTGATCTCGTTGAGCGACTTGCGGCCGAAGTTTTTGGTCTTCAGCATTTCATTTTCGCTCTTCTGGACGAGCTCGCGAATGGTCTGGATATTGGCGTTCTTCAGGCAGTTGTAGGAGCGCACGGAAAGCTCGAGCTCCTCGACGGAGCGGTCCAGGTGCTCAAGGCGCGGATCGTGGGCGATATCCTGCGGGGGTTCGACGGTATCCACGGGCTCTTCGAAGTTGATGAAGATGCTCATGTGATCTTTCACAAGCTTGGCGGCAAGGCCGATGGAGTCCTGCGGCGTGATCGCGCCGTTGGTCCACACTTCGATCATCAGCTTTTCGTAGTCGGTCATCTGGCCGAGGCGGGCGGCTTCGACGGAGTAGTTGACCTTGCGCACGGGCGAGTGAACGCTGTCGACCGGGATGTATCCGATGGGCAGGTCTTCGTCGTAGTTGCGGTCGGCGGCCACATACCCGCGGCCGTTCTTGGCGCGCATCTCGATCTGGAGTTTGCCGCCTTCGCTGACCGTGGCGATGTACACGCTCTTATCGAGGACGGCGAAATCCGCGTCTTCCTCGATTTGCGCCGAGGTGACCGGACCGGCCTGCTCGACGTTGACGTAAATCGTCTTCGGCAGGTCGGTGTTGAGCTTGATGGGCACCTGCTTCAGGTTGAGGATGATGTCCGTGGCATCCTCGACCACACCGGGGATCGAAGAAAATTCGTGCAGCACGCCTTCGATCTTGACGGCGGTGATGGCCGCGCCTTCGATCGAGCTGAGCAGCGCGCGACGCAACGCGTTTCCTACGGTCGTACCCCAGCCACGCTCAAAAGGCTGCGCGGAAAACCGCCCGTACTTCTCGGTGAGCGATTCCAGCTCGGACGCAAGACGCTTCGGCTTCTGAAAACCCTTCCACATCGTGTTCCTTCCTTCTGTCCGACCAAGTCGGACTAACACCAAATACCGTGCCCGGTCCGCCGGGCGCGCTGGCACGGGCCGCGCCATTGAGAATCTTACTTCGAGTACAGTTCGACGATGAGCTGCTCGTTGATCGGCGGCGTCTGCACGTCATCGCGCTTCGGCATAGCCACGATCTTGGCCTTGAACTGTTCGCGCTCCTGTTCGAGCCAAGGCACAGCGTTCTGGCTCTGCGCGACGTTGCGGGCTTCCAGCACCATGGCGTTCTGGTGCATTTTTTCCTTGATGGCCACTTCCTCGCCGACGTTGACAAGATAGGAGGGGATGTTGACCTTCTTCCCGTTTATGCGGACGTGGCCGTGCAGCACGAGCTGCCGGGCCTGCGAACGCGAGGACGCCAGACCCGCGCGCCAAACGACGTTATCCAGACGGCGCTCGAGCATGATGATAAGGTTCTCGCCCGTCGGGCCCTTGGAGCGCGCGGCCTTCTCAAAGTAATTGCGGAATTGCCGCTCCAGCAGCCCGTAAGTGCGCTTGACCTTCTGCTTCTCGCGCAATTGCAGGCCGTATCCGGCGACCTTCGGGCGCCGTGACTGCCCATGCTGCCCCGGCACGAAGTTGCGCTTCTCGATCGCGCACTTCTCCGTAAAGCAACGCAGGCCTTTCAAAAACAGCTTCTGCCCTTCCCGGCGGCACAGGCGGCAGACTGCATCTCGGTGTCTTGCCAACTTCTATTCTCCCTTCCCAAAACTCTCTGAATCTTTTCTGTTTGGCATAAATATCAAACGCGGCGGCGCTTGGGCGGACGGCAACCGTTGTGCGGAATCGGCGTAACGTCACGGATCAACACGATGTGAAGTCCGGCAGCGGCCAGCGCGCGCACGGCGGACTCGCGTCCGGAGCCGGGACCCTTCACGCGGACTTCCACGCTCTTCATTCCGTACTGGTCACGCGCCACGCCCGCGGCGGCCAGCGAGGCCTGCTGCGCGGCGTACGGCGTGCCCTTGCGCGATCCCTTGAAGCCAATCGCACCCGCAGAGGACCAGCACACGACACGGCCATCCGTGTCTGTGATGGAAATCTGCGTGTTATTGAACGACGCGGCGACGTACACGACACCGTGCGGAATGATGCGGCGCTCGCGCTTCTTCTTGAATTCTTTCTTGCGCTTCGCTGCCGCTGCCGGCTTCCCCGGGGTTACTGCCGCGTCCGGCGCTGCATTCTTTTGCTGCTCTTTTGCCACGATTCACTCCATTTCTTCCGATGCAGAATCTGAAAAACTTGCCAGGGAAGAGCGCAGCATGCTGCGCCCCTGCAAGCAAACCTGTTAACCCTTCTTGCCGAGAACCTTCTTCTTCGCCGCAACCGCACCGCGCCGCGGACCTTTGCGGGTGCGCGCGTTGGTGTGCGTTCGCTGGCCGCGCACCGGCAGGTTCCGGCGGTGCCGGATCCCGCGATAGGCCTGAATTTCGATCAACCGGCGGATGTTCATCTGAATCTCCTTGCGGAGATCGCCTTCCACGCGGCCTTCTTTTTCGATTTCCTGGCGAAGATGGTTGATTTCATCTTCGGTCAGGTCGCGAATCTTCTTCGTGTGATCGACGCCCGCTTTTTCCGCGAGCTTCTTCGCGCGCTCCTGCCCGATACCGTAGATCGAGGTCAGCCCGACCCAAAGGCGCTTCTGCGGCGGAAGATCTACACCTGCGATACGTGCCATGCCATTCTCCTAACGAGGGGCTTTACCCCTGGCGCTGCTTGTGTTTTGGGTTGACGCAAATCACCCGCACCACGCCGCGCCGGTGGATCACCTTGCACTTGTCACAAATCTTTTTAACCGATGCCCGTACTTTCATGCTGCTCCTCATGCTGCGAGTCAAGCGGCCCGCCTCGGAAGGCGTGCCCTACAAAACCTGTGGCGCTACTTGTAGCGGTACACAATCCGGCCGCGCGTCAAATCGTAAGGCGAGAGCTCCACCGCAACTTTGTCTCCCGCCAGAATCCGGATGAAATTCTTGCGCATCTTGCCGGAAACGTGCGCCAGAACCTGGTGCTTGTTTTCCAGTTCAACGCGGAACATCGCGTTGGGCAGCGGCTCGATCACCGTCGCCATGACTTCAATGGCGTCCTCCTTGGAATTTCCGGAGTCGCCTTTCTTCTTTTCCTCGCGAATCGGTCTTGCCATAGTCTCCCGTGTTCCAACCGACCGGTCTAAAGACCGGCCCCTACATCTCCTACCACGACGGCCCGGTCATCTCTTTCGGCCGCGTCAGAATCCACGGTCCGTTGGCGGTAACCGCCACCGTGTGCTCGAAGTGCGCCGAGGGGCTGCCGTCCGCTGTTTCCGCCACCCACTCGTCGCGCATGCGAACTTCCGGACTGCCGGCGTTCACCATCGGCTCGACGGCAATGACCATGCCTTCTTGCAGCCGCGCACCGCGTCCCTCGTCACCGTAGTTCGGCAGGTTGGGCTCGTCGTGCATCTTCGTTCCGATCCCGTGCCCCACGAACTCACGCACCACCGAGAAACCGTTCTGCTCGACCCAGCTCTGCACGGCGTGGCCGACATCGCCGAGCCGGTTGCCCGCGCGCATCTTGTCGATCGCGCGATCCAACGATTCCCGGGTCACATTCAGCAGCTTCCGCAGTTCCGGTTGAATCTGCCCCACCGGGACAGTGACCGCCGAATCCGCGTAGTAGCCGTCCACTTCCATCCCGAAATCGATCGACACGATGTCGCCTTCGCGCAACTTCCGCTTTGGCGACGGAATCCCGTGAACGATCTCGCTGTTCACCGACGTGCACAGCACGCAGGGATAACCGCGATATCCCTTGAACGCCGCCTTGCCCGGTCTTCCGGCGATTTTTTCCTCGGCGAGCTTCTCGAGGTCCATCGTCGATATTCCCGGTTTTACCACGCTTCGCAGCGCCGTCAAGATCTCGTGCACGAAAAGGCCCGCGCGGTGCATCTTTTCCAGCTCTTCCGCGCTTCGCAGATGAATGGCCATCAATCTTTTTCCGGGGCCCTATCCGGGCCCACTTCAGCGGGAATTTATCGCGCCCCGCGCACGCTCTGCACGCTTTGCAGCACCTGGCGCCCGACTTCTTCCACGCTCTTCGCCGCGTCGATGACGTGCAGCAAACCCAGTCGCCCGTAATAAGCCGCCAGCGGGGCCGTCTGCTTCTCATACGCCTGCAAACGAGGGCCGATGACTTCTTCGCGATCGTCCGGCCGCTGTATCAGCTCGCCGCCGTCGGCGTCGCAAATTCCTTCGACCTTGGGCGGGCGCTCGTAAATATTGTAAATCTCGCCCCCCACCTTGCAGGTCCTTCGCCCGGTCAACCTTCGCATCAGAATCGAAGGATCGATGGCCAAGTGAATCACGAACGGCCGCTTGTAACCGTGATGCTTCAACAACTCGCCCAGGTATTTCGCCTGGGCCACCGTTCGCGGAAACCCGTCAAACACAAAACCATGCGAACAATCCGGCCGCTCGATGCGCTCCCTGATCATTTGAAGCACCAGGGAATCAGGAACCAGGTCGCCGCGCTCCATGAGGGGCTTGGCAGCCTTCCCGAGCGGTGTGCCTTTGCTGACATGCTCGCGAAGCATGTCACCCGTCGAAAGATGCGGCACACCATACTTCTTGGCCAATTCCTTTGCCTGCGTGCCTTTCCCCGCGCCCGGAGGCCCGAGAAAAATCACTGCGCGGTCTAGCTTATCGGGGTGCCGTGTATCCGGAGCCACCCTGCTTTTCTCCATCACCGCCGGCCGCGCAACCGGCCCTTCCGCGCAAACCCTTCGTAGTTCCGCATGACCAGTTGCGCTTCCAACTGCTGCACCGTATCCATGGCCACGCCCACCACGATCAAGAGCGACGTTCCCCCGAAATAAAACTGCACGCCCAAGCCCTTCAGAAACCATACCGGAAAGTGGCGGTCAAACCACGACCCGATTCCCCAGCCCAAATGGTCGAGGTGAATGCCGGCGATCATCCACTCCGGAAGCAGGCAGACGAGCGCCAGGTACACCGCACCGATGAACGTCAACCTTTTTAAGATCTTGCTGACATGCTCGGAAGTGGTACGGCCGGGCCGGATGCCCGGAATGAACCCGCCGTTTTTCCGCATGTTGTCCGCGAGTTCCGTCGGATTGAAGACGATGCCGACATAAAAGAACGCGAACACCAAAATCAGCGTCACGTAAATCAAGGTGTACAGCGGCTCGCCCCACTTGAGAGCGGCGGCAATATTTGCGACGAAAGGCCAGCGAGTTCCAAATATCAGCGCAGCGGTGGCTGGAAAAGCCAGCAGCGAACTCGCAAAAATCGGCGGAATGACGCCGCCGGAGTTCACGCGCAGCGGGAGGTAAGATGATTGCCCACCCATGACGCGGCGTCCCACAACGCGCTTGGCATACTGCACGGGAATGCGGCGCTGCCCGCCCTCCACGAATACGATGAAAGCGACAACCGCGATCATCAGCGCGATCAGCAGGATCAGCACAAGCGGCGTAAAGGGCCCCCAAGCCTCCGTTTTGGCCTTTTCATACAAGTCCACAACCGCGCGAGGAAGTCCTACGACGATACCGACGAAGATGATCAGCGACATCCCGTTGCCGATGCCACGCTCGCTGATCTGCTCGCCGAGCCACATGATGAACGCAGAACCCGTCGTCAGCGTGAGGATGGTCATGAGCGTAAAGCCAAACCCCGGGTGATAGACCATGGACTGCCCGCCTGGGCCAGCTGCGGCCTGCAGGGTCTGCGCGATGGTGAAAGACTGAATGATGCTCAAGACGATCGTCAGGTAGCGCGTATATTGCGTAATCTTGCGCCGGCCGAGCTCGCCTTCTTTCTGCAGACGCTCGAGATACGGAAAAACCACGGTCATCAACTGCAGGATGATCGACGAGGTGATGTACGGCATGATGCCAAGCGCGAAAATCGTCAGGCGGCGGAAGTTGCCGCCGCTGAAGAGGTCGAAAATGCCCAGTACCGAACCGGCCGACTGGGTGAAGAGCTGCTCCAGCACCGCGGTGTTGATTCCCGGCGTGGGAATGTGCGCACCAATGCGGTACACCGCCAGCAGTGCCAGGGTGAACAGCACGCGGTTCCGCAAGTCTTCGATGCGGAACATGTTTTTCACGGCTTCGACGAATCGGTTCATGCCTGTTTCCTGCGATCCCTCTTTACGCTACAACCTCGAACGTGCCACCAGCCTTGGTAATTTTTTCCTTCGCCGACGCGCTGAACGCCTGCGCATGAATCGCCAGCTTGGTCGTCAGCTCGCCATCGCCGAGAACCTTGATGGGGTCGGTGGCGCGGCGCACAAAACCGTGCGCGCGGAGCAACTCGGGAGTAACCGTCTCGCCAGCCGGAAAAACGTTCAGTTCCGCCAGGTTCACGATCGAGTAGGTCACGCCAAAGGGATTGTGAAAGCCGCGCTTCGGCATGCGCCGATGCAGCGGCATCTGTCCGCCTTCAAAGCCGCGGCGGCGCGAATAGCCGCGGCGCGACTTCTGTCCCTTGTTGCCGGCGCCCGCGGTCTTGCCGAGCTTTGACCCCATGCCGCGGCCGACGCGAACTTTCTTCTTGCGCGAGCCCGCGGGAGGCTGCAAGTTCGAGAGCGTGAAGGAGCGGCGCGCTTTCGACGCCGGCGCCGCCGGCTTGTGCTGACCGCGCTTGCGGGTCCCTCTCGGGCCGCTTGAACTTTTTCTCGCCATCGCTCTACCCCACCACTTCCACGAGGTGCCGCACCTTGTGGATCATGCCGCGCACCGACGGCGTGTCCTGGCGCTCGACCACCTGATGCATTCTCCGCAAGCCCAGGCCTCGGATGGTTTGCCGCATATCATCGGTGCAGCTGATAAAGCTGACTACCCACTTGATCTTCACCGTGCCGCCGGACTTCTTGCCGTCGTGCTCGGTCCGGTTATAGGGCTTGACGGGAGTTCTTACGCTCGCCACTTTCTTGCCGGTCATTAGTCGCCCTCACTCGTCGCGGCTTTTTCCTTGGGTGGCTTGCCGCTGATTTCTTCCACGGTCTTCGAGCGCGTTTCCGCCACGTGCGCTATATCCTTCAAGCCGAGGAGAGCTGCGAAGGTAGCCTTGACGACGTTGTGCGGATTCGAGGTGCCGATCGATTTCGTCAGCACGTTGTGAATTCCCGCCACCTGCATCACCTTGCGCACCGGGCCGCCGGCGATCACGCCCGTGCCTTCCGACGCGGGCTTGAGCAGCACTTGCGCCGAGCCGTAACGTCCCAAAACCTGGTGCGGAATCGTCGTACCCTTCAGGTTCAGCTTGATCAGATTTTTTTTCGCCTGCTCGATGCCCTTCTTGATGGCCATGGGCACTTCGCGCGCCTTGCCCATGCCGAATCCCGCATGACCGTGGCTGTCGCCGACGACCACCAAAGCGGAGAAACTGAGGTTCTTGCCGCCCTTTACGACCTTGGTGACGCGGTTGATGGCGATCACGTCATCCTTCAGCTCCGAAGGATTCACTTCCAGGAGCCGGCGTACCGCTAGACTGTCTCGCAAAATTTGCTTCGACATAGGCTTAGAACTGTAACCCCGCTTCCCGCGCCGCATCCGCGAGCGCCTTGACGCGGCCGTGATACTTGTATCCGCCGCGATCGAACACGACCTTTTTTACGCCGGCAGCCTTGGCGCGGTCGGCAACGATTTTGCCGATCACTTTTGCCGCCGCGATGTTGCCCCCACCCTTCAAATTCTTTTTCGTTTCGCCGTCCACCGAACTGGCGGAAACCAGCGTCTTGCCCGAACGGTCATCGATTACCTGCGCGTAAATGTGTCCCAGCGAACGGTAAACGCTCAGGCGCGGGCGCTCGGGAGTGCCCTCGACCCTGGTGCGCACCCGCGCGTGGACACGCTGGCGGTGCAAATCCCGCGAAAGCCTGCGAACTCGTGTTGACGCCACTGTTTCATCTCCTCAAAATCGGCGGCCGCGAAGCGGCCCATGTTACTCATGACCCCAGACAAGCCGGGACCAACCATTTCTACGCGGCGCCGGCCTTTGCTCCCGCCTTGCCGGCCTTCTTCTTCAGCCGCTCACCGGTGATGCGCACGCCCTTCTGCTTGTACGGGTCGGGCGGACGCAGCGAGCGCATATCCGCGGCAACTTGGCCGACCTGGCCTTTGTCCGCGCCGCTCACGACGATGTGCGTCTGCTTCTCGACGGCGACCTGAATGCCTTCCGGAATCGGAAATTCAATCGGGTGCGACTTGCCGAGCGCGAAGGAAACCATTTTGCCCTTCAACTCGGCGCGGTAGCCGACGCCCACGATGTCGAGCTCTTTCTTGAAACCGGAGGTCACGCCGTGAACGGCGTTGGCAACCAGCGCGCGCGCGAGGCCGTGAAGGGCGCGGTGCTCTTCGGTCGCACGAAGGGCGGTGAGCACGCCGTCCTTCTGTTCAAAGGTGATCCCCTGCGGGATCGCGAAGGAGAGCTTGCCCTTCGGCCCCTGCACGTCGATTTTGCCGGGCTGCATGGCGATCTTAACGCCTGCCGGCACTGGAATTGGTTTGCGTCCGATTCGTGACATCTTCTCTATTTTCCTTGACTAGAAATACCGGCTACCAGACTTCGCAAAGAATCTCGCCGCCAATTTTGGCCTTGCGCGCCGCGCGGCCGCTCATCAGCCCTCTCGGCGTGGTCATGATACTGATGCCCAGCCCGCCTACGACGGGACGAATATCGGCCGAGCCGAGATACGAACGCGCGCCCGGGCGCGAAATGCGCTTCAGGCCGGTGATCACGCTGCGGCGGTCCGGGGTGTACTTCAGGAAAACGCGCAGCATCTTGCGCGTCTTGTTCTCGTCCACCAGCTTGTAGGTCGAGATATAACCCTCATCCTTCAAAATGCGCGCGATCTCGGTCTTGAGCTTGGAGACCGGAACATCGACGCGCTGGTGCTTGGCGGCCGCCGCGTTGCGGAGGCGCGTCAGAAAATCGGCAATCGGATCCGTTTGCATAGTTCTCCTACCAGCTGGCTTTCACGACGCCGGGGATTTCACCCTTCAGCGCCATACCACGAAAACAGATTCTGCACATCTGGAATTTGCGGATATACCCGCGCGCGCGGCCGCAGCAGCGGCAGCGGTTGCGTATCCGCACCTTGAATTTCGGTTTCTTGAGCGACTTGGCGATTTTTGCTGTGCGTGCCATTTATTGTGCTGCTCCCTTTTCGCGAAGCGGAACTCCCAGCCCCTTGAGCAGCTCGCGGCCCTGCTCATCGTTCCTCGCGCTGGTCGTCATGGTGATGTTCATGCCCTTGATCTTGTCCACGCGCGTGTAATCGATCTCCGGAAACACCAGCTGGTCTTTCAGACCCAGCGTGTAATTCCCGCGGCCGTCAAAGGAATTCTGGGGCAAACCGCGGAAGTCGCGCACGCGCGGGAGCACCACGTTGCACAGGCGATCGAGAAATTCGTACATCAGGTCGCCGCGCAAAGTCACCGCGCAACCGATGGGCATGCCCTTGCGAATTTTGAAATTCGCGATGGACTTCTTCGCCCGTGTGATCACGGCTTTCTGCCCGGTGATCTGACCGAGCTCAACTGCCGCGGTGTCCAGCAGCTTCGCGTTCTGGCTTGCTTCGCCGAGGCCGATGTTGACCGTGATTTTCTGCAGCTTCGGCACGGCCATCATGTTCTTCCAGCCAAAGCGCTTCATCAGCGCGGGCACCGTCTCACTCCGGTATTTTTCCTGCAATCGGCTCTTCATCGCCTTCTTCTACCTTGTCCTTTACTTGTCCAGCGTCGTGTTGCAATGCCGGCAACTGCGCACTTTCGTGCCGTCCGGCAGCACAGTGTGGCCAATCCTGGTGTGCTTGCCGCAACTTCCGCAGACGACCATCACGTTCGAGACATTGATACCGGCTTCTTTCTCGACGATTCCGCCCTTGATGTTCTTCGATGGGTTGGGACGCGTGTGCCGCTTGATGATGCCGACGTGCTCGACCACCACGGTGTTCTTCTTCGCGTTGATCGAAAGCACGCGCCCGCTCTTGCCCGCGTCTTTTCCGGCAATCACCTTGACGTTATCGCCCTTGCGAACCTGAATGGTGTGCCGCTCGGCTCTTTCGTGTCTCAGTGTCATGGCCTACCAAACCTCCGGAGCCAGTGAAACAATCTTCGTGAATTTCTTCTCGCGCAACTCGCGCGCCACCGGGCCGAACACGCGCGTCCCGACGGGCTCGCCCGCATCGTTGATCAGCACCGCAGCGTTATCGTCGAACCGGATGTATGTGCCATCCTTGCGCCGCCGTTCTTTCCGCATGCGTACCACGACCGCCTTAACAACCGTTCCCTTTTTGACCTGGCTTTCCGGCGTTGCTTCCTTTACCGCGGCAGTGATGACGTCGCCGAGGCCGGCCTGCAATCCCGCGTCGCCGCCCACCGGCATAATGCAGGTCAGCTTGCGCGCGCCGGAATTATCGGCCACCGTCAGCCAGGTTCGCATCTGAATCATTGGTCTGCTCCCCTGTCTCTCTTACGAGGCCGACGCGTTCCGCGTCAGCACTTCCTTCAACCGCCAGCGCTTCAACTTCGAAAGCGGCCGCGAGGCCACGATGCGCACCGTGTCGCCGGCTTTCGCCTGGCGATTTTCGTCGTGCGCGTAGAACTTTTTCAAGATGCGCACCACGCGGCGGTACTTGGGGTGCTGGACGAGCCGCTGCACCTCAACCACAATGGTCTTTTCCATCTTCGCGCTGGTCACTTTGCCGGTGAGAATGGTGCGCTCGCCGCGCTCGGCAACCGGCGCGCTTTGTGTTTCAGTTGTCATTACGCCTTCCCTGCTTTCAGCTCTTGCGCGCGAACGAGTGTTTTCACCCGCGCCAGATCTTTTTTCGCTTCACGGAGCCGCTTCAGCGCTTCCGCCTGGCCCGTCGAAAGCTGGAAGCGCAGACGGAAAATCATCTCCGTCAAGTCCTTCTCCTGCGCGAGCAGTTCATCCACGCCCGCTTCGCGGATCTTTTCAATTCGCCGCGGCATGCTTAAAACCCTCCTGCACGGGAAACGAACTTCGTGGGAATCGGCAGCTTGTGCGCCGCCAGCCCCATGGCTTCTTTGGCCGTCGCTTCGTCCACTCCCGCCATCTCGAACATGATGCGTCCCGGCTTCACCACCGCCACCCACTTCTCCGGCGCGCCTTTGCCCTTGCCCATGCGCGTTTCGGCCGGCTTCTTGGTAAACGGCTTGTCCGGGAAAATCCGGATCCACAATTTCCCGCCGCGCTTGATGAACCGCGTAATCGCCACACGCGACGCTTCAATCTGCCGGTCGGTGATCCACGCGCATTCCATGGCCTTCAAACCGTACTCGCCGAACGCCAAATCTCCGCCGCGCCAGGCCTTGCCGTTGCGGCGGCCGCGCATCTGCTTTCTGTACTTCACTTTCTTTGGCATCAACATCGCTGTGTTCTCGCTTCCTTGATCTCGTTTACCGCTTCCCGGTTACAGCCAAACTCGCTGCTTTTTCCGTTTACGCCACCGCGACGGTCTCGCGTTCCTTCTGAATCTTGGAGGCCTTCTTGGGCACGTTTTCGCCCTGGTAGACCCAGCACTTCACGCCGATCACCCCGTAAGTCGTATTGGCTTCCGCGGTGCCGAAATCGATGTCCGCGCGCAGCGTCTGCAGCGGCAGCCGCCCTTGCAGGTACCATTCCTTGCGCGCGATTTCCGCGCCGTTCAGCCGGCCTGCCACGCGCACCTTGATGCCCTTGCAACCGAAGCGCAGCGCCGAATCCACCGCCTTGCGCATCGCGCGGCGGAAGGCCACGCGCTTTTCGAGCTGCAGTGCGATCGACTCCGCCACGAGCTGCGCATCCAGCTCCGGACGGTGCACTTCCTGAATGTCGATGTGCACTTCGCGCTTGGTGCGCTTCTGCACTTCCTGCTTGAGCTTGTCGATCTCCGCGCCCTTGCGCCCGATGATGATGCCTGGCCGCGCGGTATAGATGCGCACGACCAGCTTGTTCGCCGCGCGCTCGATGTCGATCGAGCTGATTCCCGCGCTCTTCAGTTTTTCCTTCAGCTCCTTGCGGAGCTTGACGTCTTCGTGAAGAAGATCGGCGTAGTCCTTGTCGGCATACCACCGCGACTTCCACGGTTTGTTGTAGCCTAGCCGGAATCCGTACGGGTGCGTCTTCTGTCCCATGACTCTCCTTACTTCTTGCGTGGCCGTAAAAACGGCCGGCTACTTCTTGCCCTTTTTCGAGGGCGCTTGCTTCCCGGTCAATGCCTTGCGAACACGGCGCGCGGTGCCGCGCACGCCCTTCTGCGCTTCGGCTTCCGCCACATTGGCTGCCACGCGTTCCGCAGCCGCCACGTGATGCTCGGCCACGCCCACCCAAAGGTGCGCGGTGCGTTTCTGGTAGCGAAACGCCCGGCCCATCGGCGCGGGGCGCAGCCGCTTCCAGCGCGGCCCTTCATTCACAAAACACTGCGCCACGAACAACATGTCCACATCGAGCGGCGCCCCGGAGTCCTCCGCCTTGCGTTCGGCATTGGCGATCGCGCTGCGCAGCACCTTTTCGATGTGCTTGGCCGCACGCTTCGGCGTGTACTTCAGCGTGTGCAAAGCATCCTGCGCCTTCTGCCCGCGGATCAGATCCATCACCAGGCGCGCCTTCTGCGGCGACATCCTTACGTGCCGCGCCAGCGCGTGCGCTTCAATCAATGCATTCTGTGTCTGCACGTCAGCCATGACTTATGCCTTCGGCGCTGCGGGTGCTGCCGCTGGTGCTGCGCCGCCTCCTGCTGGTGCCGGGCCTGCGGCCTTCTCGAGCGCCGCTTTCACGCCGTGGCCCTTGAACGAACGCGTCGGCGCGAACTCGCCCAACTTGTGTCCGATCATCTGCTCGGTCACGTACACGGGAATGAATTTCTTTCCGTTATGCACGGCGATGGTATGCCCGATCATGTCCGGCACGATCGTCGAACGCCGCGACCACGTCTTGATCACTTTCTTTTCGTTGCGCGTGTTCAGTCCTTCGACCTTGATGCGCAGGTGGCCGTCCACAAACGGCCCTTTTTTCAGTGAGCGTGCCATCGATTCCCTATTCCTCCACTCGCCGCAAGCGGCCCCATGGCGCCCGCCGTATCTTCTTGAACCCTCGTACCGGCCCGGGAACGCGGTGCGACTTCGGGCAGAACGGGCATACAAACCGCGTGCCCTGCGCATTCGCAATCCGTTCCACGATGACCGCCCAGCCCGGCTTGCACAGCTTATAGAGCACCGGCTCCGGCGGAGCTACCGCTACCTTGACCGGCGGACGTACCGGCTTGGCGTTCTTCGCGGTCACGCGCTTGGCTGCGCGCTTAGCCGTGCGCTTCACCGGCCGGCTGCGCCGTGCTGCTGATCGTGTTGTGTGTGTCGCTCGCATCGCTTTTGCTCTCACCGGTCTGGCTTTAGTTCACCGCCCGGCTTCCAACTTCAGTAACGCCTTGTATTTACTTCCTGCGCTCGACAATGTGCTTGTCGGTGCGCTTGTTGTTTCGCGTCTTCTTACCCAACGTCGGGAAGGCCCAGGGCGTCTGCGGATGATTGCCTTTGACCTTGCCTTCGCCGCCCCCGTGCGGATGATCCACGGGATTCATGGCCACGCCGCGAACGGTGGGTTTCTTCCCGTGCCACCGCGTGCGCCCGGCTTTTCCGTAGGTTTCGTTCTCATGGTCGAGGTTGCCGACCTGGCCCACCGTCGCCATGCACTCCACGGAAAACTTGCGCACTTCGCCGGAAGGCAGCTTCACCAGCGCGAGATCACCTTCTTTGCTCAGCAACTGCGCCGAGCCGCCCGCGGAACGCACCACTTGCCCGCCGCGCCCGGGATACAGCTCGAGGTTGTGAACCATCGTGCCGGGAGGAATGTGCTTGAACTGCAGCGCATTGCCCGGAAGAATGTCCGAGCCCTCGCCGGTGGAAACCGTTGCGCCCACTTCCAATCCCACGGGATGCAGGATGTAGCGCTTCTCGCCGTCGGCGTAGTGCAGCAGCGCCAGATTCGCGCTGCGGTTCGGGTCGTATTCGATGGCCGCCACTTTCGCGGGCACGCCGAGCTTTTCGCGCCGGAAGTCCACCTTGCGGTAGGCCTTCTTGTGGCCGCCGCCGCGGTGCCAGATCACAATTTCGCCCTGGTTGTTGCGCCCTCCGGAACGCTTCTTCGGCTCGAGCAGCGCCTTTTCCGGCTCCTGCTTGGTAATGTGGCTCTTGTCCACGACGGTGATGAACCGCCGCGACGCCGTATATGGATTAAAGCTTTTCAGTCCCATCGCCGCCTCTTACCTTCTTAGTGCTTAATGCCGTTTCCTTTTCAAACCGTCCCGGTCTTACAGGTTCTCCGCGTACTCGATCATTTTTTCGTCTTTGGCGAGCTTCACGTACGCCTTCTTCCAATCGCGCCGGTAGCCTTCGCTCTGGCCGCGGCGGCGCATCTTGCCGACAAAATTCGCGGTGCGGACGCCTGCGACCTTCACCTTGAAAATCTGCTGCACGGCTTCCTTGATCTGCGTCTTCGTGGCGCTGGCTGAAACTTCAAACACCACGGTGTGTTGGGTCTCTTTCACGCCCAGGCCCTTTTCCGTGATGATCGGCCGCCGAATGATTTGATAGTGAGGGGTCGACATCGTTTATCCCTTCCCCTTTTTCTTTGCCGGCTTCGCCGCTTTCTTCGCTGCCGCTGGTTTCTTCGCTGCTGCCGGTTTCTTCGCTGCTGCCTTCGAGGCCGCTTCCTTTTTCACCGGCTTCGCCGCGGGAGCAATCGTTTCCACGTCCGGCACCACCACAGGCTTCTTTTCCGGATCGAGCGAATGGCTCAACCGCGCCACCGCTTCCTTGGAAAGCACAAGCAAGTCATGCTTCAGCACGTCGTAAGGCTGCAGAACATTGGGCGCCGCCAATGTTACACCTTGGACGTTGCGGCTGGCGCGTTCCAAATTGCTGTTCTCGCCATGCGCCACGAGCAAAGCGGACTTCTTGTGATTCAGCTTGCCCAGCACCGCCAGCAGCGATTTGGTCTTGTGCGTCTCCAAAGTCCATGCATCCACAACCGTCAGCCTCTGCTCGGCTAGCTTCGCCGAGAGCGCCGAGCGCAGCGCGCCCAGCAGCATCTTCTTCGGCAGCGCGTAGCTGTAATCGCGCGGCTTCGGTCCGTGGACCGTGCCGCCATGACGCCAGAGAGGCGAGCGAATCGAGCCCACACGCGCGCGGCCCGTGCCCTTCTGCTTCCAGAGCTTGCGGCCCGCGCCGCTCACTTCGCTCTTTTCCTTGACCTTGTGCGTGCCCCGGCGCAGTCCGCGCAAGTACCACCGCGAAGCCTCGTGCAGCAGGTGTTGATTGACCTTCGCGCCAAAGATCGCGTCCGCCAGCTCCACCTGACCGACTTTCTTGCCATCCAAGTTAACTACGTCGACGACCGGCATGATCTTGTTTCCTCGTCCTCGAACCTTTTTCGTGTTCTCAGTTGTCCGTGTTCCGTCAGAATTCTGAAACATTAGGTCAAGGAGTTTTTCCCTCGTAACTCGGACCCCGCGACCGATAACTCTTCCTTACTGACAACTGACCAATGAAAACTGACAACGCTCAGCGATGTGTCGCTCCGCCTTACTTCGCTTTTCTCGCCTTGCGGATGAAAATGTACGTTCCGCTCGGCCCCGGCACCGATCCCCGCACCAGCAGCAGGTTTTCGTCGGTGTCCACCTTCACAACCTTCAAATTCTTCGCCGTTACCCGGACGTTCCCCATGTGACCCGGAAAGTGCTGATTCTTCCAAACGCGCGACGGAAAGGAACTGCCGCCGATGCCTCCTGGCGCGCGGTGATGCATCGAGCCGTGCGTCGCATCGCCGCCGCGGTAATGCCAGCGCTTTACGCCGCCTTGAAAACCCTTGCCCTTGCTGACGCCGCTGACATCGACGAGTTCGCCGGTCTTGAAGTTCTCCACCAGCACGCGGTCGCCGACTTTCGTCTCGTCCTTCGATTCCTCGATGCGCACTTCTTGCAGCACCTTCATCGGCGCGACGTTGGCCTTCTTGAAGTGCCCGGTCATGGCTTTGTTGACGCGCTGCGGCTTGACGAATTCCACGAGTCCCAGTTGCGCGGCCTCGTAGCCGTCGGTCTGTTTCGTGCGGCGCTGTACCACCACGCAAGGCCCGGCCTGAAGAACCGTGCACCCTGCCAGGGTGCCGTCTTCCAAAAAGACTTGCGTCATCCCCAGCTTGATTCCGATGATTCCGTCGACTGCCATTTTCCTCGTCTCTCTTTCGCAGCGTGCCTTCATAGGTATCGGCTGCGTCCCGCCCAAGATGCCTGCAATCCCGCGTTCACTGTTGTCCCTTTTCAGCGCTCAGTCCGAACACTAAAGAAGACAGCCAGAAAACGTTCCGCCACTCTCAACTAACGCCGCTTCTAACCACCGCTCGCAACTCTCAATGACTCCAAGTGTTTCTTCACTGAGAACTGAAAACTGACCACTGAAAACTCACTTCACTGCGTGCCCGAACGCCTTGATTTCCACGTCCACGCCCGGCGGAAGGTCCAGCTTCATCAGCGCGTCCACCGTGTCCGGCGTCGGCTCCAGAATATCGATCAGCCGCTTGTGCGTGCGCATTTCAAACTGCTCTCGCGACTTCTTGTCCACGTGCGGCGACCGCAAGACCGTCCAGCGGTTAATGGTGGTGGGCAGAGGAATCGGCCCGGCAACGTCCGCGCCGGTACGCTTTGCCGTCTCCACGATTTCACGTGTGGACTGGTCCAGAATTCTGTGGTCGTACGCCTTCAAACGAATACGGATTTTGTCGCCTTGTCTCATAAATTATTCAATGACCTCGGTCACGGCGCCGGCGCCGACGGTGTGGCCGCCTTCGCGAATCGCGAACCGCAGCCCCTTCTCCAGCGCTACCGGCGTGATCAAAGTCACTTCGCAGCTCACGTTGTCGCCCGGCATCACCATTTCCACGCCGGCCGGCAGCTTCATATCCCCGGTCACGTCCGTGGTGCGAAAATAAAACTGCGGCCGGTAGCCAGAGAAAAACGGCGTGTGGCGCCCGCCTTCTTCCTTCGTCAACACGTACGCTTCGGCTTTGAACTTCGTGTGCGGCGTGATGCTTCCCGGCTTGCACACTACCTGCCCGCGCTCCACGTCTTCTTTTTCCGTGCCGCGCAAGAGCAAGCCGACGTTGTCGCCCGCGAGTCCTTCGTCCAGGAGCTTCTTGAACATTTCCACGCCCGTTACCACTTTCTTTTGCGTCGGACGGAAGCCCACGATTTCGATTTCTTCGCCAACCTTTACCTTGCCGCGTTCGATTCGGCCGGTGACCACCGTGCCGCGGCCGGAAATCGAGAAGATATCCTCGATCGGCATGGCGAACGGCTTGTCGATGTCGCGCACCGGCAAGGGCACGTTCTTGTCCACTGCGTCCATCAAATCTACGATCGTCTTTTCCCACTTCGCGTCGCCGTTCAGCGCCTGCAGCGCCGAACCCTTCACGACAGCAATCGAATCGCCCGGATACTGGTAGCTCTTCAAGAGTTCGCGAACTTCCAGTTCGACCAACTCCAGCAACTCCGCGTCTTCCACCATGTCGCACTTGTTCAGAAAAACGACAACCGCCGGAACGCCAACCTGGCGCGCCAGCAGAATGTGCTCCCGCGTTTGCGGCATCGGTCCATCGGTGGCTGCCACGACCAGGATCGCGCCGTCCATCTGCGCCGCGCCGGTGATCATGTTCTTGATGTAGTCCGCGTGCCCCGGGCAGTCCATGTGCGCGTAGTGGCGGTTCGCCGTTTCATACTCCACGTGCGAAACCGCGATGGTGATCCCGCGCTCGCGCTCTTCCGGAGCGTTATCGATCGAATCGAACGCGCGAAACTGCACCTTCGGGTTGTGCTTGCTCAGCACTTTGGTGATTGCCGCCGTCAACGTCGTTTTGCCGTGATCGATGTGACCAATGGTTCCGATGTTCACGTGCGGCTTGCTGCGCTCGAATTTCTCCTTCGCCATGTTTCCGTAACCTCTCACCTTGCTGACCGCTTAGTGCCCAACTGCGCCCATTGGTAACGAACGGCCGCGCGCGCTTCAAAATCTGGAGCGGGGGACGGGATTTGAACCCGCAACCATCACCTTGGAAGAGTGAGACTCTACCGTTGAGTTACCCCCGCCCGGTGCTGCTCCAAACTTTTCCCCGTCGCGGCGCGCGCCGCCCCCAGTAAATTCCTGGAGCCTGGGACCGGGATTGAACCGGTGACCTCGTCCTTACCAAGGACGCGCTCTACCAACTGAGCTACCCAGGCCGAATCCGTGTCCCCCTCAAGAATCGTCCTTTGCGGCGCACTTTTCCTGAGCGGCGTCTTTTTTTCCGTTGCGACCGCAAATCGGTGGACGCCCCAAATCAGACCGCTTTCGAACATCGCTCGATGCGATTGCCCTGCGGTTTTCTGCAACTCTAACAGCGAGAACCTGGTGGACGGGGAAGGATTCGAACCTTCGTAGCCCGCAAGGAGCGGCAGATTTACAGTCTGCTGGTTTTAGCCACTCACCCACCCGTCCCGTGAAAACTCTCTGGAACGCGAACTGACGAGATCCGAACTTGTGCTTCAACAACTTGCAGTCATCCCGTGCAAAAACACAAAAAGGACTCGTGTCAAGAGACACCAGCCCGTTCGTTTTTCCTGTCAGGATTCGCTCCGCCCTCGCTCCCCTGCAAAATTCCTGGTGGAGCTGGCGGAGGGAATTGAACCCCCGACCCTCTGATTACAAATCAGATGCTCTACCAGCTGAGCTACGCCAGCACCGCTCAAACCGGGTAAGAATAGCAGAAGGGGTATCAGAATTGCAAGGGGGTGTCGCAGAATATCTTGCACGTGGATGGCCAGCTCTGTGGAAAATCGCTTTCCCCTTGATTACCTGGACACCCGTTATCCTGTCTGTCATCTATAGTTTAGCATGGAATCCACCTGGCCGGAGCAGCCCCAATTTAACAGCCGGAAATAGCGCTCTTCGAAGCGTATATCGGTCGCGGATTTTAATGTCGAGAAGCCCGTTCCGATGGGACAATAATGCTGGACCACTGGTGCAGATGGTGCGGAGGCCATGAAGAAACGGACCTGGATTCGGCTGGCGGCCATCGTCGCCGTCTTGGGCGCGGCCGTAGTTCTCGGATATCGGAAATGGAGCGTACAGAACGGCACTGCGCGCGAGGAGGCGCTGGCGCTGATGCCCACGGATGCGATCGCAATTCTTTTCGCGGATCTCGATGAACTCCGGCAAGCACCATTCGTCGCGAGACTTTATGCCTGGGCGCCGAAACCGCACGCGGACGCGGATTACGCGCAGTTCCTCAAAGAAACCGGATTCGATTTCGAGCGGGACCTCGAGCGCGTAACCATTGCGGTGGAGAAGCGCGGACAAGACTCCACTCTGTTTGCCATTCTGGATGGAAAATTTGATCGGCAGAAAATTTCCGCCTATGCATTGAAAGACGGCTCGGCCGCAAAAACCGGTGGACGCGAGATTTTTTCCGTTCCGGTTAACGGAACCGCAAAGAAAATTTCTCTTACGTTTTTGAGGAACGATCGAATCGCGGTGACTGGCGATTCAAATCTCGCCTTTTTTCTCGACGCGAGAAAACGTGCTGAGGATGCTGCGGACTGGCGCGCACGATTCGAACGTCTAGCGGGCTCGCCGGTCTTTGCCGTGATCCGGCAAGACGCCGCGGTCGGCGCCGCGTTGGCCGCTCAGGCCCCCAGCGGTCTTCGCTCTCCGCAACTCTCCACTTTGATCGATCAATTGCAGTGGATCACCCTGGCAGGAAAACCGGAGAACGATCGGCTGCGTGTGGTCGGCGAGGGAGAATGCACGGCGGAGGCCACGGCGCGGCAACTCGTGGACCTGATGAATGGCGTCGTCATACTGGCGCAGTTGGGACTGAATGATGCCAAGACCAGGCAGCAGTTGGATCCGGCGGCACGTGAGGCGTACCTGGAAATCTTGAAGAGCGCGGATGTCTCCAAAATCAACCGCGGGGATACCAAGTCAGTCCGGCTGGTATTCGAGATCACGCCGGAATTTCTGGAGGCGGCTCGCAGGGCGCCACCAGTCATGCCGGACTCGGTACCAAGCAAACCAGCACTCCCAGGAAAAGCTCCGGCGCCCAGGAAAGGCCGCATCTAGGAAAAGCAGCTCGGGAAAATCGGGGTCCTGAGGACCGTCGCCAGCAAGAAAACCGGCGGGCCAAGGCCCGCCGCCCACGGTATTTCGATCGGGAATCAGTCCCCCGCCGCAGGAGTGGACTTCATGTAGCGCCACGGATTGATGGGCGCATTGTTCATCCGGACTTCGTAGTGGACGTGCGGACCGGTCGAGCGGCCGCTTATGCCCGTGTAGCCAACCACTTCGCCGCGCTTGACGCGTGCGCCCGAGACCGCCGAGAACGCGGAAAGGTGCGCGTACCAGGTGGTGATTCCGAATCCATGATCGACAACCACCAGTCGGCCGTAGCCGGCATGGTTCCCCGCGATGGTGATGATTCCATCCGCAGTGGCGTGAACCGGAGCGCCATAGTCAGAAGCCACATCCACTCCGGTGTGAAATGCGCCTTCACCGCTGAACGGGTCCAAGCGCTCACCGAAGCTATCGGTAATGTGACCCATCACCGGCCAGATCGACGGCGTGTACGAGGAGTCGGCAAAACTCATGGGGGAGAGCAAATGGAGCCCGCTGCTGGAGATGGCGATCACCGCTGCATTGCGCTTCAAGAAAGTGTACTGCTCGATGGAACGGTCGAATGCATCCTGAGCATCCACGGGATTGTCGCTCTGGTCGAAAGCCGCCGGATGGTAACGGAGCACCCCGTAGGTCATGGCCACTTCCGTCGCCAGGGACTGGAGAGAATCAAGGCGCTGGTTGGTGTCGTTGACGGTGCTCTGGAGCTGCTTATATTGCTTCTTGAGGGTTTCCTGATCGTGCCGAAGAGCGTTGTAGTTGCCGACTTTCCAGAGCATTCGCGAATAGGAGCCCACCGCCGCCGTCACGCTGATCGCACCGATGAGCGCCAGCACGGCGATACCGTGCAGCACATATGCGGGTACGATGACTTTCCGGAGCTTACCCGGAGACGACGCGATAAAAAATGTGTAGCTCTTACCCCTCATGAATATAAGGCCCCCACAGGCCTGTAAAATTGACTCTTGCGGGCAAATTACTCTGCTGTCCGCTGGAACCTGAACTTGAACGAAAATCTGAACCGTGAGCCTTGGTCCGCGACCTCCGACATACTAAATTCTGTAGAGCGGTACGTCAACCCTGTATTTCGTGCTTTCAGGGTCAGGCAGTGCAAACCTGTCCCCTGTCCGAACGTACAGGGGGACGCTTAACGAGTGCGCAATTCCCAATTTCGAATCGATGAATTGCAAAAGCCCGGTAGGCTCAGGGGCTATACTATCGCCCGCAATCAGATGGGAGTCCTCTAGAGAACCGCATGCCACCGAAACGCCAGAATGAAAATTCTCTCCTGAAGAAGATTGCCGGGAGTTTCCGATCTTCGCGGGGCCAGGGAGCCGGGCATTCCGTCGCTCTGGGAATGGGCGATGACGCCGCGCTCTTCCGGCCGAAGCCGGGGCACGAGATCATTCTAACCTGCGACTGGTTCCTGGAGGGCACGCACTTCTTGCGCGAAAAGCATCCGCCGGATGCCGTGGGTTGGAAGTGCCTCGCCAGAGCAGTTAGCGACGTAGCAGCGATGGGAGGCGCGCCCCGCTGTTTCCTCCTGAGTCTGGCCCTGCCGGAAACGCACACCGGCCGCTGGCTCGATCTGTTCCTCGGGGGGCTGCGTCGCGCTTCTCGCAAGTTTCAGTGCCCGCTGGCTGGCGGAGACACAACACGGCGAAATGAGATTCTCGTAAATGTAACGGTCGTGGGCGAAGTGCGGGTCGGGAGCGCCGTGCTGCGATCGGGAGCCCGAGCGGACGACATCCTATATGTAAGTGGGCGGCTGGGGGAAGCGGAACTGGGTCTGTGGATCATCCGGCAAAGCGAAGGAGCGGCGAGCAAGAAGAACACGCTGACAAGAAAGCACCTTTATCCGGAGCCGCGCCTCGCGCTAGGCCAATGGTTGGTCAAGACGAACTTGGCGACCGCGATGATGGACCTCTCCGATGGACTATCGAGCGATCTGTCACGGCTGTGTGCCGCGAGCGCGGTCGGTGCGCGACTGGAAAAGGTAAAGATTCCGCGGGTGCAAACCCCTGATCTCGCTCTCAAGCACGGCCGCGATCCCCTGCAACTCGCGTTGCACGGCGGGGATGACTACGAGCTGGTGTTCACCGTGCCTCCCCGCAAAGCAAAGCTCCTGCCGAAGTCCTTTCGAGGCGTGCGTCTCACCCCCATTGGAAAAATCACCCGAAAGCGAGAGCTGCTGGTGCTGGAAGAGAACGGCCGCGCAACGCCACTCATATCCCGCGGCTGGGATCCCTTCCGCAAAAAGCTCTAGAGACGGGCCAGATCTGCACCTGACAGGCATCTGGCAATTCAGCATCGGCGTTAACCCGCCGCAAGTGGCTGACGGCACGGTGCGGAGTTCCGCGCTAAACATACGGTGTCTAAAAAAAATAACTTCTCAGAGCAGCGCGACGCAATTCGTAGAGCATCAAAGGTGCCGAGAAGCGCCGGTCGTATTCGTCGCCGCAGTTTTTGCTGGCGGCGAAGCGGCCGGCGGTTTTTCTTTGGGGGCGGGGGGCTCGTCTTCTGTGGGAGCGGTATCCGGCGTGTCCACGTTGATGTGGTGCTCGCCGGCCTGTTGCTCGAGCGGAACGACGTTCGTGAAATCCATTAAGGGCGTTCCGGCGACGGCGCCCTGCATGAATTCGAGCCAAATGGGAAGTGCGGCGCGTGCGCCGGTTTCTTTTTTACCGAGTGAAATCTGCTTGTCGTCGAAGCCCACCCACACCCCGGCGGTGAGCTGCGGTGTGTAGCCCACAAACCAGGCATCGGTGTAATCCTGTGTCGTTCCCGTCTTCCCGGCCGCCGGGCGGCCCAATGCTTTCGCCTGGATGCCGGTGCCGAATCGAATGACTTCCTCGAGCATGGCGGTCATGGTGCGCGCGACGTCGGGGGAAACGACGTCGTGCACCTCGGGATGCGCTTCTTCGAGCAGCGCGCCGTCGTAACTGGTGACGCGGCGAATCATGTGCGGATCGATGCGGATGCCGTCGTTGGGAAAAACGGTGAAGGCCGAGACGTGTTCGAGAAGCTTCATGTCCGCGGCGCCGAGGGCCAGCGGCAGATACGGCGGAAGCGGCGTGGTGATGCCGAACCGTTTCGCCATATCCACGACGGTGTTGATGCCGATCTTTTCCGCGAGTTTTACGGCGGGAACGTTGCGTGAGCCGGCCAGGGCGCGGCGGAGCGTGATGGTTCCTTCAAATTTTTCATCGTAGTTGCGCGGAGAGTAGGTCTGGCCACCGCTGATGGTGGTAAACGGCAAATCAACGATGGTGTCGAAGGGCGTCGCGCCTCTTTCCAGCGCATCGGCGTAGACATATACCTTGAAAGAGCTGCCGACCTGGCGCACCGCCTGCGTCGCGCGGTTGAATTTGGAATCCTCAAAACTATAACCGCCAATCATGGCCTTGATTTCACCGGTGGGATTGTCGATGGCGAGAAGCGCGCCCTGGGGACCGGGCTGCTGTTCGAGCTGGACGCGCACGGTATTGTCCCGCAATTCCTGAATGGAGAATTGGGCGAGGTCACCCACTTGCAGAAGATCGCCAGGTTTCTTGCGGCCAGTCCAGGCGAATTCGTTCGAAGAGAGAATTCCGCGGTAAGTCCCGATTTTGATGATGGCGTCTTTGTCGCTCACCGAGACGACGAGTCCGGTAACGTAGCTTCCCTTCTCGATCGCGCGGCGCCAATCCTCGTCCTCGTAGGTTTCGAGCTTGCCGAGATTGTCGCGCCGGACGTTGGGAAGATTGCCCTTCCAGCCGTGGCGGCGTTCGTAGCCGTGCAGACCGTCGCGAAGAGATTGGTTGGCAATGCGCTGCATGTTGATGTTCAGCGTGGTGTAGACGCGCAGCCCGCGTTCGTGGACGGCCTCGGTGCCGTACGTGGATTCAAGATACTTGCGAATCTCTTCGAAGAAGTACGGCGCGAGGTCGTTGCGCGGATACTGAATGCGCAGGCCAAGCGGCGATTTCCTGGCGGTGGCTTCTTCCGTGGGTGTGATCTTCCCTTCTTCTTCCATGCGATGGATCACCAGATTGCGGCGGTTGAGCGCGAGCTCCGGATTCGTGAGCGGCGAAAACTTCGGGCCGTTGACCATGCCGGCGAGAAGCGCCGCTTCCTGAAGCTTCAGGTCAGTGACCGGCTTGCCGAAATAAAATTGCGCCGCGGCGGCGAAACCGTAGTTGCCGTGCGCGAGGTAAACCTGGTTGGCGTACATCGTGAAGATTTGCGGCTTGGTGTAGCGCCGCTCGATCTGCAGCGCCAGGAGAATTTCCTGCATTTTGCGGCGGAAGCTGCGGTCGCTTCGGTCCAGGAAAAGATTCCCGGCAAGCTGCATGGTGATGGTGCTGGCGCCGCCGGTGATGCGGCGCTTGACGAGATTGCGAAAAGCGGCGCTGGCCATGCGCGGGAAGTCGATGCCCCAGTGCTCCTCGAAGTGCTGGTCTTCGATGGCGGTGACCGCGCTGTAGAGCACTTTGGGACACTGCTCGTAAGTCATCAGGATGCGGCGCTGCAGCGCGAAGCTGCCGGCCAACTGGCCGTCATCGGCGTAAACTTCGGTGACAACGTCGGGGCGGTAGGTTTCCAGCGCGCGTATTTCCGGCAGGTCGCTGGCGTAAACAAAGAGCAAGCCGCAGCCCGCGCCCAGCGCAACCGCGCAAAGAATCAAAAAAGTCAGCGCGACGCGGTCAATCAGTTTCCAGCCGCGCAAGCGCAATGTAATTGGTGGCAGACTCAGCATCGAAAGAATACTTTATCGCAGAAGTCGAATACTCGACTCAGAAGTGTCAGGGCAGTGTTTCGTAATATTTTTCTCCGGAGCAGGAGCGGCAGAGAGTGCGGCCTTCCACTACGACTTCGCGTCTGAAATTGACGCCTTCCCTGCATTGGGAGCAGACGACGCGGGGACCTTTGAAGCCGGGTAAGTCTTCCGGCTGAACTTCCACTTTCACCCGTTGCTTGTCAAACAGGATTTCATCGGGGAGTTGTGCGTAAGCTTTCTGCTGGCCGGCATCCTTGCCGAGTTCGGGGAACATTTCGCGGGCGGCTTGCTTGGAGGATTCCCTGGCGGCGACGCGGACGGCGCGGCCGGTCTGGAAATCGACGAAAGTGGCAGCGACTTTGCCCCAGTCGCGGAATTTCAGGGCGCGCTTGCCGAGACGGCAGTTGGCGACCAGCGCGACAGCATCGGTGACGCAGCGGTCGATTTCAACGTACGTAACGATGCGTTTGCGTTCGGCGACGGGATCTTCGATGCCGAGTTCGCGCAGGCCGAGCATCGCGAGGCGCACGCCGAGGACTTGGCCGGCGCAGAGGTGGCCGTGGGCGACGGCGGCGAGATCGAGGTATTCGGAGAGGGTCTTCATTTTGAAATGATCAGTAATCAGTGATCAGTTTTCAGTAAGAGTGAATAAGACCAGTAATACGGTTGAGTGCTCAATGAAAAGGAAATTGCGTACGCCTTGAAGTTGAGATCCTTCGCTTCGCTCAGGATGACAACGGTTACGCTTTCGGTTGCGCTTTTGCTTCTGCTGGCCCTCCCGTTTTCGCGGATATTTAATTTACGCATAAGAACTCTAGGTGGAGACTTTCTCCGGGGCGGACCAGGGATGCGGCTGGCGGGCTTCCATGAAGGCGAAGATGGTCATGAGGACCGCCAGAGCGACGAGCGCGCCGTCGCGGGCAACGGTCATGCCGGTGAGCGGTTCGGGAGTCGCAAAGCAGCCGCAATTAATGTTCATGTGCAAAAGGTAGGCACGCGAAACAACGCTCAGGAATCCGAGCATGATCAGAGTGCTGAGTGAAGCCCAGATACGCAGTTGCCAGCCAATCAACAGAAGCAGCCCGAGTATGATTTCGGCGAAGGGCAGCGTGTGCGCGACAAAGGAAACGCCGACTTGGGAGAGCAGTTTATATGACTCCACCTGGACGGCAAAATTCGAGAGGTTGGTGGAAAGCGAAAAACGCAGTGCAAAGAGCGGCCAGGGGATAAAGTTGGGAAGGAAAAGTTTTGCGTAGCCAGCGTAAACAAAGATTCCGCCGAGGACGAGGCGGCCGATCCAGATGATCGCGCGGCGGAGATTGAGTGGGCTGGATTGCATCATTCTTGAGTCTTCAGTTCTCAGTCTTAAGTTCAGAAGCGATGAGCCTTGATTCTGCTGCCCCGCTTGGTGATTTTATCCGTTGCCGATCTTTCCGATTCTCAATTTGCTTCCTGTCGCCTCGATGCAATTCCCGCTGATAAAAATAATTCGTTCATTTCTGTGAGAGGAGTTGATCGAGAAACGTCTTGAGAATGTCGTAGGTCATGACGCCGGAATAGGGATAGGTCTGGCCTTTGCTATGAAAGACAGTGGTGGGCGTTTGGTTGACGTTGTAGGTCTGGCCGAGTGCGTAATCCTTATCAATCAATGGCTCAAGCGTGCCGCCCTTAACCAGCGCGCGAACTTTCGTCATTTCCGCAGCGGAGAGGACGGCGGAGACGGTGCCGTCCACATCGCCGTTCTGTTCCCACTTTTCTTGATTCTGGAAAAGCGCTTGTTCCACGGTCTCAACCTTGCCGATCTGCGCGGCGGCACGAGCATAGCGCGCGGCTACACGAGAGTGCGCGTGCATGGGGAGCGGGAAATCGCGATGGATCAGGTAGACCTTGCCGCTGCTGACGTAATCCTCCATCAGCCGGCGATTCGTGGCGGTGAAAAGCGTCTTGCAAGCCGGGCATTGATAATCGCTGAAGACTTCCATCGTCACGGGTGCATTCTTCGAGCCGAAGGCCTTATGCGGATCGACGGCGGGGAGGTCACCCGCTGACTGCGGCGCAAGCGGACGCGCGGCGGCTTTCGCCACGACCACAGACGGAGGAATGATAGGGGGCTCAGAAGCTGCAGGGGAGTCAACACTCCCTGACGGCGACTGCGCTAATGGTTGCGCCAATGGTGAAGCGGGCTCGGGAGCCTTGTGCAAAGAGGGTAGGAATAGGGCACATACTCCAAGCAACCCCACGCTGATAATCCCTGCCAGAATACGCCGACGATTCACGCGTTCCTCCAAATGGTTCGAGCGATTCTCCCCTGCGGAAGACGATACAGAATTCTACCGCGAAACGGCGGGAAGGAAAGAGTCGTCGTGACCTGATGTTCACAGGAGCACCGAGAGATACTCCAACGCCGAAGCTCTCCTAAGGTTGCTTGCTGACGAAACCGGAAGCGTTGTGAGATGCGAATTCTAGTTAACAATAACACCGGTGCAAGTTGCTGAATAGGATGACGTTATAATTGTTATCAGAAAACTTGACAAACATACACTCAACATGTACACTGCGCTTCGAGGTGGGCTTGGAACGCGAGAACTGAGCCGGATTCGCCTTCGTTTCAGAGAGATACGAGCGAATTGGACTGGCAAAGGATTTCAGGAGGAATGGCAGCAATGAGCAAGATTATTGGAATTGACCTGGGAACAACGAACTCGGTGGTGGCCGTGATGCAGGGCGGGGAGCCGGTGGTGATTCCCAACCAGGAGGGAGCACGGACAACGCCGTCCGTTGTGGCCATCACGAAGACTGGCGAGCGGCTGGTCGGGCAAGTGGCGAAGCGGCAAGCGGTGACGAATCCTGAGAACACCGTGTATTCGATCAAGCGGTTCATGGGCCGGCGCTACGACGAAGTCGCGGAGGAAATGAAGCGCGTGCCATATAAGGCGGTGAAAGGATCGCACGATGACGCGCGCGTGGAGATCTTCGGGAAGGTGTACAGCCCTCCGGAGATTTCCGCGATGATCCTCGGCAAGCTGAAGACGGCCGCGGAAGATTTTCTAGGTGAAAAGGTCACCAAGGCGGTGATCACGGTCCCGGCGTATTTCAACGATGCGCAGCGACAAGCCACCAAGCAGGCGGGGGAGATTGCCGGCCTGGAAGTCGTGCGCATCATCAACGAGCCGACAGCGGCGGCGCTGGCATACGGATTGGATAAGAAGACCGACGAGACGATCGCGGTGTACGACTTTGGCGGGGGCACGTTTGACATTTCCGTGCTGGAAGTCGGCGCGGGCGTGGTGGAAGTGAAGTCGACCAACGGCGACACGCACCTGGGCGGCGACGACGTCGACCAGCGCATCGTGGACTGGCTGATCGACGAGTTCAAGAAAAAGAACAACATCGACCTGAGCAAGGACAAGATGGCGCTGCAGCGGCTGAAGGATGCGGCAGAAAAAGCCAAGATCGAGCTTTCACAGATGATGGAGACGGAGATCAACCTTCCGTTCATCACCGCGGGGGCCAGCGGTCCGATTCACATGGAGGAGAAGCTCACGCGCACGCGGCTCGAACAAATGATGAATGACCTGCTGGAGCGCTCGATGAAGCCAGTGAAGCAGGCGCTGGAAGACGCAAAGATGTCGCCGAACGACATTCAGGAAGTGGTGCTGGTTGGCGGCTCGACGCGCATCCCGAAGGTGCAGCAACTGGTTCGCAATTTCTTTGGCGGGAAAGAGCCCCACAAGGGCGTGAATCCCGACGAAGTCGTAGCGGTGGGCGCGGCGATTCAGGGCGCAGTGCTTGCCGGGGACGTAAAGGACATTCTGCTGCTGGACGTGACGCCGCTTTCGCTGGGCGTGGAGACGCTCGGCGGCGTGATGACCGTGCAGATCCCGCGCAACACGACGATCCCGACGCGCAAGGTGGAAACGTACTCGACGGCGGCGGACAACCAGCCGGGCGTGGAAATCCACGTCATGCAGGGGGAGCGCAAGTTCGCCGCGGACAACCGTTCGCTTGGAAAATTCAAGCTGGACGGGATTCCGCCGGCTCCCCGCGGGACGCCGCAGATCGAAGTCACCTTTGACATCGACGCCAACGGCATCCTGAACGTGAGCGCGAAAGACAAGGCCACCAACAAGGAACAGAAGATCACCATCACCGCGTCGAGCGGCCTGACCAAGGAAGAGGCCGAGAAGATGAAGACGGAGGCCGAAGCGCACAGCGAAGACGACCGGCGCCGGATGGAAGAGGTGGAGGCGCGCAACCGCCTGGACGGGATTCTTTATCAGTCGGAGAAGATGCTCCGCGAAAACCGCGAGAAGATCGCAGAGGCGGACGTGAAGAAGGCCGAGGAAGCCATCGAAGACGCGAAAAAGGCCATCAACGAAGGCGGCGTGGCGCGGCTGCGGTCGGCCACGGAAAACGTCGAGCGCTCGCTGCACAAGATCGCCGAAGAACTATACAAGACGTCGCAGGCGGCGGGTGCCGCGGGGCAGGCCGGTGCGGCGGCGGGCGCAGGTGCGGGCGGGGGTTCTTCCGCCGGCTCGAGCGGCGCGCAGGAGAAAAAGCCTGGCGACGTGATCGACGCCGAGTACGTGGACGTGGATGAGACTAAGCGGCCGAACTGAGAAAGTTGTCAGTTTTCAGTTGTAAGTTTTAAGTAGGAAGAGACCGGTTGGTTTGATTTCTTCCTGCGCAGATGCATACGAGAGTAAACGGCCGAATTAGCGAGCGTGCCGAGCAGGGGCGCAGCATCCTGACAGAGTCGGGACAGGCGCTGCGCCCCTACGACTACAAACATGCCTACGACAGCTAAACAGGATTATTACGAACTGCTAGGGGTGCCGCGGAAGGCGGGTGCCAAGGATATCCGTGCGGCCTTTCGCAAGCTGGCGCGGAAGTATCACCCGGATTTGAATCCGGGCGACAAATCCGCAGAAGAAAAATTCAAGCAACTGCAGGAAGCCTACGACGTCCTCTCCGATTCGAAAAAGCGGCAGATGTATGACCAGTACGGCTTCTACAGCGACAACCTTCCACCGGGCGGACCAGGTGGAGCGGGCTCTCGCGACGGAGAGTCCGATGTCAACTTTGATTTTGGGGGATTTGATTTTGGCGGCGGCTCGGGCGCGGCGGGCGGCGGATCGAGCTTCCGCGATCTCTTCAGCCAGTTTTTCAGCGGCGGACGCGGAAGCGCCGGGATGGAACCGGAGCACGAACCCGGCGGCGACCTGGAATACCAGCTGGACATCGATTTCTGGGATGCCGTGCGCGGTGCGGTGAAAAAGCTTTCGATCACGCGACTGGATACTTGCGAGACGTGCCATGGCACCGGCGCGGTGGGCTCGCCACAAACATGCACGGCATGCGGGGGCACGGGCACGATCCAGCAAGCCGCGGGCAAAATGCGCTTCAACGTGCCGTGCACGCGGTGCGGAGGCACGGGCAAGCTGCGAACGTTGTGCAAGACCTGCGGCGGCGAAGGGCGCGTGCGGCGATCGGAGACGATTGACGTGCGCATTCCGGCCGGCGTTTCCAATGGCGCGCGGGTGCGCGTTCCGGGCAAAGGCAACTCCGGGACGCTGGGCGCGCCGCCGGGCGATTTGTATTTGCGAGTGGTGGTGAGGCCGCATGAGTTTTTCGAGCGGCGCGGCGACGATTTGTACACCAAGATTCCGGTCACGGTGAGCGAAGCGACGCTGGGCGCGAAGATTGAAGTGCCGACGATAGACGGGCGGTCGATCGTTCGAATCCCGCCGGGGACGAACAGCGGAAAGACCCTGCGGCTAAAGGAAAAAGGCGTGCCGAGCGCGAGGAATGGCGCGAGAGGCGACCAGTACGTGGAGATTCAAGTGGTCGTGCCGCCGCCGACGGACGAGCGCGTGCGAAATCTGATGAAGGAACTGGAGAGTGTCGCGCCAGGGGATCCGCGGAAGGATTTGTTCAGTAAGGCGGGAGTGTGACGAGGAGTTGTCAGTGATCAGTTTTCAGTCGTCAGTGAAAGAAGAAACAGGAAATTCGAAACTGGAAACTGGAACTCAGAGTTTTGAGACTGGACTCTAACTGACTACTGAGCACTGAAGACTGAAAACGGAGAAGAGACAGGCAACAATGCCTGTCCTACCAAAGATGCCAGCGCGAGCGAAAAAACGAGCCAAGGCGGGCTACATGATCAGCGCGGTGGCGGAGCTGTACAAGCTGCACCCGCAGACGCTGCGGCTGTACGAGCGCGTGGGGTTGCTGAAGCCGTCGCGTTCGCAGGGGAACACGCGGCTGTATACGGATTCCGATCTGGAGCGGCTGGACGTGATCCTGACGCTGGCGCGGGACATGGGCGTGAACCTGGCGGGCATCGAAATTATTCTGAACATGCGCGAGAAGATGATCGAGATGGAGCGCCAGATGGGGGAGTTCGCGCAAGTGGTGCAACAGGAATTGTCGCGAGTAGCGGCCTCGCACTCGCAGGAGAAACCGCCGCAGCATGCGATTGTGCGGGCGGCACCGCGGATTGTCCGATAGTTATCAGTTTTCAGTGATCGGTATTCAGTTTCAGAGAAAAAAGCCAGTGGTTCCTTCCACAGTTTTCCAAATGAGGACAGCTTGCCGTGTGCGCTTGGCGCTCGTATGCTGTCTGGCGTGGGGAAAAGCGCCGGTCTGAAGACCGGCCACTACAAAGGTTCGCAAGAAGAAGCGCCGGTCTGAGGCCCGGCCCTACGCAGACGAACACAATATGGCGCTGGAAAATTGCATACTTTGCAGGGGAACGGGATGGAAGCTGGTGCTGCGAGGGGATGGCGCGGCAGGCAGCCTTGCGGTGGCGTGCGATTGCAGGATGGAGGAGCGTGCGTCGCGGGTGATGGAGCGCGCGCGAATTCCGAAGCGTTACGAGCATTGCGATTTTGAGAGTTACGTCACCGACCTGACGGATGGGAAGACCTGGACGCCGCAGCACGCGCACTCGCTAAAGCAAGCAAAGCTGTTCACGCAGGGGTTTGTGCGCGAGTACCCCGGTTCGTCCGAAAAGGGATTGCTGTTCATGGGGCCATCGGGCGTTGGAAAAACGCATCTTGCGGTTGCGGCATTGAAAGATCTGATTCTTCGCGGGCACGCGGGATTGTTTTGCGACTACCGCGAGCTGCTGAAGGAGATTCAAGCGAGCTACAACCCGGCGAGTGAATCTACGGAGATGAAGATTCTGGAGCCGATTCGAACGGTGGAGATTCTGGTGCTGGACGATCTCGGCGCGAGCAAGCCGTCGGATTGGGTGCGCGATATCGTGGGGATCGTGTTGAACGCCCGATACAACGAGAACCGCACGACGATCATCACGACGAATTACCTCGATAATCCCGCCACGGAGGGCGAAACGGCGCGGCTTCCGGGCGGCAAATTGATTCCACCGACGCGAGAAGATGCGCTGGAGCAAAGAATCGGCAGCCGGATGCGATCAAGATTGTATGAGATGTGCCGAACCGTGGAAGTTTCCGCTCCAGATTTTCGCCGCGAAAAGACGCACGCTGGGCGCGCGTAAAACCACTCCGGGGGTGTGCGACAAATTTGTAGGTGGATGTTGTGTTTTTCTTTTTTTGGGCTGATAATCTGAATGAGTATAGACATTCAGATAGGAGGCTCCGTGAACC
>Ga0193747_1000127_pt1 | contig 35871 bp, 23 predicted proteins | sample L1m2metaG_FD_143048 | JGI IMG/M metagenome (GOLD analysis project Ga0193747, IMG submission 143048) | Soil microbial communities from a riparian zone of the East river system, Colorado, United States - L1m2 | ecosystem: Environmental > Terrestrial > Soil > Riparian zone | place: USA: East River... | reverse complement strand
CAAGTCCTGCAAGTATCGGAGGGCATCCGATCCATCCGATGTTGATCCCGTTTCCGATTGCCCTATGGGCGTTTTCGCTCATCGCGGACGTGATCTATTTGTGGCGCGGGAATCCCGTGTGGAGAGATTATATAGCCTTCTACACGCTCTTGGGCGGCATCATCGGCGCTGCGTTGGCAGGCCGTCTTCGGCATCATTGATTGGCTCTCGATCAAAGACCATGCTGTGAAAAAGATCGCCGACTGGCACGCACGCCTCAACATCATTGCGCTCGTCGTCTTCGCGGCCAGCTTTTACCTGCGCACGACGAGCGGCTCGCGCATAGTGAGCGGAAGCTACACCATCCCGCTCCTGCTCTCCGTGCTGGGCGTCATCTCGATCACGATCTCCGGCTACCTCGGCGGCGAATTGGTCTTCAGACATGGCGTGGCGGTCAATCCGCAATCCGGCACGGGAGCGGGAGTGTGAGAGTATGGCGCACGCCGCTTGATGCGCGCTCAATTCTTTTGCTCGTTGAGAGTTGACGTTCAAATACGGCAACGAACCGCCCAGGAGATACTAGAAATGAATCATCGTGAAGCTGCGTATGCGCTCTTGAGGATTACTCTGGGCGTCATCTTTCTCTTTTACGGCATTGGAAAGTTCATGGGTGGCATCGGCAATTTTGTCGGCGGGATGAATCAACACTTTGCCGGAAAGCTGCCGGTTGTCATGGTGATGCCTTTCGCTTACGTATTGCCTTTCGCGGAAGTGACGCTCGGAGCGCTAATTCTGTTCGGATTATTCAGCCGCTTCGCACTCGTCTTATCGGGCCTGCTGCTCGTCGGTCTCACCTTCGGGACGGTGATGCTCGGCGACGCCCCGACGGTCGCGCACAACCTGCAATACGCGCTTGTGAACTTCGTGCTGCTGTGGCTGGTCGATCTGAACCGGTATTCACTGGACTCGCTCTTGAGAAGAAAGACAGCACCGGGCTTCACAAGTTGAGTCTTCTGCAATCGCATTTGAGATGCGAAGGCATCTCATTCACTCTGTGGTGTGAATGGTCAAAAAAAGGAGAAAGGGATCATGCGATCTTTGAATCTGCTGGCAGCGGCGCTATGCATCGGGCTAACCGCCGTCGGTGTAAGTCCTCAACTCGGTCGCGGAAGCAATACCTCGCTCGGACCGGCGAACGGCGGCGGTTCGTTTTCTATAGCCACGGAAGCTGAGAGCAAAACTATTCCGCCCGCGGCCACACTTCGCTACCAGCTTGATGCGTCGCAAAGCAAATTCATTGCTCATGCTTTAGCTGGTGGTCTGCTTTGGTTCAAGGGTCACGATCACCTCGTCGCCGTGCGCGAATTCACCGGCGAAGCGCAACTAACTCCCACCTCGATTACACCCGCGTCGCTGGAGATCACGGCAAAGACCGAATCGATGGTCGAAACTAGCAGCGTCTTCACCGAGCAGCAAAAGCAAATTATAGATAGAGAACTGCGCGAGATCGTGATCGAGCCCGCCAAATATCCGGAGATTGTGTTTCGGAGCACTACTGTGACCGGCAGGGCGACCGGTGGCAACCAGTACGACTTGAAGATTACCGGCGATTTGACGCTTCATGGGGTAACGCGGCAAATCACGATCCCAACGCAGGTGACAGTAACAGGAAACGAACTCCGGGCGCGCGGCGAGTTCAGCATCGACCGGAGTGACTTTAAGGTCAAAGCTACTTCGGCGATTCATGGGTTGATCCGGGTCCGAAACAAAGTAAAGTTTACCTTCGATATCGTTGGTCATCAGCTTTAACTGACTTGATGGAATGGATTCGCTTGAACGGGAGGATTGAGGAGGCTCAGGAAATGGCAGACACAGCGGTGGACATTCTAGTTGAAAGCATCATCGATTGGAGGGTTGATAACGTGTGAGTCCCGCCAGGTGATGGCATCACCGGAAGCGTGGAAGCGCTGAGCGCGCGGCAGAAATTACCGTTACATTAAAGGAGCGATGAAAATGATCAGTACGAATTCATATTAAACAAAGCAGTTCAACCTGAGTGGCTTAAATGGCATCTCGGATCGGACGTTAGAGATGCACTTCAAGCTCTATGAGGGCTATGTCAAAGAGACGAACAAGCTGACGGAGAAGATATCCGAGTTTCTGGCAGATGGAAAGGTGGATCAGGAAGAGATGCCAGCCTATTCGGAACTAACGCGCCGTCTGGGATTTGAATATAACGGCATGGTGCTGCACGAATACTACTTCGGCAACATGAAGCAAGGCGGGCTCGCCGTCCCAAGATGCTTTGGCTGATTGTGACACTCTGATTATCGCCGGCAGTAGCTTTCCATATTTGGAATTTTATCCGAAGCCCGGCAAGGCAAAGACGGTGCAGATTGATCTCGATCCTGCTCGCATCGGCTTGCGCCATCCGGCGGATGTCGGTCTGGTGGGCGATTGCCGCGATGTGTTGAGCGCCCTGCTTCCGCTCGTACACCAGAAGGAGGATCGAAGTTTTCTGGAGCAGGCCCGGAAAAACATGAAGGATTGGAACGAGTTGATGAAGACGCGCGGCACGCGCACAGACATGCCGATGAAGCCGCAGGTCGTCACCTATCACCTGAACAAGCTGCTTGATAACAATGCCATCATATCCTCAGACAGCGGCACTATTGCGACGTGGGCAGCGCGCTACATTGAGATGCGAGACGAGATGCAGTTCTCGCTCTCCGGCACGCTGGCAACGATGGCGAACGGTTTGCCATATAGCATCGGCGCGGCGGTGGCATATCCCGGCAGGCAGGTGGTGTGCATCGTCGGTGATGGCGGCTTCACGATGTTGATGGGCGAGGTCGCCACGCTCGTCAAATACAACCTGCCCGTGAAGGTCATCATTATCAAGAATGACGTGCTCGGAATGATTAAGTGGGAACAGATGGTCCTGGAAGGCAATCCACAGTTCGGCGTCGAGTTGCAGCCGATAGATTTCGCGGCTTTCGCCAGGGCGTGTGGCGCGGGCGGCTTTACGATTGAAAAACCAGAGGAGGCCGAATCCGTGCTTCGCGAAGCATTGGCGTATGACGGGCCAGCCGTCGTGCAGGCGGTGGTTGATCCTAATGAACCGCCGCTGCCCGGCAACATCACAATGAAACAGGCGCTGAAATTCGCGGAGGCACTCTTGCGCGGCGAGAAGGATCGCTGGGAGATCATCAAGACCGTTGTGGAAGACAAAATACGTGAGGTCATTTGAAGGTGACCGCAACCATGAGCAGCAAAACCAACAGGGTTGAAGTCGCCATTGAACGGCTCGACGTATCGACATTCGTAGTGCCGACAGATTTCCCCAAAGCGGACGGCACACTAGCTTGGGACAAGACAACGCTGGTGGTCGTCGAAGCGACTGGCGGCGGGATACGCAGCCTCGGCTATACCTACGCCGACACGGGGACTGCGCATCTCATCAAAGATTTATTAACGCATGCTGTTCGATGGGACACTCACTCCCGTTAATGGCGAGTTGCGCCCGGACTTGTCGCGGCCCGGAATAGGTCTTGAACTTAAAAGGCCGGATGCCGCGTGCTTTGCGGTTTGAAGTGCTTTCACTAAGAGGTGATATCGCGCTCAACGAAGGCGAACCGAAGTACAGCCGACGTAGTTACAGGCAAGTCTGACGACAAGAGTCGAGGTAAGAGATGAGTAGGCCAACGGAGCACGGAGGAACAATAGGGAACCTCGGACAGGCGTTGAGCCTCTTCAAGATGGGTGCGCCGATGCACCCGATCTTCGTCCACTTCACCATCGCACTTACGTCCTCCTCATTGATTTTCGATGCGCTCGGCTTCTTCTTCAACACGCCCTCGCTGACGGCAGCCGGAGGGTGGACGCTCGTCGGCTCGGCCCTGATGACCCTCGTCACTTTATCAACCGGTCTGACCTCGAGTACGCGCGCACCGATTGAAGAGGGAGAAGCGCGCTCATTCCTGCGCGCGCACATGGCACTAGGTCTTATCTTCTACGGGCTGCTGATGGCGGTGACGCTGTGGCGCTTATCGCTATGGCAGGAAGGAGCGGGCGTTACATGGTTGTATCTGGCGGCGTTGGGCATAGTCTCGTTCGTGATGACTGTGCAGGGCTACTTGGGCGGTGAACTCGTCTATCGCTACGGCGTCGAGGTCGAAGGGGCGCATCGTGAGTTGCCTGAGCGAGACGCGAAGTCTGCGCCGCCTTCAGTAACTTCTTCGTCGCCGCGTGCGGCCTCTCTTGCGGAGAAAGGCGGGGGCGCGGCGTGACGGGGACACCGTTCATTGGCCTGTACCCGTTTCAGTGGATCGCGCTGATAACTGCGGTGTTGACGGTGCTGCTTGTCGCCGATGCTCTCGCCGGGCATTACCGCTCAGGCTTTGCATTCCGGTCACAGTACGCGCCGTTTGCGGCCCCGCTGCTCGCAGTCTTTGCGAGCCTTTGGATAGTGTTAGCGCCGAGCCGCGCGGCGTTGGTCGCATTGTCAATTCTGTTGTGGCTGACGTTTCTCACCGGCTTCGTCGGTCTGGGGATGCACCTGCGCGGGTTCAGTCGGCAGATGGGCGGGTTATATGTGACCGTCTTCAACTGGCTGGAGGGGCCACCCGCCTTCGCGCCCGCGCTCTTCGCGGGCTTTGCCGCCGTCGGGCTGGTGACGATCTATCTGTTATGAGTTGAAACTATATCGAGGCGAGGGGGCGTGAAATATGAGAGACGGAAAGGGAACAATTAATCGCGGTGAAGGCGACGTGTTGAAGGGCCTCGCCGCAGGTCTTATCGGCGGTTTAGTCGCATCTTGGACGATGAACCGTTTTCAGGACGTGTGGAGCGCACTCGCCGATAAGCTATCGTCGTACGCGCGGTCTTCAGAGCAGGGCGAGGAGCAAGAGAACAACCAGAGAGAGCAGCGGGCGAATAGTAGTGGTGAAGAAGAAGAGCAGGATGATACGACGGTGAAGGCCGCCTCTGCCATCTCTGAAGGTATCTTCGATCACAAGCTAACTAAAAGTGAAAAGAAGATCGCCGGGACTGCCGTGCATTACTCCCTCGGAACGTCTGTCGGCGGGTTGTATGGAGCGGTAGCTGAACTCGCGCCTGAAGTGACGATGGGCGCAGGGCTACCTTTCGGCGCGGCTTTCTGGCTCGTGGCGGACGAGACAGCGGTGCCGTTACTTGGACTTTCAAAACCGCCGACCGAGTACCCGGTCTCGATGCACGTCTACGCGCTCGCGTCGCACATCGTCTATGGGCTGACAGCAGAACTTGTGCGGCGCGCGGTACGCAACGCACTATGAGCCACAGTGAAAAAATGAAATGGTCATTGAAGAAATGAAACAGCAGAGCGGATTGCGGCAGAGGATGTCGCCTGACAATAGTCGGATGGGCGAACAATCGCTGCGAAGGGATACAGATTCTTCACTGATTGAAAGCAAGCCGGAGGTTGTCGTCGTCACAGGAGCTTCGGCGGGCTTGGGGCGCGCAATTGTTCGCGCGTTTGCGCGAGAGGGTGCGCACATCGGACTCTTAGCGCGCGGGCGCGACGGACTTGAAGGCGCGCGGCGTGACGTTGAGGCTTTAGGCGGTAAAGCATTGGTGTTGCCGACGGATGTGGCCGTCGCCGAGCAAGTTGAACGAGCGGCTGAGGCGGTCGAGCGCGAGTTCGGCCCCATAGACATCTGGATCAATAACGCGATGGTGTCGGTCTTCTCGCCCATCAAAGAGATGAAGCCCGATGAATACAAGCGGGTCACGGAAGTGACATACCTCGGCGTCGTCTATGGCACGCTCGCAGCGCTCAAAAGGATGTTGCCGCGAGATCGAGGAGTGATCGTGCAGGTCGGCTCGGCTCTCGCCTATCGTGGCATCCCTTTGCAATCGGCCTACTGCGCCGCGAAGCATGCTAGTCAAGGCTTCGTTGATTCCCTACGCAGCGAGTTGATTCATGACAAGTCGAATGTACATGTGACGATGGTGCAACTGCCGGCGATGAATACCCCACAGTTCTCTTGGGTTAAGAGCCGGCTGCCGCGCCGGGCCCAGCCCGTGCCGCCAATCTATCAGCCGGAGGTCGGAGCTTCTGCGATCTTGTTCGCCGCTCACAATGACCGGCGCGAGATTTACGTCGGCTATCCGACAGTTGGAGCGATTATCGCTGACAAGATCGCGCCAGGCTTTGTGGACTGGTACTTGGCGAAATATGGATATGATGCACAGCAGACAGACGAACCCGTAGAACCTGACCGGCGCGACAATCTTTGGGAGCCTGTGCCAGGCGACCACGGCGCGCATGGCAGCTTTGATGACCGTGCGAGCGCATCAAGTCCGCAACTCTGGGCCAGCATGAATCGCAACTGGTTGATGATGGCCGGGGCGGGCCTTGCAGGCTTCGCACTCGGAGCATTTTTTAAGCGCAAGCAGTAAGACTGAGCATTCAGAGGCACCGGTGACCCGGAGGGCGGAAAGAATGGCAGGTTTGTCGGTAGAATTGGAGGCGAATGAGCAGCATCAAGTTCTTTTGTAATCTGGCCGAAGCTGCCACGCCATTCCCTCATTTCTGGGAACACACGGTCGGAAGCGACCATGCGCCCACAGCGCTTCGCGCCGACTGGCAAAGTCAGTTACGACGTTGCCACGAGGAATTGGGATTCCGGTACGTGCGCTTTCACGGCCTGCTCTCGGATGACGTGGGCACGCTCATCTCTCACGATGAAAAATTTCTCTACTCCTTCTTTAATGCCGACCAAATCTTCGACTTTCTGCTCTCCATCGGCATGAAGCCTTTTGTCGAATTGAGCTTCATGCCGGAAGCGCTCGCTTCCGGCAGCACGACGGTCTTTCACTATCGTGGCAACGTCACGCCGCCGAAAGATTACAAGCAGTGGGCGACGCTCATTCGTCAGCTTGTTTCCCACTGGGTCAAACGCTACAGCATCAGCGAAGTGAGCCAGTGGTTCTTTGAAGTGTGGAACGAGCCGAACCTGAAAGAGTTCTGGACGGGCACTCGTGAGGATTACTTCAAGCTTTATCGTTATACTGCTGAAGCGATCAAGGAGGTTGATATGTCACTCCGAGTCGGTGGCCCGGCGACCGCCGCGAATGAGTGGATCGAGGAGTTCCTGGATTTCTGTGAGCGGCACAAGTTGCCAGCCGATTTCGTCAGCACACATCATTACCCGACGGATGCGTTCGGAGAAGAGGGCGACGATACGGAGACTCAATTAGCCAAAAGTAAGCGCAGCATCTTGCGCGAGCAAGCGCAGGACACCTTCCGTCGCGCACAGGGCCGGCCTCTGTACTACACGGAGTGGAATACCTCATCGAATCCGCGCGACCCGCTCCATGATGACCCCTACGCGGCGGCGTTCATCACCAAGACTGTGATGGAGGCAAGCGGTCTCGTTGAAGGTTACAGCTTCTGGACTTTCACGGACATTTTCGAGGAGAACTATTTCCCGTCCGTACCATTCCACGGCGGCTTCGGCCTCATGAACCTGCACGGAATCCCGAAATCTGCGTATCGAGCCTTCGAGTTGCTGCACCGTCTTGGCACAGAGCAATTGCTGGTTGACGGTTTGCATGAAACAGTGGATGCCTGGATTGTGCGCAACAAGCAATCGGTCACTGTATTGCTGACCAATCACGCCAGCCCACGCCATCTGATTCAGACGGAGCAGATACAGATCGAGTTAAGCAATGCGCCACGGCGTTGCTACGCATACGTGGAGCGGATTGATGAGACGCACGCCAACGCGAAGAGAATCTGGCACGAGATGGGCGAGCCTGACTACCTGAGCGCGCCGGAGGTTGAGCACTTACAGGAAGCGTCGCTGATGTGGAAGGAGCCGCACCCGTGTGAGCATGTGAAGGAAAGCCTTTATCTCGACATCGTAATGCCGCCGCACGCAGTAGCCGCCATTACGGTGGAGTTCGCGCCGGAGCATTCAAGCGGAGGTGTTCGTGCATGAGTCGGGCAGGATTGAGCGATGAAGCATTGGCTCAACTCCAGCATGATACCTTCGGGTATTTTCTGAAAGAGACCAATCCTGATAATGGTCTGGTGCCGGACAGTACACGTCAGGGCGCACCCTCTTCGATCACCGCCGTAGGACTTGGGCTATCAGCCTATACGGTCGGCGTCGAGCGCGGCTATCTCATGCGTGCCAAAGCAATCGAGCGTGTGCTTACGACGCTGCGCTTCTTCTGGAATAGCCCACAAGAAGAGGAGCAGGACGCGATCAGCTATAAGGGTTTTTTCTATCACTTCCTTGATATGCAGACGGGGAGGCGCGCCCAAGGGTCAGAAGTATCAACCATTGACACAACATTTCTCCTCGCCGGAGCGCTCGCTGCTGCACAGTATTTCAATCGTGAGACGAAGGGTGAGCGCGAAATCCGGCGGCTTGCAGATGCGCTCTACCACCGCGCCAACTGGCAATGGGCCTTAAACGGTGGAGTGAAAGTCTCGCACGGATGGAAGCCGGAGAGAGGTTTTCTGAAATATCGCTGGGAAGGATATAGCGAAGCCTTGCTTCTCTACATACTTGGTCTGGGGTCGCCTACTTACCCACTGCCTGAGAAGAGCTACAAACCTTGGGCCAAAACCTACCGATGGAGAAAACTCTATGATATCGAGTTCCTCTATGCTGGCCCATTATTCATTCATCAACTCCCGCACGTCTGGATAGACTTTCGCGGCATTCAAGATGAGTTCATGCGCGCGCGCGGCATCGATTACTTTGAGAACAGTCGGCGCGCGACCTACGTGCAGCAGCAGTATGCGATCCGCAACCCCCGAAAGTTCAAAGGCTACAATGAGAATTGCTGGGGCATTACGGCGAGCGACGGGCCTGGCCCGGCCATCCGTAAAGTAGATGGCGTCAAGCGTCGTTTCTATGATTACCGTGCGCGCAGCATCCCTTACGGGCCGGACGACGGCACCCTCGCCCCATGGGCCGCGATTGCCTCGCTGCCGTTCGCGCCAGAGATCGTGTTGCCTGCGCTGCAACATCTCAATGATGTCTACCCGGAGATGACGAGCAAGTACGGTCTCAAATGCAGCTTTAACCCGACCTACTCAGGTAGCAAGCAAACGAAGCGCGGCTGGATCTCCCAAGGCTACTACGGCCTCGATCAGGGGCCGATCGTGTTGATGATCGAAAATTATCGCTCCGGGTTCTTCTGGCGGCTGATGCGACATTGCCCTTATCTCGTCACGGGCCTCCGCCGCGCAGGGTTTACGGGCGGCTGGCTTATCGCTTAGTAAATAGAGTTTGTCATTACCGTGTACTACGAGAATGGCACTTGTTCTTCAAGCGAATCTCAAGTATCGTTTGTCCGAGTTTAGATAGTTCTTCTTAGAGCAATCCTTTGTCACACTTAGCCATGTATCAGAGAGAATTTGTCTGTGCTGGTCTTACGAGGCTTCGATTTGGCTGGTGCAGAAGAACTATCCCTTGATGATGAACTTTCGTTGCGCCGAGCGCGATGGCCCTCGGCGAATTGGCACGATCTCTTCACTCAATAGTCAGAGGATGCAAAATGGATAGAGATGATAGAGAAGACACCACGATTTACAAAGTGGTAATGAATCACGAAGAACAATACTCAATCTGGCCCGCCGATAGAGAGAACGCTCTAGGCTGGAATGATGCGGGTAAAAGCGGTACCAAACAGGAGTGTCTGGCTTACATCAAGGAAGTCTGGACTGACATGAGGCCGCTCAGCTTGAGAAAGAAGATGGAAGAGTCGGCACAGGGGAATTAACGTTGGATAATCTTCTATCAACTACCGGAATTGTGGGAACTAAAGCAAAATCAGATCACCCTTGGTCATGTCAAAACCTTTAGCCTCATCTCCCCGGTTTACTAACCTGAGGCTGACTCCAAGTGGCTCGTCTTCACTTATTCTGTTTCCCTTATACAGAAGACGGGCTTGGCCTCTGGACAGGCCGCAGGCGCGGTCTATTACGCGGATCAATTCATCTAGCCTATTCGTCAAGCCGTTTACGAATTCTCAATCGAAGACGGTACAATCATTACCAGCCCGCTCTATTTATCGTAATCATCGCGGCTTGATTGTGTGAGCGGAATCCGCTATGCCCGACAACATGAAAAGAGCAGTCAGTCTGTGGGTCGCAGAGCCGAAGCCGAAGCCGCAAGCGCGTATACGCCTGTTCTGCTTTCCCTACGCGGGCGGTAGCTCTTTGATTTATCGCAACTGGCCGGAAAATCTGCCGGGAGAGGTTGAGGTCTATCCGCTTCAACTTCCAGGGCGCGGGAGCCGTATGCAAGAGTCGGCTGCAACGCACCTCTCGCCGCTCGTCGAAGCCATTGCACAGGCCATCATACCTTACTTGAACAAGCCGTTTGCTTTCTTCGGACACAGTATGGGAGCTTTGATAAGCTTTGAACTCGCGCGCTATCTGCGAACGATGCAGGCTCACATCCCGGCTCAACTGTTCGTCTCCGGTCGCGCCGCTCCACAGATCGTGGACGCCGATCCTCCGACCTACGATCTGCCGGAGGACGAGTTTATAGAAGAACTCCGCCGTCTTAACGGCACGCCGGGGGAAGTCCTCGAACATTCCGAGTTGATGAGTTTGATGATACCGCTTCTGCGTGCAGATTTCTCCGTTTGTCAGACCTATTCTTACAGGGTTGAGCCTCCGCTCGATTGCCCGATTACTGCTCTGGGCGGACTACAAGATAGTAATGTTACCCGCGAAAACCTGGACGCATGGCGTGAGCAAACAACTTCCGATTTCAATCTGCATATGCTGCCGGGCGACCACTTCTTTTTGAATACTAACCAGGCACAACTCCTGCGGATCGTTTCTCAGGAACTACATCAACTCTTGAGGACGGAACGTTTCGGATAGACAAAGTATGAACGCTGCTGCGTGGCGTCTGCCGCCAGAATCTTTGGTTCTCAATAGCGACGAGGTGCATGTCTGGCGTGTGCATTTGAACGCATTACCATCGGCAATAACGAATTTGCTGGGCACACTAGCGCCTGATGAAAGAGCTAGAGCCGAGAGATTCTATTTTGAGAAAGACCGGAACCATTACATCGTTGCGCGTGGGATGTTGAGAGCCATTCTCGGTCGTTACCTGAGAGTCGCGCCCGCCGAGATTCGTTTTGCTTATAGCCATTACGGTAAGCCCGCTCTAGCCGCAGAACGGCACGCAAAACCGCTTTGTTTCAATTTGTCTCATTCTCATGAAGTTGCACTGTATGGCGTCACGCTTGGGCGAGAGATAGGTATAGATGTCGAGCACATACGCCCTGACGTAGCAAACGAACAGGTTGCCGAGCGTTTCTTCTCGTCGAATGAAGTTGCCAGGCTTCGGTCGCTTTCGCCACACATGCAGACGGAAGCCTTTTTTAACTGTTGGACGCGCAAAGAGGCATATATCAAGGCTCGCGGCGAAGGTCTTTCCTATCCACTGGACCAGTTTGATGTATCGCTGGCGCAGGGCGAACCGGCGGCTCTGCTTGCGACCAGACCCGATGCGCAAGAGGCTTTGCGATGGTCTGTCAAAGAACTCAAGTGCGAACCCCGTTACGTGGCCTCTCTTGTCGTTGAAGGGCAAGCTCGGCATTTTGAATATTGGCGATGGTCGCCGCAGTAATGAGCAAGAGGAAATTTAATGATGAATGCTAGCGAACAGGACGAAAATTTAATCGCGCCGTATGGCGGCGCTCTCGTCCAACTGCTGGTGTCAGAAGAAGAGCGCGAGCGTGTGCGCAGCCGCGCGGCCAGCTTGCCGCGTCTTCAGCTTACTGCACGGAACGTCTGCGATCTGGAGCTTCTCGCCACAGGAGGCTTCTCCCCCGTTGACCGCTTCATGGGACAAGCGGATTACAGCCGCGTGCTTGAAGAGATGAGACTCGACGACGGAGCGCTGTTCCCCATCCCCATCACGCTTTCCGTCAATCCGCCGCTTGGTCTTAAACTCGACGGCGAGGTAGCGCTGGCCGACTCCTACAACAATCTGCTCGCTATCATGCGCGTCGAGGAGATTTACGAATGGGACAGGAAAAAGGAGGCGCTGGCGGTTTGCGGCACGAATGACCTGCGGCACCCCTTAGTTGCGGAGATGCACTCGTGGGGCAAGCTTAACATCGCAGGTGATCTGCGAGTCGTCGCGCTCCCGAAGCATTACGACTTTCGCTCGCTGCGCCTAACCCCTGCGGAAGTGCGCGAGCGGCTGGCTGGACTAGGCCACCGCAACGTCGTGGCCTTCCAGACGCGCAACCCACTGCATCGCGCGCACGAAGAGTTGACAGCACGCGCCGCCGCCCAACTAGACGGAACGCTCCTGCTTCACCCTGTGGTTGGTATGACCAAGCCGGGCGACATTGACCACTTCACGCGGGTGCGTTCTTACAAGGTGCTAACCGAACGTTACTACGACATCTCCCGCATGTTGCTCGCGCTGCTTCCGCTTGCAATGCGCATGGCCGGGCCGCGCGAGGCCGTGTGGCATGCTCTCATTCGTCGTAACTTCGGCGCGAATCACCTCATCGTCGGGCGCGACCACGCCAGCCCCGGCAAAGATTCCGACGACCGCCCCTTTTATGGTCCATACGACGCGCAGGAGCTTGTGGCGCGGCACAGCGCGGAACTCGGCGTCACGCCGATGCCTTTCTCCGAATTTCTCTATCTCCCGGAAGAAGACCGCTACGAAGAAGCCGCGCTCATTCCTGCCAGCGTGCGGACGGCTTCAATATCAGGTACGGAGGTCAGGGAGAGCTACTTGCAGCGCGGGCGACCATTGCCGCACTGGTTCACGCGGCCTGAAGTAGCGGACATTCTGGCGCAGGCACATCCGCCGCGACACCAGCAGGGCTTCTGTCTATGGTTCACTGGCCTGAGTTCTTCGGGGAAATCTACGACGGCTGATGTCCTGACAGTCAAGCTACTGGAACACGGGCGGCGTGTCACAGTGCTCGACGGCGACGTGGTGCGCACACATCTTTCCAAAGGGCTTGGCTTCAGTGCCGAAGACCGCGACACGAATATCCGTCGCATAGGATTCGTCGCCGCTGAGATCGCGCGGCACGGCGGCGTCGTCATCTGCGCAGCAGTCAGCCCCTACCGCGCGACACGCAACGAATGCCGCGCCATGATCGGCAATAATCGCTACATCGAAATCTTCGTCAATACGCCGCTCGAAGTCTGCGAGCAGCGAGACGTGAAGGGCATGTACGCTCTCGCGCGCGAAGGCAAGCTCAAGAACTTCACAGGCATAGACGACCCCTATGAGCCGCCGCTCAAACCGGAGATTGTGATTGACACGGTGAAGCGTTCGGCGGAGGAGAATGCCGAACGCATCCTGAATCATCTCATCGAACAGGGCTTCGTCCTGCCTTCACGTGATCAACCGTGAGGCCGCGAAGCAAATCTGCGCACGGCCTGCTTGAGCGAGCCGGTCGCAACCATAATCAAAGGGGATGAGGAATAAACATGTTATTCCTATTTCCAAAAGGCTGGAAAATTTCCTTGCAGAAAAATGGCATTAGGAATAAAGTTAACCGGAAGAAAGTAATATCCAAGCTGTACGTCAAAGGGTAGGGGCGCGGTGTAAATTGAGCAACCGCAGGCAAATGAGTCGAGCCTCGCTCGTAACAACCACAAAAAACAGATGAGGAGGATGAAATGGCGAGCGCAACAGAGAATGTTCAGACTATGAAAACGGGTTTGCAATTCGTCAGTGAGGCGGTGATACCGGGAGGCAGCAATCTTGTCAATGGAGACCTCAAACAGGCTGCAATCCATGCCGTCCTGGGCATTATTGCCGGATCAATTTTTGGCCTTCCCGGCGCGCTTCTTGTCGCTGCCAATTCCTTTACGAAGGCCACGACCGGTCACCATATCCATGAGGCGCTCAATCTGGGAGAGCCAACTGCGGCTAAGAAATAGGCCGGAGTAAGGAGATGGTTTTTTGTAGTCAGCCGGAAGCGGTGTGAGCAAAAAATAAGATGAAAAAGAGGACGTTTTTCGCGGGATTCATGGGTCTCGCTTCAGGCGTGTTTCTAGCCCAAAACTGGAGGGTGCTGACCAAGGAGGGGATTAAGTTAGGTATCCGGGCTGGACTTAAGGTCAGAGAAATCTCACAGCAAGCGATGGAAGATATCGAGGACCTCACAGCCGAAGCCACTCAAGAACTCTCGCAGCGCGATTCAGAGCATGAACAGCACGATTCGGAGCATGACCAGGAGGTTATGTAATGACTCGTAGGGGAGCAGTCTCTCTGGAGGATACAGAGGGAATGCGGCTGCTCTCCTCCATACGCGGGCGAGAACGCTGGGAGGTAACTGCTATCAGGCAGAGTCCCCGTGCGGCGCGGGCACTGGAGGATGCTCTGCTACAGTACCCGGGCGTTCTGGATGTGAAAGCCAATCCCGTTTCCGGGAGAGTTTTAGTCCTTTACTCTCCCGATACGCTCGGCCTGCACGTCGAGTCTCTAATACGAGACTCTTTAACTGAACTTTGGTTCCAAAGTGTTTCAGGAAATACAAACTCAAATAGCGCCTCGCCGCTTGTCCGCATAATCAAGACCTCGCTGCCGGAACGCAAACATCTGACCGCGCCAATACTCCTTTCCATAGTAGGTCATTCCGTCTCGGCCCTCATGGGTCTCTCTTTCGCTGGCATCTTTAATACTGCACTTGGGGAAGGCCCCGGCTTCTTGCGTTTCCTGGGCATCGTCAAGAAAGGGTCGCGTCTTCTTTTCATGACTTCACTGTCTCTGCTGTTATTGGCGCGGAGCTTGTGACTCGTAATCGCCGCAAGAAGGCATGGCGCAAACTCGCCCAGGATACTCAGCACAACCTGCGCACTAAATTGCTCGCCAGCATCGAGGCGCAAGACATGGCGTTCTTTGATACTCATGGGACGGGCAATCTTATCAATCTCGTCAACGAGGACACGACGCGCATCAAGGAATTTGTGGAACGGGCGGGCGACGAAATGATAGAACTAGGAATGATCATAGTTGTCTATGGTCTCATTCTAGCCATCACCTCGCCGGGTCTTGCGCTCCTGACATTTATCACCTTGCCTTTCCTTCTGATGTCTTCGCGTATATATGGGAAACGGGCCGCCGAGCTTTATGCTCGCGCGGGTGAAGCCTCAGGCGACTTCACGCAGATGCTCGAAAATAATCTGACGGGGATTGCCGACGTAAAGAGCTTTACAGCCGAGGCGTGGGAAACGCGCCGCTTGGCTCAGGCGGACGCGCGCCTCTCGGAAGCATCGCTCTCAGCCGTCTCGGTGTCGGCCATCCAAGCGCAACTCAACTACACCTTCTTTAACACAGGGTTTTTCCTGACAGCCGCCATTGGAGGCTACCTGGCTGCGGCAGGCAAGCTCACCAAAGGTCAATACTTCCTGGCTACGTTCTTGTTTCCGCAGCTACTATCCTCGCTCAAGGACATAGAGCAAGTCACACGGCTGTCTCACGGCGCATCCAATGCGGCAAAGCAACTGGCCGAGGTCCTGGACTCTCGCCCGACGATTCAGGACGGCCCTGTGCGGCTGCCCGCCAGCGCAGTACGCGGCGAGATTGTCTTCGAGGACGTTTCCTTCGGTTACGATCCTTCGGTCAAGGTGTTGGAGAACGTCTCCTTTCACTTGCGACTCGATGAAACTCTCGCCATCGTTGGCCCAACCGGCTCCGGCAAAAGCACCCTGCTCAACCTTCTATTGCGCTTCTACGATGTGGATTCGGGGCGAATCCTTCTGGATGGCTTTGACATTCGAGAGTTGAATCTGCACGACTTGCGGGCGGCTATCAGTCTGGTCAGTCAAGAAGTTCATTTATTCCAGGGGACTGTGCGCGAAAACGTGCTCTACGGTCAACCACATGCATCGCAGGAGCAGCTTATCGAAGCGATGCGCAACGCCGAAGCGCTCGGTCTGGTCGAATCATTGCCCGGCGGTTTGGATGCGCCGGTCGGGGAACGCGGCCACAGGTTATCCGGTGGTGAAAGACAGCGCGTCGCCATTGCGCGGGCGCTCCTAAAGCTCTTCAGCGGGGCGGCGATTCTAACTCTTGATGAAGCGACTTCCCAACTGGACAACGAAACGGAGGCAGGTCTCAAAAGGTCTCTGCGGAAGGCCGCGTCTGGCAAGGGCGTGATTATCATCGCCCACAGGTTATCAACGATTCGCTCCGCTGACAGGATACTCGTCCTTGAAAGAGGAAAGATCATCGAGGAAGGGAACCACAAACAACTTCTTGCCCGCGACGGTCTGTATGCCCATCTCTGGCAGCTTCAGAATGAGGACCCATTTGGTGGCGGGCTGGAAGTGAGAATCAAGTAGCTGACCGAGCGGAATGTAAGAGCGCGGCGATACGCAGGTTCTCGGCCATCTGAAATCAAATAATGAAAGTCGAATTCGTAGGATTGGCGACTAGCTAAATTCGACGCTGAAATGCAACCTTTCAAACGCCTCCTTCGAGCGCACTGGGCGACGATTTCGCTGCCCGTTCTTTCACTCAGCCTTCTGGTCGTATACCTGATATGGCTCCTCGGCAACACGCTCGCCGTTCATCTCAATCCGACGACGCGATGGTGGGCCGGAGTGGGGTTGGGCATCTGCGTGCTCCTGTTAGCCGCACTCGCTTTAAAGCTCAGGTGGTTGCTCTTTTTTCTGGTGTCCGTAGTTATCAAACTGCGTGCATCTATACCGCGTCTTGAGTACAAGGCAACGCTCGCAGGCCTGGATGAGCCGGTCACGGTCACCTTCGACCAGTTCGGGATTCCCACCATCAACGCTCTTTCCCGGCTCGATGCGATGCGAGCGCTCGGATACGTGTCCGCCCGCGACAGGCTCTTTCAGATGGACACGCTGAGACGAAAGGCTGCCGGGAGATTATCAGAGGTTGTAGGCCGTGCCATGCTGGAGATGGACACCAGGCAAAGAGTGATCGGGTTCAATCGAGTCGCGGAAGAGATTGTTTCCCGCTTGCCTGACGATCAGAGAGAAATTTTGCAGGCATACAGTGATGGGGTAAACGCCTATATCTCTCAGATGAAGTCTCGGCCTTTTGAATTCCTCCTCCTGAACTACCGGCCCGAAACATGGGCGAGTAAGGATAGCGTGCTGGTCTTACTGCAAATGTTCCAGGGCCTGTACGGAGAGGAGGAGGCCAAGAGGAGAATGCTGACTATCATGGAACGAACATTGCCCGAAGAGCTGGTGGCGTTCCTCACTCCTGATAGCGATCCCTATATGACCGTGCTCGGATGGGGGCGCGAATCCGACATGCCAATTCGACCGCTCCCGCGTGTTGAAATTGCTCGACTACTGCGCGAGCAAGAGCAGCGGGACGCTCCCGTGCTGACGAAAAAGATTGTTCAGACCGAATGGGTCTCCGCAGGTTCCAACTGCTGGGCGGTGGATAAGCGGAAGACTGCGGCGGGCAGAGCTATTCTCTGCAACGACATGCACACGGAGTTGGTCGTGCCTAACCTCTGGTATCGCGCCGGATTATGCTACGACTCGGTTGATCTCAACGGAGTCATCATTGCGGGGATTCCCCTCATTCTTGCAGGTTCAAACACGCACGTCGCCTGGGGGTTGACTAACATGATGGGTGCTTGCCTTGATCTGGTCGCATTGGAAATTGACCCGGAGCGGCCCGACCATTACATGACGCCTGAAGGTTGGAGACCATTCGAGTTGCTCAATGAGCCTATCAGGCTGAAGCGCGGCGACATCATCAACGTGGAGGTGAAGAAGACCATCTGGGGGCCTGTGCTTGAAAAGAGATTGATGGGCAAACAGGTGGCGCTGCGTTGGACAGCCCTTGATCCCGATAGTATTGATTTCGGCTTGATGCACATGGAGAAAGCAAGCACGGTTGAGGAAGCTGTGAGGGCTATCAATCGTTTCAATGGCCCGCCGCTAAACGTCATCGTAGCCGATAAGGAGGGGCGAATCGCCTATACGCTGTGCGGTAGATTGCCAGCCCGCAAGAGGGGCGACCAACTTGCGGCCAATTCTTCGGCCAACGGGAGCATAGGCTGGACAGATTACATTCACCCGGACGAGCTGCCAAAAATTAGCGAAAGCTCTACGGGTTTTCTCGTCAGCGCGAATAACATGTCCGTAGGCTCGGACTATCCATATATTCTGGGTCACGGCTACGTTCACAGTTATCGCGCGTACCGTATAGCCGAGTGCTTGCGCGAGATGTCGTGTGTGAGCGAGGCCGATATGTTCGAGCTACAATTTGATACGGCTTGCCACATCTATGAGTTCTACAGGCAACTGGCGTTAGAAGTATTGACGGATGAAGTGGTCGCAACTGCGCCTGAGCTAATGATTGTCCGCCGAGCCGTTCTCGCCTGGGATGGGAGGGCTAATCTGGACAGCCAGGGTCTCATCTTTTTAATCCACTTCAAAGAGAGTCTGGCGCAATCTATCCTCACACCTCTTTTGAGAGTCTGCGTGGAGGCCGACGACGAGTTCGTCTATGCTTGGCCCAATCTGGACACACCACTGCGGATCATTCTGACGGAGAAGCCGCCGGAGTTGTTAATTGAGCCGGAACGACATGCGAATTGGGATACGTTCATCCTTGAAAATCTGAAGAGCGGCATCGAGCGACTTAAAGAGACATGCAAAGTGAAGTCGCTGGAAAATCTAAACTGGGGAAAGCTCAACAAAGCGGAGATTTTTCATCCGTTTGCGCAGAAAGATCGGTCGCCTTTAGGAGGCGTCCTCAATATGCCGGGAGACTCGCTCGCGGGCTGTAACTTCAGCGTCTGTGCCTCTGAGCCGGGCTTCGGCGCATCCGTTCGCATGGTCGTCTCGCCGGGTCAAGAGGGCGAAGGCATGCTGCATATAGCTTGCGGTCAGTCAGGCCACCCGCTGTCGAACAGTTACGATGACCAGCATAAGTATTGGGTCGGACAAGAATCCCTGCCGTTTCTGCCGGGGCGTGCCGTGCATACGCTCAACCTGACTCCGCAGACCGCAGCCTGAGATGAAAGAGAGGACTACTAAGAGTATTTGAGAGGTGAAAAATTTGCTTACAGCTTAAAGGAGAATCATCATGCAAAGGTGGGAGTATCTTACTCGTAAAGAGATAACATTGGGCGACATGAATCAACTGGGTAAAGAAGGGTGGGAATTGGTTGCAGTGGCGTCTAGTGCAGGGACTTGGGAGATGTACTTCTATTTCAAGCGTCCATTACCCTAGCAACACAGATTTCAGGCACTACCCAGCCAAGAATGCGCGTGCATCTTACCCGTCTCTTGTGCTATAAATCTCAACCTTAATTCTTCTAAACTTCCTCCGCCATCCCGTGCAGAACTGAATGGGAACGACGGTGTTCTTTGCATCTTCGTTGTGTGAAGCTCTTGGAAAATCTTCAGCCAGTTTCGCCGTGAGATGCGAGGAGGATGAGCAAAGAAGGTGATATGAATCCTTTGGTGTCTAGCACCGGGCAGCGCATGTTAAGGAGAGCGGCTTTGAGCAAGGTAGAGTAAAAAGAGAACTGTTTGACTTCCGGGAATAAGAACTTTCCGCGTTAATTCTAACCTCATCGAAACAGCACAATGATTGGCATTGATAGCTCACTCACAATCGGCCTGAAACCCCGCACCCTCATCGGTCTGCTCCGCCAGCGCGGGCAATCCGAGCCTGATCGTCTGGCATACTGTTTCCTCTCAGATGGCAAGGTTGAAGAGGAGCGAATCACTTATGGAGAGTTGGATGAGCGGGCGCAGGCTATCGCCGCAATGTTGCAAGGTCTAAGCGCAGGCGGCGAGCGCGCTCTGCTGCTCTACCCGCCGGGGTTCGATTACATTGCAGCCTTTTTTGGCTGCCTCTATTCAGGAGTTGTAGCTGTTCCGGCCTATCCGCCTCACGCCAATCGCACACAGCGTCTTCAATCAATTGCCGCCGACGCCGAGGCCACGCTTGCCCTCACCACAAACAGTATTCTGGAGAGGGTAGGTCGTTCCTCGGCGCAGAAAATCGGGCTGGAGCATTTGCGCTGGCTGGCGACAGACCGTCTCACGCCCGACCCGAACAGGCAATGGAGCGAGCCAGAGGCGCTCAATGAAGAGGCGCTGGCTTATCTGCAATACACTTCAGGCTCGACCTCTGCGCCGAAGGGAGTGATGGTCAGCCATCGCAACGTGCTCCATAACTCCGCCTACATTCATTATGGATTCGCGCACACGCCGCAGAGCATCTCTCTCAGTTGGCTGCCGCACTTTCATGACATGGGATTGATAGACGGAATCATACAGCCTTTATACGGCCGCTTCCCCGGCCTACTGATGTCGCCCGCCTCTTTTCTCCAACGCCCGCTCAGTTGGCTTGAAGCCATTTCCAAATATCTAGTAACACACACCGGCGGGCCAAATTTCGCCTATGACTTGTGCGTGCGCCGTGTCAGCAGCGAGCAACGCGCGGCGCTCGATTTGAGCAGTTGGCGCGTGGCCTATAACGGGGCCGAGCCTGTGCGCCAAGAGACTCTCGAACGCTTTGCCGAAGAGTTTGCGTCCTGCGGTTTTCGCTATAAAAATTTCTACCCGGCTTACGGGTTGGCCGAAGCCACGCTGAAAGTCTCCGGCGGACTGGCGCAAACTGCGCCCGTCATCTCTACTTTGCAGGGGAGCGCGCTGGAACGGAACCGGATTATTGAGGCGGCGACCGGCGAGCGGGATGTGCGTACGCTGGTCAGTTCGGGCAACACGGCGCTCGGAACTGAAGTGCGTATCGTGCATCCTGAATCACTCGTTCAATGTTCGCCTGATGAGATTGGAGAAATCTGGGTCAACGGGCCTGGAGTGGCCGCAGGCTACTGGCAAAGACCCGAAGAGACCGAGCTTATCTTTCATGCTTATTTGCCAGAAACGGATGAAGGGCCGTTCCTGCGCACGGGTGATCTGGGATTCGTCAAAGACGGCGAGCTGTTCGTCACCGGACGCCTGAAAGATTTGATTATCATACGCGGTCGCAACCACTATCCGCAGGACATAGAGTTGACTGTGGCCGAGAGCCACCCGTCATTGCGTCCCGGTGGCGGCGCGGCTTTCTCCGTCGAGATAGGCGGCGAGGAGCGCCTTGTGGTCGCACAGGAGGTCTTGCCTCGCGGGGCTTCGGAGTGGCATTCGGTCATCGCCTGTGTACGCGAAGCCATCTCGGAGGAGTTCGAGGTGCAGCCAGCAGTCATCCTGTTGCTCAAGCCCGGCAGCATCCCCAAGACTTCCAGCGGAAAGGTCAGACGCAACGACTCACGCATAAAGTTCCTCAGCAGCGATTGGGATGTGATTGCGGAGTGGCGCGCGCCCATAGGCACGGACGCGCCGGGAGTGGCTTCGCCCGCGCCGTCTTCATCATCAAGCACAGCATCTCTCGAAAGCTGGTTGCAAGAGCGCGTGGCTTCGATGCTTGGAGTGCAGGCAGCCGAGATTGATCTACATTGTCCGCTCACGCGCTACGGTGTGGACTCTTTAATAGCCGTCGAGTTGATGCATAGCATTGAGACGAGCCTGGGTGTAGCTCTGCCGTTGGCGGAGTTTCTGCAAAGTCCGAGCCTCGCCGAGCTTGCCGCGCGGGCGGCAGAGCAATTATCGGCCACACCTAACCGGAAGAGAGTTGCGTTTGCGCCGTCCGAGCGGAAGCTTGAAACGTCGGCTGTGGAGAATGGCTGGCATCCGCTTTCGCACAACCAGAGGTCGCTCTGGTTCCTGCATCATGTCGCGCCTGAAAGCACAGCTTACAACATCAGCTTCGCCGCGCGAATTCATGGGGAGCTTAATACGGAAGCACTGCATCGCGCCTTTCAATCTTTAGTATTACGCCACGCTTCTCTTCGCACGAGTTTCGCGCCGTCACAGGATAAGCCCTTGCAGCGTGTGCATGAGCAGGCAGAACTCTTCTTTCATCTGGAAGATGCTTGCCAGTGGAGCGAATCAAAACTCGGTGAGCGCCTGAGCCTTGAGGCTCAGCATTCCTTTGATCTTGAACATGCCCCATTGCTCAGGGTCTTTCTGTTTAAGCGCTCGAAGGCTGTGCATGTGCTGATGCTCGTTGCCCATCACATCATCGTTGACTTCTGGTCGCTCTCGGTGCTCATGCACGAGTTGGGAGCGCAGTACCACGCGGAAGTAAATGGCGCACAGGCCGCGCTAGAAGCCCAGACCCTGCAATATACGGACTACGTGAAATGGCAGCGGGAATTTCTGGAGAGCGCGGAAGGTGAAGCTCAGGAAAGGTACTGGCAGCAGGAACTCGCAGGCGAGCTGCCCGCCCTGGATTTGCCGTTGGACCATCCGCGCCCCGCCGTGCAAAGTCATCGCGGCGCGTCTTTACCACTGCGGCTCGATGCGGCGCTGACGAGCAAGTTGAAATCTCTGGCGCGGTCGAATGACGCTACACTGTACATGACCTTGCTGGCGGCTTTCGAGGTGCTGCTCTATCGCCACACAGGACAGCGTGAATTTCTAATAGGCTCGCCTGTGTCAGGGCGCAGTTCCGCACGGCTTTCCGAAACGGTCGGGTACTTCGTCAATCCTATCGTGACCCGTGCGCACACTTCCGACGAGATAGCCTTCACAGAATTGCTGGCCGGGGTGCGCCAGATGGTGCTCGGAGCTTTCGCGCATCAGGATTATCCGTTCGATCTGCTCGTCAAGCGTTTGCAGCCGGAGCGTGATCCTTCGCGCTCGCCGCTCTTTCAAGTCATGTTCGCCCTGCATAAAGCGCGCGAGACGGAAGAGCACGCGCTGGCGGCTTTCGCGCTTGGGGAGGCAGGCGCGCAAGTGAACCTGGGCGGACTGCTGCTGGAATCAATGGCGTTGGACCAGCGTATTGCGCAGTTTGACTTGTCGCTGACGATGGCCGAGTTGAATGGAGAACTGGCGTCGTCTTTCGAGTTCTGCACGGATTTATTTGAAGCGTCCACGATCAAACGTCTGGCTGAACATTTCCGTGTGCTGCTGGAAGCAATAGCTTCCGATCCGTCGAAGCGTCTGGCCGATCTCCCGCTCTTGACATGCGCGGAGCGCGAGCAATTGCTCTACGAGTGGAGCGATACGCGGCAAACTCTGCCGTCTGCCGCCTGCGTCCACGATTCGTTTGAGCGACAGGTCGCTCAAAGACCCGATCAGATTGCTGTTATCTGCGCGGGTGAGCAGTTGAGCTATGGAGAGTTGAACCGTAGAGCCAACCGGTTGGCCCGACATCTGCGTGCGCGTGGAGTGGGGCCCAACATGCTCGTCGCGCTCTGCGTCGAGCGCTCGATAGAGATGCTGGTCGGCATACTTGGCACACTCAAGGCGGGCGGCGCATACGTGCCGCTCGACCCCGATTATCCGCAGAAACGCCTCGCCTTTATGCTGAAAGATACGGACGCGCCTTTCTTGCTGACTCAGCAGAAATTTTCCGGTTCGTTGCCCGCGACCAATGCTCAACCCATTTTTCTGGACAAGGATTGGCCCATCATTGCACGAGAGAGCGACGCAAATCCAGAAGTTGAAGTCTGTGGGGACAACCTGGCCTACGTCATCTACACTTCCGGTTCGACCGGACAGCCGAAAGGGGTCATGATCGGCCACGACGGGCTTGCGAATTACATCGAGGCGGTTACAGATGAACTTGCCATTACACCGGATGATCGTGTTCTGCAATTCGCCTCCTTCAGTTTTGATATAAGCGTGGAGGAGGTCTTCTCCTGTCTGACGCGCGGCGCGACTCTGGTTCTGCGCGAAGACGAAATGACTGCTTCGACTGCCTCTCTGCTGCGCGCTTGCCGTGAGCAACGATTGACCGTGCTCAATCTTCCGACGGCCTACTGGCATCAACTGTCGGCCAGTCTCACGGCTGCCGACTGGTCTCAGGCTGATACTGTGCGCCTGGTCATCATAGGCAGCGAAAAGTTACAGCCCGAACGACTGTCGCAATGGCACGCAGTTGTCGGGCAGCAGGTGCGACTGGTTGATGTCTATGGCCCGACGGAAGCCACAATCGGCTCGACCATGTGCGATCTCACGGGGCTGGCGGGCGTAGGCTGCACCTATCGGAAAATCTCCATCGGGCGTCCCCTTCGCCACGCCCAAGCCTATATTCTGGACGCGCGCCTAGAACCTGTGCCCATAGGGGTCGCAGGAGAATTACATATCGGTGGACTCGGCCTCAGTCAGGGCTATCTCAATCATCCGAAGCTTACGGCGGAGAAATTTATTCCGCATCCTTTCAGCGCGGTCGCGGGCGCACGGCTCTACCGCACAGGAGACCTCGCGCGCTTTCTCCCTGATGGCAACATAGAGTTTCTTGGACGCCTAGATGAGCAGGTCAAGGTGCGCGGCTTTCGCATCGAGCCAGGTGAGATTGAAAGAGCGCTGGCGCAGCACACGCGAGTGCGCGACGCAGTGGTCATCCTCAAAGAAGACGGGAGTGAGAAGAGGTTGATCGCTTACCTCGTCGCAGACACATCGAACGCGCCGACAATGCATGACCTTCGCCGTCACCTGAAGGAGAGACTGCCGGAATACATGCTGCCTTCGGCCTTCATTTTTATTGACAGCTTGCCGCTGACGCCGAGCGGCAAAGTAGACACGCGCGCTCTGCCTCAGCCGGATCATGCGCGGCCCGAATTGGTGAATATCTTTGTCGCTCCGCAGACTGAGCTTGAGCAATTGTTGGCCCACATCTGGGCTGATGTGCTGAAGCTTGAGCGCGTGGGCTTGGGCGACAACTTCTTTGAACTCGGCGGCGATTCGATTCTGACCATTCAAGTGGTTGCGCGCGCGCAAGCTGCCGGACTTAAACTGACCGCGCGCGAGATGTTCAAGCATCCGACCGTAGCGGAACTGGCTGTCGTAGCCAGCGCGCTTCCGATGGCGCAGGCTGACGAAGGGGCAATCACCGGCGAAGTGCCCCTGACGCCGATTCAACGCTGGTTCTTCGCGCAAGAGTTCGAGGCCGCAGACCATTGGAACATGGCTGTGCTGCTCGAAGCTCGCGGCCAATTGCAAGCTGATTTGTTGGAGCAGGCGCTATCTCAACTGCTCGTTCATCACGATGCCTTGCGGCTGCGTTTTGTGCGAGAGGCCGCAGGCTGGCGCGCATTCATCGAGGAGTACCGGGACGACCAGTTTCAGCTTCGCACAGTGGATTTATCCGAGATGGCGGAAGAGAAGCAGCAGAAAACAATCGAAGCAATCGCCGGGGAGACGCAAGCTCAACTCAGCCTGATGGAAGGGCCATTGCTGCGGGCGGTGCTGTTCGAGCTTGGCGAAGGACGCGCGCCTCGCCTGCTCGTCGTCGTCCATCATCTGGTTATTGATGGTGTCTCGTGGAGCATTTTGCTTGATGACCTGGCGAGCCTCTATCGTCAACTGCAAGGCGGCGAAAGCCGTGAGCTTTCGTCTAAGACAACATCTTTCAAGACTTGGGCTGAGCATCTGGAGAAGCACGCCCGCTCAGCAGACGCGCCAGACGCATCTGCTTACTGGACTACTCTGGCGACAAGAGAGTTTAAGAGCCTGCCTGTTGATTACCCAGGCGGGACGAACCTGGAAGCTTCAACGCGAACAATCTCCGTCGCACTGAGCACCGATGAAACGCGCTCGCTGCTGCAAGAAGTTCCTGCCGTCTATCACACGCAGATCAACGACGTTTTGTTGACGGCTTTGGTCGCCGCCTTTGAGCATTGGACAGGAGAGAGCGAGTTGTTGCTGGAGCTTGAAAGTCATGGGCGGGAAGAACTCTTTCCGGGCGTCAACCTCTCGCGCACGGTTGGTTGGTTCACCAGCGCTTTCCCCGTGCTCCTGCAATTGGACGATCCAGTCACGCCCGGAAAAGCTTTAAGGTCAATCAAGGAACAACTTCGTGCGATACCCGACAACGGCATCAATTACGGGTTGCTGCGTTACATGGATGCTCAGCCTGAGTTAGCCGCCACACTGCGCTCTCTGCCACAACCCGGCGTGAGCTTCAACTACCTGGGCCAAGTAGACCGCATGCTGGAATCCGCTTCCATCTTCGGCTTGGCGCGCACGAGCGTTGGCCCAACTCGTGACGGACGCAACCGGCGGACACACTTGCTGGAAGTGAACGCAGGTATCTTCGACGGAGAATTGCGGCTTGATTGGTCTTATAGCTCCGAGCTTCACAACGACACGACCATTGAGAGGCTGGCAAAGACTTTCGCGCAAGCTTTGAGGGGCATCATCGAGCATTGCCTGTCGCCCGGAGCAGGTGGCTACACGCCCTCAGACTTTCCGCTGGCAAAGTTAGATCAACAAAGACTCGACGAGTTACTGAAAACTGTCGGCCCGGTGGCGGACATATACACGCTCTCCCCTATGCAACAGGGGATGCTCTTTTACAGCCTCTACGCGCCCGAAGCGGGCATGTATATAGAGCAACTGAGTTGCGCCCTCGATGGAGAACTGAATGTGGCTCTGTTCTCGCAGGCCTGGCAACAAGTCGCAGCGCGTCATGCCATTTTACGTACCGCCTTCATCTGGGAGAATCTGGACGAGCCGCTTCAAGTAGTCCGAAGGGATGTCTCATTGACACTTGCTCAATATGACTGGAGCAAGTTCGCACCTGCCGAGCAGGAACGCCTTCTGGAATCGTTCATCTCCGAAGACCGGCTTCGCGCCTTCGAGTTGAGCCGTGCGCCGTTGATGCGTCTGGCGCTTCTGCGCATGGCATCAGATTCTTATCGTTTTATCTGGACGCATCATCACTTGCTGCTGGACGGATGGTCTGTGGCGTTGCTGTTGCGCGAAGTGTTGATAGCTTACGAAGCGCTGTGCCGGGGTGAAGAGTTGCCTTCTCGTTCAGCCTTGCGTCCCTTCCGCGATTACATCGCCTGGTTGCAGAAACAGGACATCTCAAAGGCCGAACTTTTCTGGCGAGCCGAGTTGAAAGGCTTTACCGGACGGACGCTTTTGACAGCCGGTTGGCCCGCGACGAGCGCCGAGAAGGTGCGGCAAAAGGTCTCGAAACAAGAGGCGCGGCTCACACCGGAAGAGACTGCATCCCTACAGGCGTTTGCCCGACGGTCTCGACTGACACTGAGCACTCTGGTTCATGGGGCGTTTGCATTATTGCTCAGTCGCTACAGCCTGGAAGATGACGTGGTTTTCGGGACAACCGTGTCAGGTCGCCCGCCCGCGCTCTTTGGGGTGGATTCGATAGCGGGTCTCTTCATCAACACATTGCCCGTGCGTGTGCAGGTTCAGCCTCAGACATCCGCGCTCAACTGGCTCAGAAGCCTGCAAGACAAACTGGTCAGCCTGCGCGATTACGAGTATAGCTCGCTCGTAGATGTGCAAGGGTGGAGTGATGTGCCGCGCGAGCAGGCTTTATTCGAGAGCTTGCTGGTATTCGAGAATTATCCGGTTGACGCCGCGTTGTTTCGGCAGACCCATCACTTGAAGCTTAGCGACATGCGCTCTTTCGAGCGCACCAACTATCCTCTGACAATAGCTGCGCTGCCCGGCACGGAGTTGCTGTTGCAAGCGCTTTACGCAGATGATCGTTTCGACGACGCCACGATTGAACGCCTGCTCCGGCACTTAAAAAACTTATTGCTGGACATTACGACGAATCCCGATAAGAGCCTTGCCGACGTGCGGTTGTTAAGTGAAGACGAGCGGCGGCGGATGGTAGAAGAGTGGAACTCAACCGACAGCTTGTACCCGCAAGAGAAATCTCTTCATCAATTGTTTGAAGAGCAGGTTGAACTTACTCCCGAACGTGTCGCACTTGTTTTCGATAGTTCGCGGTTGACTTACAGCGAGTTGAACCAGAGAGCTAATCGATTGGCGCATCACCTGCTGGCGCTAGGTGTCGGAGCGGAAGTGACAGTTGGCTTTATGCTGGAGCGCTCGGTTGAGATGGTGGTTGCAATACTCGCTATTCTGAAAGCGGGCGGCGCGTATGTTCCTCTCGACCCATCGTACCCGCCCACTCGCCTCGATTTTATGCTCAGCGATGCGCAACTCTCTGTCGTCATAACTGAAAGTGCTCTTGTAGATAAGTTGCCCTCGTTCTCCGGGAGAGTTATTTGTATAGATGCGGATGCGCAACTGTTTGCCGAGGCAAGCAAAGAGAATCCTGTAAGCTATGTGATAGGTGAGAACATAGCTTACGTCAACTACACCTCAGGCTCTACGGGTGAGCCTAAGGGCATCTCTATTCCTCATCGCGCCGTGACCAGGCTTGTGCGCAACACCAATTACATTGAGGTAGAATCTTCCGACCGCATAGCGCAAGCTTCCAACGCTTCGTTCGATGCAATCACGTTTGAGCTATGGGGAGCGCTACTGAACGGAGCACAGCTTGTCATCATGAGCAAAGATTTGGTGCTCTCACCGGAAGATTTCGCCACGCAGATTCGTCGAAATGAAATTAGTATACTGTTTCTGACAACAGCGCTATTTAACCAGCTAGCCAACTCTGCGCCTGAAGCCTTCTCGACGGTGCGACAAGTGTTGTTCGGAGGCGAAGCGGTAGAGCCGAAATGGGTGAAGAAGGTGATGGATGAAGGCGCACCCGCACGGCTGCAACACCTCTATGGGCCTACGGAGAGCACAACCTACGCGACGTGGTATGAGGTCAGAGAAGTGTGTGAAGATGGTGGGACTGTCCCTATTGGTCGTCCAGTATCGAACACGCAGGTTTATCTGCTGGACAGTAGGCTTGAGCCTGTTGCGGTTGGCGTAGCCGGTGAGCTTTACATCGGAGGTGATGGATTAGCACGCGGTTATTTGCGCCACCCGGAGTTGACGGCGGAAAGATTTATCCCTCATCCCTTCAGCCAGAAGGCTGGCTCTCGACTCTACCGAACGGGAGACCTTGCGCGCTACCGGCCAAACGGCGACATAGAATTTCTTGGAAGGATAGATTATCAGGTCAAGGTGCGCGGCTTCCGTATTGAGCCGGGGGAAATCGAAGCGGTGCTATCGGCGCATGAGATGGTAGGGGCAGTGGCCGTCCTCGCCAGAGAAGATAAGCCCGGCGAGCGACGTTTGGTGGCTTATGTGGTCGCAGCCGATGAAGAACGCTCTGTGACGGCGAGCGAGTTGCGCAGTTATTTGAGAGAACGTCTGCCGGAATACATGGTTCCGTCAGCCTTCGTATTGATGGAGAGACTGCCGCTGACGCCTAACGGCAAAGTGGATCGTCGCGCCTTGCCTGCGCCCGCGCGCGTAGAGCCGCAATCAGGCGCACAGTTCGTCGCACCACGAAATCCGATTGAGGAGGCGCTGGCAGACATTTGGCGCAGACTGCTCGGCGTTGATCGAATCGGCGTCCACGACAACTTTTTCGAACTCGGCGGGCACTCGCTGATGGCGACCCGTGTGCTCTCCAACGTGCGCCGCATCTTTCGCATGGAGTTGCCGCTCAGAGTGATATTCGAATCCAACACCATAGCCGATCTGGCGCTCGCCATCATCCCCTTTGAAACACAGCCGGGGCAGACGGAAAAGATTGCAAGGGTACTGCAAAAGGTCAAGGGCATCTCTGCGGAGGAAGTCAGCAAAGAGTTGGAAAAGAAGCGCCGGGAGCGAAATAGCCGATGAGTGAGCCGAGAGACTTTCTGAACACTGGGGGGCTGGACGCCGACAAGCTTGAGTTGTTCGAGTATCTGCTCGAAGAAGAAGGCGTTGACGGCGCGGCTCAACCTGACATCATCTTGCCTAGAGAGAAGCGTGAGCAACTGCCGCTCTCGTTTGCACAGCAGCGCCTGTGGTTTCTGGACCAGCTTGAGCCGGGCAACGTCGCATATAACGTAGCCGGAGCCTTACGCATAGTGGGCCAACTGGACGTAGCGGCGCTGGGACGCAGCCTCAATGAGATCGTGCGACGACATGAATCACTGCGCACTTCCTTCGCTGTTATAGACGGCCTGCCCGCGCAGGTAATCGCCCAGTCCTGTCATCTGGCGCTATCGGTCGAAGAGTTGACGACCAAGCCCATCGAGGAGCGAGAGGCGCAAGTGAAACTCTTGATGCAAGAAGAGGTGCTCACTCCTTTCGACTTCAGAGAGAGTCCGCTCATGCGTGCTCGTCTGCTGCGACTCTCAGAAGAAGAACACGTGCTCTTACTGACGATGCACCACATTATCAGTGATGGATGGAGCATCGGTGTGTTGATTAGAGAGTTGGCAGCGTTGTACGAGGCTTACACCAGAGGTAAGGCATCACCCCTGGAAGAGCTTGCGGTGCAGTATGCAGATTACTCTCTCTGGCAGAGAGAGCATCTCAGCGGAGAACTCCTCGAACAGCAACTTTCCTATTGGCGGCAGCAGTTGAGCGGCGATCTGCCTGTGCTTGATCTGCCGATGCAAAGCGCAAGGCCGTCCGTGCAGACGTTTCGCGCTGCAACACAAACCTTGATCCTGCCGGAGAAGCTACATGAAGAACTAAAAGAACTGTCTCTCAAAGAAGATGCAACGCTCTACATGACGCTGTTAGCAGCATTCTACGTGCTTCTATATCGCTACACCGATCAAGAGGACATCCTCATCGGCTCTCCAATAGCCAATCGTAATCGTGCGGAGACAGAACCATTGATAGGATTCTTCGTCAACACACTGGTCTTGAGAACGAAACTGGATGGGCGAGAGAGCTTCCGAGAGTTGATGAGTAGGGTGAGGGAAGTATGTTTATCTGGCTATGCGCATCAGGAGATGCCGTTTGAGAAGTTAGTGGAGGAGATGGGGCCGGAGAGGAGTTTGAGTCACACTCCTTTGGTGCAGGTGATGTTTGCTTTGCAGAATGCTCCCATGCCAGCCATTGAGCTTTCGGGACTCAAGTTGAGCTTGATAGAAGCGGACAACGAGGTGGCGAAGTTTGATCTGGCGCTGGAGATGACTGAAACCCCGAACGGACTGAGAAGCTTGTGGCAGTACAACACGGATTTGTTCGACGACGCGACGGTGGCTCGCATGGCCGGGCATTTTCAGACCTTGCTTGAAAGCATCGCTGCCAACGCGGAAGCGCGCATTTCACAACTGCCTTTTTTGACTGAGCGTGAGTCGAGTCAATTGCTCGTGGAGTGGAATGAAACCGCCACCGATTACCCTAAAGATTCGTGCATACACGAGTTGTTCGAGAGACAGGTGAAGGAAACGCCGGACGCTGTAGCGTTGAGCTTTGAACGAGAGCAATTGACTTACAGGGAACTGAACTTTCGGGCGAATCAGGTAGCCCACTATCTGCGTGGGCTGGGAGTGGGGCCGGAAGTGCGCGTCGGTCTGATGGCGGATCGGTCTGTAGAAATGGTGGTCGGGCTTCTGGGCATCCTGAAAGCTGGCGGCGCATACGTGCCGCTTGATCCGGCCTATCCGAACGAGCGGCTGGCTTTCATGGTTGATGATGCGCTTGTCCCTGTGTTGTTGACACAGGAGCAGCATTTGGACTCCGCGTTCGCACAGCAGGTAGTCTGCCTTGATACTGATTGGGAGTTGATAAATGGTGAGAGCACGGACAACCCGCCGAACAATGCCAGCGCAGAGAACTTAGCATACATCCTCTATACCTCCGGCTCTACGGGTCAGCCAAAGGGCGTCTGCGTCTCTCATCGTGCCGTTGCACGTCTGGTCAAGCAGACAAACTATGCTGACTTCTCGTCCGATGAGGTCTTCCTTCAACTAGCTCCTGTCTCCTTCGACGCTTCGACGTTTGAGATTTGGGGCGCTCTGCTCAACGGTGCCCGCCTCGTATTGATGCCTCCGGGCATCGCTTCGCTGGAAGAGATCGGCGCGGTCGTGCGCAAGCAACAAGTGACGACGCTGTGGCTGACGGCGGGTCTCTTTCACCTGATGATAGACCATCGCCTGGACGATCTGAAAAACCTGCGGCACTTGCTGGCCGGAGGTGACGTGCTCAAGCTGAGGCATGTGGAGCGGTTCGTCAGGGAAGCCGATGGGTGCCGGTTGACGAACGGCTACGGGCCTACGGAGAACACTACGTTCACATGCTGCCACCGTGTAGGACAGCAGCAGCATGGCGGGAGTGTGCCGATTGGGAGACCGATCTCAAACACGCGAGTCTATATTCTTGACGGACGGCTGGAGCCTGTCGGCGTCGGTATGGTCGGGGAGTTGTACGCGGGCGGCGACGGGTTAGCACGCGGTTACTTGAATCAGGCGGAGATGACGGCGGAGAAGTTCATTCCCAATCCATTCAGTCGAGAGGCAGGGGCGCGTCTGTATAGGACAGGAGACATGGCGCGGTACAGGGCGGACGGGGCGATAGAGTTCATGGGGCGAAGAGACCAGCAGGTCAAGCTTCGCGGCTATCGAATAGAGTTGGGAGAGGTGGAAGCGGTGCTTGGGTTACACACGGCTGTGCGTGAATGCCTGGTGCTGGTGCGCGAGGACGTGCCCGGCGATCAACGCCTTGTCGCCTATATCATTATCGCGCAAGCTGCGCCGCCGGCGAGCGAGGAACTGCGTAGCTATCTGCGCAAGAGACTGCCAGAGTACATGATTCCTTCGGCCTTCGTTTCGCTGGCCGAGTTCCCGCTGATGACGAATGGGAAGGTTGACCGCCGTGCCTTGCCTGCACCGGAACATTCAGTCCATGAGATAGAGTGTTCTTATGTCGCCCCGCGTACGCTTGTCGAGGAAACATTGGCCGCGATCATCTGCGACGTTCTAGGCATCGAGCAGATTGGTGTCTATGACAACTTCTTTGAGTTGGGCGGGCACAGCTTGCTTGCCACGCAGGTCATCACGCGCGTGCGCGAAACCTTCAATGTGAACCTGCAATTGAAGCGATTCTTTGAAAGTCCTGTGGTTGCTGATCTGGCAGCGTGGATTGAGCCGTTGATTCACGCCGGGCCAGCCAAACTTGCGTCGCCTATCGTGCCTTTGTCCAGAGAGCAAGCTCTGCCGCTCTCGTTCGCACAGCAGCGTCTGTGGTTTCTGGATCAGCTTGAGCCGGGCAATCCCATCTACAATATACCGACCGCCCTGCGATTGCGCGGGCCGCTGGATGTCGAGGCTCTTGAGCGGACGTTGAATGAAATCGTGCGCAGGCACGAGTCTCTGCGCACGGTCTTCCGCGAAGAGCAGGGCGAGGTCGCGCAAGTCATCCTGCCTGAGCAATCAGTTGCCATGCCCCTGTTGAGTCTCGTCGGGCTGAAGGATGCGGACAGGGAGACGGAAGCAGAAAAATTAGCGACCATCGAGGCGCAGAAAAGCTTCGACCTCGCGCATGGCCCGTTGCTGCGCGCCACTCTGCTGCGGCTCGGTATCGAAGATCACCTGCTGCTGTTCACGATGCACCACATCATCTCAGACGGCTGGTCAATGGGTGTGCTGGTGCGTGAGGTGGGAACAATCTACTCGGCCTATGCGCAGGGTGAGGACTCTCCGCTTGAGGAGTTGGCAATTCAGTATGCCGACTACTCTGTGTGGCAGAGAGAGTGGCTTGCTGGCGAAGTGTTGGATGAGCAACTCTCTTACTGGAAAAAGCAGCTTGAGCTTATACCTCCCTTACTAAAGTTTCCGTCAGACCGCCCGCGTCCCAGGGAGTTGACCTTCCGGGGTGCGGCTCTGAGCGTGGAGTTCTCCGGGGAGTTGACCGAAGAGTTGAGAGCACTCGGTCGCCGCGAGGGAGTGACTTTATACATGATTTTGCTGGCGGCGTTTCAAACTCTGCTCTATCGCTACACAGGGCAGGAGGACATCGTTGTCGGCTCTCCGATTGCGAACCGACAGTCGAGCGAGATTGAGCCGCTCATAGGCTTCTTCGTCAACACCCTGGTGCTGCGCACCTGTTTATCCGGCCAGCCGAGTTTCAGAGAGCTTCTGAGTCGTGTGCAGGAAGTCACGCTGGGCGCATACGGGCATCAGGATATTCCGTTCGAGATGCTGGTCGAAGAGTTGCAGCCGGAACGTAATCTCAGCTTCACACCGCTCTTCCAGATGATGTTCGTGCTACAGAACGCGCCGGGGAATGAGTTGAAGCTGCCCGGCCTCGCTCTTGACCGCGTAGATGTGTGGAGCGGCGCGACTCACTTCGACCTGACGCTGCAACTCGAAGAGATCGCGCAAGGGCTGACCGGAGTTATCGAATACAGTGTAGACCTCTTTAATGAAGAGACTATTCGACGCTTGTTCGACAACCTGCGAACTTTGCTCGAAGGTGTCGTCGCCAACCCGGACGAGCGCCTCTCCGCCTTACCTTTGCTCACCACCGCCGAGCAACATCAACTGCTGGCTCGGTGGAGCGACACGGCTCACGAACCTGTTCTTGAACAGTTCATCCGTAACTATTACGGGATGTCTGAGGCACAGCCCCATACGGACTTACAGTCAAACGGCGCAGCCGGTGAGTGGCCCTTTCTCCCTGTCTTCAGCAGGCCGATAACGAACGTAAAAGTCTTCGTGTTAGATGCTCGTCTACAACCCGTGCCGGTCGGGGTCGTCGGCGAGTTGTATATAGGCGGGACGGAACTCAAGCATGAATATTTAAATCAGCCGGATGAAACGGCGTCAAAATTCCTCCCCCATCCGTTCAGCAAAAGAGGGGGCGAGCGGCTCTTCAGAACAGGCGATTGGGTTCGCTATCTGCATGATGGGCGGCTGGAAAGGGTAAGGCGCAGCGACAATCATTTAACGCGCGGCGAAACGCCAGACCATCGCGCGCTGCCCGCATCCTCTCAAGCGAAGCCCAAGAATAGAGAAGGTTACGCTGCCCCTCGGACTCCCACAGAAGAGATTCTTGTGGGCATCTGGGAGAACGTGCTGAGAGTTGGACATGTGGGCATCAACGACAATTTCTTCGATCTGGGCGGACACTCCCTGCTGGCAACGCAACTCATGTCCAGGGTGAGAGAGGCTTTCCACGTCGAGCTACCTTTGCGTCGTCTGTTTGAGCAACCGAACGTGGCACACCTGGCTAGAAGCATAGAGGCGAGCCTGCGCGCCGGACAAGGATTACAGATACCGCCGATCACTCACAGAGCGCGCGAAGAATATTCACCGCTCTCATTCGCGCAGCAGCGATTGTGGTTCATAGACCAGCTCCAACCGTATAGTTCTGCTTATAATATTCCTTCAGCCCTCAATATCAGTGGCACGCTTGACGGCGAGGCTCTGGAGCAAAGCCTCGCGGAGATTCTGCGACGACACGAAGTCTTGCGTACCTCGTTCACCGTCGTAGATGGGCAGCCCGTGCAAGTCATTGCTCCCTATTCAGGTTTCACACTGACCATCGCAGACCTCTCGGCCAAGCCCGCAATGGAGCGAGAGGAGGAAGTGAAACTGTTGATGCAAGAGGAGGCACTGACAGCCTTCGACCTCAGAGAGAGTCCACTCTTTCGCGCTCGACTGCTGCGATTGTCAGAAGAGGAACATGTGCTTCTGTTGACGATGCACCATATCGTCTCGGATGGATGGAGCATCGGAGTGATTATCAGAGAGTTGGCCGCATTGTACGAGGCATACACTGTGGGTGAGGCATCACCGCTGGAAGAGCTTGATGTGCAATATGCCGATTATGCTCTCTGGCAGAGAGAGTATCTGACGGGACGGCTTCTGGAAGAACATCTCTCCTACTGGAAAGAGCAACTGGCAAACTCTCCTCCGACGCTCGAATTACCGATGACGAAACCGCGCTCGGTTATTCAAACATTTCGCGGAGCCAGAGAGGCGTTTGAGATTCCGATGGAACTGACCCGGCGGCTCAAAGCGCTGAGCCGCAGCGAAGGCGTGACGCTCTACATGACGCTGTTAGCAGCATTCTACGTGCTTCTATATCGCTACACGAATCAAGAGGACATCCTCATCGGCTCTCCAATAGCCAATCGTAATCGTGCGGAGACAGAACCATTGATAGGATTCTTCGTCAACACACTGGTCTTG